>Ga0153932_1000295_pt1 | contig 16652 bp, 16 predicted proteins | sample TSNJ016MetaG_FD_102273 | JGI IMG/M metagenome (GOLD analysis project Ga0153932, IMG submission 102273) | Attine ant fungus gardens microbial communities from New Jersey, USA - TSNJ016 MetaG | ecosystem: Host-associated > Fungi > Mycelium > Unclassified | place: USA: New Jersey, Wharton State...
GCCTCACCAAATCAATGATGAGCGCGTCTTTCTGCTCGTCCGTTAGATTTTTAAGGTTGGGCACAAATGTCATCTCCGAATCATGCCGAGCTTCGCAGCAGTTTACAAGTGCTGACTAGTTACCCCCGGACGCTCTTTGTGATCGGTCAGGCTGCTCAACGATGACCATTGCGGTGCAGGCCCCTTCGTCGAACGCTGCCAGCGGGATGAGCACGAATTTTTATAAGTAACTGCCACATTAGACATTTGTGTCCTCGACTTTATGAATCCCTGTCGAATCTGGTGTGTGTCCGCGCGGATTGCATTCTGACCCGAAAGGCATGCCGACGCACCAACTTTATGCATCGATCCACTGCAGTTCACCCTTTTGTTCGCCGTCACAATTTCGGCATCCTCGCCGCAGTGCAGCGATCAACAAACAATCGTTTCAACTCGCAGCGCCGGACGTCCGAAAAAAGGGCCCCTCTTTTTTCCTCACGAATGAATTCGAAAATGACTGCACTTTCGGAGACTTTATGAAACAGCGATTGATAAAGCCCCTAGAGTTGACCAGCCTGTTCTGCTTAGCTTTCACGGTGAGCGCAGGGTGCAAGTGAAGTTGAGAGCGCTCGGCTCATTTGCAAGGTCCTTGGTGTTTGCGGGAGTCCAGGGATAGCGAAGACGCCGGCCAACGCGAGAGGAGCGACGACCCGTCGCTTCACTACGTCACCAGCAAACCCACGAGGCTCGAAGCAGTATTCATTATAGGTCACGGCGTGATATATAGTGAATACTGTTGAGACGTTGCAGTTTCCGATCCATCCTGCAACGGAATGCAGGACTTACCAATTGCCGGCATTGGCCGGTAGTCGTTGGCACAAACGTGGGTCTTTCATGACACCAACGCTCTTGTCCACGCGGTTCATGCGGGTAACATAGGAGTCGCTCATGTTCTGGCAAGATAAACTTGAGTCGTGGCTTGATGACGTAAGCAAACTCGTTCCGGTTCCAGCGCGACTTGTTTTGTGGAATGGGCGAGCATTCCATGTAGGTCATTCAGGCGAGCCCCAGGTCACCCTGAACATCAAGCAAGCGTCCGCACTGCGTCGCTTGCGCCGCCCGACGCTAGACGGGCTTGCGCGAGCCTACGTGGACAACGAGATCGACATCGATGGGCGTCTGCCGGATGTCATTGCAGTCGCCTATGCCTTGGCACGAAAGCAAGCCGCGCCTGCGAGTCGCCTCGCGAACTTCAAGCAGTTCAACCATACGAGGAAATCCGATAAGCAGGCGATTCAGTTTCACTATGACGTGTCGGATGCCTTCTATCGCCTGTGGCTGGGTCGCACGATGGTGTATTCATGCGCGTATTTCGAAAACGGCGTGGAAGATCTCGACACGGCTCAAGAGAAGAAGATAGATCACATTCTCGGAAAGATTGTATTGCAACCCGGACAAACGCTGCTCGATATCGGATGCGGTTGGGGAACACTAGTCATACGTGCGGCGGAAAAATTTGGCGCGCGATGCGTCGGCATTACGCTGTCCGAGAAGCAGTACGCTTTCGCCACTGAGCGGGTAAAACAGGCAGGCCTTGCCAACCGGGTGGAAATTCGACTCCAGGACTATCGCGATATTGACGGCCAGTTTGATCGCGTCACGAGCGTAGGAATGTTCGAACACGTGGGCCGTGCCAATCTTCCCGTGTACTTTGCACGAATCGCCGCGTTACAGACAGCAGAGGGAATCGCCATGAATCACGGCATTACGTCGACCGACCCTGATATCGCCTGGTCACCGGCCGTCGATGGCAGTGGGTTCATGGACAAGTATATCTTTCCAAACGGAGAGCTATCGCATATCGGTCAAGTACTCGAAGCAATGCAGCGGGGCGGCCTGGAAACGCTCGACGTGGAAAACCTGCGACGACACTACGCACACACTTTGGCCGCATGGACGGATGCGTTTGAACGAAACACGCCGTCGATTAAGGATCTAGCAGGAGAAGCAACGTTCCGAGTTTGGCGGATCTATCTCGCCGGATGTGCACACGCTTTTCAGCAGGATCGACTCTCGATCTATCAGGTCGTATGTCAGAAAGCCGGACGGGAGGACGATTCGCTCGCATGGTCGCGAAGGTACATGTATCTCTAGGCACAAAGATCGCCGACGACATCCCGGTTCTGGCTCTTTGGCCAAAGGTACCGGCAATTCCCGTTCGGTTTTGCCGATGGCTGGCGCACCTATGTCCGGACGGCACACCCTGATGCTGGCGCATCTCGCGCTTGACGCGTCCCGTTGCACCTCGCGACCAGTGCAGAGATATTTGTACGGCACGGCATCGAGGCGCCTGGGCGAATCCTTAGTACACGCGGCCTCATCGCACTGCTGCCCAGCTCGGTGCGTAAACCCGGCACGTCGCGGTCGATAACAGCCCATTGAACGGCCAGCGTGTTAGTGAACGTCGCATACGGCTCAGCAAGGACGTCTCTACAGGCCCCAGATAATGTCTGCGTCCTGCTTTTGAGCTTCACGAAGCATGTCCAAAAAAGGATAAGCGCGTTGTGCCAGTCCTGCACTGCGCTCATGTACACCCGCTTGTGTTCCGTAGTGCATCTCATCGTGTGCATCAGACGTTCTCTGGTCTTCCGCGATAGCGTCCTCCATCCGGCCAATGACATCTGGTAGCTCATCGCATGCGATAATCCCACGCGGACTAAGTCGTTTCCCAACGATACCAAGAAGGTAATTCGCGAGATCGGCAAGCATCAAAACATCGGGTGATGCTCGCGATTTGAATGTGATCAACATGGCAGGCCACCTCCTGAAGTGAAGCCATTCGTGTGAAGTAACGCGACGTCAATTTTATATCACCATATGATATAAAATGACCCAAGCCAGGAGATAGCGGTGAGGCATTGGTCGAGCATTGAGCAGCCGGGAAAGCGGCAACGCAAACCGCATGGCGTCGTCAACGAGCAGCCAAGTTCCTACGCGGGAAATAGTCCGGTCGACAGATACCGGTCACCGCGATCGCACACGACGAAAACGATCGTCGCATGGTCAACCTGACGGGCGATCCGTAGAGCGACTTCGCACGCGCCCGCTGCTGAGACGCCGCAAAAGATGCCTTCTTCGGCAGCCAGGCGCTGCACCATCGCTTCCGACGCCGCCTGACTGACAGTCTCGATCCGATCTATGCGGCTGCGCTCGAAAATCCTTGGCGTATGCGATTCCGGCCATCTACGAATGCCCGGAATGCGCGAACCATCCTCCGGCTGCACGCCGACAATTTCCACGCTCCCGCTCTGTTCCTTCAGGAAGCGCGATACACCCATGATCGTGCCGGTGGTCCCCATCGCGGAGACGAAATGGGTGATGCGTCCTGCCGTATCACGCCAGATCTCGGGTCCGGTGGTCTCGTAGTGAGCCAACGGATTGTCGGGATTGGCGAACTGGTCGAGGATCACGCCATGGCCCTCCTGTTGCATTTTTTCGGCCAGGTCGCGAGCGTATTCCATACCGCCGGTTGCCGGCGTCAGGATTATTTGCGCGCCGAACGCCGCCATGCTCTGGCGGCGTTCCACCGAGATATCTTCCGGCGTGATCAGGACCATCCTGTAGCCCCGAATTGCCGCCACCATGGCGAGCGCGATGCCGGTATTGCCGCTCGTGGATTCGATCAATGTGTCACCCGGCTTGATGTGCCCGCGGGCTTCCGCGTGCTTGATCATCGACAGTGCAGGTCGGTCCTTCACCGAGCCCGCGGGGTTGTGTCCCTCGAGCTTGCCGAGGATCACGGTGCCCCGCCTGGCTGCGCCGTCATCAGGGATGCGCCGAAGCTGGACCAGCGGTGTGTTGCCAATGGTGTCTTCGATGGTTTTGTAAGACATGACGTTTTCCAATCGGTCGACGCGATGAGCCGCAGGTGTCGTACGGCACGGCCTGCAAAACAGGCTCGCAGGCAGGCTTACGGGCGCTCCCGGGTTGCGTCGTCTTTATGCCTGGGCACCGGTGCAAACCGTTTCTTCAGATGGTGCAGGGGAGAGCGCCGGAACATCTCGCGATGTTCCTCTTCCTCAAAGAAAGCGAGCGACGGTTTCACCAGGTCGCTACGACTTATCAAGCCCACCAGGCGACGCGACTGCGCGTCCGACACAACTGGCAAGCGCTCGAGCCCATGCACCGCCAGCCGGTTGGACACGATCCGGCAAGTCTCCCCGGGCAACGCCATGATCGGTGTGTTTGCACCGAACAGGTCGCTCATTACCTGGATGGCCGGATTGCCCGTTCGCGCGATGAATCCGTCACGCTCGATCATTCCTACCAAGGCGCCGTCTCGTGTCACCGGAAACGCGCGATGTTTCTGCTTTTCACCAAAGTATTTTGCGAGCACCTCGGCGACCGGCATATCCGCATCGATCGTCTCGACCTTGCGCGTCATCACCTCTTCGACGAAATGGCGTTCAAGAGGATCGATGCCGTATTCCCGATAGATGTGATACCCACGGCGCGCGATCTTCTCGGTCAGGATGGAGCGCCGCATCAGCAGCACCGTGAATCCGTATGCGACAGCCGACGCCATGAGCAAGGGAAGTAGTACGTTGGCGTCATGGGTAAGTTCGAACGCGAACACGGTTGCCATGATCGGTGCACGCATCATCCCGCCGAGCGTCGCCGCCATGAATACCAGCGGCCACACTGCGGGTTCGCCGCCAGGCAAGAACGGTCCGAAGATGGTTCCCATGGCCGCACCCATCATCAGCAGCGGAGCAAGTACGCCTCCGGATGTGCCTGAGCCGAGGGCGATGACCCACATGATCGCCTTCACCAGTATCAGGCCAACCACGACGCTGATCACAAGATGGTTATGCAGCAGATCGCCGATGACGTCATAACCTACGCCGAGCGCGCGCGGCTCAAAATATCCGCCGATGCCCACCGCAATGCCGCCAAGCGCCGGCCACCACATCCAGTGAATGGGCAATTTGCCGAAGAGGTCTTCGACCTTGTATAGCGCCGACGACAGGCCCCAGGACATTGCGCCGGCCATGAGACCCGCGACCACGCATGAAACGAGGCCGAGCGGACCCAGTGGGATGGTTTGCAACGGGAAGAGGGCGCCGCTGCCGATCAGCAGGGGGCGCGTGAAACCGGCCACCGCGCACGCAACGGCGACGGGCAGGAGGCTACGCGGGCGCAGTTCGAACAACAGCAACTCGACCGCGAGCAGGACTGCCGCGACAGGCGTACCGAAAACCGCCGTCATCCCGGCTACGGCACCGGCGACAAGCAGCGTCTTGCGTTCACCTGCGGTCAGGTGGAAATACTGTGCGAGCAGGGACCCGATTGCGCCGCCCGTCATGATGATTGGCCCTTCCGCACCGAACGGACCGCCGCTGCCGATGGCGATCGCGGAGGAAAGAGGTTTGAGCACCGCGACCTTCGGTGACATCTTGCTCTTGCCGAACAGGATGGCTTCGATCGCTTCCGGAATGCCGTGCCCGCGGATGGCTTCGCTGCCATAGCGCGCGATCAGTCCGATTACCAGGCCGCCGATCACGGGAATCACGATCACCCAAAGACCGAGGGTATTGCCCGCGGGCGAGTGATTCTCGAACGACAGGGACTGGAAGAAGAAAAGGTTGGTGAAAAAATTGATCAGGTGGAGCAGGACATAGGCCGTGACCGTGCTCAACGCGCCGATCACTATCGCAATGGCCGTGATGCGCGGCAGATGAGCATTTGCTGCAAAATCACCTCGTGAAGCGTTTTCGTGCACATTAACTCCTGATCAATTCAGATTTATTTGTTTGCGTGGGCTGATGGAATGGCGTGACCTCGCTGCAGATCCACCGAAAGTGGGCTGTGTTGGCACGCACCGGCCTAAAAATCCACCTGGGGGACGCGGAAGGTGCCCGCGAGCGACTTCAGTTCTGCCCGATGCAATTCTGCTAGCCGCGACAGGATCTTCTCTCCGGGTTTCAGCAAATGAACCTCGACCTGGCGGCGATCAATTTCGCTGGACTTTCTCTTGACCAGATCCAGCGCCTCGCACCGCGACACGAGCGCAACGACGCCGTGGTGATGCGCCTGTAGCCGCTCAGCAAGTTCACCGACAGTTGCCCAATCACGGTCCGGGTAACCCTTGATATGCAACAACAGCAAATACTGCAGCGGAGTAATGCCTTCGTCCTGAGCAGCTTGCTCGGAGAACCGCTCGAATCGCCGCATCTGGTAGCGAAACTCGGACAGCTGTTCAAAGTTCTCTTTGCTTAGTGCGCGAAAAGCTTCTTTCATGGGGAAAAGTCCAGTCAGGAACATAGTTTGAAATTCTATCATATAGTGATAGATATGAGAGAGTCCTGCATGCGCAGGACCAGGAGGCCTTGGCGTGATATGCGCGCTTAGGCTTTTGGGAGACAGAGCACGCGGCGCACAAGGTCACGCACGCCAACAATAGTAACCATACGGGCGGCGCTTGGCTGGTTCGAACTGTGGGGAGTACAGACGACCAGTCAATAGCGCGAGAGCCCGGTGCAACCCTAGACTAGGAAGTCCCATCGTTGCGACCAGTCGGCGTCCTCCTTCACGACTTGTCGCAAGATGTTCAGCGCCGCTTGCAAGCCGGTTCTGCTCGACGATCGCGGATAGACGACGTACACGGGATATGAGAATTCAGGTGCTTCGATGACTCGTTCGAGGACGCCATGGTCGAGGTAAGACTTGACGACGCGTGTTCTGAAATAGCCCGAGCCTCCGAACTGAAGGATGTATTGCAGAGCCAGCGGGCCGAGGTTGAAATACAGCGACGACTTGGCGTGCTCGGGCAGCGATATGTCGTGCTGTCGTCTGTATTCTGGGCCCCAGTCGACGTAGACATACGGTCCCGGCTTTTGCGACGTCCGGATCAGCACCAGCTTTTCTTCCACTATCTCCTCGACCTGAATGCCCGCGACATACTCCGGTCCGTACACGAGTGCCGCATCGAGTACGCCACCGCGCACCTTTTGCTGGAGCACAGCGCCATCTCCCAACTCTGCGCGCACTGCATAAGTGGATAGATCTTGGCGCAACCGGGCGGCCCAATGCAGGACAAGTGGATTCGCGAGACTAGTGTCCGCACCGAACGTAAACATGTCGTCGTAGCCGCTTGGCAATGGCAGATCGCGGCACGCCGCCTCCCAGGTCTGGACGAGCTGGCTGGCGTAGCCGAGAAATTTTTCACCATCTGTGGTGAGCCGCGCGCCCGCTTTGTTGCGCTCGAACAGACGGCACTTCAACTGCGCTTCGAGGTTCTTGATTCGTGCGGTCACCGCGGTCTGGGTGACGTGTAGTTGTGCTGCCGCCGAGACCAGGCTTCCCGACCTGACCACCTGGAGAAAGGTGCGTGCGAGTTCGACGTCCATGGGCCTGGATGCAAAAAGTTTGATTTAAAGAGGCGGCAGTCTTGCCCTGCGGATCAACCGCAACCATCAGCCACGTACCTGGCTGCATCGCATCAATCGTTTTTATATTCAAAATTATTGCATATAAACAGCAATATATTTAACTTGTTGCCATGCGATATGGATGCTTAAATGAAATTGGATTGGGTTATTCATTTATGTCCCGGCTGCAGATGCCTGGCAGGTGTTGAAGAATCCAACAACGAACGATCAAGCGAAGGAGTCGAAAATGGGCATCGCACTATGGATAGTCGGCGCAATCGCACTGATGGCGTCAGGGGCTGGCGTGACGTTCGCATTCGCGTCGCTGATTCCGCAGGACGTGCTGCAGCAGGCGCAGGCCAATGGCCGGTTTGCCGGACTGAGCGCTGACCGCCATGACGAAATTACCGGTAAGCCAGTCAAGGCCGCGGCGTCAAGATTGGCCCACCTGCGTCGTCAGGTCGGATAGCCGAAAAATGTGCTGGTGGCGGCGCCGAAGATACTCCGCTCTTCGGCTGCGTTCCCGAGTGCCGCGTTCGCCACGTTCGCGGTTTCTAGGCGTGTGTTTGTCGGTAAAGGCCCAGTATCAGGTCTGCCTGCGTGATCATGCCGGCGAGTTTTTCCTGCGTGTCGAGCACCGGAATATGGTGATGGCCATAAGCGGCGAATAGTGGCACGAGCTTCGCAATCGACGTGGTGGCGCTGACCGTAGACACGTGGGTCGTCATGATGGACGCGACGGTGAGTACTGAACCGGGGCTGGCGAACCATTTGTCGATAAATGTCGCCAACGCCCTAAGCTTTCCGGCCGCCATGTTTCTTGCGATGTCGGCCTGGGTGACGATGCCGACCACGAACTCGCGGTCGTCGATGACAGGAAGCGCTTTGATGCCATGACGCTTGAGCATGGCGGCGGCAGTGGCGATCGTCGTGCCGGATGCGATCGAAACGACGGGGCTGGACATGATGTCCGCGCAGCTCAGTCCGCTGAAACTGCGCGCATACGATTGCAGCTGTATTTCCAGCAGCAGCGATTCGAGATCTCCCGGGTCGATGTCCAGCAATTCGTTGCGACGGTCAAGCACTGCCTCGAGGTCTTCCCGTGTGAATCCTGGGCTGGGCGCCGGCGCACGGACGCCGGTCTCTTTGGCTGAGCGCGCCGCATGAGGATAGCGATGTCCCGTCGACGGGTGAAACACAATCGCGACCGCCAACAGAGCAAACGACTGCGCCGCGATTGGCGCAAAGACGAATTCGAATCCGAGCGCATGCACGGCTGGCCCGCCAAGCACGGCAGTGAGCGCGACCGCGCCCGAGGGAGGATGCACGCACCTGAACGCGAACATCGCACCAATCGACAGTGCCACTGCAATCGGCGCGGCGTCGATCGGGTTCGTGATCCAGGTTGCACACGCCACGCCGATAATCGCGGAAAACATGTTGCCGCCGATGATCGACCAGGGTTGTGCAAGAGGGCTCGCGGGCACAGCGAACAGCAGCACTGCGGAGGCGCCCATCGGCGCGACCAGCAGAGGGATGAACGCGTTGTCGCCCAGGAAAACGTGCATCACCCCTGCGGTGAAGGATATGCCGAGCAAGGCGCCGAGACAGGACCTGAATCGTTCGGGCCAACCAAGTCCGACGGGTGCAGGGGAGAAGCTGAGAAACCAACGTGCGAGAGCGGATCGAACCATAATCTTGGAAGATAGTGTGAGCGACCTTATATCGGACGTCCTCACCGTCAGACAGCGTCTCCTGCCAAACATATTGTAAAAAATATGTGATTATGACATATATCAACGTATTCGCCGGGACGATTCCAGTCCGTCGTAGGAGCTTAGCCGTGAGCCAAGTCATCGTCCGAGGTCTTGCGGGTATGCCGGATTCGCGCGGGCAATTGATGGAAGCGTATGGAGGGTTGACCAGAGCAAGAATGCTGCCGATCCACTAATCGAGTTCGCCGGCAAGGGCTGCAGTAGTCCGCGGAGAAAGTATTTCGTTATCCTGTTCAGGATCAGCGCTTTTGAACAGAACGTCACACGACACCTGGTCAAGCAGCAGCGCTTGATTCTCCCCACCCCACCAGCGGGTGAGAAAATTTTCGTGGTGGTGACCGATGACGATCAGATCCACCTTAAGGCTATTCGCCAAGCGAGGGATTTCATCGGCGGGGTTTTCCGTCACGAGATGCTGGGTCGCGGTAATGTCCCATTCCCGAAGTCTATCGACTCCTTTTTGAAGAATGGCGCGCGCCGACTTTTCGTCGACGTCGAAACTGACCGAAGACAGGACGTCGAATCCACGTGTCCAACGCGCGCAATTGAAGATCGCGACCAAGTGAGCGTCGGCTCGGAGTTGTTTCGCGAGGGTCGCACCGCACCGCAAGGCGGCTTGTCCCTCCGGTGTAGCGTCATAGCAAAGCAGGATTCGCTTAAATGAAGACATCACCGACTCCTGACAACCGAAAGAGTGCGTAGCAAAGCAAATGAGCAATCGAATTATACATCACATTGCGATATAAAAATGCGGGATGCCAGATTGCATGTCTCTGGTCAGTCAGTCGCTCGATGAAAGTATCGTCATACCCGGCGTTCGGGCAGCGTCGTCGAGGGCCGGCTGATGGTCACACCCATCGGCGGCTGACTGCGAAGTTGTCCGTGACGGTACCTGTCTTAAGTGGATAAATCCTTAAATATCCTCTCTATCCATCTAGCCAGAATGGCGATTCCGCGACTGCCGGGCGACGCGGCACCTCGGGCCTGGAACCGCCCGTGCCGCTTCTGGGTGACGATCAATTGTTTTCGTTTGCGAGCGTGCGACCGGGAACAGGGCTCAAACACGTGACATCTAAGTACCTAACCGCGTCCGATATAAACCGACGCGCAATGGCCAGCCGGCCCTGTCACTGTCAAGAGAGATCATATGAAAGCCATTCATGCAGCATTGTTCAGTGCACTGGCGCTCGCCAGTTTTCCGGGCTGGGCGCAGAGCACTGGACCCACCGATCCGCAGATAGCGGCAATAGTCGTGACCGCCAATCAGGTCGATATCGACGCCGGCAAGCTTGCGGAATCAAAGACGAAGTCGGCCGACGTCAAGGCGTTCGCGCAGCGAATGGTCACCGACCATAGCGGCGTCAACCATGCAGCTGTCGACCTGGTGCACAAACTAGGTGTGACACCACAGGAAAACCCGACCAGCCAGAGCCTCAAACAAGGCGGCGACGACAATCTGACCAAGCTCAAGGCGCTTGGCGGCAAGAACTTCGACCGGGCGTACATTGACCATGAAGTGATCTATCACGAGAGCGTTCTGGACGCGCTCGACAAGACGCTGATCCCGAGCGCACAGAACGCGGAGCTTAAAGCGCTTCTCGTCAAGGTGCGGCCAGCTTTTGTCGCGCACCTTGAACACGCCAGGCATTTGCAGGCGGAACTGGGGAAAAGCGGTGCATGATTTCTTGCCTGATGCCGCTGGCAGCCACCGTGGTAACTTCAGTGGCAACCCCCGGCGGCGCACATCCGGTCTTAACCTTGTCTTAACCTGGGTGTGGTGGCTTCTCTCGTTCTGGCGTTTTCCGGCGGGGCTAGCGCTGCACCCACAACATACACGGTCGTGATCGAACAGATGCGTTTCAATCCTCCGGAGCTGACGGTGCGGCGCGGCGATCACGTTACATGGGTTAACAAGGATCTGTTTCCCCACACCGCGAGCGCAAACTCGAAGGCATTCGATTCGCGCAGCATCGCGCCGGATGCTTCGTGGACTTATGTGGCCAGCCAGCCAGGCACTTATCCGTACCGCTGCGACCTTCATCCGACGATGGGTGGAATACTGACCGTCCGATGAACCGGGCTAACGAGGATTCCATGACTGAAACAGCAGAAACATATCCGGTATTGATCGCAAGCGGCGAATTGAAGCATGCACGCCGCATTGGTGCGGGAGATCGCGTAGCGTTCGAATTGCTGATGCGCACGCACAACCGGCGCCTGTACCGGCTCGCGCGTGCCACGTTGGGCAACGACGCCGAGGCGGAGGACGCGCTGCAGGAGGCCTATCTGTCGGCCTACAAAAGAATTGGTCAGTTCCGCGGCGACGCCGCTCTCCTGACGTGGTTATCGCGGCTGGTGCTCAATGAATGCTTCGGCCGTTTGCGAAAGGAAGCCCGTCGCCAGAATGTGATCCCGATGGTCAACGCAAACACTCTCGCTGAGGCTGACATCGATGTCATGAGCACAAACGAGTCCGACCCACCAGACAAGGCCGCGGCGCGCGCCGAGATGCGTACGCTGATAGAGCGCAAACTGGACGAAATGCCCGAAGTCTTTCGCACTGTATTCGTGATGCGCTCAGTCGAGGAACTCAGCATAGAGGAAACAGCGCAGTGCCTAAATATTTCCGAAGCAACCGTTCGCACCCGACCGTTCGAATCGGTCGGCAAACGGCCGCACCCATCTTGCAACAGGGTAGGGCATACGAAAGATTGGGCTAAAGAGTTCGTATTTGCTGACGATAAAACAGGATGAGCATACCGCTGTACTAGCGCCCGCACTACAAGCGAGCAACAAGAGCGCATTGGAGAGCCATGACTACTCTATCGTCCCTGAACGCTGCCACGACCGTCGCGCTTGTTCCACTCGCGGATTCTGCGAGGCGTGTCCCTGTCGTATCGGCGAACGTCATCGACGGGCAGAATGTGGCGCTTTCTTCGCCATCGACCGTTGTCACGATTCCTTCCTCCTTCGGCGTTGTAGCGCTCGAAACCTATACCCGTGAGGGGACGCTGGCCGGCGTCACGCCCGCAGTAACCACGGCCAGCGACAGTCGCGACGCCGTGACGCTCCAGATGCTGAGCAGCTACGCCGCCGCGCAGACGATGACGGGGCAGTTCTCCGGTGTCGGCAGTGCGCTGCTCAACCGTTTCAAGACCACGGGCAGCGATTTTTCGCAGTCGATCAGCACGACCAGCAGCATGGTTCCATCGTCGCCGCAAGGACCCGAGGGCAAGATCAATCTGACGGTTAAAACGAAAAACGGCGTGACGGTCGACATTGGGATCGACAGCGGGGGCGGCAGCCTTGCGGCGAGCGTCAAGAGCAGCGGCAAGCTCAGCGACAGCGAACGAAGCGCTGTGGCACAGCTTGCCGACGGCTTTCAGCGGGCCATCGGCGGCTTGAGCGCCACGCCGCCAAAACTCGACCTGAGCGGCTTGGCGCAATTCAACGCGTCAGCGCTCGCTTCCGTGAACTTTCAGTACAACGTAACCAACGACGGCAGCGCGAACATTTCGACCAGCTATTTGCAAAGTAGCGCCTCTCAAAGCTTGAGTATCAAAAGCGCAGAAGGTGCCATTGACGTCAGCGTCGACACCAGCAATTCGGCGCTTTGGGGGACGAGTTCGCAGCGTGCTGCGTCGGTTGCCAGCTATTTGCAGCAATTCGATCAGGCAAATTCGGGCGGACATGGCAATGCGGCGCTAATGTCGATGTTTGAAGACGGTTTCGCGCAGATGAACGAGGACTACGGCACGCCGTCGGGGCAAGCGTTGCCCGGTGACGCCTACGCGCCAGCGCTGCAGCAGGCGGATCAGGCGATGTTGACAGGACTCGGCGATTTCAGCGCATCGATCACGGGTGCCGCGACTTCTCCCAATCCAATGCGTCCCGGCGAAGTCAACTCGTTTTCCTATCAGGTATCGCAAACCACCAAACTCGCAGGCTCGCAACTGGACGGACGGATAACCCAGCACCAGCAGTCCCATCTGAGCGAGAGCCACCATCAGGCGCCATCGGGCGGAGGCGAACCGGTGTTGACGTCGTCGCGCTCGTCGCAGAACTATGACTACGTACAAATCGACGATAGGACCGACAGCACAGTGCAGACCGCAACAGAACGCGGTGCACTGCTGGATGCGTCGTTGAATGAGTCATCCGAGCAGAAAACACGCGACTCGAAGTACAAAGAAGGCGAACTGATTTCGGATGTGACCACGCCGGAAGAAACGTCCCGATCGCGGGACCTGCTCGCGTTGCTCAAACCGCTGATTGATCACGGCGACGCCACGCGCGATAGCGTTGAGTGGCAGCGGACGCTTTCGAGTATCCATGGAATGATCCAGCTCGGCGCGTAATTTTCGCCGGCTATCGGGAGACTATGTCATTTCTAAGAACTGATATCAACTCCACGATCCCTCAGCTTTCTGGATCTCTTTCGGAGGCAATCGCACCGCCCGGCGCGGACCCGCATGCCGGGTGGTGTGGCACGGGGACGGCCTCTTGGCCGTCCCCTATGCCGATTTGGCAGGGCCAGCTTTGTGAGAGCACCACCTTCACTGAATAGGCGGCACTGATCCGATCCTCTGTGAAAGCAGCCGTTCGTACACACCAAAGTTCAAATCGACTTCCCCCTGCTCGACCGTGTTGACCGTTATCGTAATCTGCTCTGGCAGCAAGCCGAGCACTGTTGCGATAGCAACTTCCAACTGCGCTGCGCAGCGCCGGTCGTCGGGCACCGTGGTCCCGACAAAGATGTCGTACGCCTTATCTTGATCCCGGCAAACAATCTCTACCAGGCGTGCACGCGCGCTCATGTTGTTCTCGATCGCAAGACGTGCGACTTCGGCTAAGGTGTAAAGCGTTTCAGTCGGAAACCCGCGCGTCGCATGCAGGCGCACCCGGTGTTTGCCCAGGGTCTTCCAATCAGTTTCAAATTTCACAGGGCTCTCCTGACTCTGGGGGCACTCGCCGTGGCGCAACGCCCGCAAATGCCCCCGCGATGCTCATCCAACACTCACTTCCACGCGGCGCGGTTTCGCTTCCTCGCGACGCGGAATGATCAGCTTCAGTACGCCGTCGTTCAGGTTCGCCTCGATCTTCGACGTGTCGAAATCGGTGCTCAATGAAAATGCACGTTCGAATCGCGGTTCGCGAATCTCCGCGTGGCGCAAGCGCAGACCCTCCGGCGTGCCGACCATTGCCTCGCCTTCGATGAAGAGAGTCCGGTCCTGCACATGTACGTTCAAGCGATCACGGGACACGCCAGGCAGGTCGGCCCACAACGTAATGCCGTGAGCATCTTCATGGATATCGACGGCCGGTGTAACTGTCGGTCCCTTTTGTGCCTTCTCCTTGTCGACCCGTGCTACTGCGTTTGAATTGCGTTCTGTGAGTTGAGTTTGCGTGTTCATGGCGTGCTCCTTTGGAAGTTGTGACGTATTGATTACTGGACCGAGATGGTGCGCGGCCGTGACGTTTCGCGTTTGCCCACGCTGATGACAAGGCAGCCATTCACATAGCGCGCCTTCACCTTGTCGGGATCTGCGTCGCGCGGCAACTCCATGGCCCGCCGAAAACTTCCTGCGAAGCGTTCTTGCGCGTAGGCGCGGCCTTCGGAGGGAGAATCGACGCGGGTACGCTCTCCGCTGATGGTGAGTAACCCCTTGTCTACGGTTACTTCGATCTTTGCCGGATCAATGCCCGGCGCGAATGCAACGATCTCCACCGAATCGTCGGTGCTGCCAAGGTTGACTTGGGGAAAGGTGCCGAAGCGCGAGGCCCGGATGCTTGTCGGCAGGCCGCCAAAAACCGACGACATTTGACGCTGCAAACGGTCAAACTCATTGAACAGGCTGGTATTGAAAAGAGGGTCACTCATGGCTGCAATCTCCTATAGGTGGCAGGAGACGAACCGGGATACATGAATACGCGCTCCAGTTCGTCTGCCAGGTCTCTGACAAACCAATCGAAACACGCAGCGCGACAGGCGCGGCTGCTTTCGAATGCAAAATAGGAAACCCCCGAATATTTTCAAGGGGCCGAGTCGAAATTTTTTTTGCTTGTCGCGGGACGAAGGCGGGAGGTAAAGAATCGGTTTGGGAACGCGTATTCGAAGGTCGCCGATTACGCGCAACGTCTTTTTTGCCAGTTTTTGCGCGACACCAATTTATTCTGGCGAAGCCGATATCAGCTGGTGAGCGTCTCGATTAGCCGCATAAGGTGCGTGGTGGCATGGCCCTTCTGACAGTACGCGTCGATCTCTTCGTCGACCAAGCGTTGGCGTACCTCTTTCTCGTCTAAAGCGGTGAACGCGATGATCACCGTTTCGGCGGTCCGGGGATCTGCGCGTATCGCCAGTGCCGCCTGCAACCCATTGCACTCCGGCATCGAAATATCCATCACGATGACCTGCGGCATCCAATCGGCCGCCACCGTGATCGCTTCTTGGCCGCCAAGTGCAATGCGACAGTCGACGTCATGGAAAGACATCATCGCCGCGAGCGCTTCTACGCCATTGCGGTTATCGTCCACCAGAAGGAGCCGTAATTTTTGCTCGTCAGGACGGGCGCGTCTGGCCGTCCAGGTATGAGCGAATCGGTTCATGAGGTATTGCATTTGCGATCCTGCAGGAATTACCATGTCGTTGGCCTCGCGCGTTCTGTGCAGAGGCGGTGCTCAATAAAGGCAATAGCAACGAGGGGGCCTACTAACCCTCTCGAAGCTCAAAACGCGAATCACGTTTGCGTCAGAGGTGCGGGCGCACACACAGATGCGATGTTGTGGCGAGCTGGAGCATTGGGACTAACGGTTGGCGCCACAGGTCGTGCCGCGAGCAACTCGTCGTAACGTGCGATGACAGCTTCAGGGCTCGCGTGCTCAATAGCGAACCCCAGTGCTCCCGCGACTCGACGGCGCACGCTCGCGATCGGGGTGGCTTCAGCCGTTGTGGGACGTGCTGTCGGCCATCTGGCCGAGAATAATAAGTGTGCAAGGATAAATGCGGTGGAATCTTTCAATTGGCGGCGGCGGATTTACGACCGAGAAGGGGTCGTCCGCCATCGACGCCTACATTCAAGAGTTGTTAAGAAAGTCCCGCCCGCGAATCCGTTTTATTCCAACTCCTAGCGGAGATAACGCCGTACAAAATCGACAGATTCCATGCCGCCCATGGAGCTCTAAGCTTTGGAACGTCAAATCTCTGGTTGTTTAACGGATGTGGTTCCAACGTAAATTTCCTAAACCGACTATAAAAGGCCAGTTCAAAAAGAGCTCGGAAGGGCTGTTTACTTTTCCACGAAACGGTTAACCTTGGATACCTGAACAACGGATCAAGGAATGCCGACACCTATCATCGATGACGAATTGTGGGCACTGATCGAACCGCTACTTCCACCGCCCAAACCGCGACGCCAGCGATACCCTGGAAGGTTGCCGGTCTCGGACCGTGCAGCACTCAATGGCATCC
>Ga0153932_1000296_pt1 | contig 16619 bp, 15 predicted proteins | sample TSNJ016MetaG_FD_102273 | JGI IMG/M metagenome (GOLD analysis project Ga0153932, IMG submission 102273) | Attine ant fungus gardens microbial communities from New Jersey, USA - TSNJ016 MetaG | ecosystem: Host-associated > Fungi > Mycelium > Unclassified | place: USA: New Jersey, Wharton State...
ATGATCGTCGCGTGTTTGTTCATGCCGCCCGCGTAATACCCCGCGTGCCCATCGATCAGCACCTGCACCGGAGCATCCACGCCGACCGCCAGATTGTGGGCGCCGTTCGGCGAAACGACCGTCACGTGGCGGCCTTCGAGCGTCTCGGGCGCACCATGGAGAAACTGGTTGACCTCGCGGACCGACGCTTTCTCCAGGTCAAAGATCACGCTTTCCATACGTACATCTCCTCGGGTGCGGGTTCAAACACTTTGGCATGCTTGATATCTGGCAAGTGCGCCAGCGACCGGAATTCCGATGCGATTGCCACATAGTCATCCGTCTCGGCCACGACCGCGGGCTTGCACGCAAAGGGATCGCGGATCAACGCCAGTTCCGTCGATGTACCCATCAGGAAGGTGTAGAAACCGTCGAGTTCCTCGAAGCCCTTTTGCAGCGCTACCGGCAATTCATCGCCTTCGCGCAGCCGCCATTCGAGAAAGCGGCAGGCGGCTTCGGTGTCGTTGTCGGTATCGAAGTGAATGCCTTGCGGTTCGAGCATCCGGCGCACGCCATAGGGATTCGACAGCGAGCCGTTATGCACCAGGCAAAAATCTTCTCCGGCGGTGAACGGATGCGCGCGATCGGGCGTGACCGCCGACTCGGTGGCCATACGTGTATGGCCCACGAGATGCGAGCCCTTCAGGTTCGCGAAGTCATAGCGCGCAGCAACCTGAGCCGGCGTGCCGATGTCCTTGTATAGATCGATGGAACGTCCCGTGGAGAGCAGATACACTTTCGGAAACGTGGCGCGAAGCCAGGTCTTTACCACTTCCGGATCGCCCTGCAAGGTCAGGATCGCGTGATTGCCCTGCACGTCAATCCGCGCGTCCGCCTTCACCGCGCCGTTCAATGCAGCCGTCAGTCCGTTCCAGTCGAACCGATTCCCTTCAGGGGTAAATCCCGAATACAGGCTGAGCTTTCGCTTGCCGCCATCCAGCGGCTGGCCGAATACGGCCAAGCCCGCGGAGTCCGGGCCGCGTTCTGTCATACCGATCAGCATGGGCACCATCAATGCCCCAAGCTGTTCACGCAGTGCCGGTGTTTTCACCAGCAAACCTACGATTCCGCACATCGTGCTTCTCCTCAGAAAAATTCCAGATAACTCTTCATTTCCCAATCCGACACATGCCGCATGTATTCGAGCCATTCCATCCGCTTGAGCTTGAGGAATTCATCGGCGACAGGGCCCAGCGCGTCGCAAATCAGGCGGTCGCCCTCAAGTGCGTCCAGCGCGTGCTCAAGGTTCTGCGGCAGCACGCCTATGCCATGTTCCCGAAGTTTGGCCGGCGACCACTCGTAGAGGTTTTCATTCGCCGGCGCGCCCGGCGACAACTCGCGTTCCACGCCGTCGAGACCCGCTGCAATCACCGCGGCCGTCGCGAGATACGGATTGCATGCGCCGTCGGGCAGGCGCAGTTCAATGCGTTCGCCCGGCACGCGCACCATGGTCGAGCGGTTGTTGTCGCCGTAGCTGATATACGCGGGCGCCCAGGTCGCGCCGGTCAGCGAACGACCGACCACGAGCCGCTTGTATGAGTTCACGGTCGGATTGCATAGCGCCGTGAGCGCCGGTGCGTGGGCCAGCAAACCTGCTGTGAAGTGATAGGCGAGCTTCGACAAGCCCATGCCCGACGGATCGCTTTTGTCTGAGAAAAGATTGCTCACGCCGTCGCCAATCGACATGTGCATGTGCATGCCGTTGCCTGGGCGGTTCGCGAACGGCTTGGGCATGAACGAGCAGATCAGGCCCATCTCGTTGGCAATCTCGGAGGCCGCCATCTTGAAGAACACATAGTGATCGCAGGAGGTCAGGCAATCCGTATAGGTATAGTTGATTTCGAACTGGCCGTTCGCGTCTTCGTGATCGATTTGATAGACATCGATCCCGGCCGCGCGCATAGACTCCGTGAGCTTTTCCAGGAACGCGCGAGTACGCGATAAACCCTTGTAGTCGTAGCAAGGTTTAGCGAGCGTGTCGCTGGCGTCGCACGGTTCAATCGCACCCGCCACCGAACGCTTGAGCAGCGAGAACTCCGGTTCGAGCCCCGTAAACAAGGTCCATTTGCGCTCCGTCAGCCGCGCTATCTGCCTTTTAAGCGTGACGCGTGCATCGTAAGCCCAGGGTTCACCCTTGACATGGCCCTCGCAAACAATACGCGCCGTCCCGCTTTGCCATGGCACGGTGCTGAGCGTGGAGAGGTCGCCGACCGCCATGAAATCCGGTCCGTTCGGCTCGATTCCCACGCCCCAGATCGCAAAACCGGCGAACCCGGCGCCCGCGGTGAGGATGCTGTTGAGGTGCGCCACCGGCACGGACTTGGCCTTGGCCACGCCATGAATATCGACGAACTGCGCCAGCACGTATTTCACGCCTTGTTGCACGAGCCAGCTTTGCGCATCCTGCGCGGATTCAAAGTGCGGGACCTTCCCAAGCTCGGTGCCAAGCTCCGCGACTGGTGCGTTGCCGCCATCGTTCAGGTTCATCGTGACTCCTTGCATCGTCTATCGTTGGTTGAAAAAGCCATGCCCTTTTTTGCACGGCCCGATTACGACCCACTCGAAAGTCACCCGTCCCGGCGTCCCGCAAGCAAGTTCGAAGTATGTGCATGAATTTATTGATATGCAACAATAATTCATGACATGAAACATCAGACCCGTACCGATCCCACCTGATCTGCTAACCTGCCGTTTTCTCATGAGGCGTGCAATGCAAACCGAGGATGACCGCAAGAATCCGCTTGAGCATTACCTTGGCGCGACCATCCGCGAACTTCGCCAGCGTCATGGCTTGACCATTGCCCAGGTTTGCGAACAAGCCGGCATCAGTCGAGGCATGTTGTCGAAGATCGAAAACGCCCAGACCTCGACCGGGCTCGATGTTCTCAACCGCATTGCCCAGGCCCTCGGCGTCTCAATGTCGGCCCTGTTTCGCAACTACGACACGCCGGGCGGCGGCGCCCAGTTCGTCAAGAAAGGGGCCGGCATGGAAGTGGTCCGCAAGGGCACCAAGCGCGGACATACCTACCATCTGCTCGCCTATGACCAAGGGCCCAGGAAAATTTTCGAACCATTCCTCATCACCATGGATGACGAAGCGGAACGATTCCCGATCTTCGAACATCCGGGCACCGAATTCATTCACATGCTGAAAGGCGTGATTGAATACCGGCACGGCCAGGAAACCTACATCCTGCATCCGGGCGACACGCTCACGTTCCAGGGTGATGTGCCGCACGGTCCGGAGAGACTCATCAAGATGCCGATCCAGTTTCTGTCGATCATCCTGTATCCGCCGACCGCTGCCGAATGAGGTCGCGATCTTCGTCGACATAGCAATGCAACGATCGTGCCACGTTTCCCTTTAAGAATTAAAAGTTCATGACAGGAAACCTTCTCGCGAACGCTGAAGGTCATGTGAATCGCGCAGCCGGGAAACACGACCGCCATACTGCGGTGCGCTGTTTTGCTTGCTTGGTGCGTGGACGCACGCTGCCGGGTGCCCTGCTTATAAAGTGCATCACCTGTGCTTATGCAAAGCGCGTAACTAAATTGTCGGGACGCGGCTTAAGCCAGAAGTCTGCAGCAATCCGCTCGCTCTGCATAAGTTTGCTTAATACAAAGCGGCTTAGTATTTCCTCTCCTTAGAATCTGCTCATCGATCTTCTTTCAGGAAGTAGCATGAGCCATTACGACGTCATCGTGATCGGCGCCGGGGTTATCGGCGCGTCAGTTGCCCATCATGTCGCTACGCTAGGCGCCAAAAGCGTGCTGGTGCTGGATCGCGGCACGATTGGTGCGGGCACGACGTCGCAATCGTCGGGGCTGTTGCGCACGCATTATTCCGTGCGGCAGAACGTGGAGCTCGCGCGTTCGTCCTGGCACGCCTTCAACAACTTCGCGGCTTACGTGGACGACGACGACGCCTCGTGCGGTCTCGTGAAATGCGGCTACATGATCTGCGCGCCCGAAGGCGACAAGCTCGCGCCGCTGCAAGCTTCGCTCGACGCGCAGCAAGGCATGGGCATCGAAGTGCAGTTGCTCTCAAGAGCCGAGGCCCGCGAGCGTTTGCCGATCGCTCAATTCGACGATGCCGCGCTGATCGGCTACGAACCCGAAGCGGGTTTCGCCGATGCTTATCTGGTCGCAACCGGTTTCGCGCGCTCGGCTCGAAGGCGCGGTGTGAAGTTCATGGAAAACACGAACGTGACCGGTCTCGTGCGTGATGGCCGCCGGGTGACCGGTGTTCAAACGTCCGCCGGAACATTCAGTTGCGGCATGCTGATCAGCACGCAGAATATCTGGACGCCGGAACTCGCCGGGTGGATCGGCGTGCCGTTGCCCGTCAAGCCGGAACGCCATACGGTGCTTGCTCTGGAGTGCGATGTTGCGCCCTACACATTCAAAATGCCGGCCTACAAGGATCTCGGCTCGCCGGGCATGCTGTATTTCCGCAGCTACGGCGGCAGCCAGATGCTGGTGTCGGAAGGCGTGGTCGGCGAAACGCTGAACGCACCGGAGACCGAGCAGGGCGATATCTCGCTCGACTATGTCGGCGAAGTCGGCGAGCAGGTTGCAGAACGATTTCCCGCCTACGAAACGGCTGGGCTCGCTTCATCGTGGACCGGCGTGTACGACGTCACGCCGGACTGGAACCCGGTGCTCGGATCGGTGGGTGACATAGAAGGACTGACCGTCGGATTCGGTTTCTCCGGGCACGGTTTCAAGTTATCGCCGGGGATCGGCAAGATTCTCGCGCAGCACGCGTTGGGCCAAACTACCGACGTATCTCTCTCCCCGTACGCACTCGATCGTTTCGCAAGCGGTGCGCTGCTGGTCGGCAAATACGGCTCAGGCGCGGTGTCCTGATCACTTCAAACGCAACTCTTGGATGACCATGAAAATTCTCGTCCCCGTGAAACGGGTCGTCGATGCCAACGTGCGCGTTCGTATCGGCTCTGCAGGTGGTGTTGATACAGCCGGCCTCAAAATGTCGCTTAACCCGTTCGATGAATGCGCGGTCGAACAAGCGTTGCGTTTGCGTGAAGCCGGCGTGGCGTCATGCGTGACCGTGCTCACGTGCGGCCTGCCTGTTTGTCAGGATGTGCTGCGCACCGCGCTGGCAATGGGCGCGGACAACGCCGTGCTGATCGATACGGCAGGCGCTTCACCAGACTCACTCGGCATCGCGCGTCTGCTGCATGCGTTCATCGGCGCCGATACCGATACCGATGCCTACGGTTTAGTGCTGTGTGGCAAGCAGGCGATCGATGACGACATTGGCGGCGTGGCAGCAATGCTCGCTGCGTTGCTCGGCTGGCCGCAGGCGCTCAACGCCTCCGCGATAGAAGCTACCGGCAGCAGTTGGCTCGTCACCTGCGGCGACGACGCTGGCACCGCCACCTGGCGCCTTGACGGGCCTGCCGTGGTCAGTGCAGACCTGCGCCTGGCCGACCCGCGTCGTGTCACGTTGCCGAGTATCGTGAAGGCGAAACAAAAGCCGCTGCGCACGCTGGACGCGGCGACGTTCAACGTCGCACTCGACACACCAATACGAACCATGGAGATAGCCGAGCCAGCGGTCCGTCAGCCCGGCATCAAGGTCGCCGATACCGCCGCGCTGCTTGGCGCCATCGGCAGCGCGCGGTTACTTCAAAACGTGGGAGCATGACCATGAGAAGTCTTGTCGTAGGAGAATGGGAAGACGGTGCTACGGCCGATGCAACCCTGCGAGTCATCAGCGCGGCAGGTGGGCGCGGCGTACCGGTGGACGTGCTTACGTTTTCACCTGCCATGGCGAATGCCGCTGCGTGCATTGAGGGCATCGGGCGCGTGCTCCTGGCATCGGGTGATATAGCCAATCCTGAAACGCTCGCCAATCTTCTTCAGCATATTGCTTCGGATTACTCGTTAATTGCGACGAGTCACCGTACAACCGGACGCGCTGCTCTTCCGCGAGCCGCCGCGCTGACCGGCAATGCGTTTCTCGCTGACATCACGCGTGTTGTGACGGCACAGCGTTTCGTGCGCGGCCTTTACGCGGGCAGCGTGGTCGCGACAGTCGAAAGCACCAGCGCCACGCTGTTCGCAACTTTCCGGACGTCGTCTTTTGCGCCTGCGAGCGCCAACGGCGGTGCGGCGCCAATCGTTTCGCTCGATCCCATTGCGCCGTTCGCCGCGACCGTGCTGATCGATCGACAGGCCGCGTCGCAAGGCGGACATGATCTGTCGAGCGCGCGGATTGTGGTCGCAGGAGGCCGGGGACTGGCATCGAAGGAAAACATGGACAAGCTGGGCACGTTGGCCCGCAACATGGGCGCGGCGCTCGGTGCATCACGCGCGGCCGTGGATGCGGGTTATGCGCCCAACGCCGCGCAAGTCGGGCAAACAGGCAAGACAGTGGCGCCCGAGATCTATCTCGCGTTCGGCATTTCCGGAGCGATCCAGCATCTGGCCGGCATGAAGGATTCGCGGATTATCGTGGCCGTGAACAAGGACCCAGACGCGCCGATTTTTTCGGTGGCGGATTACGGCATCGTGGGCGATCTCTTCGATGTCATGGGCGAACTCAATGCCCACGCAACGGGGAATGCTCCATGAACTCCATGTCTGATGCCTTTCAAAATGAAAGTTTGATCTAAGCGGGATCGTTCCACCCTGCCCGCGAGGCGGTCGCCGAGATTGTCGTCGCTCTCGTTATGCGGATAGAATTGAGCATCATCCCGAGCAACAAAATTCGGGCTGAATCGAGGTGACTCAATGCTTGGCGGACCGTCCCTACCATCGGCACCTGACAGCACTCGCCGCGACACGTCGGCGGTCTATATCGTCGACGACGACGCAGCCATTCGCCGGGCGCTGGCCACGCTCATGCGTTCGGTCGACCTGCGCGTTGAGACATTCGCTTCATCCGAGGAGTTTCTCCGTCATCCGCGTACCGAAGGCCCAAGCTGCCTGATTCTCGATGTGCGGCTACGCGGGAAAAACGGACTCACGGTTCATCAGGAATTAATCAACTCGGGGATGCGTATTCCGGTCGTTTTCATGACGGGTCATGGGGACATTGAAATGAGCGTGAAGGCGATGAAAGCCGGTGCAACGGACTTCTTCGCCAAACCCTTTCGCGACCAGGACATGCTCGATGCAATAGGAAAGGCGCTGGCAAGCGACGCAATGCGCCTCGAGGCGGACGCGGCCATCGCCAAGTTGCGTTCCATGCATGATTCGCTCTCGCCGCGAGAAAAGGAAGTACTGGTATTTGTACTCTCAGGGTTGCTCAATAAACAGATCGCCGCAGAAATGAACCTGAGCGAAATTACCGTCAAGGTTCACCGGGGTCACGTCATGCGCAAGCTTAATGCGAGTTCCATGCCCGACCTGGTGCGCAAAGCCGAGTCCCTCGGTATTCAACCGTTCATTCCGCGTACCGCTCACTAAGCGGCAAACGAGGACGCTGACCTAGGGTGCGCCTACCGCCACGGACAGCCAGTAAGTCATGACCGACGCCTGATAGGGCTTCTGCAGCAGCACTAAAGCACCGTTGCCCGTCGCCCTGGCCTGCAACAAAGGGGTCGGATACGCACTGATGAAAATGGTCGCCGGCGCCTGTCCTTGCGCCACCAGACGTTCATGCATTTCCACGCCTGACATCCCCGCCATGCGGACGTCGGAGATCAGGCAAGTCGTGTTCACGACCTCTCCCGAGGCCAGAAAACCTTCCGCGGACTCGAACAGGCGTGACTCCCAACCCATCGAGCGCACGAGGCTTCCCAGGGCGCGGCGAACAGCGAGGTCGTCGTCAACAATCGATATAACGGGCGTTTTCAGCAAAGTTGCGGCCCTCGGCCTTATCCGACGGGAAACGCGAACTTGAAAAGAACGCTTATCCGCCTTAAAGACTAAAGCCTACCTTACAGCGACCGCTACGGCGATGATACGAATGTATAACCGCTGACCCTGCGAATTTCCCTTGCCGACGCGTCGGGCCGTCGTTCACTTGACCGCGACAGGGATGTTTGCGGGAGGAAGCGAGAAGCTAAAGGTCGCTCCGCTGTCAGGATTATTTGCTGCCCAAATCCGGCCGCCGTGGGCCTCGATAATGGAGCTGCAAATGGCGAGCCCCATTCCCATGCCGGTGCTGCGAGTGGTGAAGAAGGCGTCGAACAGGCGCGGCAGATTCTGGTCGCTGATACCGGGGCCGTTATCGCGCACGGAAACCACAATGTTGCCGTCCATGGCGGTTGCCGAGGCGACGAGAATCTCGCACTTGCGTGCAACGGTTCCCGTCGACTGCATGCCGTTGTTGATGAAGTTGATCAGCACCTGCTGGAGTTGCACGCGGTCGGCAAAAACGGGAGGAAGCTCCGGCGCCAACGAGAGTACTAACGTGCCTTCGTGACTTTCTACCTCAGAGCGAATTAACGCTGCGGCTTCTGCGACGACCCCGTTCAGCTCGACTGCCATACGCTCCGGCGGGGCACCTTTCATCAGCATTCTCACACGATGAACAATGTCGGCAGCGCGGTTTCCCTCATCCGTTATCTGGGTCACACACTCTTCGATCTCTTTCACATTGAGTGGCTGTCGACGCAGCCAGCGGAGGCAGGCTTCTCCATTCGTAACGATCGCCGCGAGCGGCTGACCGACTTCATGGGCGATGGACGCGCTCAACTCGCCAAGTGCCGAAACCCGGCTGGCTCGCGCCAGCTCGGTCTGCGCCTGAAGCAGTTGCGCTTCGGTCTGTCTGGACGCGGTGATATCCATGACGGCACCGATAAACTGCCGCCGGTCGGACTGGCCATGCGCTCCGTGCGCGACGACGTGCAGGTATTTGACTCGGCCATCGGGAAAGAGAAGCCGGTGCTGGATGTCGAAATGGTCTGTTGTATCACTGCCTTGGCTTAGCATTTCGTCGAAGAGAATCCTGTCTTCAGGATGGACTCGCTGCCGCGCCATTTCAATGGTTGGAGGGATTGCCGGATCGTACTCGAAGATATCGAAGGCCTGCTCGGACCAGAAGATTTCCCCTGTTGTCACGTTCCATCCAAAACTTCCTGTCCGGCTAAGTTTCTGGGCTTCGGCCAAGTACTGCGCCTGGCTCCTCCTGAGCAATTCCTCGGCGTGCTTGCGTTGCGTGACGTCATTGTCCGTCTCCAGTGTTGCAACTGGCACGCCCTTGTCATCAAGTTGCAAGGTCCAACGACTCGCCACCACGACTTCTGCACCATCGCGCTTCGTGTGGACGAGTTCTCCCTCCCAACGCCCGTCTCGTTCAAGCGTCCGCTGAATCTCTTCGCGCGGCGCTGGAAACCTTGTCTTAAGCAACTCGTCGACAATCTTCCCGGTCGCTTCTGTTCTGCTCCAGCCGTACAGAAGTTCCGCGGCGTGGTTCCAGTACGTGATGGCGTTATTCGCGTCACGCACGAATACTGTGTCGTGGGTGAGATCCAATAGACGGGCCTGTCCCCGCTGAGCCTGTTCCATTCGACGAATATGACGCACAAGTGACGTGACGGCGAGCGACGTAATGAAGAACGTAGCGAGCGGAAAATAGTCCTGGCGCTTGTCAATCTGGAAACTGTATATGGGCGGCGTAAAGAAGACATTCAGCAGCGATGCGCCTGCCAGCGCGAAGATAGCTGACGAGACAAAGCTATCGAGCAGCGACAAAAGCACGATGGCAATCAGCAAGCAGAAACCTGCAGTAGCAAGGCGCAGTTCGAAATAAAAGCAGATGCCGGCGATGACGCCCAATGCGACGCAACCTCCGAGCCACAGACCGATGAGATAGCCGGGCTTGCTGCTCTTGTATGACGAACCTAATGCTCCCACCGCGCACCTCCGCGTTTTCGTCAGCGGCGCACCCTTTAACGCTTGCCGTCGGCTAGCCGAAACTCTTGAAAGGCTCCGCAGCTTTCGATTCATTTACACATTGAAAGCGAACCGGATAGTCCGATGCATTGGCAATCCTATCCATAATATACGTCCGTATCTAAAGCCTGACGCCTGTATTAAGCGTTAGTCCTCATCAACCGGCCCTCAGTCCTGCCTGTCGAAACGATGCGTTATACCGGGGTATATCTTGGTTACTCCATTGAGGAAGCACGGTATCCGACCGTAGCATGGATTTCGTCTTCCGCGCTTTCTAAGCTTCAGTCATCGCGATTCGCACTTGCCGGTTGACAGTGAAGCACTCCCCTTCGTCGCCATGACGGCCCCTGTGTTGAACTGCGATTCGGCAAGCCCGCATGACGCAAACGCGTCCCGCGCCTGACCGCTTTCCTTTTACTGCATCGCCTGTCCCAAAGGAATTTACCGTGTCAAATAGTCTGCATACCTGGATTTTTCTTGGTGCCAACGCCTATGTCGAATACACCTTCGTTTCATGGCTGAGCCGTAATGTATACCGGCGCACGGTGGACTACGCTCAGGTTTGTCTTCAGTAGACGTCCGTCCTTTCCTTCGTTGTTCGATAGTCGCTCCGACCTTTCACTCATGAGAGAACGATGATGTTGAACGCCGCCTGCCGCAATGAGCCCTCCGAAGTTGTATCTGAGACGAATACGACCCAGAACGACAATAGCTATCCTCATATATCATCAGCAAACCTAAGCAATATCAGTTGTCACGGAGTGCTCGACAGAGCATCATCTCTTGCTGCCGACCCCTGGTCCCGAACGCTCACGGCACTGTTGCAATTCTCCACGCCGCCCATAGAGTCACCCGAGGAGTCGACCTGCTTGCAGTTGCAAGAATCCTGGAGCAAGTCCCCGCCGGCCGACTCGGAGCTTCGCACTTTCACCGTGACGGTCCTTGAAAGATTGGCCGGTTCTCTTGTGGCGCTCTCCTGGCGTGACCCAACACTATGCAACTATGAGGAGCAAGTCTGGTCCTCTGCACTCGCCCGCCGCTCTGGACGCTGCGCCCTGTCCGGATTACACATCAGCAGGGGCGACACCGTATACAAACCGCGTACCCGCGGCGGGATAACACCGCTGAATGGTGACGCAATGATCCTTGTGTCCGCCCTCCAGAAGGTTCGCGACGATTAAGGTAGTCCACGGCAACCCGTAGTAACCAAAGATTCCAACGCATCCGAAAGCACGCTCGACATTGTCGCCTGTCAAGCGTCAAAGCGTCTCCTGTACGAGTCTTTATCCGGTAGAGCACCGCGGTCATACTGTCACCGAGCCTGGGGACTCCGGTGCGCGGGGCTTCTGACCGCCGTCGCACGGCGCCCTGGCATTTCGAACCAGACCGGCCGTTGACAATGCTGACACGACAAACCATTCACTCGGACGCGTACCTCGACAACTTTGCGTCTTTACCTAACTTATGGACCGAGCAGCAAATTGCACGTTCCCTTGTCGACACCCTGAAACTGCGTCCTGCGGATGCGCACGACATATGGATATTTGGTTACGGTTCCCTGATATGGAATCCGACAATGCACTTCGATCGGAGGCAAGTAGCCACACTATGCAACTGGCATCGTAGCTTCTGCCTTCGCATGGTAGCGGGCCGCGGCAGTCCGGAAATGCCCGGTCGAATGCTGGCGCTCGAGGCTGGGGGGCATACACATGGCGTAGCGTTCAGGCTTCCGCGTGCGACGACGGATGAGGAACTGGCCTTGGTCTGGATTCGGGAGATGGTACTCGGCTCCTACAGGCCAACGTGGGCGCCGATCACGCTGGATGACGGCACCCAGACCCATGCGATTGCATTTGTCGCGGACACCGCCCGTGAACAATATGAGGCGGACTCGAGTGTGTCGACGGTGGCACCGCTCGTGGCGTCGGCCGTGGGCAAGTTTGGAAGCAATGCGGATTATGTACTCAAGCTCCACGCTGCGCTGACTGAGTGCAACGCGCAGGACTCGTACATTGATGCGCTCGTGAGCGAAATTCAGCGCCTCTCTCGGCAGGCTCCATGCCAACTGTCAGGCGCCCTTGAATGACCTGCGTCTGGCGCAAGCCGGCGATTCTTGGAGAGCCTCTTTTTGGAGAGTCTCCTTAAAGCACGGACAAAAAGACATGGACAAAATTCAAGCGATGCAGGTTTTCACCCGAGTGGTCGACATCAACAGCTTCTCTGGTGCTGCTGATTCGCTACGTGTGACACGCTCTTCGGTGACCACCATTATCCAGAATCTCGAGGCTCACCTTAAGGTACGACTATTAAACCGCACGACACGCCGCATCAGCCTGACTCCCGACGGGGCGGCCTATTATGAGCGATGCTCCCGCATCCTTGCCGAGGTCGAAGACTCGGAGACTTCGTTCTCCACTACATCCGCACCTCGCGGCAAGCTCAAGGTCGACATGCCAGGCTCGATCGGGAGAATGGTCATTGTGCCGGCGCTAGATGAGTTCCACGCCCGTTATCCGGACATCGACCTGATGCTGGGGGTCGGAGACAAGGCCGTGGATCTCGTTCAAGAAAGTGTTGACTGTGCCATCCGCATGGGCCGATGGAAGATTCGACGCTCGTTGCCCGTCGTATTGGCGTCTCCGAGTTCGTTACCGTCGCGAGTCCGGAATACCTGCGGCGCAATGGGAGGCCGGTGACACTATCGGACCTGGACCGCCACACGGCAGTGAACTACTTTTCCAGCCGCAACGGACGCGTTGTCGAGATGGATTTCGTTAAAGATGGAAATCCGGTTGAGGTGCGAATGCGCTCCCGACTCGCGGCCAATGATGGTGATGCCTACCTGCAATGTGCCCTTCAGGGCCTAGGCATTATTCAGGTGCCCCATTTTCTTGCATGGCCACACCTGAAAACCGGCGCACTGGTTGAAGTATTGGAAAAATGGCGCCCCATGCCATTCTCGATTTCCGCTGTCTATCCACAGAACCGGCATCTTTCGGCGCAGGTCCGGGTTTTCGTCGAATGGGCTGCGGAGCTTTTTGAGCAGTGCAATCTGCTTAGAACAAAAACGGTATTGCCCGGTGAGATTGGCTCGGCCTGTTAATCCCGCGCAATCGTCATCGATCGCATCGCGCGAAATTGATTCGGCTCGAAGCAGTGACTCACGTAGCCGCGATGTAGCAGCCGTTTAGCTGACATTTCTTCATGGCCTGCAAATGCGTTAACCGCGCGCTCCGAGCGCTCGCCGAGCGTTTTCCTATACCGAGACCCGTCTTGACTCGTTGCGAAGGCAACGGTCAGTCTCGTCGCGTCTGAATAATTAGCTTAGCTTATGACGATACAATTCGCTGTGACCGAATTGTATTGTCGAAAGAGAGATGTTTATCCTGGAAGGCGTTGTGTGGAAAATCCGGCCTGCAACACGAGCTTGCATACACCCTCTTGCACGAGAACGATTCGTCACCACACATGAAACCTACGCTGGAAATCTCCGACGTCGCGATTGACGGATATGCACAGAAAATCACGCTGCGCAGCTTCCGCCCACTCACGCGCAACAGCCTGCCAATCGTGCTGTATTTCCACGGCGGCTGTTTTGTAAAAGGCACGCTGGACGACGCCGATATCCCAGCCTCGTTCATCGCTTCAAAGACACCCGCCTGGGTTGTTGCCTTGGATTATTCGCTAGCGCCAGCATTCCCGTTTCCGGCTGCAATAGAGGATGCGTATCTCGCTCTGGAGTGGGCGACACTGCGTGCGCGAGAGAGCCGTGCCGATGTGCTAAGTCTGGCCGCAGTGGGGTTTGATGCTGGCGGAAACATTGCGGCGGGACTCGCGGCCATCGCGCGGGACCGCGCAAGACACAAGCTGTCAGCGCAGGCCTTGCTCGCGCCGTTACTTGACCCGAGCATGACCCGGCTCATTGAAAGAACATCCGGGTCGAAGGACGAATTTGGCATGGAAGACTGTTCGCGTTCCTATCGTGCCTATCTGCCGAGCGCTTCCCAGCGCGTTCACCCTTATGCGGCGCCGCTCGAATCGCGGCGCCTGGGCACGTTGCCACCGACGCTGATAGCGAGCGCAGAAGAAGATCAGTTGCTGACGTTCATCGCAACGGAGATCGCACAAAAGCATATCCCCCTGATGCGCAAGCTGATGACCGCGGAAGGAATCGAGTTCACCACCAACAAGCTGCTCACGGCCTACGGTGTCCTGGACGCACGTCTGGCCGACGGCCGCGCCTATTTGACAGGCAAACAGTTCACGGTAGCCGACGCATACGTATGGGCAACACTCTGGCACGAGCGCTCGGGAGTCAAGCTCGATCACTTGAAAAACCTGATGGCCTATATCACGCGTATCGAAGCGCGTCCCGCGGTGCAGAAAGCGCTGAAAGACGAAGCCGAAGTTGTCAGCCGCCATCAGCAACTACTTGCTGCGTAAGTCCAACTATTGCCAATAGTCGCGCATATCGCGGCGGCGCGTATGTATCTGACGTAAGTGATAACTCAATTAGAACCGACACCCTGTGTGCCCGAGCCCTTAAAGCAAGGCACATTTCGACCAGAAGGTGATTTCCGATGCAACAGACGCGAACAAAACCTGCTTCGTCGCACGCACCACTGTCAGCCCTCGCGGCGGAGAGCACCGCCAAGCTCTTCCAGCCGGTTCGGATTGGCGCGCTATCGCTCAAGAACCGCGTCGTCATGTCGCCGATGACGCGTACCATGGCGCCGTCTGGCGTTCCGGGTGAAGACAATGCTGACTACTATCGCAAACGGGCAGCGGGGGGCGCCGGACTTATCATCACCGAGGGAACATGGGTACCGCACGACGCCGCTGCCAATGAGGTCGACGTGCCGCGCATGTACGGCGTAGAGGCTCTTGCCGGCTGGAAGAAAGTCGTCGACGCGGTCCACGCAGAAGGCACGCCTCTGTTCGCGCAACTCTGGCACGTCGGTCAGATGAAGCAGCATGCCGTCGATGGTCTTTACGCAGCCAAAGGGGCCGACTATCGTCCGCCTCGCCGGGTGGGCCCCTCAGGTTTGTTCGGTGGAATCGGCAAGCCGACAACGCACGATGGCGAGCCGGCTCTTCCAGCTGACCTCGATGCAATCGTCGAAGCGTATGGCAAGGCTGCTATCAATGCGAAGATGATCGGCTTCGACGGCGTCGAGTTGCACGCGGCCCATGGCTACCTGCTGGACCAGTTTTTCTGGCCAGGAACAAACAAGCGCGAAGACCAGTGGGGCGGCTCACTGCGTAACCGCGCCCGCCTGGCAGCAGATGTCATTGCTGAAATCCGGCGCATGGCAGGGATGGACTTTGTCATCTCGCTGCGCATCTCGCAGTGGAAGGTCCAGGACTTCAAAGCGAAGAACTTCAACACCCCGGCTGAGTTGGAAGAGTTCTCCCGCATCATGGTCGACGCCGGCGTGGACGTGTTTCATTGCTCGACGCGCCGCTTCTGGGATAACGAGTTCGAGTCCGACCGGAACCTGGCCGCATGGACAAAGAAACTCTCCGGTAAGCCGACCATCGCCGTTGGCTCCATAGGAATGACTGGCGAGCATATCGACACGCTCATGGCGAAGGCAGCAACGTCGCCTCGCTCGATCATCTGCTTGAGTTGGTTGACCGCGGTGACTTCGACCTCATCGCCGTTGGTCGGGGGATGCTGGTCAACCCGGATTGGGCCAACAAGGTCCGTGAAGGACGCGTCGACCAGTTAAACAACTGGAACCCGGATGTGCTGAAAGCATTGGTGTAGGTCTCAGCTTACGTTGACGCGTTGACAAAGAAAAGCGCACGAAAAAGACGCCGCGGAGGCATCTTTTTCGTGCGGATAAATCTTTCGATATTAAGAGAAAAACTTCGCTCTAGAAGTTGAAGTTGTCGATATTCGAAGAATCAAACGTGGTCGGCGGTCCAAGCACGACTTCGCCGCTCTTGCCCACTGTGCGCTTGCCCAGCTTGCCTGCGTCGAAACTATCGCCTTCCTTGCCCGTGATCGTGCCTGAAGCAAGGTTAGCCGCCGCGTAGGCCGCGAGGTAACCCAGTTGACCCGGATCCCACAACTGGAATGCCTTCACGGTGCCGTTCTTGATGAACGCGCGCATCTGGTTCGGCGTACCCAGTCCGGTCACCATGACCTTGCCCTTGGCCGGCGATGTCGAGATATAACGCGCCGCCGCTGCAATACCCACGGTCGTCGGGGAAATGATGCCCTTCAGGTTCGGATACGCCTGCAACAGACCCTGCGTTTCGACAAACGACTTCTGGTCGTCGTCGTTACCGTAGGCAATCTTCACCAGCTTCATCTTCGAATATTCCGGCTTCTTCAGTTCCTCCTCCATCCACTTGATCCAGGTGTTCTGGTTCGTGGCGTTCGGCGTGGCGGAGAGAATGGCGAACTCACCTTCGCCTCCAATCAGCTTCGACATCAACTGCACCTGTCCCCGTCCGATCCCTTCCGAGTTCGCCTGATTGACGAAAATCTGGCGGCCATCGGGTGCGGTATCGGAGTCGAACGTGACGACCTTCACGCCTTGTGCCATCGCTTTCTTCAGGTACGGAACAACCGCGTTCGCATCATTCGCAGCAATCACGATGGCGTCCTGGCGCTGCGTGATCAGCGTATTGATGTACTGAACCTGCGAGGAAGCGCCTGCATCCGATGGCCCGACTACCTTGCCCTGCCCGCCCATTTC
>Ga0153932_1000297_pt1 | contig 16422 bp, 12 predicted proteins | sample TSNJ016MetaG_FD_102273 | JGI IMG/M metagenome (GOLD analysis project Ga0153932, IMG submission 102273) | Attine ant fungus gardens microbial communities from New Jersey, USA - TSNJ016 MetaG | ecosystem: Host-associated > Fungi > Mycelium > Unclassified | place: USA: New Jersey, Wharton State...
GTTTCCGTCGATACTCGCCCGAGTTTTTCATGGGATTACAGGCGGCCACGGGCGCGTTGATCATCGTGATCCTGAACGGCTTGTTCAGCCTCGAGGAATCTGCCTGGGCGATTACCGCATGCACTTACGTGGTCGCGGGATCGGCGACCGGCACCAAACAGCGCGTGCATCGCCGTATTCTTGGCACATTGATCGGCGTTCCGTTAGGCCTTGCTTGTTTGCCAGTCGCCGAGCACGCGCCGCTGCTAATCTGGGTTGCGGCCGCGGCTGCCATGATCGTCTATGCAATGGCGTTACCGGAGCGCTACGACATTGCCTGCGCGGCGTTCGCTTTCACGTTGATCGTGACGCTCGCGGCAAGCGGCGTGCATTCAATTCCCCTGCTTGCGGCACGCGCCTGGGAGACGCTTCTCGGCGGAGCAATAGGTCTCGTGGCCGCTATGTTCGTGTTCCCTCTTCGGTCCTCTGAATCCAGCTTGAAAAACTGAGTGCACGGTGCTGAGCCTGGATCAAGGGAACAGGCCGGCTGCCCGATATGCCGTAACCGCACGATCAAACATGCCGATGTCATCCCGCCCTCTCGCCACGAGTTGAGCACCTCCGATTGCAGCAAAGATCGCAAGCGCCCGGTGCTGAATTGCATCCTTTCCCGTCTTCGCCTTTCTAAGCGAGAGAATTTCAGTCAACCACTTGACGTTGACGTTGGTGAAACGATCCACCTCTGCCCGCACTTCCACAGGCAAGCCTTCGTATTCGGCGGACATGATTCCAACCAGGCACATCCGATTGTCATTGACCAACGCCGCACGAAAGATGCCCGTGTAAGCGATCATGCATTTGTGAGCGTCTTTGGACGTAGCGAGCAGTTTTTCAAGTGCTGCGCTGCCGTCGTCGGTATAGCGTTGGGCCAGAGCGGCGCCAAGGTCGCCCTTGGTGGCGAAGTGGTGGTGGATGCTCGCACTGGACACCCCTACTTCTTTTCCGATTTCACGAAAGCTCAACGCGTTGTAGCCGTGCGCCTGCACCATGAGCCGCGCCACGCTCATGATTCGTTCTTTGGTATCTGTGGTGGTCATCAGGAGCCTTTGTTCACAAGTCGATCGTTGACCGAAGTGTATCTCTATCGATAGATAAGCGCAATCATTCCGTTAACCTATCGATAGATAGTCGTTGACATCGCGATTTGCTCACGCCATGATTCGGTCCTCCACCTAACCTATCGATAGATAACCTAAAGGATCGATCATGAGAATTTACGACACCCCTGGCTTCCCGAATCCCGCCCGCATTCGTATCGTTCTTGCCGAGAAAGGACTGGATTCCCAGATTGAATTCGTGAAGGTGGATCTGTTCGCGGCTGAGCACAAGCAGGACGCGTTTCTCGCCATCAATCCGGCCGGCACGGTTCCCGTGCTTGAACTCGACGACGGCACGTTCATTTCGGAATGTGTTGCGATTACCGAATACCTCGACAATCTGGATGGAAACCCTACGCTGACGGGCAAGACGCCGAAGGAGAAAGCGGTCATTCACATGATGCAAAAGCGGGCCGACGATCAACTCATCGATGCTGTCGGTATCTACTTCCACCATGCAACCCCGGGACTGGGCGCCCGCCTGGAAGCCTACAAGAGTCCTGAATGGGCTCACAGGAAGGCATGGGGTGAGCGCAACCAGGAGAAGTTCGTGCGCGGCATGAAGTACTTCGACACCGTGCTCAAGACCCGCCCTTACGTGGCCGGCGATAATTTCTCCATGGCAGATATCACGGCTTACGCCGCGCTCATGCACGCCAGCGTCGCAGGCATTGCGATTCCCGATGATTGTTCAGCGTTGTCCGCGTGGCAGGCAAAGGTGTCGGAGCGGCCGAGCGTGAAGAACCGAAGCGGACAGGTGATGGAACTGCCGGCCTGACGTTGGCGTGACGGGCTGATGCATGCAGGAGATCGCGGCGCGAATTTGGTCTTGGCCAGGATCATCGACGCGTTGCGCTGATCGACTGCGATCATCAGCTCGGCCGCACTAGCCAAATTCGTCGTACTGTGGCAATTCGTCGGTAATGGTATGCCACGGCGCTTTGGAGCCGACGAAAATATGGGCGGTTGGGCGAATACTCGGAGTGTCGCTAAGCGTTCCTAGTGTGACGTGAGCAAACTCGCCTTCACGAACGACGGAAAACAAAAGGCTTCCGCAGAACTTGCAATGAGCATCGTGACCTGCATTCTTGTCGCCAAAAATCAACAGGTCATCTAGACCCTGAGTGACCTCCAACTTGTTGCTCTGGATACCCGCAAATGGCTTGAACGCGGAACCCGTCGCACGGCGGCAGTTTGAACAATGGCAGTTCAATGCATAAACGAACTCGTCCTTCACCGCGTATTGGACCGCGCCGCAAAGACATCTGCCTGCAAGCAACGAATTCACGTTTTCCTCTACGAAGAAGTCATGTTAGGGCGCATCAGTTAGCGCCTACAGTCATTTTAGTCCCTCCTTTACGATAAGTAGTCGCGGCGTGGATCGGCGTGAAGCCGCTGGTTGAATGGCAAATGAAAGCACCGCTCAGCGACAAACAGTTGCGTTGCGACGGGATAAGCCAGAGGCGTTGTGCTCGGGGAACTCCGCCTGTGCCACAATCGTTGTATGGGGAGTTGTTACGATGGGTATTACCCGCCGCCTTGACATATTCCAATTGCAACGCCCGAGTGCAGCGCGTCATTGACGCATTCGGTCGCCCCTCACCTCGCTGCGCCATGCCAGACAATCAAAAGAAAATTGAACCCAACACTTCGCCGAATGCGGGGCAGCCTGCTGCCGCCCCGCGCAAACCGAAGCACTGGCAGCCGTCTCGCGCGCTGCGCAGCATCCTGATGGTGGTGGTGGGCTTTATCGCCTTCGTTATTGTCTCGGGCATTGTTCTGTACAAACCGATCATGTACGGCGACATGATCGAGAACTTCGGCATAGTCATGATGCTGACCGTCCCGGTGATTGCGGCCGTCGCCTTCCGCGTGGGTCTCGATTCCTGGCTGGATGCGGAGTAAGCCGGGAACGCAGGTTAGCTTAACCAGTCTGCGCGCTTTTCCACGCGCAGACATCGCCCGTTGCAAGCTGCCGCTGCCCAAGCACAAACGTCGCATCGACCGGTGCGGGCGCTTGAACCTGCATCGCACCAAAGTTGAACGCGAATGTCAGATCGCCTCGGCGACGAACTCGCAAGCCGTCGACCAGCAATTGCGTCTCGATGCCGGCCTCCTTCGCCGCTTGCGCCAGCACCGCACGATGCAATCCGTGCGACAGCCACGCCGCCACATATCGAATCGTTCCGTGACTTAGCACGGCTGGCCATGCGTCATCGAACTGCGCGTCAACGCGCACGTCGCCATTGGCGCGGACATGCTCCCGCCAATGCATGGCATGCCCCTGCTGACCACCAAAAGAAAGCAAGGGCGTGAGTGTCGGCCGCAGCGTTTCGACTTCCAGCACCTGCATTGGCAATACGTTCTGCAGCGAGCCAGGCGGGAGGCCAGGCGGAATTGCGAACTCAGTCGTCTTCGAACCGCTCCTCGGACCGAATACCCATTGCGCAGAACTCTTTTCTATCTGTTCGACAAGCGTCTCATCAATCACCGCGATACTTGGGATGACTACCAGCCGATACGACGACAGATCGGCCTTGCTCGAAACAATATCGACATCCAGGCCGAGTTCACGCAGCGCCTCGTAGTAGTCGAACACCAACATCTGGTAGTCAAAGGTCTTGCCGTGACGCTGAATCTCGAACATCCATTGCGTCTCGTAGTCGAACACGATCGCAGTAGCTGCACGAGTCGGTGCGCCGAGTCCTGACAACGCCGCCGATGCCGCAATCTCGCGGGCCGCCTGCTGCACTTCAAGACCGCCTGGAGACAATTCGTTGTTAGGCAGATTAAGCCCGGAGTGCATTTGTTCCTGCGCAAACGGACACTGGCGCCAACGGAAATACGAGACCAGTTCCGCGCCGTGCGCGAACGCTTCATAAGCCCAAAGCCTAATCATGCCCTTGGCCGGCACAGGATTCCACGACGCCCAGTTCACCGGTCCCGCTTGTTGCTCCATCACCCAGAAACGACCCCGGCCGATGGATCGATAACGATCGTGATCGAAGGCGGAGACGTCGGGATGTGCAGTCCGTGCGTAACGCGCTTTCTGCTCTTCTGGCAGTGCGAGCGACTCGGTGCGTGCAATGGGATAGCTGTCCCACGCGGCCACATCGATAGCACTATCTTCCGCAAAACGATAATGATCGAAGGTCGTGAAAAAGCCCATGAAGTTATGCAGCAGGTCTGCATCAGGCGCATGCCGCCGCAGCACCTCGACCTGCTCGCGATGAAAACTCGCCACCTCATCTGACATGAAGCGACGAAAGTCGAGCAGATGAATCGGGTTGGCGTCGGTCGGTGTCAGGTTCGGCAAACCGATTGCATCGAATGACGGATATTCCATACTCCAGAACACATTGCCCCACGCTTCGTTAAGCGCGTTGACGCTCTCATAGCGACGCTGCAGCCACGCGTGAAAGCGCTTCAATGCGGCGGGGGAATAACTCGGCACGGTATCGTGACAACCGAGTTCGTTGTCGGTCTGCCAAGCAACAATAGCGGGATTGCTCCCGTAGCGCTCTGCCATTGCCGTGACAAACCGAACGCACTCGCGCCGATAAATGTCGCTGGAAATATCGTAATGGCGACGCGAACCGAAGTTCCAGCGCACGCCATCCGCCCGCACCGGCAACACGTCCGGATGCGCATCGACTAGCCATTTCGGCGGCGACGCCGTCGGTGTACCCAGCACGACTTTGAGCCCCGCGGAGGCCAGCGTCTCGATGGCTTCGTCAAGCCATTCCCAGGCGAATTCGCCGGCCCGCGGTTCCATCCGGCTCCACGCAAATTCCGCGATTCGCACGTGCGTGATACCAAGTTCGGCCATGCGTTTTGCATCGTCGGCCCACATTGAACGGGGCCATTGTTCCGGGTAATAACACACACCAAGTTGCATGAGAAAGTCTCTTTAATAGTGACGGCGAACAAGCACTCAGCCCTTGCTTGCACCAAAAGTCAGACCGGCGACGAAATGCTTTTGCATCGCGAAGAACATGAGCACGGAAGGCAATGCGGCCAGCACCGAACCCGCTGCCACGAGATTCCACGCGGTCGTCCATTGGCCCTTGAGTGCGGCGACGCCTACGGTGATCGGCGCGGCCTCATCGCCCTGCGTAAGACATAGCGCCCAGAAGTAATCGTTCCAGACAAACGTGAACACGAGGATGCCGAGCGCGGCGAGCGCCGGCCGGATCAGCGGCAGCACGATCCGCAAATAGACGGTCCATTCACTCGCTCCTTCCACGCGCGCCGCCTCGATCAACTCGAATGGAAGCTGCTTGATGAAGTTGCGCAGGAACAGCGTGCAAAAGCCAGTTTGAAACGACACATGGAAGATAACGAGCGCCCACACAGTGTTGAACAAACCTACTTTCAACGCCATGTCGCGTACCGGGATCATCAGGATCTGGATGGGGACGAAGTTGCCGGCAACGAACGCGAACAGCACAGCGGTATTGCCCGGGAACTTGTACGTTGCCAAGGCGAAACCCGCCATCGACGCCAGCACGATCGCGCCGACCACCGATGGCACCGTGATCAGCACGCTATTGGCGAAGTAATGCAGCATGGGCGTTTGCGTGAGCGCCGTGCCGTAGTTTTCAATCAGCGCAAAGTGCTTCGGCCAGCCCCAATAGTCGCCTAACGATAACTCCTCCGAAGAGCGAATGGAGGTGACGAGCACGGCCAGCATCGGCAGCAACCAAATCAGCAGCGCAATCGGCAGCGAGGCTTTGTACAACCTGCGGTTAAGGGGTTTCCAGCGTTCAACGGGAAGTGGATACATGACACGTGACTCCTTGAAATCAGCGTTCTTCGCGCAGCATGCGGCGCAGATGGAACACGATATAGACGAGCATGATGGCGAACAGCACGACTGCGATCGCGGCGGAATATCCCTCGCGGTAATACTTGATCGCCTGGTCGTACATGTAATAGGCAAGCACCGGGGAACTGTCGAACGGACCACCGCCGCTCATCACGGCGATCAGGTCGAAGCTTCGCAGCGCGCCTATCACGGTGAGCACCACGGCCATGAAAGTGGCGGGCCGCAATTGCGGCAGGATCACGTGCCATAGCAGCGCCACGCCCTTCGCGCCTTCCATGCGCGCCGCCTCGACGACCTCGGGATTGATGGCCGTTAGCCCGGTGAGGTACAACACCATGCAGAACGGTGTCTGCGGCCACAATGCGGCGAAGATAATGCCTAATGTCACCGTGTGCGGATCGCCGAGCACTGGAATGCCATGCCCGACAATAAGCCTTAGCAAACCAAACCCCGGGTCGTAGAACCAGCTGAACACAAGACCCACCACCACGCCTGACAGCACGAACGGCGCGAAGAACAATGACTTCACAATGCGCATGCCGCGGATCTGCTGGTTCAGATACAACGCGAACAGCAAACCCAACGGCGGCGCAAGCAGGAACAGCGCGAGCCAGATCAGGTTGTTCTTGAGCGCCGTGTAGAAGGTGTCCGAGTGGAACAGTTCGATGTAGTTATCGAAGCCGGCGAACGTCTTCGGCGTCATTCCGTCCCAGTTATAAAAGCTGAGTGAAATGCTGCTGATGATCGGATAAACCACGCACAGGCAAAACAACGCGCAGCCCGGCAGCAGGAAGAAAAATGCGGCGCGGTGCTGATGACGGCGTGTAGTAGAGACGTGCCGGCGCCTCGCCGCGGGTAAGCGGCGCGCTACGGAATCAGACATGATCGGGCCTCGTCGGAGATCTTTGGCGAGCGCCGGCGCTTGCTGCATTTCAAACATATGCAACATGCAACCGCCGGCGCCGCAGGCTTACTTCTTGTAGATACGCTTGCGCGTCGCTTCGAGGCGCACGAGCACGGCGTCGAGTTGCGACGGATCGCTATAGAACTCCTGCATCGCCTTCATCCCTTCGTCGGCCATTTCCTTCGTCATGTCGCGATCGTAGAACTGCGCAATGCCGCCCTTCGTATTCGCGAGCGTCTGGAAACCCACCTTCGAAATTTCATCCTCAGGTTCGGCAGACTGACTGTTCGACGGCAATTGGCCCCAACCCTTCGCGAGATCGGCGTTGATCTGCGGCTGCTCCATGAACGCCAGCAACCTGTGGGCATCGACCTTGTTCTTTGCCTTCGCCGGAATCAGCAATACGTTCACCGGGCCGTCTTCAGCCACGGGCACATTGGCGTCGATCACGGGGAAACGGAAGAAGCCGGTTTGCGGACGGATCGAAGCCGGAATGCTCGCCGAGAAGAACGTGCCCATCAGCATCATCGAAGCCTTGCCGTTCGCGAGGAACGGCGCGATGGAATCGAGGTCGTAGGACAGCGCGTTGTCGATGAAGTAATGATCGTCGATCAGCGTTTTCCAAGCGGCATAGACCTTTTTCACACGCGGGTCGGTGTACGGAATTTCGCCCGCCATCAATTGCTGATGGAACACGTTGCCGTTAATGCGCAGGTCGAGATAATCGAACCATGCGGCGAGCGTCCAGCTATCGCGAGCGGCTACGGCGATCGGTGCAACACCGCTTGCCTTCAGCTTCTTGCAGGCGTCGAGGAATTCATCCCAGGTTTTCGGCTCGCCCTTGATACCGGCCTTTTCGAACAGATCCTTCCGGTAGAAGAAGCCATACGCATCGTAGCCAAGTGGTGCCGCGTATTGCTTGCCCTTGTAAGTTGACGCTTCCTTGACCGATGCATATTGCTGCGACCAGCCGTTCTTGCTCCAGTCCGGCGACAGGTCGTCCAGCAAGCCACGTTGCGCGTAATACGCCATCCGTTCGCCGTCATGCCACGAGACTACATCGGGCGGATCGGTGGCGAGCCAGCCGCCCATCTGAACCTTGTACGCCTCTTCGGTGATGTAGGTCACCTTGAGGTCGACATCGGGATTGGCTTTTTTGAACTTGTCGAACGCGTCCTGCCAGGTCGAACGCTGGTTACCGCGCGCCGATACGTTGACGGTCAGCGTGGCGGCGTCGGCCACGGTACAGCCGAGCACGCCTGCTACGAGGGCGAGCGCCGCCGATGCGCGAGCCAGACTGCGAAGGCGATGTGCAATCATCTTTGTCTCCTTGACTACTTTGTTGGCTGACAGCAAAACACTGCCAGACGATGTAACCCGCTCTGTGGCGGAATTAGTTTTAAATCTATGCGTTATGCTAAGTAATTCTCAAGCTGCGGCTCGCTCGGGCTCGACCATACTGCGCCGAAGCGCCAGCCCATCCGCGTCGAATACGTGGCATGCTGAAGCCGGAACGTGAATGCGGACGGGCTCGCCTGGACTGATCGATGTATCGCCGGGCGCTTTCGCGACGAGCGTGCCGGTCGCGTGATCCGCATGAACGTAGCTGTGCTCGCCGAGCCGTTCCGACAGCACTGTGACGCACTGAATGGACTGTTCATCGCCATCGAGTTGCAAGTGTTCCGGGCGCACGCCAAGGGTGACCGGCTGGCCGCGCTGCAACCGTTGACCATCAACGTGCGCGACGAGACGATCGCCGCTTTGCGCAAGCGTGACCGTCACGCGGCCGGCACCAATCGACTCAACCACGGCATCGATAAAATTCATTCTCGGTGAGCCAATGAAACCCGCCACGAAGCGCGACTTCGGATGGTGATACAACTCAAGCGGCGCACCCGTCTGCGCAACGCTGCCGAACCGCTCGGCATCCGCGCCTGCGTGCAGCAGCACGATCCTGTCGGCGAGGGTCATCGCCTCGACCTGATCGTGGGTCACATAGACCACGCTCGCATTTGCAAAGCGCTGATGCAGCCGGGCAATTTCCACACGCGTCTGGCCGCGCAACGCAGCATCGAGATTCGACAGCGGTTCATCGAACAGGAACACGCCGGGTTCGCGCACGATGGCCCGGCCGATCGCAACACGCTGGCGCTGACCTCCCGATAACGCTTTGGGAAATCGATCCAGATAGTCGTCCAGTTGCAGGATGCGCGCGGCATCACGCACCTTCCGGTCAATCACGTCCTTGGGCTGCTTCGCGAGTTTCAGGCCGAACGCCATGTTGTCGAACACGGTCATGTGCGGAAACAGCGCGTAACTCTGGAACACCATGGCGACGCCGCGCGCCGCGGCGGGCACATCGTTCACGAGACGCCCGCCAATATGCAGCTCGCCATCGCTTAAGTCTTCGAGACCGGCGATCATTCTCAGCAGGGTGGACTTGCCGCACCCCGATGGCCCCAGGAACACGCAGAACTCATGCTGCGCAATCTCCAGATTCACGCGCCGGATAACCGGCGCGTGGTCACCATATGACTTCTGCACGTCCACCAAACGAATTGCCGCCATGCTGCCTCCCGGATTTAACCGCTTAAATTTTTGCGCAAAAAAAGCGGCACATCCTTGTGCTGCGTGTATTTAACCGCTTAAATTCGGGTACGATGCAGCAATTCATGATGGCTGTCTCTGTTGTGTTTTCCAGAACTTATCAACGTCGCCAATCGCTTGCAACATTTGAATCACATTCCCTGAATGTGGGAAAAATAGAAAAATGGTCACTCTATCCGAAGTTGCAAAGCGCGCTCATGTCACCGCGGCGACCGTGTCCAACGTGCTGCGCAACCGCGAAAAAGTCCGCCCGGAAACGGCCGACCGCGTGTTGAAGGCCATTGCCGATCTTGGTTATCGGCCCAACCTGAATGCGCGTGCGCTGGCTGAAGGCCGATCGTCGACGCTAGCCTTGATGCTCTCCAATATCTCGAACCCGTTCTATCCCGAGTTCGTCCTGGCAGCCGAGCGCGCGGCCCGCAAGGCAGGCCATTTCCTGATGGTGTGCAATACCGACGACGACGCCGAGATTGGCCGCGCGTACCTGAATCAGATCGCGGGAACGCTGGCCGATGGCGTGCTCGTGATGAACACAGACATTGCCATTAACGACTTGTGCGCGTCGGCCATGCACAGCGCGCCAATCCTGCTGGCCATGTGGGAGCATCCCGAGACGCCGCCTGCCCTGCCCTGCATCGCGGTGGATTTCGCGCACGCGGGCGCGCTCGCCGCCGGCCATCTGCTTGAACTCGGCCATCGTGAAATTGGCCTGCTGATCGGCGATGGCTGCGGCGGTTTGCAGGATGCCCGTTCAAATGGTTTTCGCGCCGCCATGCGCGAGGCCGGGATTGAAGCCGACGCCGCTGCAGTGCTGCAGATCCGCGATTCTATCGACGCAGGGTATGCAGCCTGCATGCAGTTGATGGCGAACCGGCCGCACCTCACCGCCATTTTTGCGACCAACGATCTGTTGGCGATTGGGGCGGCGCAAGCGTTGATCACGCTTGGCCGCAAGGTGCCGGACGATGTGTCGGTGATCGGCATCACGGACATTCAGCTCGCGCATCAGGTGCATCCCGCTTTGACGACCGTCGCAATTCAGACCGCGGCCATTGCGGAGTTATCTGTCGATCGACTGATCCAGCTTATTCAAGTGCCGGACGTGCAACCGTCGATGGTTATCGCTCCGCCGCCTAAACTTGTTGTGCGTGCATCCACCGGACCGCAGCGCGCTGGACCAATCTAAAGTGCCAGCGAGCGACCTTGCAAAACCCGCACGCGACTATTTAGTTAGGATTGCACAGGCTATTTGTAAGCTTGGTGGACACTAACGCTCCTTAGTTTCAGCCGCTAGCCATGGCACTAACTTTCTATTAGCTTTCTAAAATCCAACAATAGACGTAATGGCCGAATATGCTGATATGTACGGTACTTTCACAAGAAAGCCCACCGTTGTATTACGCGACGTTACTCACGCTCCTTTCGTAATGGTTCGGAATGCTTCATCCAACACGATCGGGCGAAATTCGGCCTCTGGTTCGTTACACTGCGATACCGTCTTATCCATTCATTAAAGATTGGGTGGTCACTGTCATTGCGTCAGCCTGATGAACTTGTATTCATTCGTTCGATCACAAGGGACGCAATAGTCTCAATGCCACGTCATATCTGCTTAACGAATGAATAAGGCCTGAAGCAGCAATCACAATGCGAATTCAAAAGCATGCCTGGCTCGTCGCCCGGTCTTGCCAGGGAATTTCGCTAACGAATACAACCGGCCAAGCCGGGGATGAAAGACATGTGGCACTCGCCGGGCGGCTTCTCATTGCACCGCCCGGTTATCCAGGGCAGAGATTGTTTTCGGAGGGCGTTGGTATGAGCGGTATGAGCGACACCGGTTCCACGCAGGTAAAGCCCAAGAGGCGCTGGCGCTTCTGGCTCTTGTTGCTGGTGCTGGTGCTGATAGCAGTCGTGGTCGTGCATTTACTGCGGGCCAAGAAGCCGCAACGCGCCACTCCGCCGCAAGTGGTGACGGTTGCTACGGCGACCCTCGGTTCCATGCCCGAGGTCCTGAGCGAACTGGGCACGGTGACTCCCACCGCTACCGTGACCGTGCTGCCTCAACTGAGCGGATACCTCACCGCTGTCGGTTACCGCGAAGGCCAGGATGTGCAGAAGGGCCAGTTCCTGGCCCAGATCGATCCCCGCCAGTATGAAATCGACAAGCAGCAAGCCGAGGCGACCCTCGCCAAGGACAAGGCTGCACTTGCACAAGCGCGCGCCGACCTCGTCCGCTTCACGCAGTTGAACGAGCGCAAGTCCATTGCCGAGCAGACCTTTGCCGACCAGCAATTCCTCGTGCAGCAGGACGAGGCTGCGGTGAAAGTCGACTTGGCGAACATTGCGCAGTTCGATCTCGACCTCGCTTATTGCCGCATCACAGCGCCGGTTTCCGGGCGCGTCGGCCTGCGTCTTGTTGACCCGGGCAACTACGTTACCGCTTCGTCGTCGCCGGGTATCGTGGTCATCACCACTATGAAACCCACCACCGTGCAGTTCACGGTGCCGCAAGATTCGCTCGCGAAAGTGCTGCAGCGCATGCACGGCGGCGCGAGCCTGCCGGTCACCGCCTACAGCAGCGACAACTCCAGGGAGATCGCCACCGGCACGCTCTACGCGGTCAGCAACCAGATGGCGACGAGCACGGGCACGATCACCCTTCGCGCAACGTTCCCCAACGACGACGAAGCACTGTTCCCGAGCGAGTTCGTCAACGTCAAGCTGCTCGTCGATACCTTGCAAAATGCCGTGCTGGTGCCAACGCCGGCCGTGCAAACCGGTGCACCGGGCGACTACGTCTATCTTGTGAACGCGAACAACACGGTGTCCGTGCACAAGGTCACCCTCGGTCCGAGCGACGGCAAGAACACGGTCATTACGTCCGGGCTTGCAGCGGGCAACATCGTGGTCACCGATGGCACCGACCGCCTGAGCGACGGCCTGAAGATCCAGGCCGCTGCGGCAAAACCCGCCTCTGGCGGTGCTGCCGCTGAAGCTCCGGCGTCTGGAGCGAGCGCAGCGAGCGGCGCTCAGGGTCAGCATAAGCACGCCCACGCCGGCGCCTCGGGGGCGGCTGCGGCCGCGGCCGATGCAGCCTCGTAGACGCTAAGCCCACGCGCCGATGAATATCTCCCGCCTGTTTATTCTTAGACCGGTAGCTACGCTGCTGCTGATGATCGCCCTCGTATTAGTGGGCCTCGTCGCAGTGCGCGTGCTGCCGGTTTCCTCGCTGCCTAACGTCGACTATCCGACCATCCAGGTGCAGACCTTCTATCCGGGTGCGAGCCCGGATGTGATGGCCACCACGGTGACCGCGCCGCTTGAAGTGCAACTGGGCGAGATCCCCGGCTTGCAGCAGATGACCTCGTATAGTTCGGACGGCGCGTCGGTCATCACGCTGCAGTTCTACCTGTCGCTGAACCTCGATATCGCGCAGCAGAATGTCCAGCAGGCCATCAACGCGGCCAACAGCTTCCTGCCGACCGGCCTGCCCGGACCGCCGATCTATGCGAAGGTGAATCCGGCGGACCAGCCGATCCTGACGCTGGCTGTGACCTCCAATTCCATGTCGCTTACGCAACTGGAAGACGCTGCCAACAACCGCCTTGGAACGAAGATTTCGGAAGTGTCGGGCGTGGGTGTGGTCACCGTCAGCGGCGGCAATGTACCCGCTATCCGCGTCGAAGCGGACCCGCACAAGCTGGCGGCCTATGGCCTCAATATCGACGATCTGCGAACGCTGCTCAGCTACGTCAACGTGAGCCAGCCGAAAGGCAACTTCGACGGTCCCGACCTTGATTACACGATCAACGGCAACGACCAGATCAGCGATCCGAAAGACTATCTGAGCACTGTGATCGCCTACCAGAATGGCGCGCCGGTGTTCATGCGCGACGTTGCCAACGTGACCACGGCGCCTCAGGATGTGGAACGCGGCGCCTGGTACAACGGCACGCCCGCGATCGTGCTGAACGTGCAGCGGCAACCGGGCGCAAACGTGATCGCGACCGTCAACCAGATCATGAAGCAGTTGCCGCAGCTCGAATCAACGCTGCCGGCCGGCATGAAGGTCACGGTCGTCTCGGACAGCACCGGCGTGATCCGTTCGTCGGTCTCCGACGCGGCGCTCGAACTCGGGCTGGCGATCATCCTGGTGGTCGCGGTCATCTTCGTGTTCCTGCGAAACGTGCCGGCCACGATCATCCCGAGCATCTCGGTGCCGGTGTCGCTGATCGGCACGCTCGCCGTGATGTACCAGCTGAACTACTCCATCGATAACCTCTCGCTGATGGCATTGATCATTGCCACCGGCTTCGTGGTCGACGACTCGATCGTGATGATCGAGAACATCGTGCGCTATCTGGAGGAAGGCAAGACGCCGCTGGAAGCCGCGCTCGAAGGCGCCGGGCAGATCGGCTTCACCATTCTTTCGCTGACCATCTCGCTGATTGCGGTGCTGATCCCGCTGCTCTTCATGGGCGGCGTGATCGGGCGCCTTTTCAGCGAATTTGCGGTGACACTCGCGGTCACCATCGTGCTATCCGCCGTGGTCTCGCTGACCGTGGTGCCCATGCTCTGCGCGCGCCTCTTGAAGGCTCAGGTCGACCGTCATCCAAGCCGCTTTGAGCGCATCAGCGAAGGCCTCTTCGACAAGACGCTCGCCGGCTACGAACGGGGTTTGCGCTGGGTGCTGGATCACCAGATCCTGACCCTGATGGTGGCCATCGGTACCGTGGTGCTGACCGCCCTTCTCTACATCGTGATTCCGAAGGGGCTGTTCCCAGTGCAGGACGTCGGCGTGATCGAAGGGATCAGCGTGGCTGACAATTCGGTGTCTTACAAGGCGATGGTCACGCGCCAGCGAGCGCTTGCCGATGCGATCCTGAAAGATCCAGACGTGGTCTCGCTCACCTCCTACGTGGGGATCGACGGCACCAACCCCACGCTGAACAACGGCCGCTTCCTGATCAACCTGCGCGACCACGACAAGCGTTCGGACACGGCGCAGGAAATCGCCCGGCGCTTGCAGGACGAAGTAGCGAACGTGTCTGGAATCAAGCTCTATATGCAGCCTGAGCAGGACCTGACGCTCGACACCACGGTCTCGCCGAACCAGTACAGCTTCGTGCTGCGCGGACCAAATCAGCAGGCATTCCAGAAGTACGTGCCGGAACTGATTGCACGCCTGAAAGCCATTCCGTCTCTCGCCGATGTGCAAAGCGATATGAACTCCGACGGCTTGAGCGTGAACGTCGAAGTCAACCGGCAACTGGCCGCGCGTTTCGGCATCACCCCGGCGACCGTCGACAACGCGCTCTACGACGCGCTGGGCCAGCGTATTGTCTCGACCATCTTCCAGCAGTCGGATCAGTACCGGGTGATCCTCGTCGCGAAAGCCGAGTCGCTGCCTAACGTGGAGTCGATCGGCAATATCTATTTGCCGAGCCAGACGAGCAGCACCGGCCAGGTGCCGCTCTCCGGGATCGCCAAGATCCAGATCGTCAAGTCGCCGTTGGTGATCAGCCATCTGGCGCAATTCCCGGCCGTCACCATCTCGTTCAACCTCGCAAAAGACGCGTCGTTGAGCACGGCGGTGGAGCGTATTCACGAAGCCGAGAAGGCGGTCAATCTGCCGCCATCGATCACCTCTTCGCTGCAGGGCGCGGCGCAGGCCTTCCAGGATTCGTTATCAAGCGAGGTGTACCTGCTGATCGCTGCGCTGGTGGCGGTGTATATCGTGCTGGGTGTGCTGTATGAGAGCTTCATCCATCCGGTCACGATTCTTTCCACGCTGCCATCGGCGGGGATCGGCGCGTTGCTCGCGTTGATGATTGCGGGGAGTGACCTCGATGTGATCGGCATTATCGGCATCGTGCTGCTGATCGGTATTGTGAAGAAGAACGCCATCATGATGGTGGACTTCGCGCTCGATGCCGAACGCAACCACGGCAAGGCGCCGCGCGAGGCGATCTTCGAAGCGTCACTGCTGCGCTTCCGGCCGATCCTGATGACCACGCTCGCAGCCATGCTCGGCGCATTGCCGATGTTGCTCGGCAGCGGCACGGGATCAGAGTTGCGCCGGCCGCTTGGCCTCGCGATTATCGGCGGCCTGACCTTGAGCCAGATGCTGACGCTCTTCACCACGCCGGTCATCTACCTGTTCTTCGACAGGATGGCCGAGCGCACGCGGCGCTGGCGCAAACGCAACAAGCCGGACTCTCCTGAGGCACCTGCTGTGGAGGAGGGTACGCCGTGAACATATCGGCGTTATTCATCCGGCGCCCGGTCGCGACCACCCTCCTGGCGATCGCGATCCTGATCTCCGGGGCGCTCGCCTACTTCCAGTTGCCTGTCGCGCCGCTGCCGAACATCGCGTTTCCGGTGATCGTGGTGCAGGCCAACATGGCGGGCGCGAGCCCGAACATCATGGCGTCGACCGTGGCAGAACCGCTCGAACGGCGGCTCGGCACGATTGCCAACGTGGAAGAACTGACCTCGATCAGCTACGTCGGCTCATCGATGATCGTGGTCGAGTTCGGCTTGAACCGCGATATCAACGGCGCCGCCCGCGACGTCGAAGCGGCCATTCAGGCGGCGCGTGCTGACCTGCCGACCACGCTTCGAAGCAACCCGACTTATCGCCAGTACAACCCGGCGGATTCGCCCATCATGGTGCTCGCGCTGACCTCGGACACGCTCACCAAGGCGCAGCTCTACGACTCCGCGGATTCCGTGATCCAGCAGCAGCTCTCGCAGGTCAACGGCGTAGGCCAGATCACGCTGGGCGGCGGTGCATTGCCTTCGGTGCGCGTCGAGTTGCAGCCCGGCAAACTGAATAGCTACGGCCTCGGCCTCGAAGATGTGCGCGCGGCCATCAGCGCGGCCAACGCGAATAGCGCGAAGGGTCACCTCGACCAGGGCGACCAGCGCTACGTGGTCTTGTCGAA
>Ga0153932_1000298_pt1 | contig 16412 bp, 15 predicted proteins | sample TSNJ016MetaG_FD_102273 | JGI IMG/M metagenome (GOLD analysis project Ga0153932, IMG submission 102273) | Attine ant fungus gardens microbial communities from New Jersey, USA - TSNJ016 MetaG | ecosystem: Host-associated > Fungi > Mycelium > Unclassified | place: USA: New Jersey, Wharton State...
ATTGGCATTGGCGACATGCAACACGAGCTGATCTTCGAACCCTTCGAGCAAACCGGCGATGAACAACGGCATCGTGGAGGAGCCGGGCTTGGCCTTGGCATCAGCCGGCAACTCGTGCGTTCGATGGGAAGCGAGATCCTGGTCGAGAGCCGCAAAGGCGAGGGCAGCACCTTCTGGTTCGACCTCGAAGCGGTTCCTGCACCATCCTCGTCAGCCGCCACCAATCCAGCATGGGTGGTCACCGGCTACACGGGAGCGCGCAGGAGCGTGCTGGTTATCGACGACGTGGCCACTAACCGCGCGGTGGTGGTCGACATGCTGGAACAGATCGGCTTCGACATGATTGAAGCAGCCAGCGGTCAGGAAGCGCTGGAGAAAGCTCAGGTGAAGCGTCCATCAATAGTCCTGACCGATATCGTGATGAGCGAAATGGACGGACTCGAAACCATGCGCCGCTTGCGGCTGCTGCCGGACTTTACCGGCGTGCCGGTCATCGCGATCTCCGCAAGCCCGACAGGCGGCGACGAAAAGCGCAGCCTGAGCGCGGGCGCTGACGCGTTTGTCGCGAAACCCATTCATCTCGACACGCTGCTCGCAAAGATTGCCGCGCTGCTTGCGCTCTCCTGGACTTATGCGCCACTTGGCGAGCCCCTGCCCCAACCCGCGGCAATGATGCCGTGCCCGGCCGTGCCCTCGCGTGAAATGCAGGACCTGCACCGGCTTGCACGCCAGGGCAACATGCGCGAGATCGTGTTGTGGGCCGAACGCATCGCGTCCCTCGACGAGCGTTACAGCGCGTTCGCTGCGGAGTTGCGCTCGCTTGCGAAGAACTATCGGACCAAGGCGATCGTGCAATTCGTCGAGCGCCATCTTGAAGGGGGACAAGCGTCATGAATAATGCGGCTATCGACCTTGCACCCCCGGAGCTGGAGCCGCCTTCAGTCCTGATCGTCGACGACATGCCCGCTAACCTGAGCGTGGTCGTGGAGAGTCTCGAAGGGCAGGGCTTTCGGGTGCTGGTCGCACTGGATGGGCTGGAAGCGCTCGAGCGCGCGGCGTTCTCGCAACCGGATCTCATCCTGCTTGATGTCAAGATGCCCGGCATTGACGGCTACGAGACCTGCCGGCGGCTTAAATTGAATAGTGAAACCAGCGACATCCCCGTGATCTTCATGACGTCGATGTCCGCGAGCGCGGACGTGATCGAAGGGCTGGCAGCGGGCGGCGTGGACTATGTGACTAAGCCAATCCGCGTTGACGAAGTCGTGGCGCGTATTGGCACGCATCTGGCATTGCGCGCGCTGCAGCAGCAACTCGTGACGCGGAACATGCAGTTGCAGCACGAAATTGCCGCACGCGAAAAGACGCAGAAAGCGCTAAGCGATGCCCGCGACGAACTCGAAGCGCGGGTAGCGCAACGCACTGAAGAACTGGCGCGGGCCAACCGCAGCCTCAACCTGGAGATTGTCGAACGCCGGTGCGTAGAGGCGCGGCTAAAGGAAAGCGAGGCGCGGTTTCGCGCGATTGTGGAGACGAGTCCGGTGCCGCTGTGTATTACGTCCATGCCGCAAGGCGACATCCTGTACATGAACCAGCCGATGCGCGAACTCTTCGGGCTCGATACGACGCAAGCGGCGCTTGGCAATATTATCGACTTATATGCATTGCCCAAGGAGCGCGGCGAACTGGTCTGCCATCTTCGCGACGAAGGATGTCTGCGTAATGCCGAGCTAAGTTTCAGGCGACCCGACGGCACTTCGTTCTGGGCCGTCGCCAATGCGCGGGTCGCGACTTATGGCGACGTTCCGGCCATTTATGTAGGGCTTTACGACATCACGGCGCGCAGGAATGCCGACGAGAAACTGCGCGCGAGCGAAGCGAGTCTCGCCAACGCCCAGCGCCTGGCTCGGCTCGGCGACTGGTCATGGGATCGCGATAGCGGGATCACGCACTGGTCGACCGGGCTCTACCGCATCCTCGGACTGGAGAGCCTGGTCGCGAAGCCGTGTTATAGCGCTTATCTCTCGATGGTTCATCCCGACGACCAGGCCATGGTCAGGCGCGTGGCGCGCGGTCTGCTTGCCAAGGGACAGTCCTTTGGCATCGATCATCGCATCACGAGTCCCGATAGGACGACACGTATTGTCCGGCTTCAGGCAGAACGCGTGGATACCCGGGAGGGGCAGTCGTGGGGGATTGTCGGCACTGTTCAAGACATCACCGAGCGCAAGCGTACAGAAGAGGAATTGCTGGCGTCGCGCGAGCAATTGCGTGAGTTATCGGCGTATCTGGAGGCAATCCGGGAAGAGGAGCGGCGCCGTATAGCATTGGAGATTCACGACGAACTGGGTCAGTTGCTCACCGCGCTGAAAATGGACGTTGCGCTGCTCAAGATGCGCGTAGTCGCGGACGCTGAAGCGACCCGGAAGATAGACGATATCCGAGAGCTGGTAGAAAAAACCATCTGGATGGTGCGCAACGTGGCGAGCCATTTGCGACCGGCGGCGCTCAACTTCGGTATTGTGTCGGCCTTGGAGTGGCTTTCTGAAGACTTTAGCCGGCGCAATGGCATGCCTTGTCAACTGGTCGTGCGAGGCGGTGAACCGAGCCTTGTGGACGCCCATGCAACCGCCGTATTCCGTATTGTCCAGGAGTCGCTCACGAATGTATCGCGGCATGCCGGCGCGTCGCGTGTGGCGGTGACGCTCGTCAGCACGAACCGGGCGCTCGATCTTCGAGTCAGCGACGACGGTCAGGGCTTTGACCCGGACTCCGCGCAAGGCGGCTATTCGTATGGCTTGCTGGGCATGAGCGAGCGGGCGCGGCTGATAGGCGGGACGCTTCAGGTCGACAGTGCGCCAGGTGCTGGAACGATGGTTTCAATCAATTTGCCGCTGGATAGCGGACGGGAAAGATGATCAGTATTTTTATAGCGGATGACCACGCAATCGTGAGAAGCGGCCTGAAGCAGATCGTAGCCACGACGACTGATATTGCCGTAGTAGGGGAAGCCGCGCATGGGTCTGAAGTGGTGGACAAGTTGCGTGCTTGCCGCGTGGACCTGCTGTTGCTCGATATGACCATGCCCGGCATTAGCGGTGTGGATTTGATCCGGCGCGTGCGGGCTGAGCAACCCGCATTGCCGATCCTCGTGCTGAGCATTCACAACGAGGGGCAAGTGGTCTCGCGGGCGTTACGCGCGGGTGCAACGGGCTATGTGACCAAGGACAGCGACCTTGAGGTCCTGCTCGCCGCAATCCGCAAGCTGGCGGCGGGAGGGCGCTTCATTGACCCGAAGTTGGTCGATGCAATCGTTTTCGATTCGCCTTCCAGCGACGGCCCGCCGCATGAGATTCTCTCTGACCGAGAGTTCCAGGTGCTGCAAATGCTGGCGGCCGGAAACAGCATCAATGATATTGCCGAGGTGTTGTCGCTCAGTGCAAAGACGATTAGCACGCACAAGATGCGGCTCATGCAGAAACTCGGGCTCACTAACAACTCTGAAGTGATTCGTTATGCGGTCCGGCACGGGCTGGTGACTGAGTGAGCGCATGAAAGTAAGAAAATGAAAGATTCAAAATGCACATTTGAGTCTCGACGCGGCCCCCGACACTGAGCAGGTTGCGTGTCAGGAAATCCTTATAGTCGTTGCAGGATTTCCCTAGATCAAATTCCGCTTGTACCGACTGGAAAATGAAACGGAACCAGATAGCATGGTGTTATGCGAAAGGGTGCGAGGAGCGTTCGATGAATCCGCCGGCACCGGCAAAACCCAAAGTCTTTCGCTAGGGATCATAGTGGTCGCCAGAGACCGCCGCGGTTCAAGCGCCAACCTGTTTGTAAGGTGTTTTCAAGGCGGGTTGAAGCGATTGCCATTATGCTTAGGCACTATCTTTCGCTTGCGGTCCGGCTTCTCTAGTGTTCTTTCATCTGAATGGCTCTTGGCAAGTAAACGGTCGTTTGGGGCGGCTTTGATAAAGCGTGGCCGGGTGGCAGCGTGTCGACCCTGGTGTGTTTTTGCGGAGATCCCATGGACAGCGAACTCGGGCTGCAGGTGCAGGAGGATGTGCGTGAACTTACCGGCTGGATCAGCGTCTGGTACGACCAGGCGGTCGCCGCGCGGTTTATCAGCCCACCGTTCATTCTTGATGAAACCACAGCAGATCGTCTTCAAGGTTACTTCGATGTAGGCCTGACGCCAGACGATGCCGTCCATGCTTTTTTCGGTGTGATGCACTGAACATAATGTTCATCTCGCGCTGCCGAAAACGGTGGACGCGACAAGTTTGTAGAACCTTCAGCGGCACATGCGCCGGGGAGGTTGAGATGTAAGCTGGCTCTCAGTTCTAGCCCTCCCCTCGGAGCTAGAATTTCAGGCGTCGTGTTCGCACGACGCCTTTTTTTTGGCCTTCGCAGATAATCGCCCCGGGTATGAAATCAGCCCGACACATAAGGCCCATGATGCAGCTCCGATTTCTCCAGCGCGGCCAGCACGGCGTCGAACACAAGCCGTACGCGGGCGGGCACCGGTCCTCGCTGCGGCCTGTAGACGTAGACCGGCCACGGCTCTGGCGCAATGTCGTCGAGTACGCTGATCACCTTGCCCGCGCGCAGCAGGGGCAGTGCGAGATAACTCACGACCTGCCCAAACCCCAGCCCCGCCACCACGGCGCGGCACTCGCACTCGCCATCGTCGGTCTGAAACGCAAGGTTGGTCGGCGTCATTTGCTGCCCGTTGGAAAACTGCCAGGGCCACGCTCGCCCGGTGTTCCTGTCGATAAAACCAGTTGCCGGTAGCAGCGCAAGTTCAGCGAGGTCTGAAGGACGGCCCACGCGTGCTATCAACTTAGGATTCGCAATGACGGAGAAGCCCACGTGCGATGCAGGGCGCACCACGAAACGACTGTCTCGCATGAAGCCGATCCGTACGCCAATATCGATCTGCTCGGCAATCGGGTCGCTGATTGCATCGGACAGACGCAGGTCGAGGGTGATTCGCGGATGCTTCTCGGCGAGACGCACAAGCGCGGGCATCAGAAAACGTTCGCCGATGGACTTCGGCGTGGTCAACCGGACCAGGCCCGCAATCTCGGCGTCGATCTCGCTGTCTTTCGGTCTCAAGAGATCGTCCATCTGCTGCACGAGTTCACGTGCGCGCTGCGCAAACGCTTCTCCTGCTTGCGTGGCGCGCACGCGCCGGGTGTTGCGGTGGAAGAGGATTTCGCCCACCAACGCTTCTGCTTCCTGAACGGCTCGCGTGATTGCCTGAGGCGAAGTGCCTAGCCGGGTAGCGGCTTCCTTGAAGCTTTGTGCTTCAACGGCGGCACAATAGATGCGCAACATTTCAAGGCGATTTTGCATGACGGGCTCTCATATTTTGTTCCATAAAATGGAATTATGAAATCGTATCATTTCCATTGAATGGTTGACTTGCGATTCCCATACTGTCTTCTGTCGAGGGGGCCTTCGCCTTCTCAGGAACACAGGAGCCTGTCAACAATGAGCAGCACTATCAGCAATGGAATCGAAGGCAAAGTCGTTGTCATCACTGGCGCGAGCAGCGGGCTGGGTGAAGCCACGGCGCGTCATTTATCGGCGAAAGGGGCCTCGCTTGTATTGGGCGCGCGTCGTCTGGACCGGCTTGAGAGCATCGCCGCCGAGTTGCGCGAAGCGGGCGGCAAGGTCGAAGTACTGGCCGCCGATGTCACCCGCCGCGCCGATGTCCAGGCGCTGGTCGATCGGGCCGTGAGCGCTTACGGACGCGTGGACGTCGTGGTCAATAACGCGGGGTTCATGGCGATCGCGCCCGTGTCGGAACTCAAGGTCGACGAATGGGAACGCATGATCGACATCAATATCAAGGGCGTGTTGTACGGCATCGCCGCCGCGTTACCGGTATTCCAGAAGCAGGACAGCGGCCACTTCATCAACATTTCGTCGGTGGCGGGCATCAAGGTTTTTAGTCCCGGCGGCACGGTCTATAGCGGTACGAAGTTTGCCGTGCGCGCGATTTCCGAAGGCTTGCGCCACGAAGTAGGCGCCTCGATCCGCACGACGATCATCCTGCCTGGCGCGGTCGACTCCGAACTGAAGCTCGGCAGCTCCCATGAAGAGAGCGCGAAGGTAGTGGGGCAGTTTTACCAGCAGGCGATTCCTGCGGACTCGGTCGCTCGCGCCATTGCCTACGCGATCGAGCAACCAAGCGATGTCGATATCAACGAGATCGTGCTGCGTCCGACTGCGCAGGAGTTCTGATCGGTCTTGGCGATGCAATGGAGGCAATAAAAAAATGCGTGCAGCTTGTTGTTTGGATCTTTGCACAACACGCTGCACGCGGAAAAACGATGAGCGTCGTCCTTCCAATGCGAAAGAATCAGAACCTGTGTGTCATCGCCAACCGGGCCATCAACTGATTGCCGGTTGAGGAGATGCCCGACGAACCTGGAATATCGGCATTGTCGAATTGGGTACCCGTGTTGCCATTCACGTGTTGATAAGCGCCCTGGATATAGACCGACGTACGCGTGCTAAGGTCGTAGTCAAGCATCAAGGCGAATTGATTGTACTTGGGCATCGACCGTCCAGTGGTAGCGGAAATGTGCGCGAACGTATAAGTGTAAGACGCCGCCATCCAGAAATCAGGCTTGAAGAAGTACTGCCCATTGACTTCGAAGTTGTCAAACTTCCACGAGTTCTGCGTACCGGCCACCGGCTGATCCGTAAAGTACAAGTTGCTCGTCGGATTGTAGACATCCACATGCGAATACGCGAACGCTAACATTGCCTTGTTCGCGAACGTGTACGAGACGCCCGCGTCAATGTTCTGCTGCGAGTCGGCCGTAAAGACGGTTGTATCATTCGATACCGCGCCCGAAGCGTTGGCTCCGCCGCTATTGGTTTTCATGTACGCGAGCGCTGCGGCAAAACCCCCCATCTTGTAGGTGCCTGCGGCGCTGTACATGCGGTTCGTTGCGAACCCTCCCGCCTGATTGCTGAAGCCGTACATGGTTTCGCCAGTAAAGCCGCTAACCGTCGGCGACACATACTTGACCGAGTTCTGGATACGATAATCCCAGTCGGCGTTGTCGTTGTCGAATGGGTGCGCCGCGAGATCGCCAATGGTGTTGCCCGCTGCGGTGAACCCGCTCCACATGTCGACGGTGGGATCGTACTGGCGACCCATGGTGAACGTGCCGTACTGGGCTGACGACAAGCCAACGTAAGCTTGGCGGCCAAATTCAAGGCCGCCTTGACCGAGTTGCCCGTTGTTCGTGTTGAAGCCATTTTCCAAGAGGAAAATTCCCTTCAACCCGTTGCCCAGGTCCTCACTGCCTTTCAAGCCCCAGCGGCTGCCTACGGTGTCACCGCTGACCATTTCGTACCCGCGATGACCTTGACCGTTGCTCGTAAAGTCAAATCCCTCGTCGATCAAACCATAGAGCGTGACGCTGCTTTGCGCGTGCGCGACGGTGCTTAGGAAAATTGCCGGAATCGCGGCGGCTAGCAAGGTTTTCTTCATGTTTTCCAATCCCAATGTGTAGATTCAGACGCGCGTGTGTCGCTTGACGTCGCTTGATTTCGCTTCCTGCTGCGCGAACTTGCCGACGAAATTAAGACTTCATGAAAGCGCCCACGAAGGTTAATGAGCCGTTATTCATAGCTGCGGCGACTAACTGAAATTCTGACTTTCAGACGATGGAAGAGCACGCGCTAAAGCCCTTAGCGGCATACTGGCTAGGCAAGGGCGCAACGCTTGAGGCTTTCGGAAGAGAGGGGCTAGAACGATGCGTGTCGTGAATCAGATACACGCAACTTCCAAACAATGTGAATTGATGTATTGGGACTTTGCTTGAACGCTGCGCGGAATCCGCATAAGCGCAGAAAAAATGGACGACGTAAAAATACAGCCGCCTCGACCTTGCGTCGGAGCCACAGTGCTTACTCGGCGCTTACTTCAGTGAACCTTAAATTACTCTTCATGTTACAGCGGACTTTCCGTTTCAATCAGTTCGCTATCCTGAATCTCGTCACCCGTCGATAAACAAAACCAGTAGGCGCAGGCGACTACTCAACACCGCTGTCTTTACGGAGAACATCCATGAAACGACTTTCCGCTGCATTGATTACGCTTTCACTCGCCCTTACAAGCGCGTCGGCCCTGGCCGCTCCGAGTCTCACGCAGGCCGAATGCCACGACTATCCGTTCACGCCGCTCAAGCACACCGTCACGCATAAACAACTGATGCAGGAGTTAAGCGAACTGGAAGCGGTCGGGTATCAGCCGACTTCCGACGACAACGAATATCCGGACCAACTGCAAACCGCCGAATCCAAGCTGCATCAGGAATACCGTCGTGACTGCGTGCAGGCGCAGGTCGCAGGCAACCCGGCCAGTTCATCGGCGAACTAAGCTCTGAGCATTGCCGCGGATGACCGCGGCTGAAAAAACCGCGGACGAAGCAAACCGTCAATTCGACACGACGTGCCAAATAATGGTTCACAAAATTTTCGATGCTCCCTTAGAGGCTTTGCCCTAAGCACATTTCAGTAAATATCTTTTCATGAAGCAGATGACGGACCGTTAAGGCTCACGGCGTAGTCTTAGCACCGTCAACACCGTGCCAAAACCATTCGCGGACCGCGGCGCTTAATTCACAGGTTCTCCAGGAGTAGCGACATGAAAAAACTTTTTTTCGCAGCAGGCCTTCTCTCATGCGCGGCATGTTCTTCAGCATTTGCTCAGGCACCAGCGAAACCTGCGCAAGACCAATCGTGGAAACCTCCCGTCTCCACGCTCACCCGCGCGCAGGTTGAGCGCTCGCTCGTTCGTGCTGAAAAAGACGGCCAGCTTAATTATCTCGATACAGTCGTTTATCGCGGTGCCCGCTAAGCTCAGGTAGCTTTCTGATGCCTGTCCGTCAACTTCATTCGCCGATCTCATCGGGTCGGTTGTGGCATCATTTACCCTCTGGAAGTACAGACGGTACGCGGTTTTCTGCCGATACCGACTTGGGATTGGGAACAATGACGACACGAGTGCTTACGGTAGAGGACGATCCGCTAGCAGCGAATGAGATCGTGGCAGAGCTTGAAAAATGTGGGTTCGAAGTGGATTGGGTAGATAACGGGCCCGACGGTCTCGCCCGTGCAATGAGCGGCGAGTATGACGCGATCATGCTCGACCGCATGCTTCCGGGACTCGACGGCCTGACTATCCTCACCACCTTGAGAACGGTAGGCGTGCAGGCGCCAGTGTTAATGCTAAGTGCGCTTGGCGATGTAGACGAGCGCATTCGCGGCCTGCGTGCGGGCGGTGACGACTACCTGACCAAGCCGTTTAATTCGGACGAACTCACAGCACGTCTCGAAGTATTGCTGCGACGCCGGCGCGAGGCTCCCGCACGTAATGAAACAACGCTGAACGCAGGGCCGCTTCTCATCGACCTGATTTCGCGCAAGGTGACGCGCGACGGCATTGAAGTGCCGCTGCTGCCAACCGAGTACCGGATTCTGGAGTTCATGATGCGGCACGCGGGGCAGACCATCACGCGCACCATGCTGTTCGAAGCGGTGTGGGGTTATCACTTCGATCCCGGCACCAACCTGATCGACGTTCACATGGGCCGCTTGCGCAAGAAGATCGATCCCCCCGGTGCTACCGCAATTATTCAGACCGTGCGCGGTTCGGGTTACATCCTGACGTGATCCATCTCCTATAAGAACACCTTGGCTGACTCAACGAATCGAACGCATCCCTTAGAAATGGGGCGCCGCTGGCACAACACGACCTTCCGGTGGCTTTCGGTTTACGCCGTGATCTTTGCGCTGTCGGTCATGGTGCTGATCGGATTTATTGGCTGGTCGGCAACCACGCGCATGGAGTTCGACGCAGACTCAGTGCTGCATTGGCAGCTCTTCTATTTCGGGTCCATTGATGACCCGCAACTTCCCGCGACTATTTATAGGCGCACGGAAGGCGAACATCTGAATACCAATTACTTCGGGTTGTTCGCAGCCGACGGCACGCATCTCGCCGGCGATATCCGCGTGCTGCCGTCGAACCTGCCGCTCGACCGTCAAGGTCATACACTCAACGACAGCCTGATCGTCGCCAACCAGGCAAAGTCGCCAGTTGTGCGAGCCATGGGTGTACGGCGGCGCAGCGGCGAACAGATCGTGGTGGCCCGCGATCTCACGCACGTACTGCACATTCGCGAAACGATGATCAACGCGTTGGTTGGCGGCGGCTTGTTCTGCCTGCTGGTGAGCATAGCCAGTGGCTTGTTGCTCAACCTTCGGCAAATGCGGCGAGTCCGTGATATTCGCAACGTAACGTTGCGGATAGCCGAGGGTGACCTGAACCGCCGCTTACCGATCGGCGGACGCGACGAGCTGGATATGCTTGCGCATCTGGTGAATCACATGCTCGAGGAAATTGAACGGCTGATGACGGAGGTCAAGAGTGCGTGCGACGGAATAGCGCATGACCTGCGCACGCCAGCCGCGCATATCCGCACCTTGCTCGCCAATGTGGCTGAACGCATGCACGTGATCCAGGACGACGGCGTCGCTCAAATGCTCGACCGTGCGCGCGTGGAAGCCGACATGTTGCTGGATCGTTTTGGCGCGATGCTCCGCATTTCGGAGATTGGCGCATTGAAGCGGCGCGGCGGTTTTTCATCGGTGGATCTCACAACGCTGGTTCATGAATTAAGCGAACTGTATGAACCGCTTGCCGAGGATCGGGGAATTAGCTGGGCGGTGGTGGTCGAACAGGTTGCCGCGGTGCATGGCGATCGGGCGTTGCTCTTCGAAGCGTTCAGTAACTTGCTCGATAACGCCATCAAGTTCGCGCCGGATAACGGCGCCGTGCGCATCGAGCTGACGGATCATCCGCAGGGCGCGCTGCTGGTCATTTCTGATAATGGTCCCGGCATTCCGGAGCGGGAGCGGGAAGCAGTTTTGCAACGCTTCTACAGAGCCGATCAGACGCGTCATCTGGCAGGCTCGGGACTCGGTCTCAGCATTGTGTCGGCCGTGATGCGGCTGCACGATTTCGCGCTTCGCGTGGGCGCTAATGGCACCGGTACCACGCCCGGTACGACGATGACGGTTGAGTGCTGGCCCCACGCGCTTCAATAATGCATTTTCTGATTGCCAAGTATTCCTGATCAACTGATTAACCGATTAATTGATTACCGAGTAAGAGCCACCCCTATGCGAGTTCTGCTCATTTCCACCGTCTGCACCGAGGGCGCTTATCTGCATAAGGCTTTACGTGAAAGCGCGCACAGCCTGCAAATGACCGACGACTTACGCGACGGGCTTCATCTTGCATCGCAAGATACCTTTGACGCGGTCCTGATCGTGGCTGTCGATACTGAGTCCATCTGCAACCTGGCTGTGCTCTTATCCGAGTTCGCACGTTTGCCGGGATCACCCGCGATCCTGGTCGTCCTCGGACGCGCGACGCCTGTAGAAAGAGCGCGCATGCTGCGCGCCGGTGCGGACGCATGCTTCGTGCAGCCGTATTCGTTTATTGAAATGCAGGAACGCATGCTGGCGTTGTATCGATCATCCGTGCAAGGCTTGGGCGACTCCACACTCGACCTTTCGCTGAGGCTTGATCCGCTTACGCGGGAGCTGGTGGAAGGAGACAAGCGTTTCCCCCTGACCAAGCGCGAGTTCCTGTTGATTGAGTCGCTGCTGCGCCAGCCCGATGCCCCCGTTGCGCGCGACCAGTTGATCCGATATGCGTGGCCTGACAAGGACGTCGTAGACCCGTCGAGCGTGAATCTGGTGGTCTCACGGCTGCGCCGCAAGCTTGAGTTGCACACCTTCGGTGCGCGTCTTGAAACCGTCAGCCGCTTCGGTTATCAGATCAACACGACACAGATGCCGCGTGTTCTTGCCCTGGCCGATTCTCGATCGAACGTTGAAGGCGCATAAAAAATCGTAAGCGCGATGCTCCCGTGTGGGCATCATGCGCTTACGTTGTGCATGGTTCGAGCGAGATCAGGAGCCGAAGAAAGGCTGGCAGTAATCCACCGGACCCACACAAGCATTCGGATCAGTTGATGCGCCTTGCATCGACGCGCAACCGGCGAGCGAAAGGCCCAGCGCCAGCGCGCATAGCGGCAATCGTAAGGCAGAGAGTATGCGTCTTAACCAGCTCATGGCATTACCTTGGGCGTTTACGCCTGTCATTCGAATCCAGGATTGAAAGCAAGCATTACGGCGAGTGCGTGTAGCCGGAACGGTTGCCGTAGGAGCGGTCATGGCGACCCCGCTCACTGCATCCGTCACGGCCAGTTGCGATTGACGCTTCATGCCTAGTGATGCCAGTACAGCGTGCGATTCAGGTAGTCGAGTTGGCCGTCCTGCTCGGCCTTCACAAGTTCCTGATAAACCTCCGCGCGTGTCTTCGGTGCAATGGTTTCTCCATCAGGGGGAACCCATTGACCGCTTTGGGCAAGGGTAGTGGGAGCAGCAGCTTGAGTGGATATCTGAGCAGGTACCTGAACCGGCGCCGTGCTTTGTGCAAAGGCCGAGTCCGTGGCGGCAAGGCCGGTGCAGGCAAAGGTGAGGGCGATCATCATGGTCTTCATGGCGCTTTCCTAAAAGTCCGTTTAACGAGTGACCGGGTTTCGATGCAGCGCTGTGATCGTTGTCCGGTGAGTGCAGATTAACGAGTCAGCCCTGTCGGGAAAGACGCTCAAAAGTGAAGAGTTGTTTATGTAGAAGAGTTCGTGGAAAAAGCCACGCAAATAACATTGGATAACTAAGTTAAATATTTCGTGTCTGCTTTATAAATAATTCTTCATGAAGTAGCGCAATTCCGACACGTCCACGTCATGCCTGCCGCCTAAATTTGCCCGGGTCCGCATGGCGAGTCGGGCGGCTGCACTTCGCCATCGTGTCTCCGTCATGCCGGGGAGCGGAACAGCAGCCGCATCATCCTGGAATTGCACACATGAATAAAGCGTTGATCGCCTCCTTGAGCCTGATCGCGGCTGCGGTCTCTCAAGCCGCGAACGCACAAAGCAGCGTTACCCTGTACGGCACGCTCGATACGGGTATCGACTATATTTCCAACCAGAAAGCCGCAACGGGCGGCCATGCCGCGTGGGGATTGCAAAGCGGCAACGTAAGCACGAATCGATGGGGACTGAAAGGCACGGAGGATCTTGGCGGCGGTCTCGCGGCGGTGTTCGATCTCGAGAACGGTTTTAACATCGACAACGGCAAGCTCTCGAACGGCGGCGACGAGTTCGGCCGTCAGGCATGGGTGGGTATCTCAAGCTCCGCTTACGGAACCGTGACGCTTGGCCGTCAGTACGACTCCATGGTGGACTTCGTGGCGCCATTGTCGGCAACCGGCTCGGGCTTCGGCGGCAACATAGCCGATCACCCGTTCGATAACGACAACCTCAACAACGACTTCCGCATGAACAATGCGGTGAAATTTCGCAGCGTGAACTACGGCGGCCTCGTGTTCGGCGGTGCGTACGCGTTCAGTAATTCATCGAATGGCTTCAGCAACAACAGCGCCTATACGGCGGGCGCGGCGTATAGCAACGGCCCGTTGAGTCTTGCCGCAGCGTACTTCCAGGCTAACAATCCGGGCGGCGTCGCACCCCCGGCCAACACGGGCGGCGCGCTCTCAAGCGGCGACGGCGATGCAACGCTGGTCGGCGGCCGCCAGCGCATCATGGGCGCGGGCGCGCGTTACGTCATTGGACCTGCGACCATCGGCGCCGTGTTCACGCGCACGACACTCGATGACCCAAGCGAGATCTCGCAAGGCGGCGCTTACGCGGCGCTTTCCGGCAACAAGCTCACGTTCAACAACTATGAACTGAATGCCCGGTACGCATTGACGCCGGCATTGACCCTGGGCGGCTCGTACACGTTCACCGACGGCAAGTTCGACACTGCGACGTCGAGTCTCTCACCGAAGTGGAACGCGTTCATGCTGCAGGCAGACTACGCGCTGAGCCGCCGTACCGACGTCTACCTTGAAGGTGTCTATCAACACGCGACCGGTGCAACGGGCGTGAACGCACTCGGTAATGCGTCGATCTACAACCTGGCTGCGTCGTCGAACGGCAAGCAGGCGGTGGTCGCGGCGGGAGTCCGTCTGCGCTTCTGATTCCGCCGTTCAGGTAACCATGTAAAAACGCCGCCGGGGCCGTTCAATGCTGAACTGCGCCCCGGCGGCTTTCTGACTTCTGCGGCTGAAATAAGCTTCAATACGCTTCAGGCGGCCTTTCCGGTCCATCCCCCACCCAGCGCCAGGATCAGTGAGACGGAAGCGGTCAGCTGCCGCGTACGCAGGTCCAGCGACGAAATCTGCGCGGTCAGTTCAGTCGTCTGCGCCGTCACGACATCCAGATAGCTCACCACACCGTCCCGATACTGCGACGTCGCCAGCGCGAGCGTCTGCTGCGCGGCGCTCAATGCCTGATCTTCATTGACCGATTCGTCGCCGAGATGATGCAGCAGCGCCAAGCCGTCCTCGACCTGCTGGAACGCGACGAGCACTGTCTGCCGGTACTTCGCACCATTCTCGGCGAGTTGCGCCCGCGAATTCGCCACGGCTGCACTGCGCTTGCCGCCATCGAAAATAGTGAAGAGCAACTGCGGTCCCACCGACCAGATTTCATTGGGCGCCGCCAGCCAGGGCGAGAAGGTATCGCTTTGATATCCACCGTCCAGGCCAAGGGAAATGTCAGGGTAGAACGCGGCCTTCGCTACGCCGATATTTGCGTTCGCTGTCGCCACGTGCCGCTCGGCCGCCGCAATATCGGGCCGGCGTTGCAAGAGTGTTGATGGCAGTCCGAGTGGAACGTGGGGCAGATAGTTGAGGCCGACGTCCGGCGCCAGCGAGAACGACGATGCCGGCGTTCCGGTGAGCGTTGCAATGGCATGTTCGAGCAGCGCGCGGCTCGCCTGGGTATCGTCGGCGGCGGCGCGGGCCGATGCAAGTTGCGTCTGCGCCCGCGACACATCCATGCCGGACGCCAGGCCGCCGTTGTGACGGCTTACGGTCAGCTTCAGCGCACGCTTGTAGGTGTCGATGGTGTCGTTGAGCAGCTTGGCGCGCTGATCGAGGCCGCGCAGTTCGAAATAGGTCGACGCGAGGCTCGCCTGCAGGCTGAGGCGCAGCGACGCGAGATCGTCAGCGCTGGCTTCTTCCAGCGAGCGGCCCGCGCTCACCTGATTGCGCACCTTGCCCCACAAATCAAGGTCGTACCCTATGCCGACATCGGCCGTCGCCGAGTTGTAGGTCGTGGGCTGATCCGTGCCGCGCAACGGCCGGTTATCCGATTGCCGTTGCCGCGAGACATCGGATTCAGCGCCAATGGTTGGGAACTGTCCGGAGCGCGCTTCCTGAAGGTCCGCGCTCGCCTCATCATGCCGGGCAACCGCTGCTGCCACATTCGGATTGGCTGCAGCGATCTTTGCTTCGAGCGCGCTCAATACCGGATCGTGATACATGGTCCACCAGCCGTCACGCGGGATACGATCGGCGGGCTTTGCGAGCTGCCACGGGCCCGATTCCTTGAAAGCGGTGGGAATCGCCGTGGCAGGCACCTTGTAGGTGGGCGCAAACGAACACGCGTTCAGCGCGGCAACGCAGGCCACCGCGACCAGGAGACGACGCTTAACCATGCGCATGCTCCGGCTGTCCGGTCGCTGCGGCGGCTACCGCTGTCGTTGCACTGCGCACGAGTTCGCCTTCAGCAAGCGAGTCCGGCGGGTTGTTGATGATCCGGTCGCTCGCCGACAATCCCGATGCAATCAGGACATGAGTGCCGAGGTCCGTCGCAATCCTCACGTTCTTCAAATGCACGTGATTGTTTGGATCAATGACGGCAACCTGCATATTGTTGGTCCGGAAGATCAGCGCGCTCGCCGGCACCAGCAATGCGCTGCCCGTGTTCGGCAGTGCAAAGTGAACCTGAGTGTATTCACCGGGCAGCAAGAGGCCTGACGCATTGTCCACCGATAACTGCACTAGCAACGTGCCGGATGCGGGCGTGATGGCGTCGTCGGTATCGACGAGTTTTGCGTCGAAGGTCATGCCCTGTCGTTCCGGCACGGTCAGCTTCGCGGTGAGTCCCGGCTTGATCGCTGCGGCGTCGCTTTGCGGCACGTTCACATAGAGACGGAGGCGGCGCGCGTCGGAGACGGCGAACAACTCGGGGCCGGTGCCGCCGCCCGCATCGATCAACGCGCCAATATCGGTTTTGCGCGCAGTCACAATGCCGTCGAAAGGCGCTGTAATGCGTTTGAATGATTCGAGCGCTTCGAGGCGCGCGACGTTGGCGCGGCTGGCATCGACGGTCGCCTTCTTCGCGATCAGGTCGCTGGTCTTTTCATCGGCGTCCTGTTGCGAGACCGAGTCC
>Ga0153932_1000300_pt1 | contig 16356 bp, 9 predicted proteins | sample TSNJ016MetaG_FD_102273 | JGI IMG/M metagenome (GOLD analysis project Ga0153932, IMG submission 102273) | Attine ant fungus gardens microbial communities from New Jersey, USA - TSNJ016 MetaG | ecosystem: Host-associated > Fungi > Mycelium > Unclassified | place: USA: New Jersey, Wharton State...
AATTTACTATTTTAAATAAAAATAATAACACAATTGTTACTTTTAACATAATATCCATAAATTTAGTATTATAATTTATACTATTTTCAACTATTTTTGTAAGATTAGAATATTTTGTAGGAATATATTTCTTTAATTTATTTAATATATATTTGTATATTAATATATATATTATGGCGCAGATTAGTATTAATTCCAATGCATTATATGCAAATATTACTTCTACTAATTCACTTAAGGGTGTTGAATATTCACCTAATTCTAATGGACTATTTATATAAAAATCAGGATTAGGTGATGGTACTCTAGTTACATCCGTATTAGCATGTGTACTAGTTTTAATACCTTCCAGGAAAGTATTATATGTAATTACTCGTTCACACAAGCTTCTTCCCCCTCTTACTCCAAATATTACTCCAGCACTAGTTACAAATCCAGTGCCACCAACTAGAGCTAGTCTTTGAATTGGTGGTAAACTAGCGCTTGCTTTAGCCATAGCGGCCGCAGCTGTACCTCCAGCACCCGCAGCACCTAAAGTTTCAAAACCTTTGTTTAATACATTACTAGCTATAGTTAAAATTGTATCAACAGGTTTTTGAGGTAATTCACCTTTAATAGATAAATTCACATTATAATTATCTTTTTTTTCATTATTATTACTTATAAAATTATCAGGACCATCACAATGTATAGGATCCAATAAATCAAAATAATAACATAAGTTTATTATTAAAAAATATAATACAAAAAATAAAATAGCTTGTTGTATAAATCTTATGAATAAATTTTTTGAAAATGTAAATTTACTAAAAACAAAATAAGATATAACAAATGATATACTAAATGAAATAATCATACCTACAATATTATTTATTTGTAATTCAGATATTAAATAATAACTTAAATATGCTGCAGCTATACAAAGAATAATTGAGATAAAATTTTTTCTTACAAAAATGACCACCCTTCGGTTTTTTAATTTATTTTTATTATTATTATTAGAATCATTAGTATTATTAGAATTATTTAAATAATTAGAATTTTTACTAAAGCTATCTGTGTTTTTATCCGGCTTTGGACCGCCCTGCTTTTGCGCTCCGCTATTATGGATCCTTTGATTTGTAGTATAATCTTTTTTTGTTTTTTTGTTTTTTTGTTTTTTTGTTTTTTTGTTTAAACCTGAACTTTTTCGCATCAAGTAGAGTTTAATTTTAATTACATTAGTGTAATATGACAGCTTATCCTTAACTGTCCATCCAGTCACAATTTGTATTACAAATTTTATAGTATTATGTTAGAAAGGAATTTTTATATTCTATATTTAGAAAAGGATATACATCCTTACAGTTTGAATTTTTCCATTTAAAATAAAAAAAAAAAGAGTCAATAATATTTATTAATCAAATTTATTAAAATGTTTCCATTCAAAATCAGTTATTGTTGTATTCATCTTATTTTTTATAAGTATTAATTGGTTAGTACCAAATAAAATTATTAGGTAATTTATATTGATTAATATCTTGAATTTATGACCAACATAAAAAAGATCCTATAAATATTTAGAACTATATAATGAATATTTGAATAAATAATAAATCAAATTTCGACAGGATTCCCTTTTCACAGTTTTTACTTCAAGAGCTTTTTCAATATAATTAGTTTTTAACTATGTATAGAATTAACTTTAACTTTAGTTACACCCTCAGCAAATTTTGTATCAAAGGTAAAAAAGACACTTCTAATTTAGTAGAATCATTTTTTTCTAGTGTACACAGCTTTTGGAGATTTTATAAGATAAAATTGGATACTATTTGCGAGTCCTGCTCCATTCAAAGAAAATTTGCAATAAAAATTTCCATATGCTTATAAAAGCAAAACCCGTTAAATATACCGTTAACCATTCTTTAATTGCTAAATCCTTAGTGTCAAGTCCTAATTTTAATCCTTTTTTATTAGATCTATTATTAAACCAGTCTATTAGTCTATGAAGGGATTCAATCTTAGGAGTTATCATTTTTCCGTTAATAAGAACAGTCATTTTATATAGTGTAGAAATATCTTGAATGAATAGATTTAAAAAATTTTAATTTTTAGGATATTCTAATGTTCCTGCAAGTTCCTTAAATTTTATTTTTAATGCTAAAGGGGAAATCTTTTTTTACGCTTTATTACAGGATATAATATTTTTCATTTAGATGACTAATGGGAGTTATAATTGATCCCTCTCCTTCTATGAATCCTGCTAAATAATATCCTAATTGATTATTATATTCTAAAGTTCCTTTATTAACTTTTTATTTTAGTCTATTTTCATTTTTAGAATCTTAAGTGAAAGAATCTTTGATAGGATTCAAAATTTGAAATGATTTTATTAAAATAGCTATAATGTTTGTAATACACCTATTGCTTGCGCAAATAGATTGGACTTTATCTTCACCCTAAATTACGGGGCATCGCGTCAAGTCTCTGAGGAACCTACTTTTTTATAAATTTGGTTTCCTGCTGATTATCCATTTGTAATATCTTTAAGATTGTTACTATAAAAATTTAATCAAAAATGATAGTACTTAAAGCTTTAGGATGTTTAAGCATATAGCGATGTGCTTGATAGTAATTTCTTACTACTCTGGCACTGGAATGTACCAGCTCCATTTTCTACTAATGAGCTCAGTAATAATAAAATTAATGAAGGAGGTAATAGTTGGGTCGACGTCCCGCACCTAAAGGGGCAACGAGAAGCCTCCCACCGAACCGTACGTGCAACTTTAACTGCATACGGCTCTCCACGAAACTAATGCTAAATTACGAGTTTAATGGAGCAAAGGTTCTATTATGACCCTTAGTCAGAAGTTGTTGATTCTGAAGTATTTTCAGGTTTCCCTTTAGTAGGTCGTTTAATTTCCTTTAAAGAGATGCCATTGTACTCTCCTAGGTGTATCTTTATATGACATGATTGACAAACTGGTATTTGTTTTCGGTTCAACATAGCCATAAGTTTAGTAAAACCTTTTTGTTTTGGCTCGATACCCTTTTTTAAATGCTTAACGTGGTGAATTTCTATTTCTTGTTCATACCCACAGATCCAGCAGGAATCATCCAAGCTAGAGTGTGTCTTTAGTCTCCAGTTTAGCACTTCAAATCGATCGGTCCAATTGGTGCTTATGTGGAAATTTCGGCTATTTGTAGACCTTTCCAGCATTTTAAACTTAATGGGTTTTAGTTTTTCAGCTTCAGGTGAAGCAAGTTTAGGGCCGAATCGAATTTCTTGAACACTGCTCTTTTGCTTTTGAGCTTTAGTTTTCTGGTTAAAGTCTTGGCACAGGAATGTCGTAGTATGAAGTTTATAATAGTGTTAAATTCATATAAATTATCCACAAAAGAATAGTAGTTAAGAAGACCATTGACGATGGAATTGTATTTTAGTATTATTGATCTATGATCTAAGAATATTCATTTGCTAATAGCATTGGGTACTAGTTCCCCTCCTTTCTTAGAGTTATTAATAAAACCTTCATTAGCCAGTTTCTCCTTAATTTCTTGAAAAGGAAGTTTAAAGTTCATTCGAACTTGGTTAACTTTAACGAGTGTCTTACCTCTTGTTGAATGTCTAACAACAAATTTTTATGGTTAACTTTTGGAATAGATAAATCTACAGAAGTACCCAGAAACTTTATTGAATCTTCACCAAAGTGAGAGATCTTGGTCTTATCTTAACTAATAGTGATTTTCAACTCTTGGTAAAGGAAAGAGGCCAACTTTTATTTAAGAGATATAGCCAAATCTTTACCCCCAATAATACCAATGATTCAATCCTTCGCATATCTTACATATTTAAATCTAATCCCTGTTATTATTCTAGAAGGTATATTGTTTGGTTCAGCTCTTACCCCTCTAATCTTTTTAGAGTTTAAGGGGCCTTAACTAGCTTATAATTTAAGGCTAGTTCCGTCAATTTGCTACTATATTTAACGATTTTCGGATTAACCTTAGAAATACCTTTGCTAGACTCAACAGAGTTTGCCTTAATCCAATCTTTTACACATAAATCTAGTTCGTGCAGGTATATGTTGGATAGAATAGAAAATAGTCTTGAAAAACACCCAAGGGTGAATCGTAAAACACTCCTTTTTCCACATAGCCGGCTTTTACTAGTTTTCAGTATAAATCAATAAATTGTTGATCTTGAATTCTTCTAACAGAAGAGTCTCTAGAATTTTGTGATCGACGTTATCAAAAAAAGAAAAAGCCTTTAATATATTCCTCGTTGCACCAGCTAAAACCATTCAAGGTAGACGTTTGTTTTAGGGCAGAATGGCATTCTTTATATGGTCTTAATCCATGACTGCTTTCGCAAAATATGGGTTCATATATGGCCTCAACCAAGGATTTCATGGCTACCTGAACAATTTTGTATCTAGGAGAAGGAACTCATAGAGCTCGCATCTGTCCATTGGATTGGGATTTTTCTTTGGATTGAACTCCCTTCGAACAGGTTTTAATTAAAATGTCTCATCCTTTAGTGATTGAACTAGTGCTTCAACGACTTTTATGAAAAAGCCAACTAAGTTTAGTAATCGCTACCTGGCGTCATGTTACCTGGGTTGGACTTGATTTTATGATATGCTTGAATTAGAATTTCTTTTGTTGTAAGCAGTTTATATAAACCCGTGAACTTGCCATTATCAAGTTGTGTTAGTTTCGATTGGTTAGCCTTACCGTAATTAACAGCACCGGCTCCACTCGAATAGTTTCGCTGCCCCACTTTAGATAAGGGTTGAATTCTATGCCCATATCCTACTATTGAAACTCCGTCTCCATAGGAATTACTTCCCTTAGGAAATCCAGTAGTTGATTCTTTACAGAGTATGCCTTCCTTAGGTTCTATGTTTATGATGATCTGCGATCTTAACGTGATAGGTGTTGTTTCCGAAAAACTATGGCCGAATTTGTCGGATCCTATCATACTGGCGATGGTGCTACACCCTGCAGGGTTTTCAAGGCCCCCGTTTACATAAAATGGAAGAACCATAGAGGTCTTATCTTGCTCACGCTCCAAGGTTATGTAGCTAAACCCGTCGTGAGCTTTATTAGCATGCTCCACTCCCCTAGTCCTTTCGACATCGGATAAGCTAATTGATTTACGGAAGATTACAACACTTCCGATACTGATCAGTATTGCTAGAGGTAACAGGAGTTGAACGTGTTCCTGCGTCAGCCTATCGAAGTTGACGAACCACAAGCATACTGCAGTATAACCTGTAAATATCCACAACCGCGCACACCATAATGAAATGTTGTTTAATCTTGGGAATCTGTAACTATTTGACTTTATGTTAGTCAAAATTTGGACTATGTATTCATCCTATTTAATTAAAAAATATTTTGTTTTTGTTTAATAAAGGAGCTTCGCGTGTAGTCTCTGAGGATCCTACTCATCATTTAGTGGTGATTTTGGTTTCCCGCATATTCTTCCCATGTATACATCCGTATTACTACTAAATTGTGCTTTATGTCTAAATTAAATGGTCGGGTGAATATTTTAATATTTTTATCCTTACAATAAAATTGTATACAAAACTTAAATTAGGTGTCTATGTATATGTTAACTGAAAATTTAATTTCATTTTCGAGAGATTCTATGCTTATAGCGAAGTAATAATTAAAAAGTTTGCACTTTTAACGGCATTCCTAATTCCCATAATTGGGCTAGAAATATTATTAAAACAAAAATAATAGCCTGAGCTAGTCATATTTTTATAAATTGTCTAAATGATTTCAGTTAAATTCTTTTTCTATTCATACTATTTCTTACATAATCTGTTTTTATTAAACCTTCTTCTGTATAATTTTTAAGTATAAATAATGCATTTTCTTTTCATTTAAAATAATTTAAATACTGATTAAAATTTAAAGTATATTCTTCTAGATATTTTATTATAATATATAAAGATACTTTACTTGATGCAGCTAAAGTATAGTATTCATTACCTGTAGACTTTTCTAATTAATAAGTTACAATTAAGAAATTCAGCTATACTGGTTAGAATATTTAAATAACTTATACCTGTTATAGGCTATAATTTTCTTGGTTCATTTTTGAATCTACAAGAAATTTTTTGTAGCATTATTTTAATACCTAATTTAGTATGCTGCACAGAATAACTTACATCTGAATCAATAAATACGCTTAACCAGATATTGTAAGCTAGAGTACCTTATTTTAACGCTAATTGTTCTATATTAGTTTTATGTTGATTATTTAACCATTCTATTAATTTATGTAGTTGGTGTATTTTTAGGTGTTCTTAATTCACCATTCATTAAAGAAACTAAATTAATTAAACTATTACCGGTGAAACAGTTAATACACAAGGATTATCTTTAATTTTTTATCTTATAAAACCTGATTCTATTAGATTTAATAATCTTATTGCTAAAGGTTCATTATTTAAACTATAAGTTATACAAAATCTTGGGTTATGTTTTGTTCATATTATTATTAGGTATTCAAATATGACCATCTCCTTAAAGTGCAATAAACCAGCTAAATAACTATTTAAGTTATTATTCATTTTTATATTTTGACTATAATAAAATTTATCACTATTTTGTTGTTTTATATTTCAAGAACCTCCCTGTAATTTTATATAAGGTTAAGGTTTAATATATGGTTTTGGTTTGTTTGCCATATCTGGACTTCCACAGTGTATAGGTAAGAAATAATTACCACTAGAGATAGAACATGCCTCACAGCAATATCCCCTCAAAGAACCGTACGTGCAGATCACCCTGCATACGGCTCACCAAATCAAATTATTTTTCCTTCTTGTCTCTGTCTAGTATTTAGAGTTTAAAGGACTAATAACAGCGGAATAATACGCAAGGATATGAAAAACATCAATATGTTAAATTATATGTTTCTCTTTACACCAGGAGTGAGTCATCATTAAATGAGATAATTTAAGCTTATCACCTCCCTTCTTGATTGGTTTAATGTGGTGAATGTCTATTGTTTGAAAGTGTAAAAATTAAAATTCAATAGATTTATGTCATAATCCACATAATCCGTTTTGTTTCTTGATTAGTTTTTATTTCAGAGTTGGAGTTTTTGGATTGGCAATTAAAGATAGCCCTAGTTTAAATTCGATTAGCTTATAGCCTTTGGAGTGAAAAGCATGGATCGTTCTTAAACTTTGGGTAATATATATTTACTTGCTCTTATTAATCGGGCTGAGGTTTCAGGATTAGCTAAGTAAACAATTCTTTTACTGTCTTTTACTTTGGTGTCTCGGTTATTGGTTTTAAATACACCGAAGAAGGTCATTTTTCTGTTTTTGAATTTGTAGTAACCATCATTTTCAGGATTTGTATAATTAGGAACTATTTCAGCATCAAAGGGTCTTAATAAATACATTTGTGCCAGTTTATTTTTACCTAAGGTAGGATGTTTTCTTCTCATTCATCTCCAAATTAAATTATAAAGGGCGTTTTTGACTACTGATCTGTAATGAGAGCTATTATCTAAATTGTAATAAAGAGCCCATTCTCTAATCATAGGATTAAGTTTTGTAATTAATTCAATTGCTGAAAGATTTTGAGAGTTATTTATGATTTCTTTCAATTTTTTAATAAACTTTCTTACTTTGTCTTTGTTAGGAAATAAGACTATTACATTTACAGAATCCTCTCATACCATAGTTCTTTTGGTAGTTTTGTTTAAAAACCTTTTAGTACTAATTTTGAAGGTGTAGCCTAAAAAATCAAGTTGTGTATTTTTATGTGCTAAAGTAAACGTCTTGGTTTTATGAGCTGATAAACACAGCCCTCTTTCTTTAAGAAAATCAGTAATGGCAGGAGTAACGTATTTGTTGAGTATATTTTTGCTTTTAGCTATAACTACAAAATCATCTACATATCGAACTATAGATACATCCATTTTTACTGACATTGGTTGAGCTGTGGTACGACCCTCTATTAGACCTTTAACTTTTATTTGTTTCCTTGAATAACCATTGTTAATAGGGTAGATAGATTTAAGTACTCTTTCTTCTATTCCATTTAATGTGAAGTTCCTAAGGGTAGGTGAGATTATACCTCCTTGAGAAGTTCCATTTATTGGATCTGAGTAGATTCCCGCATCTAATATTCCGGCTTTTATCCACTGTTTAACCATTGCAATAAGAGTTGGGTGAAGAAAAAGATTATTACACAGCCATTCGTGATATATATTATCGTAAAAACCTATGATATTTGCATCCAGGATCCATTTGTTTAGCGACTCATTCACCTGATTAAATTGTCCAGCTTTATAGTTGGAGTATCTTAAATTCATTGAATTTCTAGCTTTTTTAAAATTTATGGTTCGAAGATTGGATTTAACTGCAGCAATGGCTAACTTACAGTCTTGATGTACTCTGAACCCATAATTATTAGGATCACTAGTTAATTTTACAAGAGGGTAAAGCACTAGGTTTACTAAAGATTGTAACGCTCTATCTTTTATTGTAGCTATTTTTATTGGTTTATTATCTGTTTTGACGGCTTTAGGTTTAAAAACTAATTTTAAAGCAGTAGGTTTGTATCTTTTTGGATGATAAATCATATCTCTAAGGTATTCAATCAGTGTTTTAAACATTTCTGCTTTGTTTTCTTTGTTGATGATCTCATTGTCTAGTACCGGACTACTTGTTCCTGTTTGAGATAATATAAGCCAACTCGCATGCGCTCTGAAAGCAAAAGATCTAGCAAGAACTAACTGTAAATCAAAGACTTTGTGGTCGTGTAATCCAACGTTTTCCGCAAGTCTCAATAATTCCATTTGTTTACTTTCTACTATTTCTTGTCCTTTAATAGGATCATAAGATTTTAAGTAAGTTATAGAAAACTCAGACCTACTTTCTTTCGAAAGATCCAGGGTAGAGTATTTTCTATCAGATGTTATTCCTGAGACCTTGATAAGGCTTACTGAATTCTGCAGCCTGCTATTTTTGTTTATTATTAACAGCCCCGAGGATTTAAAACTCTTATTTTGTACCCGAGTATCCGTAGAGTTACTTACGGCATTTGCTTTTTCAGCTGTCTTGCCCCCGTATTGGATACTACAATCTAGCGAATGTTTTGATGTGTAGTAGGTTAATATTAACGTTTTCAAAATTAGAAAACCCAATAAAAACGGCTTTTTAAAAGCCAATTTATGTCCGAGGTTCCCGTGTTTAGTCTGTAGATTGCCAGGTTTTTTGTAACCAGGATACATTATTAAGTTCTCTCTTGTGATGGTTTTTCCCTTAGGACTGATCAAAGACAGTACGGATTCTGATACTTTCTTTCCTATTTTGTGGGAATTCATTCTTGACAGAAGATTGATTGTTGCTGTACCATTTTTAAAATAGAGATTCACTTTCGTTGAACTTAATTGTATCTCGAGGCAAGGTAGGGTATTGAAATATTTAATAAATCTGTCTCTATTCTTTCCCCATTTAGCAATTCCTCACAACCAAGGCTCGTTGGCCTTAATCGCATTGTTTAACCTTGATCCGTTTCTATACGAATATAGATGATCAGTACAGATCTGTGTTGAATACACATCTACAGAGTGTCCACGTCGAAAAAATCCTCCCACCAATCCAGGCATACCATTATCTTAACCTTTAAGTTAAGTTTGGACTATATCTTTTCCATAAAAATTTAATTAATTTAACTAGGTTAAAAACAAATTGTTCCAGCTTTTGGGATAAGGCAGGCTAGTGCTTGTGCAAATTATAACCTATAATATATATTAATTTTAATTAAATTATACATAATATGTATTTAAAGGTATTTCGCGTGTAGTCTCTGAGGATCCTACTTTTGCTTATATTTATTATATTGATCGTAGCAATTTGGTTTCCTGCTGATTGTCCAATAATTATATATGTTACTGCTTTTAAATACCTAAATAATGATATTTTTAATATTAAAAGTTAGTTTATAATTCTTAAGGGGTTTTCAGCATATAGCGAAAAGAAAGTTAAGAGTTACCAGTTAACCCGGCTATACCTTATAATACAATAATTAGATAGATCTGATTTAAATTTAAGTAGTCATTGTTACTTTACAAGCTAGATAATATATATTACTGGAAATAATTAAACTAGGTGAACAGAAAAGTAAAATTAAATTAGTTTTCTATATTAGTATAACTGTTTGTGTTTGTAACTTATTGTTAAATATAAAATATTTATAAATAGTTTCCAATGAACTCAGAAATACGGATTTATAGATTTTACTTTTATTATAATCGTAGTGTGCCTAGTTCTGATTTTAATTTATATTGATATAACAGCACAAGCATTGATAGACGTAAACTTAGCAGTCTTATATGGATTTTGTTGTTTTTATTATTAGGTTCCCCTATTAGCTCTTTCTTTTAAAAAATAGCAATTGTAAATTACTTTCATTAAGTAATGAATCTACACTACTCAGAGCTTTTTTAAAAAAGGTTTTCCAAATTTGTAGGCCAAATTTTTAGATTTGCTTAATATACAATTCCCCTCGCAGGTACTTTGGAGTGTTTTATAAAAATATGTTTTAAATTTAAAAAAATGAATTAAATTAGATGTTACATTTTAAGAAATATATACTGGGCTAACTATTAATTTATCTAAATTAGTGTCTTTTGTATAAAAAATTAGGTTCTTGGTAACTGCTTTTATATAATTTTATATTGTACATTTAAATCTGGTGTATATTTATATATAAAGTATTGTTCTAATTCTAGAACCATTTGTGGTGTAGCTTTGGGATCCATAATATATAAAGTTAAACCAACATTTTGAAATCCGTTTACATTAAAGTAATTTAAGACTAGTCGTTTGGAATTAGCTAAAGTTGATGGCTGAAAATAAGAACATACTCGTTCATATAGATTTTGGCTACTTCCTACATAACTAGAACCTGTAGGTGTAGTAAATTTGTACACTCCATTAGCATTTTTAGCTACATTGGCTATTTTTGCCCGATTATAATATGCGTTAGAAATGTAAACCTTAGTGTATTCGTGAGGTTCTTTTAGAACTTGTTTCGCGATATTTGTATTTATACCCCTACTATTATTATAGCAGTGTTTTCTATTTATACTGTGACTACTATTTAGAATCATTCTTATAAAAATATTGTATTGGATCATAACCATAAAGAAAAGTAGAGTCAGCCCTAATCGGAACTGCTCTCCGAACCGTACGTGATAGTTTCCCATCATACGGCTCTCCACGTCAAGACGTATCAAATACATGGTTGTGGTTGGAAATTTAATTTGGAAATATTTTGTAAGCTGTAATAGACCATTTATGATTTACCTTCTCCTCGATATCAACTGCATATCAGAGTGGTTTAACTTACCTTGATAAAAAAGATCGTGAGGAAAGTTATATTCAAAAAGGTATTTATTTTATATTGACTGCTCCTTTCCATTGAACATAAAATATGTTACCTGTTCTTATTTGTTTTAATATTCCGTTTTTATTAAGTGGTGATGACCTTTTCACTTGTTCAAAAGCGCACATTTGTTTATTATTATAACTTTGCTAACTTTTCCTGCCCATGTTGTTAATAGGATTTGTGTCTACTATTTATAGAGGTTTTGAAATTATGAAGTTTTTGCGCTTTTTATTTATAAACATATCTCGACGAGATGAAACTAACTCCGGAAGATATTTTTAAGTATAGAGAGACTTCTGTTTTCGGCTCTGTTAGCTCTGATCCAAATTTATTGAATGCCTTTTGTATTGAATTTTCGGCCTAGAGTTAGGGCACATGATTGTCTTAGTATCAATAAAACTTTGGCTAATAACTTTTCGGCAAATTGATATGTTGTCACCAATCCTGTTATCTTACTGTTGTAAAATCGGAGGATGTCGTAGTGTGTAAGGTGAACCTTGTCGCTGTTACCTTTTGCTAGAATTGTCGCTTTGTGGTTTCGTCTAGCGAATCCATTATCGATCATCTTTTCTAATAATAGTGCGTTAGGACCATAGACTGATTTTGGTAAAGTAGATATTCGTGTTATTTTGTTTCCTGCTTCTCCTTTGTACGTTTTGAATTTAGAACAGTTATCTCGTTTTTTGATTTGAGAGTTTAGAAACATAAAACCATTTTTAGTGTTACTGATAGTAGTATCCTGCTCGTTGACCTCCATTCCAATTGCTTCCTTTAGAAATAGTGTGATTTTGTTTTTAAAAAATTCGGCTATTTTTCTACTGGATACCAGAAGGATTAAGAAATCGTCCCCGTATCTTATATAGATTGCTCGTCTTAACTCTTTGTCAATCCTGTCTAATTTACCCATTAAGCTCATATGTTATAACCTTTCGCTTGATAGGATAGCTTGTATACTTTTGTAGTAATTTATTTGTTCTACCTGTTTTACGTAAGCTGGTTCTTTTGATGGATTTATTTTATTCCCTACACTTAGTTCACACCCCTGATTTTCTAGATATTTGTATAGTTTATATAGAACTATATCCCTTACCAAAGCTCCCTGTTCCAATTTTACTCGTAATTGTTTGTTCTTTGTCGTTTTTTATTCCTGCTTTCACCCCTCTATCTATTAAACTTAGGCTTATGACACAAGATATTCTGTTGTATTGAGGTTTATATCGGGGGTATGCTGTATAACCATTTGCTAATGTTAAAGTTTATTGCCCAATTTAAGGCTTCTCCTGGGTTAGTTTTGCGTTTTTATGTTTTATCGACCAGGTATAGGGATATTTCCATTGGAGGTTTGACTAAAGTATGGTTCAAATATTGCGTTCATCAGTACCTGTAAGGCTTTTTGTACGATCTGTTATGTTAGGATCGCATTAATGAAAGGTCTTAATTCTCCAGATTTAGTTCCTTTTGGAATTAGGATTTGTCTAGCTGGGCTAAATTTGAATCTACCTTCTCGTATATCGACAGCGGTTTTGTCATACCATTCAAGCTTTATGCGCTCTAATTTGAGAGATTTGGTTAAGGGGCTTATTGTACCCGGCTTACTCTGGATTAAAGACTAACAAGTATGTAACATCTTAGAATCGATGATTCTGATATTTCCGTTAAATTTTCCATTTGTATTCTTGTATTTGTTCAATTCACTTACGACTACTCTATAGAGTTGCTGATGCAGTTGTTGTTGCTGAAAATTATCTAAAATTTCGCCGTTGTGAGTTATTGACGCTGCCACCCTTTTCGCTGTGGATTGCGATACTATGATGGCTCCGTGCCCGCTTTATGTCGGTGGTTTTAGAAGAGGCGGTTGCATCCCGAGTTCCTCCTTTAACTTGATTTGGGGCTTTATTTGCCCCCAGGCTTTCTTGTTTAGGTGCTTGCGCATTTGCATTCCCAGTCTTGGGACTCGTCTTAGCCAGTAGGATGATACCCTCGTTCATGATACCAATGATACCCTTCGCTCCTTGTATGGAGTTTATTTCAGCTAAGCCAGGACAAAAAGATCCGCTTGGTGTCCCGGATTCATTTTTAAATACGATTTGCGTCTCAAGTTTCTTATCGTCACCTTGCAAGTATGCTTTCCAATGTTATCTGTCATTATGCGGACTGACATGCTGAACATATCTATACCCTACTACAGCGCTATTACTCTTATTAGGTTATAATAGGCCAGGCAGGAAAGCTGTGTGATGTGTAATCATATAAATTAACATTCCTACTACACACAAGTTTGTCCCCTGTAAGACTAAACTACAAGTATTAATGGAGTGAAACGGCGTACTCATGATAAATGCATGGGCTGAGATTATAACGTTGAATAGCTGATGATCTCCTTGTAAGAATTGTACTCCAGGAGATGATAATTCTAATCTAATTAATACTGAAAATGCTGTTCCAATCATACCGGCAAATACCGAAAAGATTAAATAAAGAGTTCCAATTTCCTTAGCATTAGTAGAATTTAGCCAATTCATGGTGTAATATGCTAATGACTAATTCGTCTTAAGTGATTTTTATTAATAAATTGTTGTAACTGCTATTTAAATTTATTTTGTACTTAAATATAATTATAACATATTATTTATTAATACTTTTATTATTTTATTTGTACGATTAACCCTGTGAAATTAATTAGGCTAATTTTATTTACCAAATTAAGTAATATCTTTATTTATTACTCTTATTTTTAGTTTGTATTTCAAGTTCCAATTATTTGCATTATGTGAATATCTGACCCGTAAATATATAAATAAAAACTAATTTAATTAAAATGACATACTAATTGACATATTTTAATATTCAAGTCTTCTTAGTATATTTTATCATCTTTTGAACTATTAATATTTTATTAGCATACTTAAAATTATTTACTAATCTTTAATATAGTTATATTTATTAAATCAAATTATATTTATATAAATTTTATGTTCTACTTGTAAAGGGGCTGTTTGCTTATATTTGATATTACTTGTGATAAATTGAACTAGATAATAGTTATTTTGGGTATGTAAAATACGCACTAAAGGTCATTAACACATTAAAAACTTTGATAATGAATTTTAATAAACTCAATATACATACATGCTAATAAAATTATTATGTAACCTAAACCACTTAATTATAAACTAGTATAGATAAATTATCGTATAATATACCTAATATGTTAAAAACTATGTAATTTAAACTATTCAAAGGGTGGTAAATGATTAAAACTAGATAAAATTGGTTAAAAGTGATATAGCTAAAATTGCCAAACAAAATATATTAATTGTTAATTATTTTATAAATTTTTCTAATATTGATAATTTGATCAAATCTTGATTAAGACTATTATTGACTGAATAATTGTTATTTATGACATATAGTTTTATATAATGTATTATTAACCATATAGAAATTAGAAACTTTTGTATAATTTTTGTAAGTATTTTAAAATCACCATATTTGTGAATTATCAATTGTTTTATAAACTATTTTAGGTTAGAAATTGGTAGACCTATTTATTATGCTAATTATCTAGTAATTGATATTATTTAGTTTAATAGAACTGGTTTTAGTACCTCCTTTCAACTTTATAAAAACTTTGTGTAAAAATACGATATCTCTGTTATATAAACTCTTTACTGAACCAAATCTAAAAGTTATCCAACTAGTAATTATCCAAATTTACCATATATTGAATTTATTAGTTAAAATTTACATTTATTACTTGAAAGTTATATAAACAAATTATGGGAACACGTATAAAAAGATAAGTTTAAAATAACGCATTAAAATAGTCCATATTGTTTAATCTATTCGTATAAAATGAATATTTTTAAAGTGATACACTAAATTACTGGTTATTTTAGCCCATTTTAATCGATAGAACTAATTTCATAAGGTTAATTAATTTAATTTGTAAGCTTTTAGTACAAATTCTTATTTTATTCTGTGTAATCATTTATATTCTAAAGATTTAAACTATGAATTAACTATATGTAATTATAAAGTTTAGACATAATTAAATTCATCCTTAAATCATATATTTAATAAGGCTGTGTTAAAATCATTAAGACCAATAACCAAAATAACTTATGGCTATAGATAAATATTATTATGTTTTATAGCTCTAGTTAAGGCTAGTTAAATACCGTTAAACACACGAACTTACTCCAAACAAACAAATCTAAGTTATTATTTTACTTAAATATATGTATTATAATTAGGCAATTTAGACAATACTTTATATTAATGTGTTTGAATTGGTAAAATTTAATAAAAAGTTAATGAATCCTACTGCCATACCAAATTTAAAAGTGTGTACAAAAATCGTATATAAATAAGGCTGACTGTAGAAAATGTAGCTCTGTTTAACGTAGTGAAAAAAACTTGTGACTGTGGGCCAGAAAATAAAAAAGATATAACAGTATTTCAATAATTTAATTATTCATCAAAAACTAACAGTATTTCATAAAATCTATTATCAAAATACACAGTTGGCCACTAAAAGTGTGGAAAACTCAAGCAAGAAAATAAGAAAATCACCAAAACCAAAACCAAAAATATTACAAATTTTATTAAAAATAATCCAAATACACCTAAAATGATAATTAAGTAATATCTACTCTATAGCCAGGAAAAAAATATAGAAATTACAGTGTCCATATATAAAATTCTGTGTTCAAACACTAATCATGTGAATAATATATTTATTAATCTATTTAATAAAAATTATTAAAACACAGAACTAATAACCTCTTTAGACCGTGTTGATTTATTTTCCCCCTCAAAAACTTAAAATACTCTAAAAAATATGGAATGTTTCACTAATAAAAGAAATAAAATAAATAAAACCTAAATTATCTGGATCAATCTCCATGTATAAAAGTATCTAAAGAAAAAATAGAAACC
>Ga0153932_1000301_pt1 | contig 16302 bp, 14 predicted proteins | sample TSNJ016MetaG_FD_102273 | JGI IMG/M metagenome (GOLD analysis project Ga0153932, IMG submission 102273) | Attine ant fungus gardens microbial communities from New Jersey, USA - TSNJ016 MetaG | ecosystem: Host-associated > Fungi > Mycelium > Unclassified | place: USA: New Jersey, Wharton State...
CAGCTGCTTTCTTCGCCACAGTAGCCGGCGTCGATGCGGCCTTCTTGGCAGCGACCTTCTTGACGGGCGCTGCGGCAGTCTTCGTTGCAGCCTTGGGAGCAGCTTTGGTTGCAGCTTTCTTGGCAGCGGTTTTTGCGGAAGTCGGCATGTTTCTCCTACCTGTTGAGGTCAGTGTTTTTAGAATACGGCCGCGTGAATGCATCCGTATCAACGCCGGATTCTACAAGCGCCATTGAACTTCGTGCGAGTCTTTTTGCGCTTCTGAGCCTTTTTTTAAGGGGTTTTCGTTACAAGCGTCTTTTTTAAGGCGACAAGGATAGCCGCGCGATCAATGGATCGTGATCCGATGCCGCCTTCGCCTAGTGAACTTCGATGCGCGTTGACTCGTACATCACGCTCGCGCGAATGCATCCGGATGCGGTGCGAGCGGGCGATGGACGGCGAGTTGGAGAGGTTCGGGAGAGCGTGCTCGATGGAAATGCGAGGTTGGTTGACGCCGCGGTAGGGCCGTCAACGAACCGCTCACTGAGGTTGCCGTGCGGGATCAACGGCATAGCCGGGTATTGAAACTTTGCAACACTTGCTCGACCTCTACCCGTCTTTCACGCGATGCCAACCCAAAATCAGCAAAGACGTTGATACGTTAGTTTCAGATAGAAGACGTCGGCATGCGGCATCAAATGCGCGGGTAGCCGTCTGCATCGACAGCACGATTGCATCGGTGTCGAGCATCATCGATGCGATGTTGAGACCCATCGACCCAAGCAGCAACATGCCGTCGATATTTTGTTGCGCACGTTCGGCGCCATCGAGCAATTCGTGCAGCGGTGCATGCGGAAGTCCATCCTCATTTCCAAGCACCGCCCTTGCGATCCGATCTTGGGGATCGCGAAAATAATCCGACTCATCGATCGGCAAACTAAAACGATCAGCATGCCGAACGCTGTCGGAATAACGGCGCTGTCGGAAAACGCTTCGATGCTCACACGGTCACGGATTCAAGTGGATGCTTGAACAGATTCACCACGAGCAAAAATCGCGAAACGTGTAATAAACCGTACCAATGAAGGAACAGTTCACACGACGCTTTTTGCAAACGCTACGCCAGATCGCGCCAACAACGCCAACCGCACCGTACAGGAAATGACCTGACTATCTGTACCGGTACTGTACAGATCACATCTCATACACTGGCGCTCACGGTCGCTCGATTCGACTCAATTCCTGCATTCGCGACACACTAGGAAACACCATGCATCTCGACACAGCCGCCCTTATGACAGCCCTTCCGGCCGCGGTGCTGTTCGCGCTCGTCACCACCATCACACCCGGTCCGAACAACACCATGCTGCTTGCGTCGGGGGTGAACTTCGGATTGCGCCGCACCGTGCCGCACGTGCTCGGCATCAGCGTAGGCGTCGCCATTCTGATGGTGCTGGTGGGTCTCGGCGTGGGGCAGGCATTTGCGCGCTTCGCCTGGGCTTACACGCTGCTTGAAACTTTAAGCGTGGCGTACCTGCTGTATCTCGCGTGGAAAATCGCGACTTCATCGACCATGCAGGCTCGCGACGGCGAGGGCCGGCCCATGCGGTTTATCGAAGCAGCCGCGTTTCAGTGGATCAATCCGAAAGCATGGATGATGGTGCTGACCGCCGCGACCACGATTCATTTGCATTCGAGCTTTTCGCTGAATGCTGTGTTGATGGCAATGGTTTTCATCGTCGTCGGATTACCCTGTATCACAATGTGGGCGGCATTCGGCACGTCCATGCGACGGATTCTCACGCAACCGCGCTGGCTCCGTGCTTTCAACTGGACCATGGCCACGCTGCTCGTGCTTTCGTTGTATCCAATTGTCGAGCGTGCGCTGACGTAACGACTGGCGACTCCGGTGACGTCATAACCGATAGTTCGAAGCGGCGATGTAACCAGTGGGGTGAGCGTTACATTCATGGCAAGTTGATTCGGAAGTCCGGCGTTCAGATCCAGCCTATTTTTTCGTAGGCGGCGCATACTGATCCATGCCTGCCGTCGCGCAAAATATGCAGCCTGATTGCAACTTTGGCCGTGGGAAGCGGCAAGAAATGCGCACTCCGTTTTGGAGAAATCGACAGGCGTGTACGAAGCTTGCTGGCCGAGCTTGCTGTCCGATCAACTCGCGCCCTTGTTGGCGCGGCTTTGAAAATCCCAAGGAGTTACGCCATGTCTGGAGCAAACCGCCCGTCCGGTCCCGCAACACGCAAGTCCCTCGATCTCGCCGATCAAATTGAACGCGATGAACTCGAGAACCAACTGCCGGATGCGCTAAACCACGCCGACGATGACGACCTCGACGACGAACCTGACAACGGCAAAACCCGCCGATAACCGCCGATAACATTTTTCCTCTGTTCCGCGCCCTCTGGCGCGTCTTACAAAGCCGCACTCGCGCAACGCAGTGCGGCTTTTTTGCGTGCGAATCTTTTTGCGCCCTATTTTCTGACGTAGTGACTTCTGGGCACGAGGGTTGCTTCAGGTTCGGGCGTCGCGGGATATAGCTGCATTCAGCGGCACATGGTCATATAAACCAGTCAAGGCGGCGAAGGCGTCAAGCCAGCACGCAACCAATCCGATAATCGACCCCTTTGGAGGGCTTCATGCTTCGATACGCTGTCATCTTTTTCATCATCGCGATCATCGCGGCGTTTTTTGGCTTCGGCGGAATCGCGAGTGGCGCGACCGAAATCGCGAAGATCCTGTTCTTCATCTTTATTGTGATATTCCTGGCGACATTGTTGCTGGGCGTATTCCGGCGATGAAACAGCGGTGTCCATATCCAAAGGACGCCACTGAAGTAATGCAAAAAAGCGCGAGCATGCTCGCGCTTTTTTGTTTTACGTCACTCCGCAAGCAGGCGGAGCAAGCAGTTCAGTTCACCCTTCATGTACCGCAAAATCAACGCTTTGATGAAGCAAAGGTTCAGGAGCGCGCCTGAGTGCTCGATCGGAATGTACACGGCGCCGCCGGTTTTCAACGTACTTTTTGCCGCCACTCGCCTTCCACGAGACCCGCAACGCAAGACTCCGGCGCAACGGTCGCATGGTCCGTTTGGCCGGCAGGTTTCGCCGGGAGTTTATTGTCGGGAAACAAGTCATGTTCCCCGGGAGTCAGGACATCGGTAGTCGAGAGTTTGAACGCGGCGCGCGAGCCATTTGTATTGATATCCTCAATACTTATTGCATGCGCAACCTTTTCGACAGTGAAAGCCGCATGATTCGACGGCGAGCGCGGCGAACCTTCTGCATTTGATGCAATCGCTTACAGGTCGTGCGAACCGTTGGCCAGGCCCGCGTCCGCGGTGATCCACCATTTACCGGCGCGTCCACCCCGGCGGAGCCGATAACCTGCTGGCCGTCGAACAGCGTGACCATGTCGCCTGGCTTACCGGTTCCCGTCGTGCTGGGATGCGACTCCGAAGTCGTGCTGCCCGGAACAATCGCTAAACCGTTGCGTCCCAGGATGTCCGTAATAAACGGTGAGATCACTGCCGGCAAGTCGATGGTGGTGTCTAGCCATCGACGCCGTCATACACGTTCACCGCGGTTCCGGCATCAGCCGTTCCCGTGATGACCGGCAACGCTTCGCCTGTCGTGCCGCTGGCGCTTGAGATCCAATGGATGTGATGACTGCTTTAGATGGATAGCTGGATAAATTCGCCATATCGGCCCTCTTTTTGAAGGAATCAACATACGCGGCTCCGCCTGGAATCCAGCGGTCGAGCAGTGATGCGAATTGACGGCGGCTGCGTGCCGCCGGTTCAGTTCGCGAGCGCGAGTCTGTGCTTATGATCTAAGGCTATCCGCACGATTGTTCCTAATTAGCAAACAAACCGGAGGATTCAATGTGCGAGCGCAACCTTTCCTAGCGCCGCTTCCATTTATCGATAAACCCCCACAACGCGTCATCGGTGGAATACGGCACGTTGAAGCGAAACCAGTTGCTCGCAGCATCGTTGGGACGGAAATACGAACCGGGTGCAAGCCAGATGCCGTCTTCCAGCGCCTGCGTCGCGAGTTCGCTCGCTTGCTCGGGCTCAACCGGTAAGCGCGCCCACACGAACAATCCCGCACGCGGCCGATGAAACAACTCGACGCCGAGCGCGTCCATCCGGTCCTCGACCTGCACGTGCGCGTCCTTCAGTTTTTCGGTCACCGATTCCACGTGCCGCGCGTAACGCCCTTCGGTCAGCACTTTTTCGACAATCCGTTCCGTCGCCGCCGATGACGTCAGCCCCACCGCCATCTTCGTACGCGCCAGTTCACGCAGCACGTCGCGTTCGGCGACGACATAACCGCAGCGCAATCCCGGCGTGATCGTCTTCGAAAATCCGCCGACGTACAGCACGCGGTTCAAGCCCTCCATGGCGGCAAGAAGCGGCGCGCCGGGCGGCGCGAGCTCGCGGTTGACGTCGTCTTCCACGACCCACAAGCCATAGCGTTCCGCGATCTGCAGCAAGCGAAACGCCGCCGCCATGCCGAAGGTTGCGCCGGTCGGATTCTGCAGCGTCGTGTTGAGAAAGATCGCCTTGGGACTATGCTCGATCACCAGTTGCTCGAGCACGTCGTTATCAATTCCTGCCGGCGTGCGCGGCACGCCCCGCACGATCAGGCCGCCCAGTTGCAGGATCTGCAGCAGATTGCAGTAACCCGGATCTTCGACGATGACCGTATCGCCGGGACGCAGCAGCGTGCGCACGATCAGGTCGAGCGCCTGCGTTGCCCCGGCCGTCAGCAACACGTTCGCGGCCGGGTCGGCGGGCAAACCGTAGCGGTCGAGTTGCTCGGCAATCCGCTCGCGCAGCGGCGCAAAACCGTATGGGTGCCCGTAGTCGGCCATACGCGCCGCCGGCACGCGGCTGATCGAGCGCAGCGCGTGATGCAAACCGCTTTCGTTGACCCATTCGTTGGGCAGCCAGCCACAGCCGGCCTTGATCGGCACGGAATGGTCGGCGAAGACATCGGACAGGAGCCAGGTCGCGGTAAGACTAGGCGGCTGCCACGCCACAGCGCGCCTGTGGGCCGTCGGCGCTCGTGCCGCCACCCGGTACCCCGAGCCGCGCCGCGCGACCACCAGGCCCATCGACACAAGGCGTCCATACGCCTCCGTTACCGTGAAGGTGCTCAGCCTTTCCGATTGCGCAAGCTGGCGCACCGAAGGCAGCAACGCGCCGGCGCGCAAGGCCTGTTGCTCGATGGCGCCGGAAAACGCCCGCACCAATTGTTCGACGAGCGTGGCTTGCGCGCGGTCGCGGTCCAGTTGAAGTTCGATCATGAAGTGACAGGCAGAGGATGATGAGAGCAAGTCATCCAGGATAGACGACCAATACAGTTTGCACCATTTTGCCAGCACAGTTCTCGTCGCGACAGGATAACTGTCTATGCCGCAGGTTTTTATCGAGGACTACATTGCGTGTTCTAACAGGAGATTTCCCATGACTTCGCGCCCCGTCATCGACGACCTCTCGTCGTTCTGGATGCCATTCACCGCCAACCGGCAGTTCAAAGCTGCACCGCGCCTGATCGAGGGCGCCAAGGGCATGTACTACCGTGCGTCCGACGGCCGCGAGATTCTGGACGGCTGCGCCGGCTTGTGGTGCGTGAACGCGGGCCACTGCCGCGATGAAATCGTCGCCGCGATCCAGCAGCAGGCCGCCACGCTCGACTTCGCGCCGACCTTCCAGATGGGCCATCCGCTTGCATTCGAAGCGGCCACGAAGGTCGCCGCGATCATGCCGGAAGGCCTCGACCGCATCTTCTTCACAAATTCGGGTTCTGAATCCGTCGATACCGCGCTGAAAATCGCCCTCGCCTATCACCGGGCACGCGGCGAAGGCCAGCGCACGAAGCTGATTGGCCGCGAGCGCGGTTATCACGGCGTGGGTTTCGGCGGCATCTCGGTCGGCGGCATTGGACCGAACCGGAAGACGTTTTCAGGCGGGCTGCTGCCGAACGTCGATCATCTGCCGCACACGCACGCACCTGAACACAACGCGTTTTCGAAGGGCCAGCCGGTCTGGGGCGCGCATCTCGCCGAAGAGCTCGAACGCATCGTCGCGCTGCACGATGCATCGACGATCGCGGCCGTGATCGTGGAACCGCTGGCGGGTTCAACAGGCGTGCTCGTGCCGCCGCAGGGGTATCTGCAAAAGCTCCGCGAGATCTGCACGAAGCACGGCATCCTGCTGATTTTCGATGAAGTCATCACGGGCTTCGGCCGGCTCGGCAAAGCGACGGCCGCGGAATATTTCGGCGTGACGCCGGACCTGATGACGCTGGCCAAGGCCATCAACAACGCCGCCATTCCGATGGGCGCAGTGGCTGCGCATCGCAACGTGCACGACACGATCGTCGATGCGGGTGCAGTGAACGGTATCGAGCTGTTCCACGGCTATACGTATTCCGCGCACCCGATGGCAGCCGCAGCCGCAATCGCGACGCTGGACCTGTATGCACGCGATCAACTGTTTGAACGGGCTGCATCGAAGGCGCCGAAGTTCGAAGCCGCTGCGCATGCGTTGCGCGACGCGCCTTATGTGAAGGACGTGCGCAATCTCGGCATGGTGGCGGGCATCGAACTGGAATCGCGCGATGGCGCGCCGGGTGCGCGGGCTTACGAAGCGTTCGTGAAATGCTTCGAGGCAGGCGTTCTGATGCGCTATACAGGCGATATCCTCGCGTTCTCGCCGCCGCTGATCATTGAAGACGACCAGATCGAGCAGATTTTCAGCACGGTTCGCAAGGTCCTCGAAACGGTGAAATAACGCGGGTTTCGATAGCCGAACACTGTAAGCGCCAAGGCCGTTCCGGTTGATCCGGGACGGCCTTTCTTCGTTGCGGCGCTGCACGTGCACTGAGACCAGCACGCTCTGGCGTTCTAGCGTGCGTGCCGAGCCGTACTCGCCTTCGCGGCCGCCTTACGGCGCGTCTGCCAGCCTTTCTTCGCCGCGGCCGATCGATCGGCAGCAGACCGCCGGCTTGCACTGGCATGCGCCTGCCTCGAGAGCGACTTGTGCGAAGCGGCCTTGGTGCCCTCACGTTTGAGCACGCGCGTGGACGTCGCGGATCGTTTCGACTTCGATTCCGTGCTCGCGCTGCGTTGAGTCTTGTGCTGACCCGCCTGCGTATCCTTCGCCGCTTTCTTGCGAGTGGCGGCGGACGCCGCGCCCTTCTTCGGCGCCTTCATACCGACACCCGATCTGCGTGCCTCCGATAACCCGATCGCGATCGCCTGCTTCGCGGACTTCGCGCCGTGCTTGCCTTCACGAACGTGATCGATCTGCTCCTTCACAAACTCGCCAGCCTGCGTGCCGGGCGACTTCCCCGCACGTTTGTCAGCATGGGCGCGTTCGATGGTTTTCTTCTCAGGCATGGTGCTCTCCTTTGAGAGAAGGTTGCTTGGTCCGGCAATGGCATGGCAGCAATGGCCGTGCCAATGTGGCGGGCAAGCGCCACTGTGCGGATTCGTCGCGGATCTGCCTGTAAGCGTGATGTTAGATTGACGACCGATCTACCCAGCCGTTGTCGGTACGCTGGTCCATTCGAATCGTTAAGGAGAGCCAATGTTGAAGAAGACTTGTATCGCAGCAGGAACCGTCCTCGCACTTGCAACAGGCAGCGTGGCATTCGCGCATGACCAGCCGGGCGCGGACTGGATATCGAAAGACGCTGCAATCGCGAAGGTCAAGGCGCAGGGCTATGACGCGGTACGCCTCAAAGCCGACGATGGACGCTGGGAAGGCGAAGCCACCAAACAGGGCTTGTTTTATGATATCCACGTCGATCCGCGCTCCGGCGCGTTGACAAGGCATGAATTGAAGCATTAAGCCTGAATTGCCGCTCACACGCCGGCCTGAACCGCTCTCTCGTCCACGCCAAGTTGTTCTTTCAACCCGGCCCATCCCTTCGGCGTGACCTGAACGGCGCGCGAGGACTTCGAACGCCGGACCCATCCCATCGCGCAAAGCCGGCTCATCAATTCAACGCCCAGCGGTCCGGCCAGATGATGCCGCCGCTCGGTCCAATCCAGGCATTGCCGCGCGAGTCCGCGCCGGGTCGGTTTCAATGCCGCTACGTCAAGGCCCATCGCGCGGAACCATTCAACGCCCACCGGCGTTACATCGAATTGCTTGTCATCGGTTGCGACGACGAGCGCGCGGTCCTGCAACGCCTGCGTCACCGCTACGCCGAGACTGCCGGCGAGATGGTCGTAACAGCATCGCGCGAACTGCAATTCCCGGGCTTCCCTGCTGCGCGGCATTCGACGCACCACGTCATTCGCCGGGGTCGATGTGATCGATGCAAGGTTTTCAAGCGCCAGCGCAACGTGCGAACCGGCTAGCCGATAGTACCGATGCCGCCCCTGTGTTTCCACCGACAACAACCCGCCCGTCAGCAGCTTCGCGAGATGTGAGCTTGCCGTCTGGGCGGTGACGCCCGCCGCATAGGCCAGCTCGCCCGCGGGTCGCGCGCGGCCGTCGGCGAGGGTCATGAGCATGGTGGCGCGCGTGGGATCGGCAATCAGGAAAGCGGCCGACGAGACCGCAGGATGAGAAAACATGAAGGCTCTCCGCTTTGACATCGTCATGATAATCCGCTCACCTGTCCGCATGCTTCGATACGCGTCGAAGCATGCGACATGGCAGTGTCCCTACACTGGATTTCCCGTCTCGTAGAGAAGTATCCACGTGCCCGACATCCGAACGCACCAGCGCCGCGTCCTCGCTGCGACCAGCATCAGCTATATCGTCGTGATCCTCGATACATCCATCGTCAATGTTGCATTGGGCAGCATTGCCGATGCGCTCGCGACCAACACGGCGGGCTTGCAATGGGTCGTCAACGCGTACACGCTGACCTTTGCGAGCCTGCTGTTGACGGGCGGCACGCTGGGCGACCGGTTCGGCGCGAAGCACGTTTACTTCGCCGGCCTCGCGGTGTTCACGCTGGCGTCCGCGCTCTGCGGCGTGGCGGCCAATCTTGCCGCGCTGACCGGCGCCCGCGTGCTGCAGGGAATCGGTGCATCGATGCTGGTGCCCTGCTCGCTGATGCCCGATCAATGGGCCGCCGGCCATCGCCGCGCCGCCGCACGCAGCCCAAAGGCCGATCGCGCGGCCGCGCTCGCCCGGTTCGGCGTACGCGCGGTTGATGGCGGCATCCTGATCCACGCGTTCGGCTGGCGCAGCATCTTCCTCGCGAATTTGCCGATAGGGTTGATTGGCTTGTGGCTGACATCGCGGGTTGCAAGCACGGAACCTGCCGATGACGCACGCGTGAAGCGCCATCTCGATCTCGCCGGTCAGGCGACGGCAATCGTGGCACTGGGCGTGTTGATCGCCGTGCTGATCGAAGGGCGCTCGCTCGGCTGGCGCTCGCCGTGGATCGTGGGCGGGATTACGCTGGGCGTGCTTGCCACAGGCAGTTTCTTCAAGATCGAATCAAGGCGATCACGACCGATGCTGCCCCTGTCCTTGTTCAGCAACCGGATTTTTTCCAGTGCTGCGTTTGTCTCGATGGTTTCCGCGATGACTTTCTACGGCCTGATCTTCACGCTGAGCCTGTATTTCCAGCAGGTGCGAGCGTATTCGCCGTTGCTGACGGGCCTCGCTTTCTTGCCGCTGACCGCGCTGGTGATGGCGGGCAGCATGTCGGCGGCGCGCTTCGTCAGGATGGCCGGACCGCGCAGGCCGATCTGCGTTGCACTGGGTATCTATACGATCGGCTTTCTCGCGCTGCTGATGTCCACGGACACTTCGCCTTACTGGCTCATCGCGCTTCCCATGCCGGCAATCGGCTTTTCCGCAGGCCTGATCACGCCGATGGCCACACGTTCGCTGATGGATACCGTCGATAAGAACCGCGCCGGCATCGCGGCGGGTGTGCTGAATTCCGCGCGGCAGACGGGCGCGGCGCTGGGCGTCGCGGTTTTTGGCGCGATGCTTGACGCACCGGACCAGTTTGAGCGCGGCATGCATACGGCAATGTTGTTGGCTGCGGCCATTTCGCTGACGGCGGCGTTGGTCTGGTGGCTGGCATCGAAAGCGATGCCGAGGGTGAGGATCGGTCAGGCGGTTTGACAGGTTGGACGAGCGTGAAAGCATGCGGGTGGACGGAAAAAGCTGACGACGGCAGAATCGAACCGCTGAACATCCATAGCAAACGAACAACCTTGGCCGCCGCGACGGACCCGCACGATACACGCGGCTGTACCACTCTTCCAACAATGCTCAAATCATCCCGCACTGCAGCACCTATCGACTTCGACGCGCCGTCCGAGCAAGTCGGGCGTCGCCTGATCGGCGCGATCTTCACCGTCGATGGCGTGGGCGGGAGGATCGTCGAAACCGAAGCCTACGATCGTGAAGATCCGGCGTCACATACGTTTCCCGGGCCGACCCCGCGTAACGCCATCATGTTTGGTCCGTCTGCGCACGTCTATGTGTATCGCTCGTACGGCATTCACTGGTGCCTGAACTTTGTTTGCCGCGAAGAGGGCCACGGCGCGGGCGTGTTGATCCGCGCGATCGAACCGCTCACTGGTCTCGATGCCATGCGCCAACGGCGCGGCCTCGAACCAGCCAGGCTGTTGTGCTCGGGACCAGGACGCGTCGCGCAAGCGCTGGGCATCACGCACGGCAACAACGGCATGTCCCTGCTCGAACCTCCGTTTCACATTGAAGCGCCTGACGAGGAATATCCCCTCGCGACCGGACCGCGCATCGGCATCACCAAGGCCGTGGATGTACCTTGGCGCTTCGGACTTGCAGGATCGAAATTCCTCAGCAAGCCGTTCCCAAAAGTCTGATTAAACACCGGGGCGTTTGCGCCGCCAAAAGCTATCAACGTCCGCTCCCGCGGCACCTTTATTGCTCCACGGAACTCTGTTTGCCAGACACAATCCGACCGCCGGCCCCAACTGTTCGATAAAGGGGAATGCACATGAAACGCTCGCATCTTCCACATCGGTTTATCGAAGTGCTGTTTGCGGTTGTGATTGCCGGATGCAGCGGGGGCGGCGGAGATTCGAACAGCAGTAGCTCTTCTCCCGCGCCCGGTGCCAGCGGGGGCGCTCCCTCGCCCGCGTCCAGCGCCAGCGAGGCGACTCCCGCATCCGCAGCATCGGGCGGGGCCTCCAGTCCGGTCACCGCTTCCAGCCCACCCGCAGCATCCGGCGCGGGCGCTGGCTTGCCATCAGGTTCCGCACCCGTCACACCCGTGGTGAACGCCGCTGACGTCGCGACCTATCACAATGACGTCGCGCGAACCGGCCAGCACCTCAACGAAACCGCGCTGACCCCTGCCACGGTGAACTCAGCGACGTTCGGCAAACTCGGTTTATACAGCGTGGATGGTCCGGTCGATGCCGAGCCGCTTTATCTGTCGAACATGACGATTGCCGGCGGCACGCACAACGTGCTGTACGTCGCGACAGAAAATGCGAGCGTCTACGCATTCGATGCCGATACGGGCGCAACATTGTGGAAAACGACGACCCTCGCCAGCGGCGAAACGCCCAGCGACACCCTCAGCTGTTTCCAGATTTCTCCGACAATAGGCGTAACCGCGACGCCAGTTATCGATCGCTCGCGCGGCCCGAATGGCGCAATGTATGTAGTCGGCATGTCGGAGACCGCAGCCGGCGCGTATCACCAGAGAATCCACGCACTCGATGTCACCACCGGTGCTGAATTGTTCGGCGGCCCGACGGAAATCACGGCGTCGTATCCGGGCGCCGGCGCGAACAGTTCGAACGGCAACGTGATCTTCGACCCGAAACAATATGCCGAGCGTACGTCGCTATTGTTGCTGAACGGCACGATCTACACGGCGTGGACTTCACATTGCGATGTCCAGCCTTACACCGGCTGGGTGATTGCTTATAGCGCGAACACACTGCAGCAGACCAGCGTACTGAATCTCACGCCGAACGGGTCCGGCGGAGCGATCTGGATGAGCGGCGCGGGCATGGCGTCGGATGGAACCTCGATCTATCTGCTCGATGCCAACGGCAGCTTCGACGCCACGGTCAACGCGGCGGGCGTGCAGGTTTCGGGCGACTACGGCAATGCGTTTTTGAAGCTCGGAACGACGACCGGCTTGACCGTGGCCGACTATTTCGAGGCATCGAATACGATCCAGGAATCAGCCGACGACGAAGACCTGGGTTCGGGCGGTGCGCTCGTGCTGCCCGACCTCACCGATGCCGCCGGCACGGTGCATCACCTTGCGCTGGGCGCGGGCAAGGATGCGATCATCTACGTGGTCAACCGCGATTCGATGGGCAAGTACAACCCGGTCGCAGACGCCATTTATCAGGAGTTGGCCGGACAAATCTCCGGGCGCGTGTTCAGCATGCCGGCGTACTTCAACAACACGGTGTACTTTGGCGCGGTCGGCGACACCATCAAGGCTTTTTCGATCAGCGGGGCGCGGCTGTCGGCGACGCCGGTCAGCCACTCGCCGACCACTTTCGGCGCACCCGGCGCGACGCCCAGCGTCTCGGCCAACGGGACATCGAATGGCATTGTGTGGGCAGCGGAAAACGGCACCGTCGGGGTACTGCATGCGTATGACGCGACCAATCTGGCGAACGAGTTGTACAACAGCAATCAGGCGGGTGCGCGCGACCAGTTCGGTGCCGGAAACAAGTTCATCACGCCGATGATCGCGAACGGGAAAGTGTATGTGGAAACGACGAACGGCGTGGCGGTGTTCGGGCTGCTAGGCAGTCATTGAATCTCGTCAGGGTTGCGAAGTACTTTCAACGCTGCATTAATTTCGCTAACGCCGTGAGTTGCAAACCATCCGGGTCGGCGAGGTCGTAAAGAATGGAGAAGTGATCTGCTGCAGGCAACGGCACGTAGGTCACGCTCTCGCCTGCATCGGCACATGCGTGGGCATAGTCATGCGAATGGCGGATGAGTTCGGGCCGCTCTGCGTCGCCGACGGAGACAACCATTGGCGCACCGTGGCCGATATGCCGCATTGGGCTGAAGCGCGCGATTTCCTCCGCCGATAACCCGATTTTATCGTTCAGCCGGCCTGCACTGATAGGTTCGAGATCGAAGAGACCACTCACGGGCAGCGCGTATTTTACCGCCGGATGATGACGATGCATTGCTGTCAAATGCCCGCCCGCGGAATGGCCGCCGAGTACGAGCGTTGTATGACCTTGCTCGACGAGGAAGCCGAGCAGCCGTCCGATCTCGCTCACGATTTGCGTTATCGAAGCGGTCGGTGCCAGCGTGTATTCGGCCACAACCACGTTCATGCCGCGGGCAAGCGGTCCTTGAGCGACGAACGCGCAGAGTTCCTTGTCGCAGCTTTGCCAGTAACCGCCGTGGACGAAGACGAAAGTGGGCGCGGGGGATTGTTTGTCACTCGATGCCGGGAAGAAGTCGAAGCGCTCGCGGGGCGCGGTTCCGTACCTGACGTCGAGATCGCCGGAATGCGATGCGTAGAACGCCGCGCTGCGGGTCGTAAAGTCGGCCGGGGGATCGCCATTGCTGTAGGCGGCGTCGAGGGTCGCGCGGTCCATGTTGCGCCACGAGAGGTTCATGCATTGATCTCCTTGAAAGTTTGAGCTTACACGGTCTGTTTTTCCAGGAGCAGTGTAAGGAAATTTCAAACGGTCTGCATCGGGAGACGGCGACCGCATTGACAGCGATCCAAACCGCGGACGAAGCCCACTTTGCAAATCAACGGGCGATGGGCCGAAGCTCTCCGCAACTGGGCCCTGCCCACACGGCGTAACGCCTGAAGCAAAATTATTTTGAGATGATCGTTTAATAATCAGTAAAGCTAATTTAACGATCGATCGAAAGCGACCTTGTATATGGGATGCTCATTCGCAAGTTGACCGGACTCGCAGCCACCCATAGAGTCAATCGATAGCAACGCATTAAGCGATCACAAACAGATTGCAAACATCAACGCTGCGAGAAAGACCGCAGCGCTGAAACAGCGTCGAGAAAACCAGAGGGAGACAAAATGCAGGTCCAATCATCGGCCGTCGATGGCGAACGAGTCATTAGACGCGCCACCTTAAAACTCATGCCGTTGCTTGGCTTGCTCTATTTGATCGCGTATCTCGATCGGCAAAACATAGGTTTCGCGAAACTGCAGATGGTGGCCGATCTCGGTGTGAGCGAAGCAGCCTATGGATTGGGCGCATCACTGTTCTTCATCGGCTACCTGCTGTTCGAGATACCGAGCAACATCATGCTCGACAGAGTTGGCGCACGCCGATGGGTCGCGAGGATCATGCTGTCATGGGGCGCGGTTACGGTCGCACTTGGCTTCACGCACAACACCGCCATGCTTTACATCCTGCGCTTTCTGCTCGGCGCCTGTGAGGCAGGGTTTTATCCCGGCGTGCTTTACAACTTGACGCTTTGGTTTCCCGTGCGCCGCCGCGCGAGGCTGATCGGCTATTTCATGATCGGCAGCGCGCTCGCCAATGCAGTGGCCGCACCAATCGGCGGCATTCTGCTGGACTTCAACGGTCTGCTCGGCTTGCGCGGCTGGCAATGGGTGTTTATCGTCTCGGGCATGATGGCGGTGCTCATGAGTCCGGTGGTCTGGAAAGTGTTGCCCGAGTCGCCGCAAACCGCACGCTTTCTCACCGAGCCCGAGAAGAGCTGGCTGCTCAAGACCTTGCAAGCCGAAGCGGCGCGCATTGCGCCGACCGGCCACACCAATCCGTTTGCAGTGCTGCTGGACCGGCGCGTGTTGCTAATGTCGTTTTATTTTCTGTTCTTCCCATTGTCGGCCTATGGTCTGAGCTACTGGCTGCCGACGGTCGTCAAGGGATTCGGCGTCAGTTATACCGTCAATGGTTTATTAAATGTCATTCCCTGGTTGATGGTCGGATTTGCACTGTGGTGGGTGCCGCGTCATTCCGTCGCGAGGAACGAGCAGACATGGCACATTGCTGTGCCGGCATTGCTGGGTTCGTTTTTCCTGCTACTGAGCGTCTTCGTTCCCGGCAATACGCTGCAGTTTATTTGCCTGTGCTTCGCGGCCGCCGGCATATTCGCCGGGCAACCGGTGCTGTGGTCGTTGCCGGGCCGTTTCCTGACGGGCGTCAACGCCGCAGCGGGCCTCGCAGCGATCAATTCAATCGGCAACCTGGGCGGATTCATTGCGCAGAACGTAGTGCCAATGATCAAGGATCGCACCGGCAGCGTCATCGCTCCGATGCTGTTCCTGTCTGCTTGTCTCGCGTTCGGCGCGATGATGACTTTTGTGATGCAGGCGGTTATCCGCAAATCAGAACAGCGCGCGACCGACGTTCAAGCCGGTCCTTCAAATGCGGCAGGCTTGAAGGATTGAACGCACCAAATGAGGTTTTCCGGTGTGCTAGCAGTTGAACAAGACCGACCGAAACACGACATCACATTCAATTACTTAGTTTATCTAACTTATAAAAAGATGGATTAATTAAAAGCGGTGAAACTTCGGAATTAACAACCATTTTTTCGAGAGTATTCGCATGAAAGGACTTATAACCGCTGGCGTCTGCCTCGCTTCCTATAGTTGCGTTGGCCATGCACAGAGCACCGTTTCACTGTATGGCGTTATCGATGTCGGATTTGTGTACAACAACAATGCGCATGGCGCGAAACAGTATTCGATGGTCGCTGGCTCGCTTAAAGGCAATCGCTGGGGCTTACTCGGCAAGGAGGATCTGGGCGGCGGCTACAAAGCAGTGTTCCTGCTTGAAAATGGCTTTTCGGCGGCGAACGGCGCTCTCGCACAAGGTGGCGCCGAGTTCGGCAGGCAGGCTTACGCCGGTTTGAGTGGTCCGGCCGGTACGATCACTCTCGGGCGGCAGTATGATTCGATCGTCGATTGCGTCGGTGTGATGAAGGCGGGCGGCGATACTGTGGGCGGTTACGCTAGTCACCCCGGAGACCTGGACAACACGGGAAATAGCTATCGCGTCAACAACGCGATCAAATTCACGAGCCCTGACTATCGAGGCATCACATTTGGCGGTGTATTCAGTCCTGGTGGCATTGCAGGAGATTCACAGCGGAACCGGATTTATTCCTTGGGAGTGGGCTATAAACAGGGGCCGCTCTCAGTTGGTGCCGCTTACCTCGTCGCACGCAATCCGAATTTTTCTTACTACGGCAACAACCCGGCGTCGAGCGTCACGGGCTCGAACATGGCGTTGACCCCGATCTATTCAGGCTACGCGTCTGCTCAGACGCAACAAACCGCCGGCGCCGCCGCGGCGTACACGTTCGGCAATGCGACGGCC
>Ga0153932_1000302_pt1 | contig 16261 bp, 9 predicted proteins | sample TSNJ016MetaG_FD_102273 | JGI IMG/M metagenome (GOLD analysis project Ga0153932, IMG submission 102273) | Attine ant fungus gardens microbial communities from New Jersey, USA - TSNJ016 MetaG | ecosystem: Host-associated > Fungi > Mycelium > Unclassified | place: USA: New Jersey, Wharton State...
GAAATACACCGGTCCCTCTGCCCAGCGGCAGCCGCCGTAGAGTTTCTCGACCCACGCATTGGGCAGGACCAGTTCACGGAATGACGGGTCGATGATCTCGTAACCACAGCCTTCTGCAGACATGCGCACTCCTTATCAGATTTTTCGATTACTTGCGAAGATGATGATGCCGATGATCAGTACACCCGTAATGACAAGGCGAAGACCCGCGCCGACGCCGAGCGCATTAAGCATGGTCACCATCAGGAACAGGAACAGCGCCGCCCCCCAGATGCCCGGGACACTGGCGCGGCCGCCCGCGACGGCGGTGCCGCCTATGACCGTCACAGCAATCGACGACAGCATGTAATCGTCGCCCATGTCGAGTGTTGCACCGCCCGAGAACGCAGCGAGCAGGTATCCGGTAAGGGCCGCGAGCACGGCGCACAAGGCATAGGTGAAGTAGCGCGTGCGCTCGACCCTGATGCCCGCCAGGCGCGCAGCCCCCGCGTTCTGGCCGAGCGCTGACAGAGAGCGGCCATACACGCTGCGGGTAGTCACGTAGCCAAGCGCGATGGCCAGCGCGACGGCCGCGATGGCCGTGTAGGGAACGCCCAGCACGCGGCCGTTTGCGAAAGCGACGAGATCGGACGGCGGTATTGCGCGTTCGCCACGCCCATAGCTGATAGCCATGGACTGAACCAGAAAGCTCGACGACATCGTAGCGATGATCGGCGGGATCCGCAGCAACCGGATCAGGCCGTAGTTAAGACTCCCCACCGCGGCGCCGACAGCGACGGCAGCTAGCGCACCGGGCACGATCATGTCGTTTTGCCCGCCCATCAACTGCATCGCGACAACGCCTGCGAAGGTGATTGTCGAGGGCACAGACAGGTCAATGTTGCCGGGGCCCGAGGTGATCACGAGCATCTGCCCGAAACCGACCAGGACCAGGAATACCGAGAAGGTCAGTGCAGCGGCGATGATGCCACCGGCGCCCTGCCCCCGGACGCCACCGAGGGTAACGAGCCACACCACCAAGGCGCCGGCATACGACCAGAGCCAGGGTTTTCTCAGGACCGTCCGGGCCGCCGTGAACGAACTCATGCTCGCGTGCGCCCGATCACTGCCCGCAGCGACAATACTGCGATGAGGATTGCGCCTTGCGCTCCAATTTGCCATGTCGGTGAGATATCCAGAAAAGAAAGGAACGATGCGGCGAGCGTCAGCGTGAGCGCTCCGATAACCGCGCCACACGGCGACACTCTTCCTCCGACGAATTCACCGCCGCCGAGAATGACCGCCGCGATAGAAATCATGGTGTAGCGCAGCGCGATGTTGGCATCCGCCGAGGTCGTGAAACCCACCAGCGTCAGCCCCGACAGCACGCCGAACACGCCCGCGAGCGCGTACATCAGGCCACGCGCCCAGAGCAGCGACCATCCGGCGCGAGCCAGTGCGCGACCGTTACCGCCGGCACCACGCAAAAGCGTGCCCCATGCTGAGCGCATCAGGAAGAAATGCGTCGCGACAGCGATGACAACGGCGGCCACGATCGGAAACGGGATCAGCGGCATATGCCATTGAACCAGATGCTGCAGCCACTCGGGCGTGCTGCCGCCGGGTGCCGGCATCAGCAGGAGGGCTAGTCCAAGCCAGACAAACGACATGCCGAGCGTGACGACAATAGAAGGCAGGTTGCGCCACTCGATCAGCATGCCGACCACGCCATACACCAGCACGCACCCGACCAGCACCGCAATGCCGAACACAGTGTTCTGCTGCAAGAGCGAGGCGCCGACGCACGCCACGAAGCCGACAAAGCTGCCTATCGACAGATCCAGGTCGCTGACGGTGATCACGCACATCTGACTCATCGTCGCGAGCACGATCGGAACGGCTAGATTCATCAGCATGTTGATGCCGAAATAGCTGAGCGTCTGCGGTTGTAGATAGAAGATCGGCAACACCACGATCAGTAGCGAGATCACCGGCAATGCTGCGCGCAGTCGCGCGGGTTGGAGCAATGCGTTCATGCCGCCACCTCATCGAATGAAGCCTTGATCACCTTGTCCTCCGAAAACTCGTCAGCAGAAAAACACCCGGTCACGTGGCCGCTGCGGAAGACATACACGCGATCGCAATAGACCAGCTCCTCGAGTTCAGTCGAGTACCAGAGGAACGTCCGCCCTTGCTCCGCTTCCGCCTGAATCAACTGATACACCTCCAGCTTGGTGCCGAGATCCACGCCCCGCAGCGGATCGTCCATCAGCACGATTTGGGAGTCGGCTGCGAGCGCCCGTGCGAATAACACCTTCTGCTGATTACCGCCGGATAGCGACAGGATCGGTTGATCCATGTCGGCCGTCTTGATCCGGATACGGTCGCGCCACGCTTGTCCGAGTGCTGCTTCCCCCTCCGACGATATGAACCCTGCGCGCGACAGCCCCCGCATTGCGCCGATTGAAAGATTGGCGCCGATCGACCACGTTGGGAACACACCGTCTTTCACGCGATCCCCTGCCACGAAAGCAACGGTACCGTTCACGCTTGCCGATCTTCGCCGCGCCTGCTCGAACACCTCGAGTAGCAGTTCCGTCTGACCATGACCAGCAAGCCCCGCGAGCCCGATGATCTCGCCCTTGCGCGCGGTAATGTGTTTCCCCTTAACCGCGAGATCGACGCGCAGTTCTCCCGCGTTGCTCTTGCGCGTGGGAGCGCGGCCGTGAGTTTCAGTAGCAACGTTACCCATCGCGGCAACGACCTCGTTCTTGGTCGCACCCCGACCAAACGTAGCGACAACATTGCCGTCGCGCATCACGACGCTGCGATCGGCCGCGCGCACGATCTCGCCCAGCATGTGCGAAATCAGAATAACCGACTGTTGCCGCGCGGTTGCGGTGTGCACGTAGTTCAGTAGTTGGTCCGCCGATGTCGAATCAAGGCTCGAGGTGGGTTCGTCGAGCAGTACAAGCCTGACCGGTGCGTCTACTTCAGTGAACGCCCGCGCGATTTCGACCATCTGACGCTGCGTGAGCGTCAGGTCGCTTGTCACCGCATCCGATCGAATTCCATGGCCGGGAAAAATCTCGTTGAGCTTGTCCGCGATCAGGTGCGCGGCGCGCGTGCGCCAGCCCCACCCGGACAGGCCATGGTGAAGGACCCGGACGTTCTCGGCTACGGTCAGGTTGGGACATAGCGACAACTCCTGGAACACGCAGCGAATACCGGACGAATGAGCATTGTTCACCGAATGCGCAGCGACCTGCCGGTCGCCAATGCGCATCTCTCCGCTGTCTATCGCGAGCGTGCCCGCAAGAATATTCATCAGCGTTGATTTGCCGGCGCCGTTGTGCCCGACCAGTCCCACGCATTCGCCGCTCTTGACTACGAAGTCAAGACCATCGAGCACATGGTTGCTGCCAAAGCGCTTATGAATGTCTGTTAGTGAAACGATCGTCTCGGACATGCTCATCTCATGGATCGTCGGGAAAATCGGGGAAGGAATGCACCGCATGCGCGGTGCGGAATTCGCCACGCCGCCCGATTAATGCTTCGGCATGCTGTCGACCAGTTTCACGACATCGTCCCGCGTGTACTCGACGTTCGTGACGCCGCCCGGCGGGGTTTTCTTGAGCATCTCGTCGAGGTTGTTCTGGTCGACCATCACCAGAGGGACAATTACGTCGTGCGGCATCTTCTTTCCTGCAAGCACTTGCTGTGCAACCCAGAATGCGAAAGTCGAGATGCCCGGTGCGATGGAAACGGACATCGTCTGATAGCCCTTTTTCGACTGCTGCTTCCACCACTCGAGCTCTTCGTAGCGGTTGCCCATGATGATGACCGGCACCGGTCGCCCGGCTGCCTTGAACGCCTGCGCCGCACCGTAACCGTCGCCGCCTTGAGTGACAATGGCGTCGATCTTGGGAAGCGTCGGCAGAATACCCGCCACCTCTTTTTGCGCCACCGTCTGAGTCCAGTTGCCATAGACCGCACCAACGACCTTGAACGTACTGTGCTTCTGCACCCCGGCCGCGATGCCCCCATGGATCTGTTCATCGATCGATGAACCAGCGATACCCCGGATCTCGAGCAGATTCCCGGATTTGATCCGCTCATTGAGATAATCCAACTGCATCTCACCCATCTTTTTATAGTCGACAACCACCCGGTATGCGCACGGCTCGGTCACGATCCCGTCGAAGGACACGACCACGATGCCCGCGTCGCATGCCTGTTTGACGACACCGTTGAGTGCAGTCGGAGACGCTGCGTCGATTGCGATCGCCTTATACCCCTGCAGGATCAGGTTCTGGACCTGCTGCGCCTGCTCGGTAATCTGGTTGCCCGACGTAGTGAAAGCGGGTGCTCCTGCAATGGTCCCGGCCTTGATCGCCGCCGTCGAAGCGTTGTCCCAGCTCTTGAGCATCGCCTGACGCCAGGAGTTGCCGGCGTAGTTGTTGGACAGCGCAATTTTGGCTTGCGATGTGTTGCCAGTAGCCACTTGCGCATACACGGTGGACGTCGCGGCGCCGATCGCAAGCGCGACGACAACCCGCGCAACCCATGTGGATGTCTCTTTTGTAATCATAGGATTCCTATTTATAGTTGATGGAGTGTGATTCACAGCTCTTTCGCGTTTGGCGATGTTGCGACCTGCTTCTAACTTCCTTCCACGACTACGTACGACGGACGTCCATTGCGCGCCCAGTCGATCAGGTTCTGTGCCGCCTTGCGCCGCAACTCTGCGCCGGCGACAACCGAATAAAAGGCGGCGTGCGGAGAGACCAGCACACGGCGATGCTGCACGATGCGTGAGCTCGTTGCCGGCGGCTCGACCGGGAGCACGTCGAGCGCTGCACCATCAAGCTTGCCGGTGTCGAGTGCCGTCAGCACATCGTCGATGTTCACAACCCCGCCGCGTGCGGTATTGACGAGAAAGCTCCCCGGCTTCATCAAGTCGAGCAGCGCCGCATTCACCAGGCCGGTCGTCTCGCCATTGAGCGGCACGTGCAGGGACACGGTGTCGGCTTGTCTGAAGAGGGTCGCCACGTCGACACGTTCCACGTACGCGGGAAAATCGCCGTCAATCAAATAGGGGTCGAAGGCGATGACACGCGCGAAACTGTTGCGTGCAATGTGTGCCATACGTTTGCCGATACGGCCAAGTCCGACAATGCCGAGCGTCATGTCGGAGACCCGGTTAAGCCGCCCCGAGCTCGAGTAGTGCCAGTTTCCCGCCTTGACATCGCGGTCATACAGGACCACGTGACGCACCAGCGCCAATGTCATCGCGAGCGCATGGCTTGCCACTTCCCCTACGCCGTAGTCGGGAGAATTTGCTACCCATACGCCATGCTTGCGCGCATCGACGGTACTGACGGTATCGAAGCCCGCACCAAGACGGCTGACGATACGGATCTCCGGCCTCGCGGCGAAAACGCGGTCGTTGATTGGGGCATATTGAACGAGAAGACCCTGGCAGCCTTCGGCGGCTGCAATTACATCTTGCTCGGTACGGCATTGAGCGACGACTACCTCGATTCCCGCTTCTTCATAGAGTGACGTCTCGAGTTCTACATCCGGGAAGTCGTAGTCCGTGATCAATACTCTCATGTTTTTTTGCGTTATCCGTGAACGAGGAAGCAGTGTAGTAAACGATTAACAATTGGTATATTGGTATTACCACTATGCCAATTTGCGCGGACTTTTTTATTGATCGGACCGGATAGGATTGAGTTGAGGGCCTTCCACTTCATCCATCCACCTCTGCTGATGTTCCAGGCGGCAGGGCGCCGGAACCGTGCGAGCATATGGAAGAGCTCGCTAAGCATCGATCGTGAAGTCCGTCGCTCATGCTCTGCCGCCGAACAAATTTGCGATGTGCGCCCGACGACAAGTCGGGTAGCGCGGTTGAGCTGCTGATCGAATGAAAGCGTGGCCTTTGCGTTGGCGCAACGGCTCATTGACAGCGGACTCACAACTCCTCGAACGCTTAAGTCACGTTTCTTGGACCATGTTCAGGCTGGTTCGCTGCGACTGAAGCACATGCCCGCTCAGTCAAACGCTAACGCTCCGAAGAGCGAGCTTGCGCCGAAAGCGCCTCGAGCTAGAGACGACCGCAAAGTGGCGGCCAGGAGGGTTGCACCGTGCGCCCCATCCTGGGTTGATAAGGGCACATCAGCGCCGCGCTCGGTCAGCCCGGAACAGGCACCGTTCCCATCGCGTTGTACACCACATCGAGCGGAACTGGTCCGGTGCCAGCTTGTCAGTCATGGCGCAATGCATCGTCGCGCGGTAACCGGACGGAGGCTATTTTTTGGGGGTTGAATTGCCTCCGCATGTCGACTCAGTCCATCTGTTCGAAGTCGCCGCGGCGCACGGTATTGCGATCGCGCCCGGACCCATCTTTTCAGCGACGGGAGATCTGCGGCGCCACATCCGGCTCAACTATGGGCATCCGTGGACAACCGCAATCGAGACCACGATGCGCACGCTGGAGCGTTGCCCTGCCGCTCCGACCCATCGTCGGGACAGCGAGCCGCCTGCCAGCAAACCAGCCGTTAGAACGGTAAGGATCGAACGCCTTTCTGCAGGCTGCGGCCCGTATAAGACGACACGCGCCATGCACTGGGCCGTGCGGTGGCACGAATGGTCCATGCCGAATCACTCGTTGATCAGCGAAACAACTATCTTTCCGCATTGCGCGTTGCTCAACATGTAGCGGTATGCATCCACAGTCTCGGCCAAAGAAAACACCCGGTCGATCCTGGGACGGAAATTCCCCGCACTGATGTGCCGCATGACGAACTCGATCGCTCGAGCTCGTTGATCATCGAATGCAACGTGGTTGAACATCGAGAACGGATGCACCGATGCATTCGCACGAATCGCCGGGAGGATGGGAACGCGAATATCGAGCCCCGTCAACATTCCGTAGATGATCACGCGTGCTTCCCAGTTCAAACCATTCATATACGCAGCGGAAAAACTCCCGCTGATGGGATCGAACACGACATCCACGCCCTTGCCCCCGGTTGCGTCACGGATCGGTTCGGAGAAGTCGCGCTCTGACTGCGTCACGATCACGTGATCCGCGCCGACGCTCTCAAGGAACGCCACCTTGTCCGCCTGCCGAGTCGTCGCGACCACGCGGGCACCCACTGCCTTTGCGGTCTGGATCGCACCGATTCCCGCGCTGCTCGAAGCGGCCGTAATGAGCGCGCTCATACCAGGCCCGAGCTTGCCGACCGTCACGAGCGCAAAGTACGCGGTGAGGTATTGCATCCACACCGAACATCCTTCCACGGCAGAAAACCCCTCAGGCCAGTGGGCGAGGAAGGGAGCGGGCACGATCGCGTATTCGCCTTGAACGCCGTACCGGTCCGTTTGCCCCGTAAAGAATGGAACCGATGACACCCGATCCCCAACCGCATGGCTTTCCACGCCCGGGCCGATGGCATCGACCACCCCAGCCGCTTCGGAACCCACCCGCGAAGGTAGCTTGAGTTCGGTGTAGTGCTCGCCGTCGATATACAGGATGTCAGCGCGGTTCAACGCAAAGGCCGACACTTTGAAACGCACTTCTCCCGGCCCCGGTTCCGGCACGTCGACCTCGTCGATGGAAAGATACTCTGCCCCGCCTGGTTTGCTCACATGGATGACTTTTGCCACGTTCTGTTCCTCACAATGTTGTCGGTTGAACTTCTTTGGCGGCTTTCGCCGCGGCGGCGCATCGCCTACGGCACGAAGCTACAGGTCGATACCGTAGATCTCTTTCGCGTGTTCAGCGCTAATGAATCCGTTGCGCGCGTCGCGGCGTACGGCATCGGGATTACGATGCGCTGGATTGCCAAAGCCGGCACCGTTGCCGGTCACGACACGTACCACGTCTCCCTTGTTCACCGGCAGCGAACTGACGAACGAATAGCGTGAAGAATCGCCGTTCTGTCGAACGACTTCCACGTAGTTCGGGCTTCCTTGCCCACCCCCTTCCAGACCCCAGGGCAGTACCTTGGAACGCGAATAGCCGCAGGTCATGAAACCGCCATCGCACGCAAGCCGGTACTCCAGCACGATGCCGCGTCCGCCGCAGTGCTCGCCGTCGCCCGCCCGCTCGGGATTGAGTTGCAACTGGTCCACATACACGCCGTATCTCGTCTCGATGACTTCCACCGGGCAGTTGAACGTGTCGCCATGAATGCCGGAAAAAACGGCGCTATTGCCATCGCGGTTGCTGGTTGCGCCCCAGCCGCCCAGTTCGGGTTCGACAAGCGTGAACGCGCGCCCCGTTACTGGATGAACGCCGCCGACAACGGTCACGCAATTCGACGAGAATGTGCCCGCGCAAACCAGCTCAGGACAATGCGGTGCGATGCATCGAAGGATCAGGTCGTGCACGCGGATGAGCGTCTCGAAGTAGAAGCCTACGGCCGCCGGCGACAATGCATCGAACAGACTCCCGGGACGCGTCAGGACGGAGAGCGGCCGGAACGTCCCGCCGTTTGCCGGCGAAGCCGAATCGGTGATCGACTTGAACACCATTTGCGCCGCGATTTCGGTCGCGTCCCGGCATATGTTCCCGGGTCCATTCAAGCTGTCCGGATTGTCGCGCAGGTCAACCACCATGCCGGACTCGCTCAACTCGATTGCGACCTTGAACACGCTTGCGTCGTCTTGCGGTTCATCCAGCGTGAATCGACCGTTGGGCAGGCGTCCGAGCGCCGAGCGCGAGATCCGCTCCGCATGATCCATTGACGTTTCCAGTGCAGAAAGAAAGACGGACTTGCCGTATTTCCTGATCGTTTCCAGCAGGCGTCGCTCGCCAAGCCGCACCGCGGCCACGCCTGCCCACATGTCGCCCTCGGCGAAGTCCGGCATGCGCGAATTGACCTTGATGATGTCCACCACCGACTGCAACGTCTCACCGCGGGAGATCAGCTTGACCGCTGGCAGGCGCAAGCCCTCCTGGAAGATGCTAGTCGCGTCGATCGACATCGAGCCGGGCTCCTTGCCGCCTACGTCGTTCCAGTGCGCGCTGTTCGCCGTCCACGCGACCAGTTCGCCGTCGATGAAAACCGGCATGGCCAGGATGATGTCATTGAGGTGGGTGACGCCACCGTAAGCGGGATCGTTCGTGATGAAGACATCGCCCTCCTCGATCGTGCCTGGCTTCGTGTACATGTCGACGATCTTGCGGACCGCCTTGTCGACGACGCCGACGAGCACCGGAATTCCGGCCCCCGAACTCGCCATTTCGCCCTTCGCATTCAAGATACCCGTGCCCAGGTCTAGCACCTCATAGATAATCGGACTCATGGCGGTCTTGCGCATGACATCGAACATCTCGGCTGCGATCGCGTAGAGCGAATTCTGGATAATCTCGGACGTAAAATAGTCTTTGCCTTTCATTGCGTCTCCCGCTCAAACTGTCTGGATATGGATGTTTCCCAGGCGATCGATCACGACTTGGTCGGCTGGGAAAACGACAATAGTGGTGCCTGGATCCTCGATGATTGCGGGACCTGAAATGCGCATGCCGGGTTCAAGTTTTTCGCTGTCGTAGATGGCCGCCTGCTGGACACCTTCGAGGTCGTAGTCGACTTCCCGCGTTCCCTTGCGTGCCGCATCCAGAGGCACGCCGGTCACGGAGATCTCCGCGGGTTCCAGCTTGCCGACCGAAGCGAAGGCAACCACGTGAATGCCGATCACCTCGACCGGCGCGTCCAGGCGGTACGTGTACTGGCGTTCATATTCCTCGTGAAACCGTTCTACGACGCCTCGCCAGTCGTGCTCGAAACTTTGCCCGTTGTCGATCGCGACTTCGACAGCGTGCTCCTGGTTTTCATAGCGCAGCTTGACGAAGTTCGACACTGCGACGTCGGCCGCCTGGATGCGTTCCTGACCATACTCGGCGCACGCTTTCGCGGCGACTTCGTCGAGCAGATCCTGAACCACTCGCGGCGTTTCGGCCGCAACTACGGGCGCGAACCGTGTCAGGAAATAGTCGCGACGCAGGTCTGACATCATCATCCCCCAGGCGGAAAAGACGGATGCCCCGCGAGGGATGATCACCTTCTTGATGCCCAGCTCCCGCGCGAGCGACACGGCGTGCATGCCGCCACCGCCGCCGAACGCCACAAGGGTGAAGTCGCGTGGATCGTGGCCGCGATTCAGCGAAATCAGTTTCAGCGCGTTGACCATGTTCGAGTCCGCCAGCCTGACAATGCCACGCGCCACTTCGACCCGCTGAAGCCCGAGTGGGGCGGCAAGCTTATCGAGAGCCGAGTTCACAGCACCCACGTCGGCAACGATCTCTCCTCCGCAGAAATAGTCCGGATTGATCCTGCCAAGCGCCAGGTTCGCGTCGGTGGTGGTTGCCTCCGAACCGCCCCTCCCATAGGCGGCGGGTCCGGGCGATGCGCCTGCGGACTTCGGCCCGACCTGCATCTTGCCGAACCTGTCGATCCACGCAATGGACCCGCCGCCATTGCCAATCTCGACGAGATCGATCACCGGGACCATGATGGGATATCCCGCGTTCACGCGATCCCGCTCGATGTAGTAGTCGGTCTTTATCTGAACCTGGCCATCCTTCACGAGCGAACATTTGGCAGTCGTGCCGCCAATATCCAACGCGATGATGTTGGGCTCGCCGATCAGCGCGCCGAGCGCCGCGGCGCCCCACATACCGCTTGCGGGACCGGACTCGACCATCGTGATCGGCACGTCCCTCGCATGCGCCACCGTGTCGATGCCGCAATTCGACTGCATGACGTAGATCTGGCCGTCGTATCCGTGGCTTGTCAGTTGTTTTTCCAGTCGCGTCAGGTAACGCGTCGCGATCGGCTGGACATAGGCCGACAGCACCGCCGTATTCGTGCGTTCATACTCCCGCCACTCCCGGGTAATCTGCGTGGACGCGACAACCGAGACCTCTGGCCACTGCCGCGTGATCTCATCCGTCACGCGTCGTTCATGCTCAGCGTTGGCATATGAATGGAGCAGGCATACGGCAATGGCTTCGACGCCTTCTGCACGGAAGTCTTCAAGAACGGGACCAAGATCAGCAAGGTCTACTTCCTCCACGATCTCGCCGGTGGCGCGCATGCGTCCACCGATCTCGCGCCTCAGGTAGCGCGGGACGAATGGCTCGGGCTTGGCATAGCGCAGGTTGAAAAAATCAGGACGCGTGCCGCGTGCGATTTCGAGCACATCCCTGAAGCCGCGTGTCGTGATCAAGCCAACCTTTGCGCCACGACGTTCGGTTATTGCGTTGATGACGACCGTCGTGCCATGCGCGAATGAGTTCATCGCTCCGATATCGACGTCCGCCTTGCGCAGGACGTCGAGGATGCCCTCTTCGAAATTCGGCGGTGTGGTGTCGACCTTGGATGTACGAATCACCTGCTTGCCGTTAGCCGGGTCCGTTTCAAAATAGACGAGATCGGTGAATGTGCCCCCGACATCCGTGCAAACGCGCACGCGCTTTGCTTGACTGTTCACGCATTTCTCCAAACGGTGGATTGCTCTCGCTGACCCGGATGAACCTGCAACCGGCGGGCCATCGACAGCGACTCTGAATTACAGGAATCCCCGTGACGTCCGGCGCACGCTAGTGCATAGACGCTACGAGCTTAACCAACTGGTCAAACGTGTCATGCAGACCTGCCGCATAAAAGCTCCCGCGATCGCCGGAGCCGGTGTTGGTAGTGAGCGCGAGGCTCACGCCGGATTGAGGAATGTGCTGCATCACGCAGACCTGGCCGGGAATGCTTCCCTGATGGCCGAACACGCCCGTTCCTGCGTACTCGGAGAGAAACAACCCCGCCCCCGACTCGCGCATCCGGGTGCCCGGGAAAGAGGCCGGCGCGCGGCCTTCTGTCATTTGGCCCAGCCAGTACGAATCGAACAGCTCGCATCGGAACAGGCCATCGAGGAAGCGTGCAAGATCGCAGGACGTCGAGATCATGTCGCCCGCGGCAAATGCCGCCGTGGCCGGAAACGCATCCTGGCTGTCCTGAAGATCATCCGAATACGGCAGCACGCCCTCCATGCGCCACATTTCGGGCCGCTTGTTTTCGTGCTCTTGCGGGATGGGCCGATGGTAGTAACCGCGCACGACACGTTCTTCCGGGAAGGCTTCACCGGCCGCGCTGAAGGTGTCATTCAGCGCGAGCGGGTTGAGCACATGCTTGCGAACCTGAGCCGCAAGACTGTCGCCGGTGATCGCCTCGATGAGCATTCCGGCGAGCACGTATCCAGTATTGCTATACGAACATGCGCGGTCCGGTTCGTTCTGGGGTGAAACCTTGAACGCCAGATCCACGATCTCGCGCGGCGTCCAAGAGCGGTCTGGTGTCATCGGCAGATGGAATTCGAACTCAGGCAATCCGCTTCGATGGTTCAGCAGATGCCGCACCGTGATCCGTTCGCCTCCGGGAAGATCGGCAAACCACTCGCTGACCGGGGCCTTCAAGTCGACTGATCCGGATTGCGCGAGTCGCATCAGCGTTGCCGCCACGAATGTCTTCGTACAACTGCCGACTTTGAAAAGACTCGTGGCCACGACCGGCATGGACCGTGAACGGTCGGCCAAGCCAGCGCGGGCCAGAGCGACTAGCTGACCGTTTCTCACGATCGCAGCGGATGCGCCGACAATTCCCCGGGCAATCAGTGAATCTAATACGTTTTGGACTGAATTCGACAAGGGGGCCAAGGCTTCCTCCTTTTTGAGTGACGCTTGACGTTCGTATCGCCGCGTCCGCGGCTAGCCGATCGTCATCAGATTTGCATTGCCGCCGGCTGCGGCCGTGTTGACGCTGAGCGAGCGTTCAGTTACCAGACGGTCGAGCAGATATTCACGGGTGCACGACTCCATGGCACCCGCGGCGACGGCTTCAATTGTCACGATCTGGCCTGGCCGTTCGGCGATGTGTCGGGCCAGCGTTTTCAATTGGTCGCTGTCGCCTTCGAAGAGAACGGCGTCGTATGCGCCCGGGCTGTTGCTCTCAAGGTCGGCCTGAGTCATGACCTTCGCATGCGCCCGAAGGGTGTGCGGCAGTGCGTTAAACAGCGAAGCGCCCGCGGCTGTCGCAAAGAGCGCCCGGTTTCCCGTGGCCAGCACCGCAGCGAACTGCGCACGCGCACCGGATGGGGTCGATGCGCTGCAAAGGACAGTGCCTCGTGGAATCAGGGAATAGGTATTGCGCTCGCCGGTGGGTCCGGGCAGTTCCTGGACGATGCCAGTCAGAACCCGGTCGGCGAGGCGATGGCAGCGCGATACTGCAAGGTCATCGCCTTGCGTGGCAAGGAAGGCCGCGTACGCTTCGAGCGCGGCACGCGCGCTTGCTGTTCGCGCCATCGGATCAGCGGTGTCGGACGTCATGCTGCAGGCTTGCAGCGATGTGGCGACGGGAAGCACGGCGAGCAGGCGGCGCAGATAGAGGGGACCACCCGCTTTCGGTCCCGTGCCCGACAAGCCTTCGCCGCCGAACGGCTGCACGCCGACCACCGCGCCAATCACGTTCCGGTTCACGTAGATGTTGCCCACGTGCGCGCGGCTGACCACGTGCGCGATGGTTTCATCAATACGCGTATGGATGCCCAGCGTCAGCCCGTAACCCGTCGCCTTGATTTGGTCGAGCAGTTTATCAAGATGCGCCCGGCGATACCTCACCACGTGCAATACCGGACCGAACACTTCGCGCTTCAACTCGTCGATGGAATCAAGCTCGATCAACGTCGGCGGAACAAACGTGCCTTGCGCGCAGCCCTCGGGCATGGGCAATTGCACGACATTGCGGCCCTTCTCGCGCATCGCTGCAATGTGTGCGTCGATGCTCTGTTTTGCTTCGGCATCGATCACCGGGCCGACGTCGGTGGAAAGGCGGTCGGGATTGCCCATCGAAAGCTGCCGCATTGCGCCGGTGAGCATTTCGAGCGTGCGCTCCGCGACGTCGTCCTGCAGGCACAACACGCGCAGCGCCGAACAGCGTTGGCCCGCGGAATCGAAGGAAGATTGCAACACGTCCGCGACCACTTGCTCGGCCAGCGCCGACGAATCGACGATCATCGAATTCTGCCCGCCCGTCTCCGCGATCAGCGGAATCGGCCGGCCATCCGGATCCAGCCGCTCTGACAAGGTCTTGTTGATCAGACGCGCGACTTCCGTCGAACCGGTGAACATCACGGCCCGCGTGCGCGGATCGGCAACCAGCGCCGCACCCACCGTTTCACCATTGCCCGGCAGCAGTTGCACCGCGCCCGGCGGCACGCCGGCTTCGCGCAGGATACGCACGGCTTGAGCGGCGATCAGCGGCGTCTGTTCGGCTGGCTTCGCGAGCACCGTATTGCCGGCAGCGAGTGCGGCGGCGACTTGTCCCATGAAGATCGCGAGCGGGAAGTTCCACGGGCTGATGCAAACCACGGGGCCGAGCGGACGGTGGGTATCGTTGGAAAACTCGCTGCGGATCTGCGCCGAGTAATAACGCAGGAAATCGATCGCCTCACGAATCTCCGACACCGCATTCGCCAGCGATTTACCCGCTTCGCGCACGACAAGACCCATCAGCGTATGCATCTGCGCTTCGAGCAGATCGGCTGCGCGGGCGAGGCAATCGGCGCGTTCATCCACAGGCGTCGATTGCCAGATAGGTGCGGCGGCGACAGCGTTGTTCAGAGCCAGCGCCACTTGCTCCGGCGTCGCCTCAACGACCGTTCCCACGAGGTCACGCAAGTCGGCTGGATTGCGGACATCGCGTGCAACGCCTTCCACGGAATCAGCGGCTTCGAGCATGGGCGCCGCGCGCCACGGATGATTCGCGCTCGCCAGCAACGCCGACGACAACGACGCCAGCCGATGCTCATTCGATAAATCGAAGCCCATTGAATTGAGGCGCTCATCGCCGTACAACTGGCGCGGCAGCGCGATTTTCGCGTGCGGCAAACCGAGCGGCGTGAGCTTGGACGCTTCGTCGATAGGGTCCTGCACGAGCTCGCTGACCGGAATGGTTTTATCGGCGATGCGATTCACAAACGACGTATTCGCGCCATTCTCAAGCAAGCGCCGCACGAGATACGCGAGCAGCGTTTCATGCGTGCCAACGGGCGCATACACGCGACACGGCCGGTTGAGCTTGTCGCGGCCGGTGACTTCTTCGTACAGCGGCTCGCCCATGCCATGCAGACACTGGAACTCGTATTGACCGGGGTAATAATTCCCCCCGGCGAGGTGATAAATGGCCGACATCGTGAACGCGTTGTGCGTGGCGAACTGCGGGTACACGGCATCGGGCGCGCCAAGCAATTTCTTCGCGCACGCCACGTAGGAGATGTCCGTATAAATCTTGCGCGTATAGACGGGATAGCCTTCGAGGCCATCGACTTGAGCGCGCTTGATTTCCGAATCCCAGTACGCGCCTTTCACCAGCCGAACCATGATCCTATGCCGGCTGCGACGCGCCAGATCGATCAAATAATCGATAACAAACGGGCAGCGCTTTTGATACGCCTGCACCACGAAACCGATGCCGTTCCAGCCGGCCAACTCGGGATCGAAGCAAAGCGCTTCGAGCAGATCGAGCGAAATTTCCAGCCGGTCAGCCTCTTCCGCGTCGATGTTCAGGCCAATGTCATAACGCCGCGCGAGCAATGCCAGCGCTTTCACGCGCGGCAGCAACTCGGTCATGGTGCGTTCCTGCTGCGAGCGCGAGTAACGCGGATGCAGCGCTGACAGCTTGATGGAAATCCCCGGGCCTTCGTAAATGCCGCGCGATCCTGCGGCCTTGCCGATTGCGTGAATCGCCTGTTCGTACGATGCGTAATAGCGAACCGCGTCTTCTTCGGTTGTCGCCGCTTCGCCGAGCATGTCGTAGGAATAGCGGAAACCGCGTGCTTCGAACTTGCGGCTGTTCGCGAGCGCTTCCGAAATCGTCTCGCCCGTGACGAATTGCTCGCCCATCAGGCGCATGGCCATATCGACGCCCTTGCGAATCAGCGGTTCACCGCCACGCCCGATCAAGCGCGTCAACGCCGATGACAACCCGGCTTCGCTATTTGTCGTCACCAGCTTGCCGGTGATCATCAGGCCCCATGTCGCCGCGTTCACGAAGAGCGACGGCGCTTGACCCATGTGCGAGCGCCAGTCGCCCTTGCTGACCTTGTCGCGGATCAGCGCGTCGCGCGTGGCGCGATCGGGAATGCGCAGCAAGGCTTCGGCGAGACACATCAGCGCGACGCCTTCCTGGCTGGACAGCGAAAACTCGTGGATCAGGCCTTCAAC
>Ga0153932_1000303_pt1 | contig 16197 bp, 13 predicted proteins | sample TSNJ016MetaG_FD_102273 | JGI IMG/M metagenome (GOLD analysis project Ga0153932, IMG submission 102273) | Attine ant fungus gardens microbial communities from New Jersey, USA - TSNJ016 MetaG | ecosystem: Host-associated > Fungi > Mycelium > Unclassified | place: USA: New Jersey, Wharton State...
CATGAAATAAAACTGCACGCTGTGGACACTTAATTTTTAGAGAGGTGAAAGCGTTTTCTTTGCTTCGTTTCTTTGTCGCTTTGGACAAAGAAATGACGCGCCGCCACGCGCAGTGGCTAATAGCGATAAAGAAATCAGCTAACACCAAACGCGCGAAGACCTAAAAAGCAGCAACCCGGCATAAAACTCAGCCCGCTACCCTCAGAACCATCCCATCCAACCTGAAGTGCGAACGAAAACCATTTTTGGCCATCGATGAGCCCATTATTGCCTCGCCCCAAGCGGCTGGCATACTAAGGCGTTAGCGCTAAGATCAAGGTGCGTGCACCCTGTCGCTTAGAGCACGGAACATACCGGGATTATTCACGAGATGGCTGAACCAACAAACGCCCCCACCTTGCGCGAAATTCGCCGTGCTGTCGAGAGCGGTGTTCTAACAATCCAGCAAAGCATTGAATCCGCCGATAAGACCGCCCGACGAACCCGCCCGGGTTTGCACGCATTCAGTTATCTGCCAGATGCACCCATGGTCAACCAAGCCGAAATCAGCTTGCCGCTAGCGGGTGTGCCCATCGGCATAAAAGATCTTATCGACACGGCCGACATGCCGACCGAATACAACTCGCCGGCCTACGCGGGCCGCACGCCGGAAGCCGATGCCGTTCTAGTGACACGCTTGCTGCAAGCAGGCGGGACCATCTTAGGAAAGACGGTTACAACAGAGTTCGCATGGCGCCATCCGGGAGCAACGGCCAATCCGTGGAATAAAAAGCATACACCCGGCGGCTCGTCCAGCGGCTCTGCTGCGGCTGTGTCAGCGGGGATTGTTCCTCTTGCATTCGGAACTCAGACGTTTGGTTCCGTCATTCGCCCCGCAGCGTACTGCGGTGTCGTGGGGTTCAAACCAACGTATGGAAGCATTGCCAGAAGCGGTGTGTTGCCGCTGGCGCCATCGCTGGATCACATCGGAATGTTCACGGCCAATGTCGGCGACGCGGCATACGCCTTCAAAGTAGTATCGGGTTCCGACGACCAGGACTTTCACTTTTCACACGTACGCAGCAAGAACAAAAACCCAGGCAACGACGGCGGCGCGATCATCCGTATCGGCATCTTGCGCAGGCAAATAGGCAGCGCGATGGAACCGGCTCAGGAGAGCGCGTTGAACGGGCTGGCCGCACGACTGCAAGCTGATGGAGCGGAAGTCGTCACGGTCGATCTGCCGGCGGAACTGGAGGACACGGGGACGCTGATATCGGCAATATTGGCAGTCGAAGCGGCCGTGGTGCACGGTGCGCTCCTTGACCGGTCACCCGGCCTGATCAGTTCGGTCATGACGTCCCTGATCCAGGAGGGCCGTGGCGTATCGAGTGTCGACTATGCGCGAGCGCGGACTGCACAGGTGCGGCTGGCCCATCTCTTCGATCGCTGGTTGCAGGAGGATTTGCGCCTCGACGTGCTTCTCGTTGCACCGGCTACAGGGGAAGCGCCGGTTGGACTTGACTACACCGGTGACGCTTCGCTATGTGCACCATGGACCTTCCTTGGCGTCCCTGCCATTACGTTACCGATTGCTCTCGGGCCCGCTGGTCTTCCGCTCGGCGCTCAGCTGATCGGCGCGGCACAACAGGACGAGCGTCTGCTCGCGGTCGCGGAGTGGGTGGAAGCGCGAGCGGACTGGCAGGCTGTAAAGCGGCAGGCTCTATCTAAGGGCTGACGGTCCGGATTTCAGGCGTGAGTAAGGCGTATGACGAATCGAGGCCGCCTCCTGTCCGGCACTCAAATTCAAGCGTTTCATCGCGCTCGTGGTGATCGCCGGACGCACGACACGTCCTACGGATAAGGCCAGGAAACCGTAGAATGCGAAGGCACTCAGATAAAACAACATGTGACTGGTCCCACCCGTTTGTTGCGCAGTCACACTGAAGGTCCTCTATGTCAGGAGCAGTCCTGTGAAAGATCCACTGGTTCTTGGCTTCGTGTTGATCATGGTGGACGTTGTACTCTGGCGCGCCGCGTTTCCGCGCCACGACACCATCCGCTTGCTGCTCAGACTGGTGATTTTCGCGCTGCTGAGCGCGTTGTTGTTCGGTTCAACTTTGAGTCCCTTCTCGCCGGCACCGTGGCCTGAGTCTCCGGGTCGTCATCTTGCAGCCCAGATTCTCGAGGTTTCGTGGTGGCTCATCGGTGCGCGTCTCCTGACGATGTCGCTGGACGCAGCCTTCCAATCGCGTCAATGGCACCGCGAACGCCTTTTTCAGGACGTACTCGGCGCGCTGGTTTTTCTAGCTGCAGTGGTCGCCTCGCTTGCATTCGTGCTCGGCTTACCGGTGACGGGACTGGTCGCCACGTCAGGTGCACTGGCAATCGTGCTGGGTCTCGCCATACAAAGCACGCTTAGCGATGTCTTCGCCGGGATCGTGCTGAATACGACCGAGCCCTATCACATTGGGGACTGGGTCTCGGTTGACGGCGTGGATGGCAAGGTGCTGGAGATGAACTGGCGTGCAACGCACCTGCTTACCTCACACGGCAACGTTGTCATCGTCCCGAACAGCGTGGCGGCCAAGGCGAAAATCACCAACAGCAGTCGCCCGGTTGCGCTTCACGGCGTGTCCGTCGCGCTCCAGATTTCCCCGGAAGAACGCCCGGCCAGCGTTCTTGGCGCGTTGCAGCGTGCCATCGCGGGAAGCAACATGGTGCTGCAAACGCCGGCACCCTATGCGCTCATCAAGAAGGCTTCGATCAACTCGATTGAATACGAAGTCACGGTTTATATCGATGACATCAGCAAGTCCGTGACCGTGACGAATCAGCTTTACGACCTGTGTCATCGCCATCTTGCCGCTGCGGGAATCGAGCTCTGGCCATTGAGCGCGCCGCGACCGCCGCGCCACGACGTTGCCGACAGCCGGCAACGGCTTCTGTCACACGTCGATCTCTTTCGCGCGTTGCCGAGTGAAGAAATTGAAGCGCTGTCCAAGAGATTGTCCCGTCACGAATACGAAGTGAATCAGGAGGTGGTCAAGGCAGAAGAGGTGATGGACTATCTGATGATTGTGGAGTCAGGCGTTTTGTCGGTGGTGGTGAAAGGACCTTCCGGCCCGATCGAATCCACGCGCCTTGGACCCGGCGACTCGATCGGCGAAGCGGGTGTCCTCGCCGGACTGCCGGTTCAAGCGCAAGTCACGGCTTTGACACGGACATTAATTTATCGGCTGGACAAGGCGGACCTGACGCCATTGTTAAAGAGCCGGCCGGAAATAGGTCAGCAGATGTGCCATGTGCTTTCGCAACAGCAAGACACCCTGCGCAAGCTGAACACCGAGCTACCTGCGCCGGTGGGCACTGAACACTCGCTGCTGGACTGGTTGCGCGACGGTATGCGCAAGCTACATGAGTTGACCGGATAACAACTCACGAAGTGGGCCGAGGAATAGAAGACTAATTGTTGGCCGTCGCTATTCGCTCAAGGCAACCAATGATCCAGCCGCTTCGCCTCGTTTGAACGCCTCGATGTCCCTATACCTCGCACCGGGATGCCCGGCCGGCAACAAGCGCCCCTTGCCGAACAGCTTTTCGCGCAGCGTACCAGGCGTATATTCCGTCCGATAAACGCCGCGTCGCTGCAACTCCGGCACAAGGTGTTCAACGATATCCTCGAAGGTCTCGTGCGCGACTGCATACGCGAGATTGAAGCCGTCGACGCCGGTTTCCTCCACCCATGTTTGCAGAATATCGGCAACGGTAGCCGCGGAACCCACAAACACCGGTCCCATGCCGCCAATACCGCCCCATGCCGCGAGTTCGTCGATGGTCCAGGATTTCGCACCGCCCGCCAGATGTTCAATAGCGGAGACGATGGCGTTGGTTTCCACTTTCTTCACCAGATCGGTCGGCGCGTACTGACCGAAGTCGACACCTGTCCATCCCGACATGAATACGAGCGAGCCATCGTAGGACGTATAGCGGCGATACTCCTCAAACTTTGCCTGCGCCTTGGCATCCGTCTGATCCACGATGACCGTGACCAGGTTATAGATCAGCAGTCCGCTCGCATCCCGCCCAGCTTGCGCAGCCTGCTCTCGTACGTCAGCAACGTAAGCCTTCAACACATCCTTCGTCGGAGCCGCAACGAATACACATTCGGCATGCTGGGCTGCAAAGGCCTTCCCGGCACCCGATGCACCAGCCTGATACAGCACGGGCGTGCGTTGAGGCGATGGTTCGCAAAGATGGTAGCCGGGCACGTCGAAGTATTTGCCGTGGTGACCTATCTCATGGACCTTCTCGGGATGCGTGAAGACACGGTTGTGACGATCCCGGACCACGGCATCTTCTTCCCAGCTTCCCTCGAATAGCTTGTACAGCACCTCGATATATTCCGCTGCCACCTCATAGCGGTTCGCGTGCTTGCGCAAGCCGCCTTCGCTGATATTCTTTGCGCCGCTTTCCAGATACGACGTCACGATATTCCATCCCACGCGGCCTTTAGTGTGATGGTCCGCGGTCGACAGGCGGCGAGCGAAAGTGTACGGATGCTCGAAGGTCGTCGACGCCGTAATGCCAATGCCGAGATGTTGGGTCACCATCGCAATGGGCGCTGCAAGCTGCAACGGATCGTTGACCGGTATCTGCGCCGCTTGATGGATCGCGTGGTAGTTGCTGCCCTTATAGACGTCGTAATAACCGATCACATCGGCTATGAAGATGCCATCGAAGAAACTCTTCTCCAGAATTTTTGCGAGATCGGTCCAGTACTCGAGGTCCTTGTATTGCGATGACCGGTCGCGCGGATGAGACCACAAGCCGGGCGACTGATGGCCGACACAGTTCATCTCGAACGCGTTGAAATGGATGGTTTTGCTCATGGCGGCCGATTCTCGATTTTCGCTTTGACAACCGGACAATCTAGTCGCCGAACTGAACGCGCGCTCTAACGATTTCAGCTTTGCATATGCCCGAGGCTGTAAAGGCCGGCACTTTCATACAGCGCACGCAAGAGACCGTGAAGGCTTGCCACCCGGCGATTCATATCGAAAGCAAAACTCGTTCTTTGCGTGACGCGATTGCTGTCCGTATAAAGCTTCTTTGCCCCTGCAAGCCCCGTGCAACTCACAAGCCAAGGAGCCGTATCTTGAGCACCGTCGACATTGAATCCGTCTTGCCTGCGTCATCGCCGATCGGATCGGCAAGCGACGTATCGCGCCTGATCAACACGAGCCTGTCGAAGAACACTCATGCGCGCGTGATTGTCTTGCTCGCGCTAGGCGGCGTGTTCCTTGACGCTTACGATCTCACCACGTTGTCATACGGCATTCAGGACGTCACGCGTGAATTCAACCTGACCCCTGCGCTAAGCGGCTTTGTCAGTTCGTCGATCATGATCGGCACGATTCTCGGCAGCATCGCCGGCGGATGGCTCACCGACAAGATCGGTCGTTATCAAGTCTTCATGGCCGACATGCTGTTCTTCGTGGTCGCAGCCATTGCAGCGGGACTCGCACCGAACGTCTGGGTTCTGATCGCGGCGAGATTCGTGATGGGACTCGGTGTAGGCATCGACCTGCCGGTCGCGATGGCATTCCTCTCCGAGTTTTCGAAATTCAACGGGCGAGGGAACAAGGCTTCTCGGCTCGCTGCGTGGTGCCCGATGTGGTACGCGGCGTCATCGGTGTGTTTCCTGATCGTGTTCGCGCTCTACTTTTTCTTGCCGGCGCAGCACGCCGACTGGCTCTGGCGCGCGTCGCTGATCTTCGGGGCCGTGCCGGCGCTGATCATCATCATGGTGCGCAGCAAGTTTATGAATGAGTCGCCGCTGTGGGCCGCAAATCAGGGCAACCTGAAAGAAGCGGTGCGAATCCTGAGGGAGTCCTACGGTATTCACGCACATGCCGTGCACGATACGAAAGAGCAGAAGGCGTCCACGCAGCCGCCCGTGAAATTTCGCGTGCTGTTCCAGCGGCCTTATCTGCAGCGAACGCTGGTTGCCAGCGTGATGAATCTTTGCATCCCGTTCGAATACACCGCCATCGCGTTTTTCCTGCCGTCCATCCTGTCGCAATTCCTGGGCGCCGGCGTGTTTGAAACCATCGCGGCATCGCTTGGACTGAACGTGTTGTTCGCGCTGACGGGTGGTTTGCTCGGCATGCGGCTCGCCTATAAATTTCCATCGCGACATGTGGCAATAGCGGGCTTTGCGTTGCAGTTCGTGTCACTGATTGCGCTGGCGTTGATCGGACATCCACAGGCGGCGATTGGCATCGGCCTTGCCGTGCTGATGCTGGGAACATGGTTGTTCGCCGAGGGGTTTGGCCCGGGCGCGCAGATGATGATCTACCCGGCCTTGTCTTATCCGACCTCCATTCGCGGCACGGGTGTGGGCTTCGGCCGGTCGCTCGCGGGCATTGGCAGTGCACTCGCTTTGTTCGTCTTGCCAATCCTCAAGGCGCGGTTCGGCACCGACATGTTCTGGATCGTTGCGTTGGCCGCCGTGATCCCGATCGGGTTCCTGGTGCTGATCCGCTATGAGCCGACCGCGCATGATATCGACGACGAAGACGCGCCCGTTCCATCCACGTCGTCCCGGCCGGTTTGCGAATGCTAGTCGCGCGGTCGGTATCGAAACGCTTCGGCCCGACTGTCGCGCTCGATCGATTCGATCTCTCTGTTGCTGCGGGCGAGGTGGTGGCGCTAATGGGCGCTAACGGCGCGGGCAAGTCCACGATCGTCAAGATACTGAGCGGGGTTTATGGAAGTGACGGCGGTTCGCTTGAACTGAACGGCAAGCCGTATGCACCGGACTCACCGCAAGAAGCGAAGGCGCTCGGCATAGCGACCATGCATCAGTCGATTGCGGACACGGTCGTGCCCACGCTGTCGGTCGCGGACAACCTCCTGCTCGACCGCTTCAACAATGCGGCCACGCCATGGTTTGTCAGGCCCTCTGCGCGGCTCGAGGATGCACGTTCCATTGCGGAACTGGTTGGCCTCGATGTGGACCTGCGCGCGCCGCTATTCACGTTGCCGCTTGCGACAAGACAGCTCGTTACGCTAGCCCGGGCGCTCGCGGTCAAGCCAAGGGTTCTTATCCTCGATGAACCCACGGCAAGCCTCTCGGCTGCCGAAGCCGAACGTCTCTTTACCGCACTCGACACATTGCGCGAGCGTGGTGTCGCCATGCTGCTGGTCTCGCATCGGCTGGGCGATCTCAAGCGCATGGCGGACAGGGTAGTCATCGTCCGGGATGGACGGCTCGTAGCCAATCTAAAGACGCCAATCGATTTCGACGATGCGACTGAAACGATGATCGGCCGGGCATTACCGAAGGCGCGCGAACGACAAGCGGTGCGCTCGACAGCGAACGAGGGACTTCGAGTCAGAGGCCTTAAATTGTTCCCGGGTGCGGATGGTCCCGCGCTCGACTTCGATGCTGCTCGCGGCGAGATCGTTGCGTTTGCGGGACCTTTGGGTGGCGGCAAATCGCGGCTAGCCCGAACGTTGTTTGGTATCGAGAAGGTTATTGCCGGCACGATGACACTCGATGGCGAGCCATGGCAGCCGCGTTCTGCTGCCGACGCAATTCGCCGTGGCGTTTTCCTTGTAGGCGAGGATCGCTGGAGTGCGTCGCTCTTTCCGGATAGCGTGCCGTTCGCATCGATTGAAGGCACGTTGAGTTTTCCGTTCTTATCGAACTGGTTCAAGAGCGGGTGGATCAACCGGCCCCGCGAACGCCGAGAGGCTGCGTCTGCCATCGAACGCTTCTCCATTCGATGCAACGGCCCGGCAGATCGCGTGGTCAACCTTTCCGGCGGTAATCAACAAAAGGTCGTACTCGCGCGTTCGCATGCGGAACCCGCACGGGTGCTGTTGCTCGATGAGCCGTTTCAGGGCGTCGATGCCGGCGCTCGCGCGGACATTGCCGATGTGTTGCGAGCGAATGCAGCGGGGCGCGTGACGCTGGTGTTCGTTAGCGCAATCGAGGAGGCATTCGAAGTTGCCGACCGCGTGCTGCACTTTGATCGTTCGATTATTGAATCAGACATTGAAAATCTTGCCGGAGCCTGACGCATGAAACTTGGCGCTTCTACCGAAGCGAGCTCCGCTGTTCGAACGGAGTTCAGACGCACCAGCATCAGGACGAAGCTGGAACGCAGCGGCATCTTGTTGCTCCTGGTCGCAATGGGTGTGGTCTTTACAGGGCGCGAGCCCGCGTTCCTGAGCGTGGACAATCTGTTCAGCATCTTGCAGGCTGCGTCGATTGTCGCGCTCCTGGCCGTGGGCGTCAGCATCACGCTAGCGGTCGGCGGCTTCGATTTATCGGTCGGCAGTACGGCGGCAACCGCGCAGATGGCCGCGAGCTACGTGCTCGTTGTGTGGCATGGCAACGCGTTCGCCGCTGTTGCTGCGTGCCTTGCGTTAGGGGTCAGTGCGGGGCTTTTTAATGGTTTGCTGATCACGCGTCTTCGCGTCCCGGACCAGCTCGCCACGCTCGGCACCTTGTTCCTGCTAGCGGGACTGCAACTGATTCCAACAGGAGGGCGATCGCTCGCAACCGGCACGATCCTGCCGGACGGCACCGAGGCCACCGGCGCGTTTCCAGCGGCCTTCCTGGCGTTGGGCCGGGCTCGCTGGCTGGATGTCGTCCCGGTGCCGGTCATCGTGCTCGCGGTGGTCACGCTGGTCGCGGTGCTCGTCATGGAATTTACTCGATGGGGACGCGTGCTCTATGCGACCGGCGGCAACGAAACAGCCGCGCGGCTCGCGGGTGCGCCAACGGCGCGTTACCGGGTGGCGGCGTATGTTGCGTCGGGCGTGATTGCTTCGCTCGGTGGTGCGTTGATTGCCGCGCGAGTCGGGCGTGGCGATGTGGGCGCCGGCAATTCGCTGCTGCTGGATGCGGTTGCCGCCGCGCTGATTGGTTATGCGGTCTGGGGTGCGAAGCGTCCCAACGTTCTTGGCTCGGCCGTTGGCGCCGTGTTTGTTGGCGTGTTGCTCAACGGACTGACGATGCTCAATGCCCCTTATTACATGCAGGATTTCATCAAGGGCGCGTTGCTTGTTGGCGCGCTGGCCTTCACGTTCAGCATTGGAAAACAAGAGGCGCGATGAATTCAATCTGGCTTGGCGTTTCAGCAGTAAACGAGCTAAGCGTAGAAGCATTCTGTTGATGTGCTTAGCGTTATCGTTCGGTTTGCGCCCGGTCATGGCGCTGCTAGATTGATGTCGAACCGACACATAAAAGGGTAAGCATGTCAGCCATTCCGCAAGATGCAGCGGCGCGTCCCGCATCTATTCATGCAAACGAACGTTCAGAACAAAGGCACGCACATATCATCCGTGACGATGCCGAAGCCATTGCGCGTGCCCACGAAGTAGCCGCTCGCCTGGCAGAACACGCCAGCGAGCGCGATCGCGAACGGCGCTTGCCCCACGAGGAAATCGACTGGTTTTCGCAAGCGGGCTTATGGGCGATCACCGTACCCAAAGAGTATGGCGGTGCGGGCGTGTCGTATGTGACATTGACCGAAGTCATCAAGATCATTGCTGCGGCCGATCCGTCGCTGGCGCAGTTGCCACAGAATCATCTGGGTCTCGTCGATGTCATTGCGCTCACCGGGACCCCTGAGCAAAAACGCTTCTTCTTCGGTGAGATATTGAAGGGCAAGCGTTTCGGCAACGGCTTCTCCGAGAAGGGAACGAAGCACGTCCTTGACCTGAAGACGCGCGTCACGGCCGAGGGTGATGAATATGTCGTCCATGGCACGAAGTTTTATTCAACCGGCGCGCTGTTTGCGCACTACGTGCCCATCCTGGGTCTCGACGACGAACGCCGTGGTTGGCTTGCCTACATTCCGGCGGGTACCGCGGGCTTGCAGGTGATCGACGACTGGTCGGCCTTCGGCCAACGGACGACTGCAAGCGGCACCGTTATCGCGGACCAGGTACGGGTTGCCGCATCCCACGTATTCCCAGCGTTTCGCGTATCGGATCTGCCGACGCTCAATGGCCCTATTTCGCAGATCATCCAGGCAGCAATCGATGCGGGTATCGGGCGGGCGGCCGTGGACGACACGCTTGAATTTGTACGTGAGCGCTCGCGGCCATGGATCGATAGCGGCGTGGAGCGCGCAAGCGACGATCCGCTTGTCGTACGCGAAGTAGGTCATCTTCACATCCAGTTGCACGCGGCGGAGGCGTTGCTCGAACGCGCGGCGCGCACGCTGGACGCCATTGCAACGCAAGCGCATCCGCCGAGCGAAGACGATATCGCCCGGGCATCGGTAGCGGTCGGCGAAGCAAAGGTTCTGACGACTGAGATCGCATTGCTGGCAAGTGAAAAGTTATTCGAACTGGCGGGTACGCAGTCGACGCTTGCCGCGCACAACCTTGACCGTCACTGGCGCAATGCGCGCACGCATACGCTGCATGATCCCGTACGCTGGAAATATCACCTTGTGGGCAACTATTACTTGAACGGCATCAAGCCGGCGCGCCACCCGTGGAACTAGAAGCGGGTCGTCGATAAAAGGGTCGTGCCTCTTCAATCAAACGTGGCCCCACGCTTACTCCACAAAAACGGAAACCTTCCTTAAATGCTTAAACCTATCGGCCGCTTGATCGCCACCGCGCTGCTTGCGGGCAGCATCTCCGCCCATGCAGCTGGCGGCTTACCCAATGCGCCCGCACCGTTCAATAAGGGCGGTGTCAGGATCGCGTTGGTCAACTATCTGTCGACCGGCGATTTCTTTCAGGCTTATGAGGCCGGCGCGCAAAAGCAGGCTAAGGCACTTGGCATCGACTTGCGCATTTACGAGGGCCGTCAGGACGCAGCGCAGCAACGCGACCAGATCCAGCAAGCGATCAATCTGGGCGTTGCCGCGATTATCGTGAATCATGGTCTGCCGGAGTCCCTGAAGGACGTGGTGCAGGTGGCGCTTGATAAAGGCATCAAGGTCGTCGCCTTTGACGTCGATCTCGGCAACCCGAAGGTTCCGCAAATCGAGCAGAGCGACCATGATCTCGCGACATTGCTGCTCGATCAGGCCGTCAAAGATAACGGCGATGCGTTTGCCGCCGCATACGTCTATGTGCCGGGCTTCGCTCCGCTAGACCGGCGTGACGCGGTGTGGAAGGCTTTCAAGACTGCGCATCCGAAGGTCACGGAGGCGGCGCGTTTCGGCACGGTGGACAACCCGATTGCGCAGTCGGTGGCGAACCAGGCCGCGGCGGCGTACAGGGCGCATCCTGATGTACGCGTGGTCTTTGCGCCCTACGATGAGTTCGCTCGCGGCGCGAAACTGGCTGCGGACGAAGCGGGCATTGCTTCGAAGGTCCGGATCTATAGCGCCGATATTTCGACGGCTGACATCGAGGCAATCCGGGCGCCGGGGAGTTCGTGGGTTGCCACTGCCGCGACCAATCCGGCCGTCGTGGGTGCGGTTTCGGTGCGCGCCGCGGCATTGCTGGTGGCGGGCCAGGACCCAGGCCACAGGATTGAAATAAAGCCCGCTTTGATCACGCGCGACGATCTCGTCAAGAACGATATTCACACCATCGCGGATCTCGAGTCCCGGTTTGTGAATTTCAGGCGGGCAGATGTGGCCAAGGCGGCCTGGATTCCCGAGGTTCGCCACTGAGGCAAATTGATTCGCTATCCTGATGGCGTGAAAAATATCCGGTGCGGCCTAGGAGGAAGTCTCACTTGGCATCGGATTGCCCCAGCGACTTTTGCGCCTCTGCGGCATTGTCCTTGCTCACGAGGATCGACGGCACATAGGTGACCAGAGGCAACGTGCGATCGCCCGCCAGATAGCGCGCTGCGTTGTCCACGGCGGTCTTGCCGATCAGGTAAGGCTGTTGTGCTACCACGGCCGCAGCGCTGGACCGAGGGTTCTTGACCAACGCAACGAAGTCGGGACTCCCGTCAACCGCATAAGTCCTGATCTCCGTGCGGTGCGCCCCGTCAACCGCCTGCGTTGCACCGATCTGCGGTATGTCCCAGCCGGCCCATATCGCTTGCACGGTGCCCTTCGGGTACTTGGCGAGTAACTGACTGACCTGCGAATAAGCGTCTTGCACGGTGTTCGGAATCACGTCGACCAGTTCGGGCTGGATGATCCTGATCTTTGGATACCACTTCAGGACCTCGCGCAACTGGTCGTAGCGCATTGCCATGACCGGCACGCCGTAAAAGCCGTTGAAGACAAGAACGTTGCCTTCCCCATGCAGGTCGCTGACGAGCTTCAATGCAAGCTGTTCGCCAATATAGAAATTATCCGATGTCGTCACGTTGATGCTCGACGGGCTGACGGTATCGACGGTGAAGAGCGGGATGCCCGCTTCACGAATTTTCCTGAGCCACGGTTCGAGCACGGCCTCGGTCCCAAGCTGTTCAATGATGGCGTCGGGCTTCTCCGCGATCAGCGCCTGGAGTTGCGCGATCTGCTGGCTATCCTTGCGGCCTCCGTCAAGCGCGATGGGCGTCCCGCCAAGACGCTTCACTTCATCTATTTGTCCTTTATAGGCTTTCAAGTCCCAGTAATGCTCTGTGCCTGCGACAGAAATGCCAATGCGTTTACCTTTAAGCGACGGCACGTCGGCAAAGGCTGGCGCGCAGAACGCGGCGCTCGCGAGCAATGCGGCCAGTGCGGCAAGCACTGGCCTCCTAAGTGCTCCAGTACTTTTGTGCTTATTCATGGAAAATGAGCAAGGAAAATGAGCATGTCAGATGAAATTTGCAGCAATGAAATCAACCGGATGAAGCATTGTTTTAAATCAGCTTTGAGTTAACTGATCAGGATGCCTGATCTTAATCATCTGATTGTACTCACCTGACGGTGCTAAGGGAATGTACGAAAAACGTGCCGCGGACAAAAGAAAAATCCCGCTCTGGCTTAGCGCCTGAGCGGGATTTTTTCAATCAAACGAACTGCCGGTGTTGCCGCCTGTTCCAGCTATGCGGTTCCCCAGCTTGACCGAGGCTAAACGGTTCGCCCTCGGCTAAAGAGCCTCAGGATCAGGAGCAGGACTACCGCACCAATCAGCGCGGTGATCAACGACCCGATAATCCCGCCGCCCATGTGCAGGCCGAGCACGCCGCCCAGCCATCCGCCAATGAACGCGCCGACAATGCCGACGATGATGTCCACGATAATTCCAAAGCCGCCGCCATCAACGATCCGGCCGGCGAGTGCGCCGGCAATTCCGCCAATGATCAGCCAAAAAATAATTCCGTGTGATACAGGTTCCATAGTGTTCTCCGTCAGGTGAAATGCGCGTAGCGGGCTACCAGCATGGTGATATCGATAATGACCGGAGGCATCTCCGGCTTAGGTGATTTCCATGTACCCCCTGAATCAATGGACCTATCGGCTTGTGCAAGCAGCGTGCCCGGAGAGGCCAATGCGGCAAGAACGACCGATTGACCAAGCTTGGCGCTTAAGACAAGCAGGCGTCACCCGGTTAAACCCGAACCCGAACAATCCCTCTAAGAGGTTGTGATTCACTTTTGCTATCGGACCATCGAATAGTCGGATTGTTTTGCTATGAGAGCGCCTCTATAGTTCATTCATCAGCGGCTTTAAGCAGGCGCCGAAACAGAGTGCCGAAACAAACAATCATCCTAAAGACAAAAGGAGACACGATGAACCAGATCGATCTGGCTGGACGCACCGTTGTAATCACCGGTGGCGCGCGCGGTATCGGCTATGCAGTGGCGCAACGTGCGCTCGCCTCGGGCGCTGAGGTTGCGCTGTGGGACATCGATGCGGAACGCCTCGAGCGAGCGCGTGGAGAACTGGCGAAGGCCGGTAAGGTCAGCGTTGCCGTGGTCGAACTGACGGAAGAGACATCGGTTGAGCAGGCAACGCAGCAGACGCTGGAAGCGCATCGAAAGATTGACGTGCTGATCAACTGCGCCGGCATCACCGGCGGCAACGGTACGACCTGGGAACTGGCGCCGGACGTATGGCGCCGTGTGATTGACGTGAACCTGATTGGACCGTATCTCACCTGCCGCGCCGTCGTGCCGCACATGCTGAAGGAAGGCTACGGCCGGATCGTGAACATTGCCTCGGTGGCGGGTAAGGAAGGCAATCCGAATGCGTCGCACTATAGTGCCTCTAAAGCCGGCCTGATCGGTCTCACTAAGTCGCTTGGCAAAGAGCTTGCCACGCGCGGCATCCTGGTGAACGCGGTGACGCCGGCCGCTGCCAAAACCGAGATTTTCGATTCCATGTCGCAGCAGCACATCGATTACATGCTTTCCAAGATCCCGATGAACCGCTTCCTGCTGCCGGAAGAAGCGGCTTCGCTCATCTTGTGGCTCAGCTCGGAAGACTGCGCGTTCAGCACGGCGTCGGTCTTCGATCTGTCCGGTGGCCGCGCGACGTATTGAAGCCGCTGCGGGCGAGGTTATAAGTATGCCCGCGACATAAAAATAACTGGAGACACGCATGAGCGAAACCGCTACTGCGGAGGACGCCGTCGTCGCGCGGGTGATGCGTCGTCTGCTGCCGTTCCTGCTGCTGATGTACATGCTGGCGTTTCTTGATCGGGCCAATATCGGCTTTGCGCAGAAAGCGCTGCAGCACGATACGGGTCTGTCGAACGCGGCCTTTGCGTTCGGAGCGGGGGTGTTTTTCGTCGGCTATGCGCTCTTTGAGGTGCCAAGCAATTTGCTGCTGCATCGGGTCGGGGCAAAGCTCTGGATGTGCCGGATCATGGTGACATGGGGGCTTGTTTCCGCAGCCATGGCGTTCGCGCATACGGCCACCATGTTCTATGTCTTGCGCTTCGCGCTGGGTGTGGCCGAGGCAGGTTTCTTCCCGGGCATTGTGTATTACCTCACGCGCTGGTTTCCGCAATCGGCGCGAGCAAGAGCATTAGGCGTGTTCTATTTCGGCGCGCCGCTCGCCTTCATCTTCGGCAGCCCGTTGTCCGGCGCATTGCTGGATCTGCATGGCGCGTTTGGTTTTGCGGGCTGGCAGTGGCTCTTTTTGGTGGAAGGCGTTCTTGCGTCCATCGTTGGCATCTGGGCATTCTGGTATCTGGACAACGATCCATCGAAGGCCCGCTGGCTAGATGCCGGTCAACGCGAACTCCTGCTCTCACGCCTGACTCAGGATGCACACACTGCGTCGGCACATGGTCCGCGCGGCGTGCTTGCCGCATTGATTGATCCACGCGTGCTGATCCTGTCGGCCGTGTATTTCCTGATTCAGATGTCCGTGTACGGCGTCATCTTTTATCTGCCGCAACAAGTGGCCGCGTTGCTGGGTGCGAACGTGGGTGCGAAGGTCGGTTTCGTCACGGCCATCCCCTGGTTGTGCGCAGTGCTGGTTACGTGGGTCGTACCTCGGTATGCGGATCGTCATGGGCAGCATCGATGGCTCGCCGTGTTGATGCTGGTCGTTGCCGGTGCGGGTATCGCGATATCGGGACTTGCGGGTCAACCTGTGATCTCGCTGATTGCATTGTGCTTCGCGGCGAGCGGCCTCATTGCAGCGCAACCGCTGTTCTGGAGCTTTCCCACGCATTACCTGACGGGCGCCGCCGCGGCTGGTGCCATCGCCCTGATCAATTCGCTCGGCAGCCTTGGCGGTTTCGTCGCGCCGATGGTGCGCACGGCCGCGGAGCGGTCCTATGCATCGACTAGCGCGGGTCTCGTCCTGCTGGGACTTGTTGCAGTGCTCGCGGCCATCGCGATCATCGTGTTTGTGCGTCCCGCGCAGGCACTCACGTATACGCACGACAAGCGTGCCGAAGCGTCCAGAACCAAATCGTCCTGAATAATAGAACCTTACGGAGTCCGATCATGTCCATGCCTACCATCCGCCACGTTCGCGCGTTCACTGTTCGCGGCGGCGGCGCTGATTATCACGACCAGGGCGCCGACCACTGGATCGACGACCATATCTCCACGCCAATGGCGCGTTACCCCGAGTATCGCCAAAGCCGCCAGTCGTTTGGCATCAACGTCCTCGGTTCGCTCGTGGTTGAAATTGAAGCAAGCGATGGCACGGTCGGCTTCGCGGTCACGACCGGCGGTGAGATCGGCGCGTTTATCGTGGAGAAACATCTGGCGCGGTTTCTCGAAGGTCAGCGAGTGACTGACATCGAAAAGATGTGGGACCAGATGTATTTCGCCACGCTCTATTACGGGCGCAAAGGCATTGTGCTGAATGCGATCTCGGG
>Ga0153932_1000304_pt1 | contig 16151 bp, 15 predicted proteins | sample TSNJ016MetaG_FD_102273 | JGI IMG/M metagenome (GOLD analysis project Ga0153932, IMG submission 102273) | Attine ant fungus gardens microbial communities from New Jersey, USA - TSNJ016 MetaG | ecosystem: Host-associated > Fungi > Mycelium > Unclassified | place: USA: New Jersey, Wharton State...
AGGCGCTCGTCGATCGCGTGCGCGACGGTCGCAGACTTCGGAGGATGATCGCAATCGCAGTCCGCCCAGAACGTACACATCGCATCGAACAGGACCGACAGTATCAACGTCACGTAGGGCAGTTTCACGGTGATGCCCTCCTCTGGGCGGTCACGAGCGAACTTGCCCCGATGCTCCTGGAACTCGTTCACGGGCATCATGATCCGCAGTGCATCGAGTTCACGCTGCAGGCGATTTTCAAAGGAGTAGTGAACAGTCGCCGAATGCGCAAGCGCCTTGCGCAGCTCGCAGAGCTGCCGGTCCTTCATCTCCATGCATCTGGTGAGCCGACGGACTTCGGCTTCAGCCTGCTGCAAACGTTGATCAGGAGCCGCGTGCGCCGATAGCATGAGTGGGGCGCTCTCCATGTCAGTGATTGTCCCTGCCTTGAGTTCTTTCATGATGTTCCCTGCCTCAAATGCGCATGCTTGTATCGTTTCGGCCGCATAACCGCGCCTCTCCGTCGCAAATCAACCGTGATGGTCAATCGCTGCGCAGTCATCAGACTTCAGCCATGTATGCTTTTTCGCTTTTATCAGACGAAATAACAACTACGAAAAAAGACAGGGTGTGACGCATCGGAGTCAGCATAGAGGTGCAGCTGGAGTGTCGAGAATTTTGAACCACAGGAAGGTCGCCCCCGTTTGTGTTGATCAGGAGGCGAGAACGCGAAAACCTGATAAAGGGATTGCAACCGTTGACGGGGCCGTCGTAAATACGCAACGCCTTTATGGAAATCCTACTTTCGATGGCTCTGCAGCGCCGTGGATCAGAGCAACATCGATTTTCAGCATAAAAAAATCGCCGGGTCCTGCCTCATGGCAAGACCCGGCGGTCTCCAACATATCGACAATCGGTCGCTAACTTACTTCTTAAAGTTAGCCACGCCGTCCGTAATTTCCTTGTGGGCCGCGTCCACGCCTTGCCAGCCTTCGACCTTCACCCATTTGCCTTTCTCCAGCGCCTTGTAGTGCTCAAAGAAATGCTTGATCTGGTCTTTCAGATATTCCGGCACGTCATCGACCGTCTTCATGTGCGCCGTCATCGGGCAAATCTTGTCGTGGGCGACCGCAACCAGCTTTGCATCGACACCCGATTCATCGGTCATCTGCAGCATGCCCAATGCGCGTGCCCGAACCACGGATCCAGCCAGCAACGGGAACGGCGTGATCACAAGCACATCGACGGGGTCGCCGTCACCTGAAAGCGTCTGCGGAATGAAACCGTAATTCGCCGGGTAACGCATGCCGGTGCCGATAAAACGGTCGACCACGAGCAGGCCCATGTCCTTGTCCGCTTCGTACTTCACCGGGTCGCTTTGCGCCGGGATCTCGATGATCACGTTGAAGTCCTGCGGAAGATCCTTGCCTGCGGGTACGTTGTTAAAGCTCATATGCACTCTCTTCAAAGTGGAAATTCGGTGTCGGAGATAAACGCATCGGTACGCGCTCACGCCGCGTTTTGCTGCAACGCGACAACACGCGTGAAGGGCGAACGCCCTGACTGCAACGCAGCGTCGAAGTTTTACGTTTGGCCATGAAACGGCGCAATTACGTCATTATAGCCAATCAAAGGGTGTGCTCCGCCCGTCCGCGGCAAGCCGGGAAAACGGGAAAACGGCGCAAAATAGGCTGTGAGCAGTGTGATCGGTAACGTAAATGCCCGTACACAAAGTAAATGAAGCGCCGCGCAATGGACTGACGTGACGTGACGGGACTGACGTGACGGTGCACCCCTAACTAACAGCCACGGAGACAGGAGTCAGGCATGGAAGAGGTAAAGCATTTCATCGGCAACCAGTGGGTGGCGCCGGCAAGCCACGAGAGCATTGCCGTCATCGATCCGTCCGACGGCCAGGTCTTCGCGCAACTCGCGCGTGGCAACGCAGCCGATATCGACCGCGCGGTCCAGGCAGCACGCCACGCGTACGAAGGCCCGTGGGGCCACGCAAGCGCCGCCGATCGAGGACGCGTGCTGTACAGGCTTTCGATGATCATCGCCGCCCATCAGGACGAACTGGCGCATCTCGAAGCACGAGACACCGGCAAACCCCTGAAGCAAGCCCACGCCGATGCAGCGGGCATCGCGCGGTATTTCGAGTTCTACGCAGGCGCCGCCGACAAGCTTCACGGCGAGACCTTGCCCTATCAAACCGGCTACACCGTCCTCACGATCCGCGAACCGCACGGCGTGACCGGACATATCGTGCCCTGGAACTACCCGTTGCAAATCTTCGGGCGCAGCGTCGGCGCGGCGCTCGCGGCCGGCAACGCGTGCGTTGTAAAGCCGGCGGAGGACGCGTGTTTATCGATACTGCGCATTGCCGAACTCGCCGCCGAAGCGGGCTTGCCGGAAGGCGCGCTGAACATCGTCACGGGGTATGGATACGAAGCCGGCGCGGCCCTGGCAAGACATCCGGGCATCGATCACATCTCGTTCACGGGATCGCCGGCAACGGGCGCGGCGGTGGTCAAGATGGCCGCCGATAACCACGTCCCCGTCACGCTCGAACTCGGCGGCAAGTCGCCGCAGATCGTTTTCGCCGATGCCGACTTCGACGCCGCCCTGCCCGTGCTTGTCTCGGCGATCGTGCAAAACGCGGGGCAGACGTGCTCGGCGGGCAGCCGCGTATTGATCGAGCGATCGGCGTACGAGCCGCTGCTCGAGCGGTTGTCGGCGGCGTTCAGCGCGTTGAAGGTGGGCCCCAGTAAGCTCGATCTCGATTGCGGTCCGCTGATCAGCGCGAAGCAGCAGCAACGCGTATGGGATTTTCTCTCCGATGCCCAACACGATGGCATCGCGATGGCCGCGCACGGCGAAGTGGTTTCTGAAGCGCCCGAAGCGGGCTTTTATCAGGCGCCGACGCTCTTGCGCGATGTCCCGCCGTCGCATCGGCTCGCTCGCGAGGAAGTGTTCGGCCCGGTGCTGTGCGCGATGCCCTTCGATGACGAAGCCGACGCGGTGAGGCTCGCCAACGGCACGGACTTCGGCCTGGTCGCGGGCGTCTGGACACGCGATGGCGGCAGGCAGATGCGCATTGCCCGCAAGGTGCGCTCAGGGCAAGTGTTCATCAATAACTACGGTGCGGGCGGCGGCGTGGAACTGCCGTTCGGCGGCGTCAAGCATTCGGGCCATGGCCGCGAAAAAGGCTTCGAAGCGTTGTATGGATTCACGGTGCTGAAAACCATCGCCATTAAACATGGTTAAGCAGTAAACACAGGAGACGACATGAGACTGCAAGGCAAGACTGCGATTGTGACCGGCGGCGGATCGGGATTCGGCGAAGGTATTGCGAAGACGTTTGCGCGCGAAGGCGCGAACGTCGTGGTGAATGACCTCAACGGCGAGGCGGCCGAGCGCGTCGCGAGCGAGATTGCGGTGAGCGGCGGCAAGGCGATCGCGGTCCCCGGCGACGTGACAAAACAAGCCGACTGGCAAACGCTCTTCGACGCGGCCATCGAAGACTTCGCCAGCGTCCAGGTCGTGGTGAACAATGCGGGCACGACACATCGAAACAAGCCGGTGATGGAAATCACCGAAGCCGAATTCGACCGCGTCTATGCGGTGAATGTGAAGAGCATCTACTTCAGCGTCGCGCAATTCGTGCCCTACTTCCGCAAGGTTGGCGGGGGATCGTTTATCAACATTGCATCGACGGCGGGCGTGCGGCCGCGGCCTGGTCTGATCTGGTACAACGGCAGCAAGGCGGCGGTGATTATCGCGAGCAAAGCGCTGGCGGTAGAGCTTGGGCCGGACCGGATTCGCGTCAACTGCATCAACCCGGTGATGGGCGAAACGGGTTTGCTCTCGGAGTTCATGGGCATGGAAGACACGCCCGCGAACCGTCAGAAGTTTCTCGCGACCATTCCGCTCGGCCGCCTTTCGACTCCGCAGGACATTGCGAATGCCGCGCTGTATCTTGCCTCCGATGACGCCGAGTTCATCACCGGCGTGGCGTTGGAAGTGGACGGCGGGCGCTGCGTTTGAGCGTTCGAATTTCGCGCTTTTGAGCAACTTTCAAGCATGCGTGAAACGGTATCCGGTGCTTGCGCGCCGGATACCGATCATCGGTGTATTCCCCATAGAAAACAGATGGTTGCGGCTTGGAGCGAGCGGCTAAAATCGACAGCATATTTTCCCATCGATAAAAATAGTGAGGAGACAAAATGGCCAGTACTGCGGGTGATTTGCATCGACCGGGCGCGGGCGCGCCGCCCTCCGCGTTCGAAGCGGCGACGTATAAGAAGGTCGCCTGGCGGCTCTTGCCATTGCTGCTGATCTGTTATGTGGTCGCGTATCTGGATCGCGTGAACGTGGGCTTCGCGAAGCTGCAGATGTCGACGGATCTTGGTTTGAGCGATGCTGTGTATGGATTTGGCGCAGGCATCTTCTTCTTCGGCTATTTCATCTTCGAAATCCCGAGCAACGTCATCTTGCACAAGGTCGGCGCGCGCGTGTGGATCGCGCGGATCATGATCACGTGGGGCATCATTTCCGCCCTGACGATGTTCATCACCACGCCTACGATGTTCTATGTCATGCGATTCATTCTGGGCGTGGCCGAAGCGGGATTTTTCCCCGGCATCATTCTCTATCTCACGTACTGGTTTCCGGCTGAACGGCGCGGGCGTATGACCACGTTGTTCATGACGGCGATCGCGTTATCGGGGTTGATCGGTGGCCCAGTGTCGGGCTGGATCATGAAGAACTTCGATGGCGTCAACGGCTGGCATGCGTGGCAATGGCTGTTCTTGCTGGAGGGCATTCCATCCATCGTGGTCGGGATTGTCGTGTTCATCTTCATGGACGACGGCATTGCAAAAGCGAAGTGGCTGACGGTTGAAGAACGTGAGTTGCTGGAGCGAAATATTGCTAAGGACAACGTCGAGAAGGAAGACATGCCCGTGCTTGAGGTGCTCAAAAGCGGCCGGGTCTGGTTGATGAGCCTGACGTATTTCTCGTTCGTGATGGGGCTTTATGGCGTGAGCTTCTGGCTGCCGACGATTATCAAGGCGACGGGCGTGACCGATGCGCTGACCATTGGCTTGCTGTCCGCGATTCCGTTTGGCGCGGCGGTGATCGGCATGCTGCTCGTTGCGCGCAGTGCCGATAAACGTGGCGAACGGCGATGGCATATCGCCATTCCGGCGACTGTGGGGGCGCTGGGGTTGGTGGTGTCGGTGGTGTGGTCGACGAATACGCCGATGGCCATGCTTGGGCTCACGTTGGCTACGATGGGAATTCTCACTACCTTGCCGCTGTTCTGGAGTTTGCCTACCGCGTTCTTGGCAGGAACCGGAGCTGCAGCCGGGATCGCGATGATCAATTCGCTCGGGAATCTGGCTGGGTTTTTGAGTCCTTATCTCGTGGGATGGTTAAAGCAAGTGACAGCATCGAACGCCAGCGGCATGTATATGCTCGCCGCATTTATGGTGCTGGGTGGCTTGCTCGCGTTGAGCGTGCCGAAGCGGGTGGTGAATCGATAAAACCTGCGTCGCCCATGGTTTGGCCCCGGATGCACTTGCATCCGGGGTGCCGCCGGCAAGAATGGCGCTCCGGCCGAATGACTGCTTAATCGGAGGCCATCTTGGGGTTAGTCAATCCTCGCCCCCACTTTAAATACCTCTCGCGAAAATATTGAATAGCGAAGCTGTCGTTGCGATACGAACCCGGAACTCGCATCTGGAAATCGGGGCGAAACTCTGCCCGGCACGGCCCACTGCTTATTTAGAAGGGTCCCGCGCTCCACCCCCAAGGGTCCCACGCTCCACCCCCACGCCTGACGCACCGCCACAAGGCGTCTCTTCCGCCTCTGCACCAAAAGTGCGCACCAGTATTAACCCCGCCATTCCCCCTCTCGCCCCGTCCCACCTTCAATCCCACCTTCCATCAGCACAAACCATCGATTGGCATAACCCTTGCAGTGTCCAACCCACTGACCCTCCGTCAGCGATATAAAAAAAATCCACCAGACACCCGCCTCAAACAAACATATCGGCAAGGGGAAATACAATGAAACGACGCAGTCTCCTGAAGTTCGGCTCCATGTCGGGCGCGCTCGCGATTGCGGGCCAACTGCCCATTTCAAAGGCGCAAGCCGCCGATACCGGACCGATTAAAGTCGGCGTTCTCCATTCGCTCTCTGGAACGATGGCGATTTCGGAAACGTCGCTGAAAGACACTGCGCTGATGACCATCGCCCAGATCAATGCAAGTGGCGGCGTGCTCGGCCGTCAGCTCGAACCGGTCGTGGTCGATCCCGCATCGAACTGGCCGCTCTTCGCCGAAAAAGCCCGTCAACTGATCTCGCAAGACAAGGTTGCGGTGACGTTTGGCTGCTGGACATCGGTATCGCGCAAATCGGTGCTGCCGGTGTTCGAAGAACTCAACGGCCTGCTCTTCTACCCGGTGCAATACGAAGGCGAAGAAATGTCGCGCAACGTGTTCTACACGGGCGCAGCGCCTAACCAGCAAGCCATCCCCGCCACCGAATACCTGATGAGCAAGGAAGGCGGCGCGGCCAAGCGCTTCTTCCTGCTCGGCACCGACTACGTGTATCCGCGTACGACGAACAAGATCCTGCGCGCGTTCCTGCACTCGAAGGGCGTGAAGGACGACGACATTCAAGAGGTCTACACGCCGTTCGGCCACGCGGACTATCAGACCATCGTTGCAAACATCAAGACGTTCTCGCAAGGCGGCAAGACCTGCGTAATCTCGACGGTGAACGGCGATTCCAACGTGCCGTTCTATAAAGAGCTCGGCAACCAGGGCCTGAAAGCCACCGATGTGCCGGTCGTCGCGTTCTCGGTGGGCGAAGAGGAACTGCGCGGTATCGATACAAAGCCGCTGGTCGGCAATCTGGCCGCATGGAACTACTTCATGTCGCTGAAGAACCCGGAGAACACGAAGTTCAAGGCGATGTTCGCCGACTGGGTGAAGAAGAACAACCTGCCGGGCGGCGACAAGCGTGTGACGAACGACCCGATGGAGGCGACCTTCGTCGGCATCCATATGTGGAAACAGGCGGCGGAAAAAGCGAAGAGCGTCGATGTCGACAAAATCCGCGTGGCCATGGTCGGCCAGAAGTTCGCGGCACCGTCGGGCTTCACGCTCGAGATGGACGGGAACCACCATCTGCACAAGCCGGTGATGATCGGTGAAGTGCGTGCGGACGGCCAGTTCAACGTCGTGTGGCGCACCAAGACCGCTATTCGCGCGCAACCGTGGAGCCCGTACATTCAGGGCAACGAAGGCAAGCCGGATGTCGTCAGTTCGATTCCGGATTTCCTGCGCCGCCGACGCGTGGCTTAAGGGGCTTGAGTGGCTTGGGCCTCGGCATCAAGCCTTGGTAAGTACCAACGTTGAAACATCGAACCGCCGCGCTCGAAGCACAAGAACAAGAGCGGCGGTTCGTACGAGTGTGGGCAGCACGCAACAGGCCACGCCCCGCTCCGCTCCACCAGACAGGCCATTCATGACTGATTCGATGCTTCGCTTCGCTCGCCGTGGCCTCTGCGCAATCCTGATTGCCTGCATGCCGATCGCCGCATTCGCGGCCCTGACAGCCGATGATCTCGCGCCACTTGCCGCTGACGACTTCGACGCGAAGTCAGCCGCCGTCGACAAGCTGATCGCTAACGCCGATGCCCCTTCTGTCGCGGTATTGAACGCGCTTTCCGATGGCTCGCTGGTCGCCACCGATGCCGGCAAAGTGCTGATCCAGACCGATGACGGCAACAAGGATCCGCTCACCAACAAAGTGGTGGAAGCGCCCGATGCGCAACCGGTCACGTTAAACAATCTGCTGCGCTCGAAGGTATCGGGTGCGTTGTCGGGGTTGCAGCTGGCATCGCCGGATATTGCTGTGCGCCGCGCGGCTATCGACGAATTGCTGAAGAACGCCGATCCGTCTATCAAACCGCTCGTCGATAAAGCCCGCGCGAAAGAAACCGACCCAGCGCTCAAAAAGCGTCTCGATACGCTCTGGGCCACCACCGCATTACACGATACCGACGCCAACAAGCGCCTCGAAGCCGTCGAACTGGTCGCCGCGCGTCACGACCTGGATATGAACGAACTGCTGCGCCCGATCGTTGCGAAGAACGCGGACGGCACCTTCTCCGAACCCGATGCACGCGTGCGTGCCGCGGCGCAAACAGGCATCGAAGAACTGAACTCGATACAACGACGCGGCGAGATTGTCGGCACGATCTTCGCGGGGTTGTCGCTCGGAAGCGTCCTGTTGCTCGCGGCACTGGGCCTTGCGATCACGTACGGCTTGATCGGCGTGATCAACATGGCGCATGGCGAGTTCCTGATGATCGGCGCGTATGCCACGTATGTGGTCCAGAACCTCGTGCAGCACTACGCACCGGGCGCGTTCAACTGGTATCCGCTGTTCGCCGTGCCTGTGTCGTTCGCAGCGGCAGCGGTTGTCGGCATCGTGCTTGAACGGCTGGTAATCAAACATCTGTATGGGCGCCCGCTCGAAACCCTGCTGACCACTTTCGGCATCAGCCTGATCCTGATCCAGGCCACGCGCACGATTTTCGGCGCGCAGAACGTGCAGGTGACGAACCCATCGTGGATGAGCGGCGGCGTCTCCGTCATGCAGAACCTGATCCTGCCGTACAACCGTCTCACCATTCTCGGCTTCTCGTTGGTCGTCGTGCTGCTCGCCTGGGTCGTGCTGACCAAGACACGCCTCGGCTTGTTCGTGCGCGCCGTCACGCAAAACCGCCGCATGGCGGCATGCGTTGGCGTGAAGACCGCTCGCGTGGATTCCTATGCATTTGCGTTTGGCGCCGGCATCGCCGGGCTCGGCGGCTGTGCGCTCTCGCAGATCGGCAATATCGGACCGGATCTGGGGCAAAGCTACATCATCGATTCATTCATGACGGTCGTGCTTGGCGGTGTCGGACAACTGGCGGGAACAGTGATCGGCGGGTTTGGTCTCGGGCTTGTCAGCAAGACGATCGAGCCGTTCTGGGGCGCGGTGCTTGCGAAGATCGCGGTGCTCGTGCTGATCGTGTTGTTTATCCAGAAACGTCCTCAAGGCATGTTCGCCTTGAAGGGCCGAAGCGCCGAGGTTTGAGATGAATACACCCAACGTCTCCGCGAATCTCGACGTCGCGCCGCAGCCCGACGAGCAGGCAAAGCGCGAAGGTTTCGCGTTGGGCCTGCCGCCGCGCGCAGCTCTCCTTCCTCGCAACGGCTGGATTGCGCTGATCGCGTTCATCATTGCGATGGGTATCTACGTGCCGGTCGCGGCGCTGGTGCTGCCGGAGTCGAGCACGTTCCACTTAAGTGCTTATTCGATGACGCTTGTCGGCAAGCTCATGTGCTACGCGATAGGTGCATTGGCGCTTGATCTCGTCTGGGGATATTGTGGAATTCTAAGTCTCGGGCACGCGCTGTTCTTCGCGCTCGGCGGTTATGCGATGGGCATGTATCTGATGCGCTCGATTGGCCGCGAAGGGAACTATCAAAGCGATCTGCCGGACTTCATGGTGTTCCTCGACTGGCACAAGCTGCCCTGGTATTGGGAAGGCACCGAGCACCTCTGGTACGCGCTGTTGCTGGTCATCGTGGTGCCGGGTGTGCTTGCATGGATCTTGGCTTCTTCACGTTCCGCTCGCGCGTTAAAGGCGTGTATCTGTCGATCATCACGCAAGCCATGACCTTCGCTGCGATGCTGCTGTTCTATCGCAACGAAACCGGCTTCGGCGGCAACAACGGCTTCACCGATTTCAAGCGTATCGCGGGCTTCCCGATCACGTCGGCGAGTACGCGCACGGTGCTGTTCCTGATGACGCTGGGCGTGCTGATTCTTGCGTTTATCGCGGCACGGGCGATTGTGACGTCAAAGCTCGGGCGTGTGGTTACGGGTGTTCGCGATGGCGAAGCGCGGCTGATGTTTCTTGGCTATAGCCCGCTGTCGTACAAGCTTTTTATCTGGACCGTATCAGCAATTCTGTGCGGCATTGCGGGAGCGTTGTACGTGCCGCAAGTCGGCATCATCAACCCGAACGAGATGTCGCCGGGTAACTCTATCGAAATGGCGATCTGGGTCGCCGTGGGTGGGCGTGGAACCTTGATCGGGCCGATTATCGGTGCGTTCGCGGTGAACGGCGCGAAGAGCTTTTTTACGGCGAATTTCCCTGAATACTGGCTGTTCTTCCTGGGCTTGATCTTCACGCTCGTGCCCTTGCTTTTGCCGAACGGCATCATGGGTCTTATCGATATCGCGCTGCGCAAGAAGAAAGCCGGAGGACATCCACATTGAACACATTAGCGAATGCGTACAACGCCTTGATCGTCGATCTGCCACCGCTGCCGGAGATCAACGAGCGTAACCAGAACGGCATCACGGGTCTCGGTCACGTGCTGGAACCGGGTGAGATCGATGTCTCGCACGGCACGATTCTGTACCTTGAAGATGTGACCGTGAGCTTCGATGGTTTTCGCGCGCTGAACAAGCTGACGCTGTCTATTGATGTAGGCGAACTGCGTTGCGTGATCGGGCCCAATGGCGCTGGCAAGACCACGATGATGGACGTCATTACGGGTAAGACGCGGCCGGATTCCGGCAAGGTTTTTCTTGGGCAGACGTTCGATCTCGCGCGCATGTCGGAGCCGGTCATTGCGCGTACGGGAATCGGGCGCAAGTTCCAGAAGCCGACTGTGTTCGAGAATCATCCGGTGTGGGAGAACCTCGAGCTCGCGATGAAAACTGACAAAGGGTGGCTTGCATCGCTCAGGTCAAAGCTGGATCGGCAAGCGCAAGCGCGCATTGAAGAAACGCTGGAGCTGATCCATCTCGAAGCCGATGCCACGCGTTATGCCGGCGAGTTGTCGCACGGGCAGAAGCAGCGGCTGGAGATTGGCATGTTGCTGATGCAGCAGCCGGCATTGCTTCTCCTTGATGAACCGGCCGCCGGTATGACGGACCACGAGACGATGCAGCTTGCGGAATTGCTCAATAAGCTGCGCGGTACGTGTTCGATGATGGTTGTCGAGCATGACATGGAATTTGTCGCTGCGCTCTCAGGCGATACCGGACGCGTGACGGTGATGGCCGAAGGCAGCGTACTCGCGCACGGCACGCTTGACGAAGTGAAGCGCAACGAGAAAGTGATCGAGTCGTATCTTGGTCGTTGATCTGGCCACCCCGGGATTATAAAAATGCTCGAAGTCGATTCACTTAACCAGTTCTACGGCGGCAGCCACATCCTGCGCGATGTGAAGATGACCGTGCCCGATGGAAAGCTAACCGTTCTACTCGGCCGCAACGGCGTAGGCAAGACCACCCTGCTGCGCTGCCTGATGGGCGTAGTGCCGACCAAAAGCGGCACGATCTCCTGGCGCGGTGCAAAAATCTCCTCCATGCCCACCTACAAGCGCGTCGCAAGCGGCCTCGCCTACGTACCCCAAGGCCGCGACATCTTCGGCCGCCTGACCGTTGAAGAAAACCTGCTCGTCGGCGCAGCAAGCCGCAAGACGCCATCGAAAGTACCGGACCGAATCTACGAACTCTTCCCCGTGCTCAAGGACATGAAAAGCCGCCGCGGCGGCGATCTATCGGGCGGTCAGCAACAGCAACTTGCAATCGGCCGCGCGCTGATGAGCGAACCGCAACTGCTCATTCTCGATGAACCCACCGAAGGCATCCAGCCGTCCATCATCCAGGATATCGGGCGCACGTTGCGTCAACTCGTCGATGAAATGGGCATGACGGTTTTGCTCGTCGAACAGTACTACGACTTCGCCCGGGAACTGGCGGACAGATATTGGGTCATGAGCCGCGGCGAAATCGTTGCGGGCGGCGCGGGCACGGACATGGAAGCCGAAGGCGTGCGGGAGTTGATCGCAGTCTGACGCTCGCCGTACTATTGGCGACTCGCTCTACTCCAGAAAGCCCCATGCATCACGAACCTATCGCTGCGCTGTTGCCCTCGACTATCCCGGACCCTGACTCTGATTCCGGCGAGTGGCACGGCAAGCTCGAACTCGGCTTTACACATCAGCCTCCCGAACGCACCGCGCTCACGCATCGCAAGCATATGGGCCCGCTGCGCATGCAACGCCCGCTCTACCCCGAAGGCGATGCCATTTGCCACGCGGTCATCGTGCATCCGCCAGGCGGCGTGGCGGGCGGCGACCGGCTCGTAATCGATATCGACTTGGACGAGCAAACGCACGCGGTCATCACGACGCCCGGCGCAACCAAGTGGTACAAGGCGAACGGCAAACTTGCCACGCAGCGCATTCATATCCGCGTCGGCGCGAACGCTAAGCTCGACTGGCTGCCGCAGAACAACATCGTGTTCGAGTCATCGAATGTAGCGCTGAATTTCACGCTGACAATGGATGAATCGGCAACAGCTATCGGCTGGGACGCAATGCAGTTGGGCCGGCAAGCAGCCGGCGAACGATGGTCGGACGGTCGGCTGGTTTCCACCGCGCGGATCAAGGACAGCAAGGGCCGGTTGCGCTGGTTCGAACGCGCGCTGCTCAGCGCCCATGACCCTCTGCGGCTCGCGCCCCAAGGCCTTGCGGGCTTTCCCGCCTACGGCACGCTATGGGCACTCAGTCCGGGGTGCGACGACGCGCTGGCGGAGTCCCTGACATCGCAACTTCCGTTTAATGACACGCTGCGCGCCGCCGCTTCCTGCGTCGCGCCGGGCGTACTGATCATCCGTGCCGCCAGCCACTCGATGGAACCGCTCCAACAGTTGATGACCGGATGCTGGACCACGTTGCGCCCGCTGATTCATCGCGTCGATGCCAGACCGTTGCGGCTTTGGACAACGTAGCCGGGTTATTCCTCATAAAATGCGCACCACAAAAGCGCACAATTAAGCCCGTGTTTTGTGCATCGCAACGGTGTGCATCCCGCTCAAGCCCGTCCAGCAAGGCGCAAATGCAATGGCACGACTCTCGCTTAATTCCCTTTCCGACGAGTGCGTCCACCTGTGACCATCAACGAGACGCACCGCGCCATATCGCGATCCAAGGAAAGAGAATCAAATGACCAACACGCTTCGCCGCCGCGCGCTTCGCTCTGCAGTTGCCGCTCTCATCACCCTCCCGGCGTTTGCTCTAATCCCGCTGACCGCCCAAGCCGATGCGCTCGATAACGTCACCAAAGCCGGCGTCCTGAAAGTGGCCGTGCCCGAGGATTACCCGCCGTTCGGCGCCGTCGGCGCAGACATGCAGCCGCAAGGTTATGACATCGACATGGCCGCGCTGCTCGCCAAGTCGCTCGGCGTGAAGCTGGAACTCGTGCCGGTCAACAGCGCGAATCGCGTGCCGTATCTGACGACAAACAAAGTGGATCTCGTGATTTCGTCGCTGGGCAAGACGCCGGATCGCGAGAAGGTCATGGACTTCTCAGCGCCCTACGCGCCGTACTTCCAGGGCGTGTTCGGGCCCGCCAATGTCAAGGTCACCGGCCCCGCCGATCTCACCGGCAAGACGGTCGGCGCAACCCGCGGCGCGCTCGAAGAAATCGCGCTGACGCAAATGGCGCCGAACGCGACCATCAAGCGCTTCGAGGACAACAACGCAACCATCCAGGCATTCCTCTCCGGCCAGGTTGATCTGATCGCGGCGGGCAATATCGTGGCCGCAGCCATCCTTTCGAAGAATCCGCCGCGCCGTCCGGAACCGAAATTCATCATCAAGAACTCGCCGTGTTTCGTCGGCATGAACAAGAACGAACCGCGCTTGCTGGCTAAAGTCGATGCAGCCATCGCCCAGTCGAAAAAGGACGGCTCGCTCGAAGCGATGTCGGAGAAATGGTTCAAGGCGCCGTTGCCGGCCGGTTTGTAATCTCGCGCGTCATTCAACATCAAGCTTAAAAACAAAGCTCAAATAACAAGGCGCCGATTCAATGGCTTATCAACTCCAGTTCGGCGATCTCGGGCAGTACGCCGGCATGTTCGCGAGCGGCGCGGCAGTCACGCTTGGCCTGACCGCCGTGTCAACGGTGCTCGGCCTCGCGGTCGGCATACTCGGTGCAGCGGGCAAAGGCAGCAAGTATCCGGCGGTGCGTTCGTTCGTTGGCGGTTACGTGGAAGCGATCCGCAATACGCCTTTCATCGTGCAATTGTTCTTCGTGTTTTTCGGGCTGCCGGCGCTGGGTATTCGCATCGATGAATACGTAGCCGCCGTCCTCGCGATGACGCTCAATCTCGGCGCGTATTCGGTGGAGATCACCCGCTCGGGTATCGCGGCCGTGCCGAAGGGGCATCTTGAAGCAGCAGCGTCGCTTGCGATGACCCGCGGCGAGACCTTTAGGCATGTGGTCTTGCCGCAAGCCATCGCCAAGGTGTTCCCGGCACTGACAAGCCAGATCGTGATCACGATGCTTGGCTCGGCGGTGGTATCGCAGATATCCGTCTCCGATCTCACCTATGCCGCAAGCTACATTCAGTCGCGCAACTTCCGCGCGTTCGAAACGTATTTCCTGATCACGGCCGCGTACCTCGTGATGGCGATCCTCTTGCGCTTCGTTCTCAACGAAGCAGGCAAACGCCTGTTCGCCCGCAACCTGCGAGGCGCGCGATGATCGAATTTACGTTTGAACAGATCCTTACGAACTTGCTGCTCGCGGCGCGCTGGACCATCGTGCTGTCGATTGTTTCCTTCGTGGCCGGCGGGATCGTGGGCTTCGTGCTGCTCGTGATGCGCGTGTCGAGTTCACGGGTTTTGCGCACCATCGTGAAGGTTTACATCGAGATATTCCAGGGCACGCCGCTGCTGATGCAGCTGTTCCTCGTGTTCTTTGGTTTGCCGCTGCTCGGCATTGAAGTTCAGCCGTGGATTGCTGCAACGGTTGGACTTACGTTGTTCACAAGCGCCTATCTCGCCGAGATCTGGCGCGGCTGCGTCGAGGCTATTCCCAAGGGTCAATGGGAAGCATCGTCCAGTCTCGCGATGAATTATTTCGAGCAACTGCGTCATGTGATTCTTCCGCAAGCTACGCGCATTGCTATCGGCCCGACGGTCGGCTTCGGCGTGCAAGCCGTGAAGGACACGGCGCTGGTGTCGATCATCGGCTTCACCGAACTCACGAAAGCCGGCACGATGATTTCGAACGCGACGTTCAGGCCCTTCGTGGTCTACGGCCTCGTCGCCGTGATCTATTTCGTGATTTGTTATCCGCTTACCCGCACCGCGCGCACGCTCGAAAGGAAATGGAATGCCGCTCGTTGAAACGCAAAACCTCAAGAAGCAGTTCGGCGCAAACCAGGTCCTGAAGGGCATCGATTTTTCGGTGGAGTCGGGACAGGTGGTGGCAATCATCGGACGCAGCGGCTCAGGTAAAAGCACGCTGCTGCGGACCTTGAACGGACTAGAAAGTATCGACGAAGGGTCGATCGAAATCGACGGCGAGCACATGGACGCACGTCATGCGGATCTGCGTGCATTGCGCCTCAAGGTGGGCATGGTGTTCCAGCAGTACAACCTGTTTCCGCATCTGACCGCAGGACAGAACGTGATGCTCGCGCAGACGGTGGTGAAGAAGGTTCACAAGGCGAAGGCGCGCGCGACCGCTGAGCAAGTGCTTGAACGCGTGGGCCTCGGCGATAAATTCAACGCCTATCCCGAACAACTTTCAGGTGGACAGCAGCAGCGCGTGGCGATTGCACGGGCGCTTGCCATGAAGCCCTCGGTCCTGCTCTGCGATGAAATCACCTCCGCGCTCGACCCCGAACTCGTGGGTGAAGTATTGGCTGTTGTGGAAAGCCTCGCCGCCGACGGCATGACGCTCATCATGGTCACGCACGAAATGCGCTTTGCGCGCCGCGTGTCGAACAAGGTCGTCTTCATGCATCAGGGGCGCGTGTGGGAAAGCGGCACCCCGGAAGAGATCTTCGAGCGGCCGACGACCGTCGAGCTACAGAAGTTCATCCAATGAAATCGTAGGATAGCAATGCTAGGATTTCATTTAACTTCAGCACTTCAAACAAGACACGCTCCAAACCCATGAAGCTCACTCACCGCGAAAAAGACAAGCTGCTGATCTTCACCGCCGCGCTGCTCGCCGAACGGCGTCGCGCACGCGGGCTGAAGCTGAACTATCCGGAGGCCATCGCGTTCAT
>Ga0153932_1000305_pt1 | contig 16107 bp, 14 predicted proteins | sample TSNJ016MetaG_FD_102273 | JGI IMG/M metagenome (GOLD analysis project Ga0153932, IMG submission 102273) | Attine ant fungus gardens microbial communities from New Jersey, USA - TSNJ016 MetaG | ecosystem: Host-associated > Fungi > Mycelium > Unclassified | place: USA: New Jersey, Wharton State...
CGCCGACGTGCACGCGCCGCGATTTTCTGCTGCTGGTCGAGCGTGGATTGAGCGATGTCGCGCAACGCAAATCCCTGCGATAAGCCGATGTACGCGCGCACCACGTTCGCTTCGAGTTCGAGTTGTGCTGCACGGGCATCGGCGGCGCGCGCGTGGGTGGCATCCAGCGCGCGTTCCGCCGCGTTGCCGTCGCGGCCCCAGAGGTCGAGGTTGTACGAGAGCTGCAGCGCGGCCGTGTTGTCCCAGGTGTTGACGTTGTTGTACGGGCCGGGACCGTAATAGCCGTTTTCTGGCCACTGCTGGCGGTTGATCGCCATCGATCCATCGACTTGAGGCGCGAGCGCGGCTTGCGCCACGCCGGCCATCGAACGGGCTTCGCGCACGCGTGCGGCGGCCAGCGCCAGCGTCGGATTCCCGGCCTGCGCGCGCGCAACCCAGGCGTCGAGTTGCGGGTCGTTGTAGGCGCGCCACCATGTCGACGCCGGCCACGCCGCGTCGGTGTTAGCCGCACGCAGCGTCGCGCCGGCATCGAGCGACGACGTGTCCTGAAGCGTATCTTCGGGACTGACGTTTTTCGTGCTCGCGCAGCCTGCTATTGTTAAAATTAATGTAAGAACCATCGGAACGATGGTCTTTCTGATCGTGCGAATTCGCAAAATTATTTATCAAATCGGATTGAGACACAGGCCAGAATTATATTTTTGCCTCGATTGGCGAGTAACTGGCAAAAATGAAAAGCATTGTTACGCGTTTTGATGTAATCATCGTTGCTTATGGCGTAACAATGCGGGATCACCGGAACGAGACCCAAGGCTCATGGATACGCTTCAAAACATGCGCGTGTTCTCGCGGGTTGTTGAAGCCGGCAGCTTCACTGCCGCGGCTCAGCAACTGAACACGACCACCGCTTATGCATCGCGCGCCGTCTCCGATCTCGAAGCGCACTTGCGCACTCGCTTACTCAACCGGACGACGCGCCGGATCGCGCTGACCGAAGCCGGCGAGCGTTATTTGCAGCGCTGCGAGCAGATTCTGGCGTATGTGGATCAGGCGGAAGCGGAAGCCGGCGACGCGCACGCGCGCCCGGCCGGCAAGCTCAAGATGCACGCCATGGCGGGTATCGGCCAGCATTACATCGTGCCGATGATTTCGCGTTACCGAAAACTGCATCCATCGGTGCAGATCGACCTGACGCTTGCGCAGCGCGTGCCCGACCTGCTGGATGAAGGTTTTGACGTGTCTATTGTGCTTGGGACCGAGCTGCCCGATTCAGGGCTGGTTTCCCAGCGCCTGGGAAGCGCGTTCAGCATCGCTTGTGCGTCGCCGGGCTATATCCAGGAACACGGTGTGCCGCATGTCTTGTCCGATCTGGTGCGGCACACGTGTTTGCAACTCATTACGCCCGCGTTTCCGCCGAACAAATGGACCTTCGATGGTCCGAACGGACAGGAAACCGTCACCCTCGGGCCATCGACCTTCACGGTGAATGTGGCGGAAGCCATGGCAGTGGCAATCAGCGAGGGTATGGGCGTGGGAATATTGCCCACGTCATCGGCCCTGCCTGCGTTGCGCGCGGGGTCCTTGGTGCGTGTCTTGCCGCAATACACCATGCAGATGCTCAATCTATTTGCGTTGTATCCCTCGCGTCAGTACCTGGACGCGAAGATCCGGACCTGGGTCGAGTATTTGCGTGCTGAGTTGCCTGCCGCACTCGCCGCCGATGAAAAATCCCTGCAAGAATTTGTGGCGTCATAAGCTTATGAGCAGGAGAATGGGCTAAGCCGGTAATGAGGTAGTTAAGGGGCTGGTTAACGCGCGGCTGCTTAGTGTGCTTTTATCGATGCTGTATAGTTGTCGCAATGCAACACTTGCTTACGTCTATTTCGGCTGCATCTTGATAGCTTGTAGTCTGTCTTTTAGCTTCACCGATTCACTTTTTACCGATTCGACAATATCTGAGGAAGTTATGAATACGCCGCTGATGATCGCCATCTATGCACTGCTGGCTCTGATCGCCGTGCCTGCCACCCGCGAACTGCTGCGTACGGCCCGCGAAAACGCGAAACGCGCGCGCCTGATCCCGATCCGTATCAATGAACGTAAGAACCGTCAATCGCGCGATTTTTCGGATCGTTGAGAAAAAAAGACCGAGCTATCGGTCTTTTTGTTTTTTATGGCGCAGTGTTTTTGGACCTGCGCCGGGGAAATTGTATCTTGCCGGCTGTCGGCCGCTGGTTTAGTGCGCGTCTGACGTTTGGGATTTTTCGTCCTGGAACGGGCGTTTCTAGCCCGTTTTTAGCCATCACGCTGATCGGTCGAACGGTTGCTTCTTGGCCGGTTAGTTTGCACCCGTCAGACATGCCTGTATCGCCTCCCTCCGAAAACGCGTTTTTCGCGCCTCCCCTGTTCAGATCTCGACCACGTTATCCCATTTGAACGACGGATTTTCAGGTGCACCCGTGCGCCTATCCCGATATCCACGCGGGTTACAGATCACGCGCGTGTCTCCTACAAAATAATCGAATGCGGTATGCGTGTGGCCGTGAACCCACAGCGCGACCGGTTCACGCACGAGCGAAGGTAGATCGCTCACAAAACCCGCCGATGCCCGGTCCGTCGCAAACTTCTCAGCCAGACTTTGCTTGAGCGGCGCGTGATGCGTGACCACAATCGTCTTGCCATCGAAAGGCTTTGCCAACTCATCCGCAAGCCAGGCCCGCGCTTGCCCATGGAGCGCCAGCGAGTCGCTGGGACTGAAGGAGCGCGGCTCATCTTCTGGCTCCGGCCAGGCGACCTGGATCACGCCACGGTAGTCGAGCATCACCCGCTCCGACGCTGCGATGGACTCGCGCATGTCTTCATCGCTCGCGCCGAACAGCGCGAAATCGGTCCACAACGTAGTGCCGAGCACGCGCCATTTCCCGTATCGGTCAGTGAGGGTGGTGTTGTTCAGGAAATGCACGTTGGGCAAACTGCGCGCGGCGTCCTGCATGGCGCTTTCGAGTGCGCCGAATTCGCCGTCGTAATATTCATGATTGCCCGGCACATAAACCACGGGTACCTGCGAACCGAAGTTTTCCGCCGCCCAGCGCAGACCCTCCGCATGATTGTGGATGTCGCCGGCCAGCACGACGAGGTCGGCCTCCGCATACGGAATGGCCAGGGGTTCGTCGTGCTCTAGATGCAGGTCGGACAGAACGCGAATCTTCACGGCACTTATCTCCTTACTACTGTGACAACGTGTGCGACGCGCCTGGCGCACGCACGTCCGGCAGGACCTTGCCCGGATTCATCAGGTTCTCGGGGTCGAGCGTTGCCTTGAGCGCGCGCATGAGCCGCACCTCAACCGGTGATTTGTAGTGCATTGCTTCGGCCACCTTCAATTGTCCTAAGCCATGCTCGGCGCTGATACTGCCACGATGCGCGTGCACGCTTTCATACACAAGCGCATTGACCGGCGCCTGGAATTCGGCGAGAAAGCTTTCGGGATCGACTCCTTCCGGCGCCTGCACGTTGTAGTGCAGATTACCGTCGCCGAGATGGCCGAAGGTCACCATGCGTACGCCCGGAATGGCTTGGGCGATGAGCGCGTCGGTTGCCTGAATGAAATGCCCGATGCGGGAAATAGGCACCGCAATATCGTGCTTGATATTGAGTCCTTCCGCGGCCTGTGCAAGCGGAATGTGTTCGCGCAAGTTCCAGAACGCCTTTGACTGCGACAAATTCTCTGCAACCACTGCATCCTTGACCAGTCCTTGTTCCATTGCATGTTCCATGAGCCGTTCGAACAACGCGCGGCCATGCTCCTCGCTTTCGCTATCGGACAATTCGAGCAACACGGTCTGGCCGTGTTTCTGACTGAACGGATAACGCATCTGCGGGAAATGCGTAGTGACGAGATGAAGCGAAAAGTCCGACATCAATTCAAAGCCCGTCAGCAACGGGCCTGCATATCGTTGCGCGGTAGCAAGGAAATCGAGCGCGGCTTGCGGTGAGGCGAGCGCTGCCAGTGCCGTTACGCGAGCGACAGGCGCCGGATGCAGTTTCATTACCGCCGCGGTGATGATGCCGAGCGTCCCTTCCGCGCCGATATACAGGTCGCGCAGATCGTAGCCGGTGTTGTCCTTGCGCAGCCCGCGCAAGCCGTCCCAGATTTCACCCTGCGGCGTCACCACTTCCAGCCCGAGGCACAACTCGCGCGTGTTGCCGTAGCGCAGAACGGCAGTGCCGCCGGCGTTCGTTGAAAGATTGCCGCCGATGGTGCAACTGCCCTCGGCGGCGAGGCTCAGGGCAAAGAGCCGCTGTTCCTGCTCGGCGCGCGCCTGGATGTCGGCAAGGATTACGCCCGCTTCCACCGTGATGGTGTTGTTAAGCGGATCGACATCGCGAATCCGGCTCAGTCTGCGCAAACTGATGACGACCTGTGTGCCGCTGGCGTCTGGCGTTGCCCCGCCGGAGTGTCCGGTGTTGCCGCCTTGCGGCACGATAGGGAAGCGGAATTCCCGCGCGAGCTGCACCACTTTGGCGACCTGCCCGGTCGTGCCGGGAAGCACCACGGCACACGTCTGACCGTGATAGCGCTTGCGCCAGTCCGTGAGAAACGGCGCGGTGTCGTGAGCGTCGGTCAGCACGTGGGCGGCGCCAATTGCTTCGATGCAGGCTTCAACAAAGTTACGTGAACGATCGGATGCGGTCATGGGATTCGAAAAGCGTTGGCGTGGACGACAGGTGGCACAGTATCGCGTAACGTTCGGCCGGGCGAACCCTGGCCGGACGGCATAGGTCTCGTCGGCGCGGAATATTCCGTGCTACAAATGATTTCCGGTTGACGATGAGTCTGGCGTTGAGTCCGGTATTGAGACGGCAGCGGCCCTTGCTCGCTTCGCGGCGCGCGCTGCGCGTTTGAACGGTGCAACAAAGCCAAGCGCGCAGACAAAGAACACAAGGGCGAGCAATGCTTCGAGCCAGCCAAGGCGTGCTGACAATCCGCCGTCGGTCATGCCGCGCACGATGCCTTCGGCAAGGTAAAGCAGCACGAGCATCGACGCCCATTGCAGCGTGTACACGTTGCGCCGGAGCGTGCCGCGCAGCGCGAACAGCAGCGGGACTGCCTTGAGTGCAAGCGCGGAGCCGCCCGGTCGCAGCGGCGCGAGCCAAAGCTCCCACGCAATCGACAATGCAATCAGCGCAATCAGGCTCAGCAGGGCTCCGCGTGCAAAGCCGGGTTGGGTGTTGGCTGCGTCCGGGACGGGCGTAGTGGTCATCGATCAGGCGCCGCGTTGAAGGGCGAGCGCGGTCGTGGCCAGACGCGCGCCGAGCGCCGTGGCCAATGCTTTCTCGTCCGCAGAGATGCCGCTGCCGGCCGTTTCAGCGCGGGCGAAGTGGGACGCGCCATAAGGCGTGCCCCCGGTTTGGGTAGTGGTCAGCTTCGGCTCGGTGTACGGAATGCCCACTATCAGCATGCCGTGGTGGAGCAAGGGCAGCATCATGGAAAGCAGGGTGCTTTCCTGCCCGCCATGCAAGCTGCCCGTGGAAGTGAAGACGCTCGCGGGTTTGCCGGCGAGCGCGCCGGACAACCATTGCGGCGAAGTGCCATCGAGGAAGTATTTTAGTGATGCCGCCATGTTGCCGAACCGCGTGGGCGACCCGAGCGCCAGGCCGGCGCATTCTTCAAGGTCGCGAACTTCGGCGTAGGGTGGGCCATCGGCGGGAATATCCGGCTGCGTAGCTTCGCAAACGGTGGAGACAGTGGGCACGGTACGCACGCGCGCCTGCATGCCGGGCACACTGTCAACGCCTTGAGCGATCGCCTGGGCAAGCTCGCGAGTGGCGCCGTTGCGGCTGTAATAGAGCACGAGAATGTCGTTCATGAGCCTTTTCGGTGAACGGGTATTATAAGGATCGGGTGCGTGGACGTGGCATTTGGCGTGCTTTTGCTTGGCTGTTCAAGCCGCCTTGCGGATCTGTTGTCATGTTTCAAGGAGAGAGGTTCTTGCTGAAGTTTCCCATCAATCTCGACACAACGAAGCGGCTTGCCGGCTTCGTCGCCCGTCGTACGGGTGAGGATCGAGTGCCGCAGGTGGCCGGCAGTCTGACGTTCACCACCGTGCTGTCGCTCGTGCCGCTTGCGACGGTCGCGTTCGCGCTCTTTACCGCGTTTCCCATCTTCGCTTCATTCCAGATGTCGTTGCAGGATTTCCTTGCCGCGCACCTGATGCCGTCGCAGATCAACAGCCAGATCTTCAAGTACCTGAATCAGTTTGCGTCGAAGGCGAAGGGGTTGACCACGGTCGGCATGATCATCTTGTTCGTCACGTCGGTGATGACCATGATGACCGTCGAGTCCGCGTTCAACGTGATCTGGCGCGTGCGCAAATCGCGGCCATTTGCTCAACGCGTCCTGGTGTATTGGGCCATCATCACGCTCGGCCCAATTCTATTTGGCGTGAGCTTGTCGATGTCGTCCTACCTGTTTGCGCAATCCATCGCATTTGCCGGTTCGCATAATCTTTTGCCACCGGTGATCGAGTGGGCGCTCGCCAGCGCGACGCTGCCGTTCACCATGCTGGCGTTCTCCATGCTCTATGTGTTCCTGCCGAATTGCAAAGTGGAGTGGCGCGACGCGCTCGTTGGCGGACTCGTGGCAGCTATCGCATTCGAACTGACGAAGCGCGGTTTCGGTTATTACGTGCGCCGTATCCCAACTTACACAGCTGTGTATGGCGCGTTCGCTGCGTTGCCCGTGTTCCTGCTATGGGTCTACTTGTGCTGGATGATCACACTGATCGGTGCAATGCTCACGTCCGCGTTGCCGGCAATCCGGATTGGGCAGTTTCATCGAAATGATTTTCCGGGGAGCGATCTGCTCGATGCCCTCGAATTACTCGCTCGCCTTGCGGAAGCGCGTGAAGCTGGGCTACCGGGTTACACCGGCCTCGAGCTTGCGCGGATGTTGCGTTGTGACGTGGATACGTCCATGCGCCTGGTTCGCAAGCTCGACTCTCTGGAATGGATTGCGAGGCTGGAGAACCTTCGGGTGCCGCGCTATGTGCTGATCTCCAATCCGCAACAGATCACGGTAGCAAGTCTGTTTGATTTGTTCGTGATTGAACGCGACGAGCTGGACTATCAGTTGCGACTCGATTCCTCGCACATTGACCGCGCCGCGTTAATGAATGCGCTGAGCAACGAGAAACTTGAGATTACGTTGGCGACCCTGCTGGCGGCGCGCGCAGCATCTCGTCAGGAAGGTGCTCCCGCGGCACAAGCGGTGACGTCCATGCCGCATCAAGCTGCCTAAAAGACCGCCCCTGAGGGTGACCGCCCCTAAAGCGAAATCCTGCCGATACAGATGTCCTTGAACATGACCCAGTCGCCCATCAGGCTATAGAGCGGATGACGAAAGGTGGCCGGGCGGTTTTTCTCAAAGAAGAAATGGCCGACCCAGGCGAAGCCGTAGCCGCAAATGACTGCGGCCGGAAGCCAGAGCCAATCGCCCGTGGCAATGGCCATTGCAAGACAGCCAATGACACCCAGAGAACCGATGAAGTGCAGCCGGCGGGACACCACGTTACGGTGCTCTTCGAGGTAATACGGATAGAACTCGGCGAAGCTCGCGAAGTGATCCGAATGCGCGGTTTGGGCCATGACAGTCTCCTTCGAGCAGGTTGCAGCATTGGCTCAGCAAGATTCATTCTCCGGCGATTGAACCCGCCGCGCAACTGCGTTCATTCGGACCTGGAAAAAGTTTGAGACCCCCTCCCATCCGGCTAGTGGCGGAGCGGGAAGAGGGCAGTTAAGCTTGATTCATGAACTAAGTTGATGAACGGAAACGTGATCTGTCACTTAAGCCGGTTGCATCGCAAAACGAAATAATGCGGCGAGAGTTGCATCGGGTTGCTCGCTCATCAGTGCGTGGCCTGCATCCAGCATGACTGTTTCAACAGATACGCCCGCTTGCTTCATCGCGTCGATCAGTGTGCGGCTGGCGCGCGGTGGCGTCATGGCGTCCAGGCGACCCGCAATGACCTGCACCGGGCAACGTAGCGCCGCTGCTCGTTCCAGTCCGTCTGCATACGCGTTGCAGGCATTGAAATCGGTATGGAAGAGGCCGGATTCACCGCGAGTGGTCACTCGTTCCATCAGGCGCTGGTTGGCGCCATGTAGCCAGAAGCCCGGCGCGGGGCAGGACGGTTTTGCGGCGATCGACGAGTGTGACCATTGGTTGACCATGTCAATGGCATCGGGTTCGCGATCGAGCGCGGCATCGAGGAGCGTATCGGACACGGTCATTGGAAAGGCGGTAGCGAGCAGCGCAACACGGGTGACGCGGGACGGATAACGCGCGGCGCAATCGAGCGCGATCAGCGTGCCCATGCTGTGGCCGATTAGCATCGCCTTGTCGACCTTGGCGGCGTCGAGTAACGCCACCAGCCAGTCCGCGAGCGCTGCGATGCTTCGCCGCGCCGGGCCTGCGCTGCGGCAGTGACCGGGAAGATCCACAGCGAGCACGTTCATGCCGTGATGCGCAAAGTAGCGCGTCTGCAATGCCCAGACGCTGTGATCGTGCTCGGCGCCATGTACGAATACGGCCACCGGACGGTCAGGCTCGAACGCGTGACCGCCAGTGTAGGCGTAGGCCGGTGCGCCCTCGACGTCGAGCATCATGCGCGGCTCCCGTCGCCACTCCGGGGAGCGCTCAATGCAGCCTTCTGCGATGCCTTCAGGCCGCGCTTGAGGTCATCAATGAGATCGTCGGGATCTTCCAGGCCAATCGACAGCCGGATACGTCCCGGTGCAATACCCGCTGCGGCGAGGGCGGCGGCGTCCATGCGGAAATGCGTGGTCGAAGCAGGGTGGATGACAAGCGAGCGTGCATCGCCGACGTTCGCGAGATGCGAGAACAGCGTCAACGCTTCAATGAAGCGTCGAGCTGCCGCTACGTCGCCACGCAGGTCGAAACTGAAGACGGCGCCGGCGCCGCGCGGCAGCAGGCGTTTAGCGAGCGCGTAGTCGCGATGGCTGTCGAGTTCCGGATAAGCCACGCCTTCCACAGCAGGGTGGGCGAGCAGGAATTCGACCACTTTGCGGGTGTTGGCGACGTGCCGGTCCATCCGCAACGGCAAGGTTTCAATGCCTTGCAACAGTTGCCATGCAGCTTGCGGATGCAGGCAGGCTCCAAAGTCGCGCAAGCCTTCGCGACGGGCGCGCAGCAGGAACGGTGCGACAGTGCTTTCTTCGGCGAAGACCATGCCGTGAAAACCGTCGTAGGGTTCGGTGAATTCGGGGAAGAGGTTAGTAGAGGTGAAGTCGAACGTGCCGCCGTCCACCAGCACGCCGCCAATTGTCGTGCCGTGGCCGCCCAGGAACTTGGTCGCCGAGTGGTAGACGAAGTCAGCGCCATGGTCAAACGGACGCAGCAGATACGGCGTGGTGAAGGTCGAATCCACCAGCAGCGGTACGTGGTTCGAATGGGCGATGTCCGCAATGGTTTCAATGTCGAGAACATCGAGTCCGGGATTCCCCAGCGTTTCGCCGAACAGCAGCCGCGTGTTGGGCCGAATGGCGGCGCGCCAGGCGTCGGGGTCGTGCGGCGGCACGAAGGTGGTGTCAATGCCGAAGCGCCGCATCGTGTAATGCAGCAGGTTATGCGAGCCGCCGTAGAGCGCGCTTGATGCCACCACGTGCGAACCCGCGCCCATCAGCGTTGCTATCGCCAAATGCAGCGCGGCTTGTCCGCTGGCGGTGCCGATCGCGCCCACGCCGCCTTCCAGCGCGGCTACGCGCTCCTCGAAAACGGCGACGGTCGGGTTCGAAATGCGCGAGTAGACATGTCCTGAGCGCTCCATGTTGAAGAGCGAAGCAGCGTGGTCGGTATCGCGGAACGAGAAAGACGTGGTCTGGTAAATCGGCGTGGCGCGGGCGCCGGTGGCAGGGTCGGGCGCAGCGCCGGCGTGCAGCACGAGCGTGTCGAAGCGGTTGGCGGGCATCGTGGGCGGGCTACCTTGGAAAAGAGTCATTTATCGTAACATCGGGTGTGGTCAGACAAACTTGGGGTAGACGCCAGCGTCGGCGTTTGAGCCGGCGCGCGGCCATGCAGCGCAAGGGCAGCCTTGGCGCTGCACGCGCCGACCGGTGCAAAAGCCCGCCCCGCTTGGCTTTTACAGACAAAACACGGGGTTCTTGCGCGCTTTCTTTTTAAGTGCCTTTCCGCTAGGATCGACAGATATTCAGGCTTTTCGCGAGGAGACAATCATGCGAGTCAGCGACATTTTGAACGTCAAGGGCAACGCGCTCTTTACGGTGACACCCGATACGCCGCTGCATGAAGCAATCAACACAATGGCGTCACACGACATTGGTTCACTCGTGGTGATTGAATACGGCGATCTCGCCGGCATGCTGACGTTCCGCGAGATTATTCTCACGCTGAGCGAAAACGGCGGCAGCGTGGGCACGTCCACTATCCGCAAGGTCATGGACGACCACCCCATCACGTGTACGCCGGAAACGGACGTGAACGAGGTGCGCCGGATGATGCTCGAGCATCACGTTCGTTATCTGCCGGTCATGGAAAAGAACGTATTGATGGGCGTGATCTCGTTCTATGACGTGGCCAAGGCAGTAGTGGAAGAGCAGGGTTTTGAGAACAAGATGCTCAAGGCGTATATCCGCGACTGGCCGGAGCAGCAAGAAGAGGCGCGTTGATCGGGGTGCCGCGCGAGTAGCGCCGTTCGCACTAACCCGCTTGAAACGCACACAGCCGAGCCACAGCGCCTCACAACATCACGCACAAAAATGCGCGCCCGAGCGGCGCGCATTTTTTTCGCCTCTTCACCAGATCACCACTCTCTCAACTGCCAACTCCAACAATCCATGAGCGAAACATCCCCATCACTCCGCGCGAAAAAGGCCGGCGCCGAACATGGCGACAGTCAGTTCCGCTTGTTGCGTGAACGCCGTTTCGCACCGTTCTTCTGGACGCAGTTTCTCGGCGCGCTCAACGACAACGTCTTTAAGGTCGGCTTTACATCGCTGGTCACGTTTCAGGCTGCACGCTTTTCGGGCGTCGATCCGAAAACCGCCGCCTTTCTGATCTCCGCCATCTTCATCATCCCCTTTGTGCTTTTTTCCGCGACATCAGGCCAGGTCGCCGATAAATACGATAAGGCCACACTTACGCGCTTCGTCAAGACGTTCGAAATCGTGGTGATGCTGATTGGCGGCGCGGGATTCATATGGCACAGCGCGCCGCTGCTTTACGTTTGCACGTTCCTCATGGGCGTGCATTCGACTGTGTTTGGACCGGTGAAATATGCGTATTTGCCGCAGCATCTCCAGCCATCGGAACTTGTGGGCGGTAACGGACTGGTCGAAATGGGGACGTTCGTGGCGATCCTGATCGGGACGATCATGGGCGGCGCGGCGGCAGGTTGGGCCGAGCACGGCGCCATTTTGCTCGCCGCGTCCTGCCTGACGGTCGCGCTGATCGGACGCGTTGCATCAAGCTTCGTGCCGAAAACCGCGGCGCTGCAGCCCGATCTGAAGATCAACTGGAATCCGTTCAGCGAGACGTGGCGCAACCTCGCGCTCGCGCGCCAGGACCGTACCGTGTTCCTGAGCTTGCTTGGGATTTCGTGGCTGTGGTTCGTCGGCGCGACTTTTCTTACGTCGTTCTTCAACTTCTCGAAGGACGTCCTGTCGGCGAATCCGGATGTGGTGACCGTGTTGCTCGGCACGTTTTCGATTGGTATTGGCATCGGTTCGATGATGTGTGAAAAGCTCTCCAATCGCCGTGTCGAGGTCGGACTTGTGCCGCTCGGGTCCATTGGCATCAGCGTTTTTGCCATCGACTTGTTTTTTGCCAGTCACGGCATCACGCCGGCGGGCCATCTGATGGGCGTCGGTGAATTTCTTCAACTAGGCGTGCATTGGCGCATCCTGGCCGACCTGTTCCTGCTCGCCATGTTCGGCGGTTTCTACAGCGTGCCGCTCTACGCGCTGATCCAGTCGCGCAGCCAGCCGACGCACCGTGCGCGCATCATTGCCGCGAACAACATCCTCAACTCGTTCTTCATGATTGTGTCGGCGCTGATGGCGGTTGGCCTGACGTCCGCGGGCGTCGGCAGTCCGGGGCTGTTTCTCACCACGGCGTTGCTGAACATCGTGGTGGCCGCATACATTTATTCGCTCGTGCCCGAATTCCTGCTGCGTTTTCTCGCGTGGATTCTCGTGCATACGTTCTACCGGATCAGGCTTGTGAACGCCGAGCGCATTCCCGAACACGGAGCCGCCGTGCTGGTGTGCAATCACGTGAGTTTCGTCGATGCCATCGTGATCATGTCGGAAAGTCCACGCCCGATCCGCTTCGTCATGGATCATCGGATTTTCCGCTCGCCGCTGATCGGCTGGCTGTTCCGTCACGTCAAGGCCATTCCCATCGCGCCTGCTCACGAAGACGCAAAACTGCTGGAAAAAGCCTACGACGCTTGCGGCCGTGCGCTCGCCGACGGCGATCTGGTCTGCATCTTCCCGGAAGGCAAGCTCACCCGAACTGGCGATATCAACCCGTTCCGCCATGGCATCAGAGAGATTCTCAAGCGCCATTCGGCTCCGGTGGTGCCCATCGCTTTACGCGGTTTGTGGGGCAGCGTTTTTTCGCGCCACGACGACAACCGCTGGCCGCGTCCCATTCATCGCGGCGTGATGAGCCGCTTGACGCTGGCAGTCGGTGAGCCGATCGATCCCGCCGATGCCACGCCGGAGCATCTGCAACAAGTGGTCTCGACGCTGCGAGGCGTCCGCAAATAGGGCGCGAGTAGGGCCTCGCGCAGCACGGAGCAGCCGAACGCCCCCGCGCCCGGGGGCTTAATCCACGCTCGGCTGGCATAATATTGGCTCTTTCGCTTTTTCAGGACGACGCTCATGTCCGGCAACACACTCGGCACGCTTTTCACGGTCACGAACTTCGGCGAGTCGCACGGTCCCGCGATCGGCTGCGTGATCGACGGCTGCCCGCCGGGAATGGAACTCTCGGAGGCCGATATCCAGATCGAACTGGATCGGCGCAGACCGGGTACGTCGCGGCATGTGACGCAGCGTCAGGAAGCCGATCAGGTCGAGATTCTTTCCGGCGTGTTCGAAGGGAAGACGACCGGCACGCCTATCGCGTTGCTGATCCGCAATACGGATCAGCGCAGCAAGGATTACGGCAATATCGTCGAGACCTTTCGTCCCGGGCACGCCGATTACACCTATTGGCAGAAGTACGGCATCCGTGATTATCGCGGCGGCGGTCGGTCGTCGGCGCGGCTGACGGCGCCGACCGTGGCTGCCGGCGCGGTGGCGAAGAAATGGCTGCGTGAGCGTATGGGTATCGAAACACGCGGTTTCATGGGCGCGCTTGGCGAGATCCCGATTCCGTTCGTTGCGTGGGAACACGTGCGCGAAAACCCGTTTTTCGCGCCGAATGCGGAGATCGTGCCGCGCCTCGAAGAATATATGGACGCGCTGCGCAAGGACGGCGACTCCATCGGCGCGCGCATCGGCGTGATTGCGACGGGCGTGCCGGCCGGGCTGGGTGAGCCGCTTTATGACCGCCTCGACGCCGACATCGCGAAAGCGATGATGGGCATCAACGCCGTGAAAGGCGTTGAAATTGGCGCGGGTTTCGCGAGCGTCGGGCAACGCGGCTCGGTTCACGGCGACGAAATGACGCCAGAGGGGTTCGCGGCGAACAACGCCGGCGGCGTGTTGGGCGGCATTTCAAGCGGGCAGGACATCACGGTATCGATTGCGATCAAACCGACGTCGAGCATCCGCACGCCGCGTGAATCCATCGATAAAGCCGGCCATTCGGCCACCGTCGAAACCTTCGGCCGTCACGATCCGTGCGTTGGCATCCGGGCGACGCCGATAGCCGAAGCGCTGCTCGCGCTCGTACTGATCGATCATGCGTTACGGCATCGTGCGCAAAATGGCGATGTGGTGACGACGACGCCTCACATCGCTGCGCATATCGCCAAATAAAATAGCGCCGGTTCTGGACATAAGAACCGGCGCTATTTTTCAAGAAAAACCCGAACGATCACATGTTCGGATAATTCGGCCCGCCGCCGCCCTCTGGCGGTACCCACACGATATTCTGCGTCGGGTCTTTAATATCGCACGTCTTGCAGTGCACGCAGTTCTGCGCGTTGATCTGCAGGCGCTCGCTGCCGTCGTCGTTCTTCACGAACTCATACACTTGCGCCGGGCAATATCGGCCTTCCGGTCCCGCATACGTTCTCAAGTTCACATCCACCGGCACCGATGCATCCTTCAGCGTCAAATGCGGAGGCTGGTTTTCCTCGTGATTCGTATTCGATATAAACACCGACGCCAGCCGGTCAAACGTCAGCTTCCCATCCGGCTTCGGATACACGATCGGCTTGCATTGCGACGCAGGTTTGAGTGTTTCGTTATCGGCGTGTTGATGATGAAGCGTCCACGGCACATTGCCGCCCATGACCTTCTGCTCGAGCCCGACCATGAACGTGCCGAGATACAGGCCCTTGCTCATCCACTGCTTGAAATTGCGTGCGCGATATAGCTCCGTCTTGAGCCACGAGCTATTAAACGCTTCAGGATAGGCGCTCAATTCGTCTGCTTGACGACCGGCTTGCACGGCGTCGAACGCGGCTTCGGCGGCCATTTTGCCGGACTTGATCGCGGCATGACTGCCCTTGATCCGCGATGCATTCAGGAACCCGGCATCATCGCCGGCCAGCGCTCCGCCCGGGAACACCAATTTCGGCAGCGACATCAACCCGCCGGCCGTAATCGCGCGCGCTCCATACGAAACACGCTTGCCGCCTTCAAGGAACGTGCGTATCGCCGGATGCGTCTTGTAGCGCTGGAATTCTTCGAACGGCGAGAGGTACGGATTCGAGTACCCCAGACCGACGACAAAGCCGACCATCACCTGGTTATCGTCCATGTGATAGAGGAACGAGCCGCCGTAGGTATCTGTTTCAAGCGGCCAGCCGGCGGTGTGGATCACCAGGCCCGGCTTATGTTTCGACGGATCGATCTGCCAGAGCTCTTTAATGCCAAGGCCGTAGACCTGCGGATCGGCATCGCGGCCGAGCTTGAATTTATCCATGAGCTGGCGGCCCAGGTTGCCGCGCGCGCCTTCGCAGAACAGTGTGTATTTCGCGTGCAATTCCATGCCGAGCTGGAAGTTGCCGGTCGCCTCGCCGTTCTTGCCCACGCCCATGTTGCCCGTCGCCACGCCGCGCACGGCGCCGTCTTCCGTATAGAGCACTTCAGCTGCAGGAAAGCCCGGGAAGATCTCGACGCCCAGCGCTTCCGCCTGTTGCCCCAGCCAGCGCGTCACGTTCGCCAAGCTCACGACATAGTTGCCGTGGTTCTTGAAATTGTCCGGAAGCAGCCAGTTCGGCACTTGTTTTGCACTGTCCTTCGACAAGAACAGGAAGCGATCCTCGGTGACTTCTACATTGAGCGGTGCGCCTTGAGCCTTCCAGTCGGGCAGCAATTCGCTCAACGCCCGCGGGTCCATGACGGCGCCCGACAGAATGTGCGCACCGATCTCCGAGCCTTTCTCCAGCACGCAGACACCCAGCTCCACGCCTTTTTCCTGCGCCAGCTGCTTCAGCCGAATAGCCGCCGATAACCCCGCAGGACCGCCGCCCACAATCACGACGTCGTACTCCATGGATTCACGGGGACCGTACTGCTCGATGAGACTCTCCGGGGTCATCCAATGCTCCTGTCTAACGTTAGAATGCTTTTTTGGGGATCGCGTATTGTCAGGGAACCCTTCGCGGGGTGCAACCTGCGATCCTGAAATTAGCACGACCGTATTATTTTAGGATAGCATATCGGCTGTTTGGATTCGACGCTGTTCGATGCTTAATTAGGGCGAATCGTGGAGCGAACCTTAGGGCGGACAACGTAAAGCCAGTTCGATCCGGGCACCTCAATCGCTTTCAACCAAGGAAAAACAATGGGCCGTTCGATTAACCTGGAAGGCAAATGCGCGCTGATCACCGGCGCCTCCAGCGGACTTGGCAAGCGCTTCGCGCAAGTGCTGTCGCAGGCGGGCGC
>Ga0153932_1000306_pt1 | contig 16067 bp, 14 predicted proteins | sample TSNJ016MetaG_FD_102273 | JGI IMG/M metagenome (GOLD analysis project Ga0153932, IMG submission 102273) | Attine ant fungus gardens microbial communities from New Jersey, USA - TSNJ016 MetaG | ecosystem: Host-associated > Fungi > Mycelium > Unclassified | place: USA: New Jersey, Wharton State...
CATCGTGATGCCGACGACGTTGATGCCGTGGGGCAATCGCTCGCTCTTGCTGCGCGACCCTGACGGGAATCTCGTCAACATATTTTCTCGCCCCAAGCGTTGAGGAAACCCGCCGTCACGGCTACCCGTCGCGTCGTTGTTCGTTCGTTCGCGAACGGCCGCTTCGGGAAGACGCGACCGTCTCTTGTGGGGCGGGTATCGCCCCGTGCGGTTGCCCAGACTGAGTCTCCCTTCCCTTGAAAGGAGATCGTCATGGAAGCGACTATTCTCAGCAGCGTGCCGGGCGTACCGTGGAACAAGGACAAGTTGACCGGGCAGAAGCCGCCGCTGAAGCTCAGGGAAATCTGGGCCATCCGGATCCGCCTGCAGCTCGGCGCGAGATCGCGTGATCTTGCGATGTTCAATCTGGCGATCGACAGCAAGCTATGGGCATGCGATCTGACGAAACTGCGGGTGCGCGACGTCTGCCTTGGCTCCCGCGTGGTGCCGCGGGCGACTGTGATGCAGCAAAAGACGCAGAGGCCGGTGCAGTTCGAGATCACCGAGCAAACCCGCGAAAGCGTGGAAGTTTGGATCAAGGCAGCGGGGCTCTTGCCTTCAGACTTCCTGTTTCCGGGCCGGATTCACGCGTCGCCCCATCTATCGACGCGTCAGTATGCGCGGCTCGTGCATCGCTGGATACGGTCAATTGGACTCAACGACACCGCGTACGGCACGCACACAATGCGTCGGACCAAAGCATCCCTGATTTATCGCCGGACAAAAAACCTCAGGGCCGTACAGCTGCTCCTTGGTCATAGCAAACTCGAGAGCACAGTTCGATACCTCGGCATCGAGGTTGACGATACGCTCGAGATGGCAGAGCAGACCGAGATTTGAGCCGCGGTGCCGCCGGGCAGTAATAGACACTGTCCGGCCACAACTGGCCGTTCGACATATGCACCTAGATGGTTGAGAATTGTTTTCCTTCGCAAGCAAACAGGAGCCTGCTTTGCCATCGACGAATCTTCGTCTCTACGCCGACGCTCAATTCGCAAGTCCATATGCGATGTCGGTTTTCGTGGCCCTTCACGAAAAGGGATTGCCATTCGAACTTGTGACCATCGACCTGGCCAACAGCGAAAATCTCGATCCTGGATATGCTGCGAGTTCAATTACGCAGCGTGTTCCTACGCTGGTCCACGGCAGTTTTGCTTTGTCGGAGTCCTCAGCAATAACTGAATATATCGACGAGGTTTTTCCTGGCTCCTTGTTATACCCAAAAGATACGATCAGGCGCGCTCGGGCACGTCAGGTTCAAGCGTGGTTGCGAAGCGATCTCATGCCCATTCGGCAAGAGCGCTCCACCGAAGTGGTGTTCTACGGTGCTTCCGCTGCGCCTCTATCTGCTGCAGCGCGAGCGGCTGCAGGGAAACTGTTTTCTGCCTGCGAGGCATTGCTTGCTGAACAGTCATCGAACCTGTTTGGCGAATGGTGCATAGCAGACGCCGACCTTGCGCTGATGCTAAACCGGCTCGTCCTGAATGGTGACAAGGTGCCGGGAAGATTAGCTGACTATGCTACGCATCAGTGGCAAAAGCCGTCTGTTCAACGTTGGGTCGCCCTGAATCGCCCCCCGCTGTAAATCCTCTGAACTTGCCTTGGGTGTTTCTTTGTTTCTGTTCATGTCGGCGCATGGATTGTGGGGCGCTCGGCTGGGCGCGCTCGGCGATGTTCGCTCTTTGAAACATGTGACCGACTCCCACGGTTCGACTACGGTCCTCTGCATAACGCGCGGTTTGAGAATTCTGACGCGCGTTAGCATCGGACGGGATGCGGCCACAAACGGTCACTCGACGCTTCGTTCCAAATCGTCAACAATTTTCTTGGGCCGTACGTGTCCGTAGGGCTACCTTCGCAGGCTTGAGCATCGGCGACGCACGAAAGTACGTCGCCGACGCGCCGAACCGATTTGTTCTAGCAAAGAGTGATCTCACGTTTCTCAAGAATCGACTGATAGCCGGCGGTCGAAACCTCCTGGACCAAGATGTTGAGTTCAAGGCTACAAAGAGGGTCCACTTCGCTCTCGCCTCGGATAACGCTCACGAAGTGTTCCGCCCCGTCCTTGAACTTGACCGGAATTGAGCTACAGTCGATCCGCCGACCCTTCGGGGCGGCGGCGTTTACCAAAACCACATACCCCTTGCTGCTCGTGCGGAGCACGCCCTCAGTTCCATAGACGATGAGCCCGCGGTTGGTCGGATCAACCTCCTCGTCGGGGCCCTCGTCCATCTGCGTCCAGCTTCCTTCAGCCTGGCCTAGCGCTCCCGGCCATTGCATCGTGACCACCGCGTTGTCCTCCATTTCGGCCGGGATGTGCTCTTTTACGAAATGCCCCGCCATCGCGGAGACGCTCACCGGCCGCCCAAAAATATGGCAGAGATAGCTAATGCCGTAATAGCAATAGTTGATGAGAATGCCTCCACCATTCTTGTCCATGTCCCAGAGCCAATCGGTGAAGAACTTCGACGCGCCGGCTTTCTCGGTCCCCGCGTTTGCGTTGCGCCATTTGGCCCAGATGGGCCGGCCAATCGCGCCCTCGCTTATGAGGTCGAAGCCCTTGCGAAGCGGGGCCTTCCAAATCGACAACGAATTGACCACGAGCTTGACACCCGTTTCGTTGACGATCTTTCTCATCTCCCAGGCATCGGCCATCGTCGTGCACAGTGGCTTGTCCATCAGGATGTGCAATCCTTTATTTGCGGCTGCCCGGACGGGCTCGACTTTGGCGTTGCTCGGCAACCCGATTAGCACTGCGTCGAGTTGCTCTTTTTCCAGCATTTCGTTGTAGTCGGTATAGACTCGCTCGATGCCCAGATCGTTGCGCAGCTTGGTCTGGAGTTCGGCATGCTCTTCGGTCGCGGCGACCAACCTGACTCCTGGATGGTCCCGGAACTCGAAGAAGACACCCTTACCCCAAACAGGCCAAAAGTGATCATGTACCGCGCCGATGATGCCGATTCTTATCTCGCTAGATTCCATGATCGTCCTCCAAAAAATATAAGGGATCCTATGGAATTCACATTGAAAGTGGATTCCAGTATTCTGGTGCTTGGTTCACAAGGACGATGTGATCAGGTGGTGCCGTGCGCCACGACTGCCTCTTGCGCGTCTGAGGAACGTCGAACCATGCGTGACAGTGCGAAAGCACATAGCGACGCAAGCAATGCTGGTCCTGCGGCCACCATAAGCAGATCACGAGTCGGCCAGCCAAGGCCCATCATGAAGCCGCCAAGGGACGGTCCTATGATCGCGCCCGTACGTCCAATTCCCAGCGCCCAGCCAACACCGGTTGAACGCAGACTAGGAGGATAAGCAAATGCACTTACGGCGTTCGCGCCCGTTTGAGTGCCGATCACGAAGAAACCGGCAAAGAACGCAACCGCTGTAAAGTAGACAACCGATCCGCCCGCAAGAGCAAGTAACGCAAGTGTGATTGCACCTACGCCCAGACCGATGCCGACCATAGTGAAGGTATCGAACCGTCGCACCACTGCGGCAAGCGAAAACGTACCGAGCACGCTGCCGACCTGCATGATCGCTGCGGCACGCACTGCATCCGAGAGTTCTATCCCGGATGTGTGTGCAATCGTAGGAAGCCAGGACACCATGAAATAAAGCGACAGGATATTGGCGAAGAACATGACCCAAAGCACGATCGTACGTCGTGCACGCCCCTCTGTGAAAAGCCTGCCAATCGGGAATCCAAGCTCTTTCTCGGCAAGGCAGATGGGAGCCGCAGGATCGACAGAGGTGGAGGGCGAGATTTGCTTCATCAACCTGGCAACTAGATCTGCGCGGCCGCGACGGGCAAGATCTCCAATTGACTGTGGAAGCAGGACGACGATCGCGACGAGAATTAAAAGCGGGGCAAACCCGCCGAGTACAAACACCGACCGCCATCCAAACGTCGGGATCATATAGGCAGCTATTAGCCCCCCACCGGCCGCGCCAATCGCATAACCAGCCGTCGTGACCATTGCAGCCGACACCTTAAAGCGACCCGGACAAAACTCCGCCGCGTATGCAACGGTGAGCGGAGTCAGGCCACCGAGCCCCAGCCCAGACATGAAACGCCAGGTCATCAGACTCTGAATGCCCGAGACCGTGACAGTTCCGAGAGAACAGACAGCAAAGATAATCATGCAGAGACAAAGGACAAGCTTACGACCCATTCGGTCGCCGAGGTAGCCAAAGATAAACGCGCCGAGCGTTGTGCCAATAAGACCGCTGGAGAAAACTGGTCCGAGCATGGAGCGAGCGACTCCTAAGTCTCGGGTGAGCACCGGGGCCACATACGTGATCACCTGGATGTCGAAGCCGTCCACTAACATCGCCAATAAGCAAAGAGCGAGTACCCGCAGCCCCATTGCGTTCATGGAGCTGCGATCGATCACCTCTGTTACGTCTACAGATCCAAGACGAATAGATCGTAATGGTCGTTCCATGAAACTTCTCCTGCTGAGGACACGCTCACCTGTTCGGCGTTTGATGCGCCGTTGCGCGAGGTAGTAGGGTATGGGTTATGAAGCACTCTGCATCAATCGAAGGCTATAGTCGATGACGCTGATCTCGGCGGGCACGCGAGCGGCGCGGCAGCGTACGGCAGCCTCGTCGACATCGAGGTACGCATAGACCCGTAGGTGTCGTATGCACCATATGCACCCCAGACAGCATCTGACGGACGTGGTCAGGAGAGAAGATGGCATTCGACTGCGGCGTAATCAATGATCGGCGCTCAGAACGAATGACGCAGACCGATCCGCGTTGCGAACTCGTTAGGGGACGACGACCCCGTTTGACCGAGCAGATCCGGTCCAGCCGGATGTCCTGTCGAGTCGGTGCCGGTTGCACGAGCAGCGACGAAGACAGCATAGACCGACGTGCGTTTCGAAAGAGCATAGTTCACGCCCAGATTGCCCTGCCAGTAATGCGCTTCGTCGCCCTTCGTATAGTCAGCACCGATGCCGAGAAGGAGAGCCGGTGTGAACTGATAGGTGTAGCTCAGTTCAGCATTTCGCAAAAAATGAGTGCCGGCAAACGGCGTAGTGGATGTGGGGAGGACGTCGCCATAACGCGTGCTGGTCAGTACCGTCGCGATCATGGAATTTTCGAACGTATAAGCAAGTGTGCCCCCTGCCACCTGATAATTCTGGGCTGATGAATAGCCCGAGTACACCGTGTTGGTAAGAGGGTTTGTAAAGGGCTTCCCAGCGACCGGGTCCGCTGCTGAGTACCACAGTGTCGTCGCCGGATTATTGATGTTCGCATAGACACCTGCATACGACAGACCGCCCTGATCGCCTTTCAATCCGAATTCGTACGCTCGCCCTCCGGCAAAAGTCCCGGGCCTCCCTCCAGGCGAAAAAATTGCGCCGAAGGTGGTTCCAAGAACCTTCGGGCTTTCGTATCGAATAACGTTGTTAAGCTGATAGGTGCCGTAGACGTTATCCGCGTCGCCAGCATGAGCGGTCAAGCCTCCACCAAAGGTAATGCTTGCCGCCTGCGGATTGAGATAGAGCGGGATGAGTTCGTAGGAGCGTCCCAACTGAATAGAGCCGTATTGATTATTTGCCAATCCGACGGTCGCGTAGCGTCCAAACAAGGCGCCGTTCTGGCCGAGCTTTCCGGTGTTAGTGTCGAATCCGCTCTCAAGCTTGAAAATCGCCTGTGTACCACCCCCCAGATCTTCGCTCCCCAGCATGCCCCATTTAGAACTTCCGCGACCACCGCTCGACACGAGGAAATCTCGGTGGCCTCCAGCGTTGGACACGTACAACAAGCTGTCGTCCAGTACGCCGTAAAGCGTCACAGAAGAGGCAGACGCGTCCTGACTGGCGAGCACGACTGTCGCCATTCCGATGGCTGTGAAAACGCGACTTATTGGTTGCATTGCTGTCTCCATGATCTATTTTTTCGACGCTCGCAGGGCATCGATATGAACCCGCCTGTGTGGTGCGGTGATTCAATGATGCCGATCATCGTGGCGCCGCGGCAGTCCTCGCAGGCTCATAGCACCTGTGAATCGAGAGCACAGGTGTGAGTACAGGACGATCGGACGCACGCGTCGTGTTTGCGCTGTAAGGTGGCGAGATGAATGGCGAAAGCTCTGCCGGCCGGGGCTTTGACGGACAGGTTTGATAGCGCATCGGTGCGGAGCCGCGATGGCACGCTCGAATGATTTGAGACTAAAACGTGTTGGCCAGCTAAGCCTTGACGGTGTGCTGATTGCTGTAAACCCCGAGTCAATTGATGGGGTCCAGAGGAAAAAATATCCTTGCTATCTAACGCACACCCGACTGGGCACCAACTGCCGTGCTTAGGCCCCAATCCGTCGATTGCGCGAGCCGCTCTTCCAGGAACTTCAGGAATACCTTGACGCGAAGGTTGAGGTTGCGCCGGCTTTGAAAAACCGCGAACACGGGCTCGCGATCTTGCGGCATCCAATCAACAAGCACGGTGCGCAGGGTTCCTGCGCGCAAATCCGGCGCAATGTGAAACGCGGCCAGCCGCGCGATACCCATGCCTTGGCACGCGAGAACCCGCAGGAAATTGTCGGAGTTGCTCGCCACGTTTCCAGTGGCCTCGAAACGCGTAGTGTCGCCATTGTGTGCACCGTGCTCATCCTGCCCGCGCAGCGGCCATACGCTGCGATAGGTTTGCGGCAGAAAGTTCAGACAGTTGTGATCGGCGAGATCCGCCGGGGTCTGCGGCACGCCGGTGCGCCGCAGATACTCGGGCGAGGCACAGAGCAGCCATTGCGTCGTGGCAATACGCCGCGCGACATGCGACGGATTTGTGACGGGTCCGACTTGTAAAGAAAGGTCGATATCGGCCGCAATCAGATCGACCGCGTCGCTGTGTAGAATGAATTCCATGCGCAATCCGGGATGCTGCGCGAGGAAGTCGGGAAGAATGAGAGCTAGCTGCTGTTGTGCGAAATTCAACGTCGTGTGTACGCGCAACAGGCCGCTCACAGGCGCATCGGCGTGCAGCAGCGATGCCTCAGCTTCGTTGACCGCCTCAAGCGCCCGGATGGCTGCCTGATGGAAATTGCGTCCGTCCTGAGTCAGCGCCAAAGTGCGGGAAGTGCGGTGCAGCAACCGAACCCCTAAACGATTCTCCATCCGGTCGACGAGCTTGCTAACGGCCGAAGGCGTGCAGTCCAACTTGCGGGAAGCGGCGGAGAAACTGCCCGAATCGACCACACAAACAAAAGTCTCAAACTCACGAAAACGGTCGGCACTCATTGGCGCTCAGGCACATCATTTGTGCCGCACTTTCATAGGTAGTGTGAGTGTACAGGGCTTTTGCGCCGGCCTCCAGAGCGGCATGATTGGCTCACGTACTCAACATTCCTACAGGAGACAATCAATGGAATCCAAGAGAGTAGCTTTCGTCACCGGCGCCGCCGGTGCAGTCGGGCGTGCAATCGCCGAGCGACTGGCCAAAGACGGAAACCAAATCGTGTACGCGGATCTCGACGGCGCCATTTGTGACTCGCTTGCCAAGGAGATGGGCGGTGGCGCAATCGGTGTAGCGGTCGACATCACAAGCGATGTCTCAGCACGTAAAGCCGTGGCTGAGGTGATGCAGCGGCTCGGTCGTATCGACATACTAGTGAACAATGCGGGTGTCCTGGTTCGGGAAGACAATTGCGAAATGGACGAAGAAGTTTTCGACCGCATCATCAACGTGAACCTGAAGGGCCCTTTTCTCATTACTCGTGCGGTCATCCCGCACATGAAAGAGCAAAAATATGGGCGTCTTGTCGGAATCACGTCTCGTAACTACCTTGCTGGTGGCATGCCTGCCTACGGCGCTAGCAAGGCGGGCCTTCAGGCATTGACGGTGTCTTGGGCGCGTGAGCTCGGAGCCTATGGAATAACGGCGAACGCGGTTGCTCCAGGATCCATCGCAGTAACTCCGGGTTTGGGTCTGCTTAAACGTACCCCGGAAGAACAGCTTCACGCCGCACGACATTCTATCGCCCGCACCCCCATCCAGCGTTTGGCAACGCGGGAAGACGTGGCCAGCGCCGTCGCTTACTTTGCGTTGGAAGAGTCCGGATTCGTCACCGGCGAGACACTCTTCGTAGCGGGCGGCGCACAGCTCGCCCCGGTTGCCACCTATGCGACGGACGCAAAATGAGCACGGCCAACAACAGCCAAAGAGCTAGGCTCATATCGCCAGGGTCGCAGCGTGGACTAGGGCGTTGACAGAGGCTTGCGCAGGTCTCACAGCTGGCTGCAGCGCGACCTGTAGCGGCCGACCTGCACCCGGCGCTGCGGCGCTGAAGATTTCGACCCCGGCGCCTTGGCCGGTTCGACGCGTATGAACGACCGTTACTAAGAAATGCGACCGGCCGCACCGGGTCGGGAGTGTGAGTTCACCGATGCAGGAAGCTGCCGTACGGCTGCTCGATACCGTCTACGTCAGCAATCTGCTGCATTGCTGACGTAGAACTCAGGCCGCCCCAATGTCGGCTGTGGCCGATGACTTGCCAGCCACCTTGACAGGATGAATGTCCGTTGTACCTTGAAAGCGGCGGTTACGAAGGCGCCGGTCTGAACGGCAGAAGTGGGTCGAACCGGGCCGTTCAACGTCACTTTGCGGGGCAATAGTCACAATCAGCAGGATCGGAGCCGCAGAGGCCGCCTTCTCCCCACTGGGCTTTGGCGAGTCACAAGGCAAGCCATTTGTCAGCGGAAACGATGCGCTCATGAGCGGCTGAAGCGCGGGGCGACGCGTTGTCGATGACTTTTTGACTTAGTGGCACTCCCGTCAAAAGCAAATTTGCACACCGCTCGGGCAGCAGACGTTCACTTGCCGCGCTTCCACGTGTCTAGGCTCCATTGCAGAGTTACGCCCAAAGCTGCGGCTAGCAAAACAAGAAGATATTCCCGAGCGGCCGCCAACTGTTCCGACTCGTAAACAACATACAAAGAATTGACTTGCGGATCTATAGGATTCGTATTGCCAAACCCGAAAAATCTCATGTATTCCCTGCCAGACGGCTGGTAATGTAGTGCGGTTGTCGCCGCTGGCATGGATAGCGTCATTGATGTCCCCGTGGCCAGAGAAACGAATATCGGAATGGCAAGATCTGGATGCGGCGCCCCTGTTCTGTCAACGTAATAGGAAGCGACATTTATGTCGATCGCCCACTTGGAAAACGTAATTCTTTTCTTGATGTCCCCATACCACGATAGGGAATCGATATCGATGTGGTCTGTCACCTCGTACACACTTTGTTCCGATCCCGGCGGAGCAGTTCCCGAAACGCTCAGGAATCCCCAAGTGTGTGGTTGGTTCGGAGTTCGGCAAACTGTACACAAGGCCTCCGGCATGCTGACCTTCCCGTACGACGTGACGACCTTAACTGCGGGACACAGCGTCGTATTGTCCGAAGTCGCCGCCTCAAGAGCTGGCGCTGCGGGTCGTATATCGATAACCTCAGATGGTAACTTAACCAGAATTGATGGTTGAATGTTCGGCCGGTTGATATCGCATTGCCTGTAAATTTTGATATCAAGGGGGACTACTGAAGGATCAAAAAAAACACCAATAACGTATAGCGTGGCAAAAACGACGACGACCATCGTCGCAAGAGGCAACAGTTGATGCTTCCATTTCGTGGTCAAGGAAGTAACTGTCGATTTTCCTTGCAGGGGCAAGGTTCTGCTGCGCCGACGTCTCAAACGTGAGCATAAGTTCGAGCCTCGATTCGACATCGCTGGCCTCAAGAATGGCGACCTGTTTCAACTCGAAAACAACGAACGACCTTCCTGCTAGTACACCGTAGGCGGCGTTCCTTAAAGATGCAACTCACATCGCAAAAACAGGATAGCTTCTCTCAGACGGACGTTCATTGTCATGTACCTCCTAGTTCAATTAAATAGCTAAGAAATTAATTTGGTGAATGCTCGGCTGACGAACGGTTGAAAGTTAGTTTAGAGGCGAACTGATCTGTCCAAAGTGACTTTGCCGGGTCTTCTCGGGTGACGATAGTTCAGGGGGTGGAATGCGATTCTCCAGCCCCGCCGCGTCTACGTCCACCACCCCGCTATAGCAATTCTGTAGCAGGGCAGATTCGCCCGATCGCAAAAGCGCACCCCTTCCCTAATGACCCGGCACCACGACTGCAAAGCAGCTAAGGGCCAGAGCTACCCTCGACTCAGCGACTGGTCAGCAGACAGTCGGCCGCGGTAAATCCGCCACGGATGGTCATTCGACCGAGTGCTTCAATCAAGCGTTCATCGCGGTCCTCCGCTCGACCAGCGAACAGTAGGTAAATATCAACGTCATGCAATGCTGCTCATACATTGTTCTAGACTTCATAGGTAAGGGAGCGTTACAGCGTGACGTCGAGCAGACTCGAAAAAACAAAGGAGCGATCGATGGCAAAACTGACTGCGGGGGAGGTAGCGACCGGAGGGGTCGTATTGATATGCGCCGCGGTTATCACGGTGTCGCTTTTTACTGGTCTCCCAAGCAACACGGCGGCAGTAATGCCATCTTGGGATTCGCTCTTCAAGATCATCGCAATTATCGGCGCGGGCGTCTTTTTCGCGTTCAAGGCGCTCAGTGGCTACAACAATGTGAACTTGTCGATTATGCCGACGTGCCGACGAGTCAGGCACGACGCGGAGCAGGATTACATTGAGGTCCACGTCATGATCGAAAAGGGCGCTACCTCAGCGTTTTCCCTGGAAGGCGTCCAGGCTAGATTCAATATGAACGACCGCGCTTCATCGTCAGGCCCGACTTCGATGAACGCTCATAGGATCCCAATCAGGGAAGGGAAAGCACAGTGGGACGAGCTTTCCTTGCGCGAAGGAATGCCTGAGCCCCTCTATATAAGCCCTGGCGACAAAATGCAATTCGGATGCATAGGGATCGTTCCAGCCAAAGCGCCACTTGTAGTGGAGATTATCGTCTTTGGGCGTAGGCGTGGCCGAGGATTCCAAGCTCAGTGGAGGGCCTCTGCGGTCTCGCTCCCAAACGCGCCCGCGACTTTCGTAGCCGACGCGAGATGAACGCCTGGATCGGCTAAGCGACGGCAATCGGCTGTGTCAAAACTCAAGATCATTGGGTTTCAAAGGGGTTTCTTCACCCCTCCCGAGGCGCCACGAGGCCGATATAGAGCGATCCAACAAGCCGTTTTTTCGCTGAGCGAAACGGCGTACGTTTTGACACAGCTGGGCCAGGAGCGGTCGGTCAGGACAGGTGTGCACATTGTCGACACTCCGTAGGCACCGACACCTCGTACTCGCCGCTGCAACTCTTCCTATACTTGCTGGCATTGCCCCCTTGGGAGACCGGACATGCCTTGGCTACAACGCAAGCGCAGTCAAATGATGATGCCTCGACGCCGAAGAGCGCCCCGAGCTGAGCCGAAGAATGAGCATCGCCCGTTCGACTTTCGTTTCTTCGTGGACATCACGACACTGCTCGCGTCGATTGCCACCGTGATCGCGCTGGCGCTACTCATTCACGATCGACGCGACCAAGCGGACATTGCCGCTTGGTCGCTGCTGCAGGGATACCTGCAGGGAAGTCAGCGCGAGGTCAACTTGGGGCAGGGTTTCGCGCTTGAGACACTAGTCCGGCATGGAGTGTGGCTGGACAGCTTGGACGCGCATGACACAGTCATTCAACAGGCCAACCTGCACGGTCTGCATGGATACCACGCCTCGTTCAAGCACGCGACGCTGACGCCAGTCGATCTGTCGAATGCCGAACTTTTATGGGCTAATTTTGAAGGCGCTAGAATATTTCGGTGTCGATGCCAAGGCACCAACTTTGCTTATTCAAACCTTAGGGGCGCGGCGCTCTTGGGCGGCGCCTATCAAGGCGCCAATTTTGAAGGTGCGGACATATCTGATCTCGGATTCGGAATTAAGTTCTCGGCTTCAGAGGGTAATGGTTTCAGTCTCGATCTTGTTCAATTGCCCGTCCTGAACACGGACGCGTTCAAAGGCGCCTGTTACAGGCCGGGACACCCGCCGCGCCTCAGTAAAATGCCACTGGATCCGAGTGATATGTCGCTGGATCTGGATAAGAAGATCAGCATGCCAGTCGACCCTCAGGGAACATGGTGCATGCAAAACTGGGGCAAGACGTGGGCGGCCCTGGAAAAGCCGTGAAACAAAGTCCTGCCTGTCAGCCAGGCCATGCACCCCTTATGAATTTGGCATCAGCGCGAGATGCGCTCCACAGCCGAACGGGGCCGCTGCACCCCACTGGAGATTCATCGTCTAGCGCAACGATCTTATAAAAGCATATGCCTCGAAACCGTCCAGAGTGCACCGTGCATAATTACAAGAACCCGCAGCAATTCAAAGCGTTCACGTCGCGTGCCGCTATGCAAACGCCTTTTCGACGTGCTCAACGAACTCGCCGAGTGATGAGCTCCTTTGAGGACCTTCTAGGTACAAGTCACTCAGATTAAGATTCCCGACAAGCATCTCCGCGTTATCTCGAGATTTTTGATACTTGATGCCAACGTTGGGAGCTACCTGCGGGCGGACTTGTCGGGAGCGCTGGCTCGCGGGAGTTGTGAGATTCTTTAGCTCTACGTTGCTTTCAGATGTATCTGGCCTATAACTCATCAAAAGAAGAGGTGAGGCCAATGACGATTCGCTTACCTAGCTTTGCGATCACCTTTCTGCTGCTGATGTCCTGCGCGAACTAGAGTACGGATAAGTTGGCATACGAGAAGTTGGCGATAGCTTGCGGGCCTCTTGGAGGTCACTGTCCTCCCGGCCGGCCCCCTGTGCATCAACCGCCGTCGCCTCGCAACGTAGCCTGACCGATAGTTCAGAATGCAGAGGCAGCGATGGCGAAACATGTCGGCCCGAAAAGCACCATATTGTTCGCTGGTTATTTTTTGCTCGCGGTAATTTTATTGCTCAATTTTGACGATCGCGAGCCAAGAATTGCATTTGCACAACCTGAATGCTCTTCGCCTTGGAGCAAACACAAAGCTCCGACCGAAATCGAACTGAACGCGGCGTTAGCGAAGCACAAGGAATTTCTAGCGCAAGAACAACGGGACCTCTTTGATCTTGATACCTTCCTCAAGGCTGACTTTTGTGGAGCGGACCTTCGAGGATTTGATCTTTCGAATAGGGATCTTCGAGGGATCGACTTTAACGGCGCCGATCTGCGTGGTGTAAATTTAAGCGGTGCAAACCTAGGGCCTGTCTTGTTTCCTGTCACAATGGCGGGGCCAGTATTGGTGCGGACAGGCTTGCAGTTCGCCAACCTGCGCGGCGCTGATCTAAGTAAAGCAAATCTGACTGATGCGTCTTTAATGGGCGCGACGCTCGGCATCACTGGGAGACCACCTGTGACTGAATATATCGGGGGCACCGCAGGGTATTCGGAATCAGAAGATATCGGATGTAGCGAGAATGAAGTGCTTGCTCGTCTGGCGCAAAAGCAAACTCAGATTGGCGACGCGAATCTAATCGACGCTAACTTAACAGGTACTCGCTTCGAACCAGATATGTCTTCTCTGCCTAAAATAAGCGGCATCGCTTTTGCATCCGGTCTTGAACAGCTGGATTATTGCTTCAGTCCATACGGTCTTGTTTTTTTGCGGGAGGAGTTCAAGAAAGCAGGATTCGACGAGCAGGCGCGGAAGTTAACTTTCGCGATTCGACACGCCGAAGTGAAAAAAAATCCAGGCTATCCGAGCACGGCCCTCTACTGGCTTTTCGAGTATCCCTGCGCATGGGGATTGGAACCGAGCGCGGCGCTATTTCTGCTTTGGCATTTTACGATCATTTTTTCTCTACCGTATATGTTCGCCCTTCAGTTTCACAGCGCCGGTGGAATATGGAAAACCTGGCCAGCAGATCGCGTAGAACGAGTCGAAGAAAAAATTGCGCCGGCACGGCTAGCGTATGATTCATCGACTTTGCAAGGTTGGGTGCAAACCATTGTTGTCGCGTTGTATTTTAGTCTTTGCTCTTCGCTCGCAATAGGCTGGCACGATCTAAACCTTGGTAGTTTGCTGAGCCGAGCTCAACCGAATGAATTCATTTTGCGCCCGACAGGTTGGGTACGGGTCGTGTCGGGGGTGCAATCCGGTATAGGCGTTTATCTGGTCGCCCTCTGGGCGCTGACATATTTTGGACACCCCTTCGATTATTGAATCTTGTGTCTGCCGGTTATGCACTTCTTTCGGATCATTCTTGTTTCTCCGGTTATCGGCGTATTTCGACTGGCTCGGGAATTTCTCGACGCAAACGCTGCGGCCATTCACCACAGTACTATGTGGATGAACCGAGCTGGGTTTCTCTGTTTCTGCTTTTGGTTGCTCATGCAAACGCTCGCGGACACCCACGTCAACGAACTGGACCATAGTTCTGCGCATTTTCGATCGTACGTCGAACGACCGCTCACGAGGAATCTGAGCGGCGCTTGGGGTCGACTTCTGCCGGACGCAGACCGATCGATAGCGGCCCACTCAGCCAATTCAATGTCGGACCGGGTCCGTCCAATAGTGTCGAAAAAGTCGGTCCGCGGCTTTTTCCGCTTCGCTGTAAAAAATTGACGTCTCAGATCGACCGACGCACCGCTCGCGCGCGTCGGTCAAGGATAAGACGCCCCTGAAAACCTAGCTGGAAAAACGTTCCACGACTGTTTTTAACAGAATCAGCCATTGAGACGTTCGCTCCGTTCTCCTGAGCGACCGTATGCAAGCTTCTACGGTCAGTTGCCGTGAGCCAACGGTTACGACACAGGCGTTATTTCCGACAAGTTGCAAGCGCGCTCGGTCCCACTCAAAGCCGCAACGACGAACGACGAACGCCGTGCATCACCGCGAGCCAAACTTCCCACCCATTCAACCAAGCAGAATAGTGATGCTCTCCGCCGCGGCGCGAGACACCTTGAGGAGCCGGGCTTCCCCCATGCCTTCGCGCGCACTCGCAGAGAGCCCCGACATAACCGTCGATATAAAGTCCGTGGCAACGTCCGCGGCTTCCGGATGGGTTCCAGCAACAAAGGCTCTAACCTGCGCGCGCCGGCCTTCCGCGATTCGGCGCGCCATCACCGCGCTTTCGCTTTCACGATTACCGCGCGCCGCTTCCAGTACAAGGCAGCCCCGGCGCTCTGGATCGCATGTATAGGTTCGGGCCGCGCGTTCAAGCAGGTCCGCGAGCGCCTCGGTCGGTGGTCGTCCGGCGCGCAGCACATCCGCCAGTACGATTTCGGTGCGCGCATAACGTTCCAGGACGCGCTCAAAGAACGCCGCCTTGCTGCCGAACGCCATGTAAAAGCTGGGCGGTTTGATACCAAGTGCATCGGTGAGCGCGCTCAAGCCGACATCGTCGTAGCCCGCTGCATGGAACAAACGCTGCCCAACCTCCAATGCCACTTCGGGATCGAACACCCGTGGACGGCCGCGGCCCGGCTTCGTCGCTGACTTTAAAATAGTGGTCACTATAAAAATACCTTGCATCGTCGTTTTCTGAAATATATAGTGATCGCTAATTTAATTCAAGGAAAGCCCGGAGAAACGTATGACGCACGACAACAAAGCGGCTGTGACGGTCTACGTGACCTATTGCGGATCGGCGGACGCACGGTTTGATCGCTCCTGGTATGTCGAACGTCACTTGCCGCTCGTCATGACGAGCTGGTCCCAGTACGGCCTGGAGGCGGTGACCGCGTTTTTCCCTGCAGGCCAGCAGACCGGAACGCAGGCCATTTGCGAATGCAGGTTCCGCGATCAGGCCGCCGTCGAAGCAGCGTTCAACTCCCCGGAAGCCCCTGCGGTCATGGCGGACGTACCCCGATTCACTGACATCGCGCCCCAACGCGTGCGTGCTGTTTCACTCTGAGCAGGAGATTCTGATGACTCAAACATTTGCCCCCTGGATGACCACGCCCTCACGCACTGTCCGGCGCGGGCACTTCTGGATTCCGGGCGAACACGTGGCGATTGGCGACAAAACGCATCAGCGTGGACCCATGTACGTGGAATGGGAAGCGCCGGAACAGGTCACGCGCCG
>Ga0153932_1000307_pt1 | contig 15994 bp, 14 predicted proteins | sample TSNJ016MetaG_FD_102273 | JGI IMG/M metagenome (GOLD analysis project Ga0153932, IMG submission 102273) | Attine ant fungus gardens microbial communities from New Jersey, USA - TSNJ016 MetaG | ecosystem: Host-associated > Fungi > Mycelium > Unclassified | place: USA: New Jersey, Wharton State...
AGTTCATCCACGAATTGAGCGCGTTCGTGACGGCCGCGGGCTGCACCACGCTGATTCTCGCGCCGCTCTCGGGCAACGAGCCGCATCCCGAACACACGCTCGTCGATGGCCTGGTCGAACTCAACCGTTTCGCTACCGGCATGCGGCGCGCGCGCGAAATTGAAGTGCATAAGCTACGCGGCCGCGATCACCTGCTCGGTCGCCATTTCTTCAAGATCACCGCCGACGGCCTCGTGACGTTCCCACGCCTGGAAGCACGTTCGATGCTGCTCGAAGGGGCGCCGGACCTGAAGTCGAAGCTGTCGTTCGGCCTGCCCGACTTCGACGCCATGCTCGGCGGCGGTGTGGTCAAAGGCTCGACAACGACGCTGATCGGTCCATCGGGGATCGGCAAGACGCTGCTATCGTTGAAATTCCTTGACGGCGGTGTGGGTAACGGCGAGCGCTGCGTGTATTTCGGCTTTTACGAATCTCCGGAGCGGCTGGTCGCCAAGGCGGAATCGGTGTCGATCCATCTTGCCGACGCCATCGCCGATGGTCGCCTGATCATCGAGTGGCGGCCGGCGGTGGAACTCGCCATCGACGAACTCGCGGCCGAGCTGATTGCGGTGGTCAAGCGCGCAGGCGCGTCGCGGCTGGTCGTGGACGGGATCGAAGGATTCCACGATTCGGCGAACCGCATGGAGCGTTTCGGGCTGTTCCTGAACGCGTTGACACACCGGCTGCGTCAGGAAGGCGTTACCACGCTGCTCACCGAAGAGCTGCCGCTGTATGCCGACATGGCGCACGGCGGCTCGATCCGTGCGTCAGCGATGACCGAGAACATCGTCTTGATGCGATACGTGGAAACGAGCACGTCGCTGCACAGGATTGTCTCTGTCGTGAAGCAACGCGAAAGCGCGCACGATCCGTCCATCCGCCGCTTCATCATCAATGAAAACGGCCTGCATCTCACGGACGGTTTCATCGGCACGACCACATTGTTATCGGCGCGCGGCACGATCCCGTTCGCGCCGTCCGGCCCGGACACCGGCACGCGGACATGAAAAAGATCCTCGTCGTCGACGATGAATTCGACCTCCTGACCACTTGGCGGCTGGTCCTCCAGATGGAAGGATACGAGGTCAGTACCGCGTCAAACGGCGTCTTGGCGCTCGAGTCGGTGCATGCCAATCCGCCCGACCTGATCATCACGGACTGGATGATGCCCCGCATGGACGGCGTCGCGTTATGCCACGCGCTCGCCGCCGACGACACCCTCGCGCAGATTCCCGTCGTGCTCTCCAGCGCGGCCGCGCGTACGCCGGCAGTCGCCCACCCACACCTCGAATTTCATCGGAAGCCGCTTTCCATCGATGAACTCATCGAGATCGTCACGCGTCTGATCGGCACCGCTTGATATCGACGTAGATCACGGCTGGGCACGATCCCTGCTGAAATAGTCGCTCCGGTTAGCCGGATTCTTCGATAAACCGCTTTAACCAGAACGGGAGGCACCATGGTGCAGGATCAGGTAGAAGGCGCGGCGCAAACCGTCGTAGGCAAGGTGCAGGATGCGGTCGGCGGTTTGACCGGCGACGCGGGGACGCAGGCGGAAGGCAAGGCGCGCCAGGTGCTCGGCAAGATCCAGCTTAACTACGGCGAGACAATTGATAACGTCCGTGAAGCGGTCATTGCAAAGCCGATCAATGGCGTGCTCGTGGCAGGTGCAATCGGATTCGTGCTCGGCGCGATCTGGGCGCGGCAACGATAAGTTGAGCGTTGCAATCGATGTGAAAAACAACTGGCCGTGCTGAAAAGCGCGGCCAGTTTTTTTATGGACTTTGTTTTGCGGTTTGATGGGCTTGTTTTCAGATCGGCCCTAGGGCCGGGCGCGGTTGATGCTGATTTCCATGATGCAAACCTTGATGCCAACCTACGGGGAGAACCTCATGACAATCACCGCAAGCCGTCTTTCAGATACAGAGGTGCTGGTCGAGCAAACCGTTTATACGTTTTCGGATAGCGCCGTGGCAGACGCTTTCCAGCGTTGCGTTGGGCAGGATTCAGTCGATTCATGCACCGCCAGCCACGCCCCGATGTCCTCGCGAGCGTCGAACGATGCCGCCCTGGACGACCTTGCGCCCGGCAGCATCATTTCACCGTCACTCGGCGGCATGCCGTAATACTGCGTTTTGCTTAGACCGGCGCGCGCGCTCAGCGTTACTCGGACGGCTTGCCCTCCTTGTTCTTAATCGAGTTAGTCGCGGGCATCGGTTCCACCGGCCTTTGGTTTGAAACCCCTTCCGGCTCAGAACTGTGCGATCCGAACCCGCCGCGCCCACTCGCTTCGGGCGAACTGCCACTGCCCAGCGGGACTTCGGCAGTCTGCTTCGGATGCTGCGTGAGGTTGCGTTCTTCGGGCTCACCGGGTTCAGCTTTTGCGCTCGATGACTGCGGCGCGTCGGGCGTCCTCACCCCTTCGCGCGCGTCGCCGCCGGTGGCCGCCCCGCCCGGCAAATTACCGCCTGAGCCGCCGCCGCTCGCGCCGGTGCCGGAGTCTCCAAGCGGTTCGCTGTTGTCGAGCTCGCGTTGTGTCGTAGTCGGTTGCGTCGTGGCCATTGAATGCTCCTGTCCTGATGGTTTGAGTCTCATCAGTCGAGCAACGGACGTTCCTTCTCATGCGTTCCCGGCTTTTCCTCAGGTTCAAAGCGGGTTCAAAGCGAAACTACCGCGCGGAACGCGAATCCGCATTCCGGCGGTTTTGCCGCATCGCCCAGTCCGCCAGCAAATTCGGCACGCGCGGCAACGCGTGCGGCCAGTGCACGGCTTCCTTCGCCAGTTGCGCGATGACACCGTGCGAGCCGAACTGATCCAGCGCCAGACGCATGATCACCCTGCGCGCGATCAGCCACACGTCGATATCCGGCGCAATCCGCCGCGCCATTTCCTCGATGCTCTGCGCCGAGCGCGCCAGCAACGCCGCCCGCGACGCAATGCCCGTATGAGCGTCGCCGAATGCGTGCTCCAGCGGTCCTTTGCCCAGCGCGGTGAAGAGATCGGCAGCGGTCCGATGTCGATGGGCATCGCCGGCAAAACGCTCTGCCTCCCGCCTGTACGTTGATTCCACACGCACCGCATGCTGCTCTTCGTGTTCGTCGGGCCGGCCATGCCGCATGTGTTCGCGCGCGGCCGCCTTGTGATCGCCCTGCAACAACGCGTTCGACCCGGCAACGAGAAAACTGCGCTCGTGCGCGGCGAAAAACGTGAGCGGCGAATCCCCGTCAAGTACAAGCGCCCCGAACGTGTCCGGTTCGACGCTGACCGCCGCGCCTGCCGCTTCCAGACCGGCATGGAACACGCCCTCGCCGAGCGCCGTTTCGAAAAAAACCTCGATCCACGTGGCTGTCAGTTGGGCCGGGTCCAGGCCGTGGGTACGCAGCGCATTGGCATCCGAAAGCGGCACGCTGCGCACGGCCCGCGTGACGAGCGCCGTGTCGCTGCAAAAATCCCAGAGTACTTCGGGCACGACGACGCGCGAGTCTTTGTTCACTTCGCGCAACCGGTAGCGCAGAAAGCTTTGATCCGCGGCCCGTTGACGCAAGTCGAACGTCCCGGCAATCGATTCCGTCAGACGTGCGATCAGCCCACCGACGTTTTGCTCACGGACCTCGCGTGAAAAACGCTCGGCCACACGCGCCGCCGAGTTCGCGATATCGAGGTCTTGCACCAATTCAATGCGTGCATCGGTACGGATCAACGTGATGCGGACGGCCACCGGCGGGCTCGATTGCGTGGATGCGAGGGGCGTGTCGAGCGTGATTAGTGCGCGATGTGTCTGCTGCGCTATTCCACATCGTTCAGGCTCGGCGTCTATGTCGATCAACGCGTCGGCCCGTCCCGGCGGCAGCGCGGCCGCAAGCGCGCGGCGCAGCGGCGCGTCTTTGAGCGGTGCCTTGAGGGCGTCCAATTCGGCGAGCGCGACGCGCACCGCGGTCTCGGCTAAGCCAGGATGTTGCGCCAGCAGTCCCGACGCCATGGTCAGCACGCCCGAGAGGTTCTGCAACACCGGCACCCGCTTGGCCAGACTGGTGGCGCCGCGGCTGCGCACGCCCCCGGCGAACGAGCGCAAGACCCGGTGGATCGTGGCGTCGGCGGCGGACTTTGTGCGGCTTTCTCGTATGAACAGCGTCGCGAGGCGCCAGATTGCACGCAGGCGCTGTGTCATTGGTCCACCGGATATAGGTTCGAATGGCTGATTTTCAGCTCCTTGGCCGAGGTGAACAGGTGAAAGCGAAAGCACCCGTGGGAGTTGAACCTCAAGAGAATAATCCTCGCGCATCATTTTGGCCTGCACGCGTCTGAAGAGTTCTCGTTCTCGTGGATAACACTCAAACTACCGTCTGCCGTAACCGAATCGGGCAACAAGATAGATCAGATCGTGCCCATGCGTCGAATCGCAGGTTGGTCGGTCGACCGCGTTCAACGGCGATCTGTTTGCGAACCCGGGGTCGATAGCAAATTCGCCGGTATGCGCATCAAACATTTTTTCATTCTGATTACTCGATTCGAAAGCAAGACGAAAGATATTAATCGTCTGATGGTTTAAATGCGGTTTCGTCGACACAGTATCAAATTGCCGTATTGTTTCAGATCCTGATTTTCTAATCATTGGTTTTCAGCCAATGCCTGCCATGCCGCATGGTGATTCAAATAATGGTTCGCGTCGAACTCCCATTACGAAAACCAATATATGGCGATTCGTCAATGCCACCTTCGTGCGACTTTGAACAGATAAAACCCCTGCCAGCAAGCACAGTATGGCTCCGCTCCACTTGCCGCGATCCCTGCACCATTTTCCGGAATGCAGGAAAATCTGCCACGATCTCGCATTTGATTCTCCTCGGCGTTGGATTTTCAAGATAGGAGTATTGACAAAACATGCTAATCAAATCGCGGTTTTTCTTGGAATATTTTTCAACGCGTCCGAAAATAATTTACACGTTCTTAAAAGATGAGACCCCCGAATTTTCCAGCATGGAGCAAACTGGATTATCTAAACAATTTTTTGACCACAGACAACACCGGCTTATTAGCTGCAACATGTCATAAATTTATTTCCATTTAGTAAACGATATCGTTGCCCGGATCGAAATTTTTATCGTTTCGAAGCTAAACACCGCGACTAATCCAGAAAAATTTACTGAAAGTATCCCATCGTCCGAAACACGATCCTTTCAGACACATCGTTTCCTTCTCCTGTTTGCCTGAGCGGAACAGTTTGATCCTGTACCACGGCTCATCGATAAATCTGCTTCAATGATTGGCATGTTTAATGCTTTTATCTCCTAGGCAGGTCACATGATTTGTCGTGCTTTTGTCCACCCCGGATTATCACAAGGCGCCCTACTCCAGTGATCGAAACCCACCTCAGTGCCTTCCATGAAATAATCGCAGAATGCACCGACCTCAAAAGCCGCGTTGAAAATGAGCGCGTTGCGGTGTCGGCAATCACAGCCGCGATTACCAACGCAAGCGAGACCCTCGCCAGGCGGGGTTACATCACGCCTCAAAAGATTGAAGGACTGACCCTCTCTATAGAAGAGAACGCACTGGACCTTAAAGCCGCGCTCGATGAAGTCGATGCCTCCATTCGCACGGCCATCGGTCCAGTCGAGAAATTCGCCGCAGTAACCGAACGGTTGAGGACAGCCCAGAAAGCGGCGCTTCCGGTTCACGCGACAGCAGCAGGTCCGTCGGAAGAATCGGAAGGATCGATGTTCGATTCAATAGCGGCCCAGCACTCCGCCTTGTGCGAGCATTTACTGGAAAGTGTGCGGGATCTGGCCAATAAAGCCGCGTACCGGCTCGACGATCTGCGGGAAAAGATCGACCGGCTGCAGTCGTCTTATGGAGAAATCACCGCGGCAATGGCTTCCTGAAGCGTCGGCCACGACGTGTCCGGCGCGTGTGTCACGCCGTGGCGTTGAATGTTACGTGGCGGACGCTACGCGGCAGGAACATGGCTACGACCGGGTGACACCGGTGACTAGAGGCGACTGACGGCGGAGCCCCGATACCTCGCGAAAGTCGATGAAAGCGTCCGCTTCAAGCCGCCTTACCGGCGCCGCAGCGCCAAATCCAGCAGGCATTCTCTCAGCGCACCCGGCAGCAGTCGCCAAGCGCGTTGTTTCGCCTGTTCGCCCGCGAACGTTGGGCGTAAATGGAGGATTCCGCATTGCATCGTGGCGTGCTATCGTTTTCATGCCGGAATCAGAACGTCCGGCATATGTCAATCATCTTCGTGAGCGCCGCCATGAACGATGTACGCCACAATCTCAGCCCGACCGACCGCGTGGAATTGCTCTGCTGGCTCACCTGCGGGAGCCTCGGCGCTTATTATCTGAACGGCTCCTGGCCCACTGCGGCTTTTCACGTACAAGCAGCTCACAAATGGCTGGACAGGCATAAGCGCCAGGCTGAATGGCTCGCTATCGCAAAGCTCTCGGCCATTGCCGCCGACCTCGCCCAGCGACACTCGGAACTCGTCGATGCAGATTGGGCTCGCGACGCCGTCGAAGAGATCCTGGACAGCGACGATCTGAACTATCAATCAGAACTGGTGCTGCGCGTACTCGATGAATGCAAGCGCGCGCTTGCCGACAAACGGCCGGCTGACTGATGTGCCAAAAACCAGGGGCCTTCGTTGATCGATCTTCATCGACTCGACGAAAGCCCCGTTCCCTGAAGCGCTTGGCGGCTTCAGAACCTCGTGCGCATGCCGATCCGGATTGCGGTCGACGACTCCCCTGAGCCGACATACAGCCCGTTGGAAAACACGGCGCCGAGCCACCGCCGAGAAACACCGGTGCGGCACCGCCCGATACCCGCAAGTAGGTGGCGCTGGTGTAAACATACGTGCGCTTCGACAGCGCATAGTCAAGCAGCAGCGTCCCGTTCTGGAACTTCTGCTCGCCCAGCTTGCTGTACCAAAAGCCGCCCATCAAGGTCGTCGCCGGGGTCAAATGGAACACCTCGTTGATCTCGTAGGTCGGCATCGAGCCGTTGTCCCGGGCGACGCGAAAGCGGGTATCGGTGAAAAGCAGCCGCGTGAGACTGCGCCCATACCGGTAGCTGGCACCCGCGCCGATCGTGCTGACGCTCGTGGCAACGACCGGTGCCCCCGACAAGTTCGGAAACAGCGTGGTGCCCGCCTGGGTCGGCGCGTTGAGACCGAGGTCGTGGGTATCGGTGTAGGCGACGCCGGCCTGGAACGGGCCACCGTCGTATCGCGCGCCGAACGCGATCACGTGGCCGGTTCCCGCCGAGACGGATTGCGAAGGGAACGCGTAGAGCGCGCCGAATGAGAAACCATAGAAGGCCGGCGATTTGTACTTGACCGCGTTGTTGATGTGCAAGGGGCCGGCCAGATGGTCGAAATCACCGGGATGCCAGGCGTATTGCCCGGCGTACTGACCCATCGCGAACTGCGTGAGGTTGTCCCAGAAAAAGTCGTATTGCTTGCCGAGCGTGAGCGTGCCGTAGGTGGTGTCGGTAAGGCCTACCCAAGCCTGACGGCTGAAAAGCACGCCGGACTGGACCATCGTGCCGCTGTAGAGATTAAAGCCATTCTCCAACTGGAAAATGGCCTTGGCGCCGCCGCCCAAGTCTTCGCTGCCAACCAATCCCCAGCGATTCGACTGGATGGAGCCATCGTTTGCCACGAAGGTCGCGTGCCCATTCAGGTTGCTGAAGTACGTGATGCCGGCGTCGATAATGCCGTACAGCGTGACGCTGCTTTGTGCGTAGGCGCAAGGGGCGGCCATCGTGGATAAGGCCAATACCGCGGCACTGCACATCCATCTTTTCTTCATTGCGTTGTCTCCATCAGGTTTTTTTTATGCAAAGCGGTTCCCTCCCCTTCGTCGAGGGGATGTCGGGTCTGCTACAGGATCTCGGTGTGACGCGAGCGGTGTGAATCAGCCTAGGGTGGTGAACAGGCCAGGCGCGGGATTCGCGTGGCTGCGAATGCCAGTATTTTCAGATCGAGGGGCGCCGACGCGTTGCGTGCCCGGCGTATCGACCGTCTTACACGCGCTAAAACACCCGGTCAGGAAGAGTCCGTTCATGTTGTCTCCGTCTCTTGTTTTGGATTGACGATTTGGGTGAAGACAGTACCGCCCGGCAAACAGTTTTGATTTATTCTTTCAATTAACGTTATTGATTTGCGAACCGAATCAATAGATGGCCTTGACGACTCGCCGATTGTTTTCGTTGCCAAAACGGCAGTTCAGAAATACTTCGCTTTCCTAAGAATCGCCAAGCCCAGGGTGGCGCCTCACGAATAGCCGTGCGAGATCCTGTTCGCTGGCGAGTTGCCAAAACCGCGACTGGTAAGATCCAGAGGTTCAAATTGCGCGAACCGGCTCTCAACGACTGAGCGTCCCCTTTCATTGGCAGGCTTCAATCATGGATCGATTAGACCAACACACACATGCAATCTGCCAGGCTGATTTGCCCGCCACGGACGAACGGGAAGCGCTTCGTCTCGAGTATCAATGGTTGAATGCCGACCACACCAATGCGCCTGTTGCCGTCTTCCTGCATGAAGGGCTCGGCTCCATTTCCATGTGGAAGGACTGGCCGCAGAAGTTATGCGAGCAACTGGGATTTCGTGGCCTTGTCTATTCGCGGCCGGGTTATGGCGGCTCGACTCCGCGTGCAGCGGGCGTCAAATGGCCGGTCGATTTCCTGCAAAGGCAGGCTCAAGATGTTCTGCCGGCATTGCTCGATGTTCTTGGCATAGACACCATTGAGCGCGCCCGGATGTGGGTTATCGGCCATAGCGACGGTGGTTCTATCGCCTTGCTTTATGCGGCGGCTTTCCCCGACGCACTGGCTGGCGTGATTGCAATTGCGCCGCATGTATTCGTTGAAGATGTGTCGATCGCGGCGATCTCGGAGGCCAACAAGCAATACACGCAAGGCGATTTGCGGGCCAGGCTGTCGCGCTACCACGCTGATGTCGATTCAGCGTTCTACGGGTGGAACGATATCTGGCTGAATCCCGAATTCAGGCACTGGAACATCACAGACCTGCTGCCTTCCATCCGATGCCCTTTGCTCGCCGTGCAAGCAGATGACGACGAGTACGCAACGATGGCGCAAATCGACGTCATTGCGCCTCGCGTGCCGCACGCGCAACTCGTCAAGCTGCCAGCGTGCGGACATTCACCGCACCGCCAGTGTCCCGCCATGCTCGATGGCGCGATCACGGCATTCATCGCGAGTGTCAGAACCTGATGGACACACGGACTTGGGAAGCCCCGAATCTCGATACAATCGTTCACCCCTACACTTCAGCGCATCCTTTCAAAACGCATGACTGGTTCCTCGCTGCTCAAACCTAAGGTGTCACCCAGTCTGCGTTGGCTCACCCTGTGGGGACCGGGCCTGCTCGTCATGCTCGCCGATTGCGACGCCGGTAACGTGGTGACGGCGGCGCAGAGCGGCGCACAATGGGGCGCGCAGTTACTGCTGGTTCTGCTCGCGCTCATCCCCCTGCTTTATATGGTCCAGGAACTCACCGTGCGGTTGGGTATTTTCACCGGGCAGGGTCATGGCGAACTGGTTCGCTCCAACTTCGGTCCGGGTTGGGCGTGGGTTTCGGCAGTCGGCTTAGGCGTTGCCGTCCTCGGCTCGCTGGTGACCGAGTTCACGGGGGTCGCAGGCGTAGGAGAGATGTTCGGCGTCTCGCGGTCCGTCACGTTGCCGCTCGCCGCCGTATTCCTGGTGGGGATTGTGTTCACCGGTTCGCACAAGCGTGTGGACAAGTTCGCCATCGTCATTGGCGCCTTCGAACTGTCATTCTTCGCGGTCGCCTGGCACGCACACCCGGACATCCCGGGCATGTTCCGGCAGATGACCCAGCTTCCGGTCGCGAACCCTCATTACGGTTATCTAGCGGCTGCATTGATCGGCGCGACGTTCAACCCGTGGATGATCTTCTACCAGCAAGCCGCCGTCGCCGATAAAAAACTGGGTGCCCAGGACTATTCCGCCGCCCGCATCGAAACGGCAGCCGGTGCAATTCTCACGCAGTTGCTCACGGCAGCGGTGCTTGTCGCGGTGGCGGCAACGCTGTCGAGAGACGGCCAGCATCATGCGTTTCGAAGCGTAGGTGAAATCAGCGATGTCCTCACGATGTCGGCAGGACCGCGCGTCGGCCGCTTTCTGTTTAGCGCGGGTGTGCTCGGGGCATCGATGGTGGCGGCCATTGTCTGCTCGCTGTCGCTGGCGTGGGGGCTGGGTGAAGTGGCGGGATACAAACGCTCGCTTGAGGGCGGACCGGCGAGTGCGCCGTGGTTCTATGGTGTGTACGTGGCCGCGGTTGGTGGCAGCGCGATCATTGTGTGGCTGGCGCCCAATCTCATTTCGCTGAACGTCGCCGCCCAAGTTGTGAACGCGCTGATGCTGCCCTTGGTCGTGGGCTTGCTGATCGCGCTCAGCCTGACTGCGCTGCCAATGCCGCATCGGCCTCGCGGTGTCTACCTATGGCTCGTATGCTGCATTGCTACGCTCGTGTCCGTGGCCGGCATTCTGGGTGCCGGGATAAGCATTCTCTCTCGATAAGCGCCTGCGCTGCCTAGTATCAATCCCCGGTGCGATTGGGACGTCGGTATTGAATGCCGAATCACGTCTTCATAGCTCGTCAAAACGACCGTCTAAAAAAGCTTCGCTGTCTTCCATCGGGTAATCACTCGAAATATTTTTGATCGCACGCGCATCCGTGTTGCGGTCGGCCTGCGTATCCACCCGTACGTGACAAGAGAAGCGTCAGATCAGCATTGCTGCTCTGCGTCGTGCTTCGTCACGCATTCGTAATTCGTAGTTCGTCATTCGCGTTTGACACAGGCAGCCCGCCTGGCGCTTCGTCGTCTGCTGTCCGCCGTTTTTCCGTCTCTGGCTTTCATCGGACGCAGTCGCCGTATTGCTTAGTTCACAGAACGGTTCAAGGAGATGTCATGTCAGAAGACTCAAAGGTCATGGATGTACTCGTGCAGCGCGCCGACAAGCTGGCAAAACGCAGGCAGTTCTTCCGCAGCGCGGGAGGCGTGGGTCTGGGGTTAATCGGCGGCACGATCCTCGGTGCATGCGGCGGCGGCTCCTCGGGTGCATCGGCGCAAACCAGCGGCCCGACCGATCCGGAGATACTCAACTTCGCCCTCAACCTCGAATATCTCGAAGCCACGTTCTATGCGTATGCGACCACCGGCGCTGGACTACCCGCCAGTCTGATGAGTGGCGCAGGCACGCCGGGAACGGTTATTCCTGGTCATGCGGTGACGTTCTCCGACCCGGTGGTCCAGGCCTATGCGAACGAGATCGCGAAAGACGAACTCGAACACGTCACGTTCCTGCGCACGGCACTCGGTGGGTCAGCGGTAGCCATGCCGGCTCTCGACGTCGGCTACCAGAATCCGAACGGCGCGTTCTCCAAAGCGGCGCAAGCGGCCGGGCTGGTTCCTGCGGGCACGGCCTTCGACCCCTATCTGAACGACGAAACCTTCTTGCTCGCCGCCTTCATTTTTGAGGACGTGGGTGTGACGGCTTATAAAGGCGCCGCACCACTGATCACGAACAAGACTTACCTGGAGGCAGCTGCGGGCATTCTGGCAGCAGAGGCGTATCACGCCGGCCTAGTGCGCACGGTGCTTTATTCGAAAGGTATTGCTAACCCGTCGCTTGGTCTGATTGCGTCGGCTAATGCAATCTCCGCTGCGCGCGCCTCGCTCGACAACGTGGGTAACGACGATCAGGGCATATCGGGAGCAACGGCCGGCAGCTCGAACATCGTGCCGCTCGATTCCAACGGCCTAGCGTTCAGCCGCGGTTACCCGAATGTGCTGAACATCGTCTACCTGTCGAGTGCTGCAGTCACGCAGGGTGGGTTCTTCCCGGCAGGCGTCAACGGCGATCTGCACATGAGCGCCTGATGTCCTGATCTCCAGATCGTTGGAGAGAATGTTTTGGCATCACCGTGCTGGGTTCCACCGCTTGCGAGTGGTGGAACCCAGCACGGTTTTTTTACGCCTTGAGTATTGGCATGATGTCTTTAGAAAAGAAGCATGACTAACTTTTTCATCGATACGACATGAAGGCATCGTGCCTTGAAGACAGCCCGGGCATCCGTAAGAGAAACGAAATTTCCACTCTGCATCAGCCTTCAATCAGCCAACAAGCACCTTCATAGGCACACGCGTTAAGCGCATGCGTTTAAGCAAGTGCTGCCCTGACGTCAGATCCTCCGCTACGACGTTGACAAGCGAATGACCTCGAAAGGCGCCGGCTTCAACCTCGGATCACCCGAAAAAAACGACAAGTTACGCCCGCGAGGTTGTGCCTGAAACACGCTTTGGTGTAGTGTCGGGCCGTCCTGAAAGAACGGTCGAAATGCCCGGACAAATCATGTCCGGGGCTATCGCGTGCACGCTTCTCGCGTAGCTGCATTCCTTGACGCTCAAAGCTTACAGTTCACGTTTTTTCGCGGTCTGGTCGCGTGCCTTTGCGTTCGTCATCTGCATTGGTGAATCAATGCATGACGGCATTCAAGGCTCGAATCTCGAAGGGCATGCTGTCATGTTTTCAAGCATAGCTGGTCGGAGAATATATGGATTTCGGATTCAACCTGAACCGCACGGCTAATGCGTCAGCCTGGCGGCTCTTGCCTAATCGATGGGATTTTGTCGCGTTCCCCTTGATCATCTGCCTGATCGCGATGGCCGCCATCGGCTTCCATCAGACCATGGCACCGATCGCAACGCTTAAAGCCCAGGCGATCTCGCTCGCGCCATCGAACCTGCCTGAATACGCGTTGCGCACGACGTTGCGGATGCTCGCCGCCATGATCGCTTCGCTGGTCTTCACGCTGATCTACGGCACCCTTGCGGCCAAGAGCCGTCGTGCAGAGAAGGTGCTGGTCCCGATCCTGGATATCCTCCAGTCGGTTCCGGTCCTGGGCTATATCTCGTTCACGGTCACGTTCTTTATCGCGTTGTTCCCAACACGCGTGGCGGGTGCCGAATGCGCGGCGATCTTCGCGATCTTCACTAGCCAGGCGTGGAACATGACGTTCAGCTTCTACCAGTCGCTGCGTACGACACCACGAGACCTGGACGAAGTCGCTCGCAGTTTCCACCTGACCGCATGGCAGCGGTTCTGGAAACTTGAAGTCCCCTTCTCGATGCCGGGCCTCATCTGGAACATGATGATGTCGATGTCCGGCGGCTGGTTCTTCGTGGTGGCCTCTGAGGCAATCACGGTCGGCAACAATACGATCACGCTGCCGGGCATAGGCGCATACCTCGCGCAGGCGATCACCGAAAAGAACATGGGTGCGGTTGGCTGGGTCATTCTCACGATGACCGTCGTGATCCTTGGTTACGATCAACTGCTGTTTCGTCCGCTCGTTGCCTGGGCCGACAAGTTCCGCATGGAGACAACCAGTTCCGGCGTGGCGCCCGAATCGTGGGTGCTCGGCCTGGTTCGACGCACGCATCTGATTCACCGCTTGCTGGTTCCGGCCGGCTGGGTCTTCGCCAGCGCCGCACGCATCCCGCTGCGGCTACCGTCGTTCGATCGTGCGAATATGCGTGTGACGAAACGCCGGACGCCGTCGCGCTTCGGCGATATTGTCTGGAGCGTCGTAGTCATCGCGGTCACGCTTTACGTGGTCTGGCGCGTGGTCAGCTATGTGCGCACCGGCGTGGATCTTCATGAGGTCGGCCATGTGCTCGTGCTTGGCCTGATCACCTTGCTGCGCGTGGCGATCCTGATCGCGATCTCGTCGCTGATCTGGGTCCCGCTTGGCGTGATGATCGGATTGCGGCCCGCACTCGCTGAGAAAGTGCAGCCGCTTGCACAGTTCCTCGCGGCCTTTCCGGCGAACCTTTTGTTTCCCATCTTCGTGATCGTGATTGTCCGCTTTCATCTGAACCCGGATATCTGGTTGTCGCCGCTTATCGTGCTCGGCACGCAGTGGTACATCCTGTTCAACGTGATTGCGGGCGCCACGGCTTACCCGAATGATTACCGCGAGGTTGCCGCCAACTTCCGGATTCGCGGCTGGCAGTGGTGGCGCCAAGCCATGCTGCCGGGCATCTTCCCCTATTACGTCACGGGCGCGATCACCGCGTCGGGCGGGGCGTGGAACGCCAGTATTGTCGCCGAGTTCGTGCAGTGGGGCGACACCAAGGTCGCCGCGCACGGCTTGGGCGCATACATCGCGCAGACCACGGCTGCGGGCGACTATCCGAAGATCATCCTGGGTATCGCCGTCATGTCGTTGTTCGTCACGCTTTTCAACCGCCTGCTCTGGCGCCCCATGTTCACCTTTGCCGAAGCTAGGCTTCGAGTCGATTAGGGATTCCTCTCCATGCCAAATTCAGACTTCAATGTGGCGTCGCCCGCGACGCCGGCGAGCCCCACGCCCCGGGTTACTCAAGAGATCCTGAACGTCAAGGATGTGTCCCGGGGCTTCAAGAAAAGCCAGGGCGATTTGCTCGTACTCGACGACGTCAACCTCTCCTTGCGCGAGGGCGAGATTGTCGGGTTGCTCGGACGTTCCGGCTCGGGCAAGTCGACGCTGCTGCGGATCATTGCGGGTTTGATCGAGCCGACCACCGGCGACGTCACCTATAAAGGCAAGCCGCTCGAAGGCCCCGCCGATGGCGTCGCGATGGTGTTCCAGACCTTCGCGCTGTTCCCCTGGCTGACCGTGCTTCAGAACGTGGAAGCGGGCCTGGAGGCGCAAGGCGTGGGCGCAGCACCTCGACGTGCACGGGCGCTGGCAGCAATCGATTTGATCGGGCTGGACGGTTTTGAGAATGCGTATCCGCGAGAGCTGTCGGGCGGGATGCGCCAGCGTGTGGGTTTCGCACGCGCGTTGGTCGTGGACCCGACGTTGCTGCTGATGGACGAGCCGTTCTCCGCGCTCGACGTGCTGACGGCCGAGAACTTGCGTACCGATCTGCTTGACCTTTGGACGCAGGGCAAGATGCCGATCAAGTCGGTGCTGATCGTGACGCACAATATTGAAGAAGCGGTGTTCATGTGCGACCGGATCATGGTGTTGTCGTCGAATCCGGGACGGGTGATTGCGGAGATCCAGGTGCCGTTCAAGCATCCGCGCAATCGTCTGGATCCGGTGTTCAGATCCCTCGTCGATGAAATCTACGCCAAGATGACCGCGCGGCAGTCCGGTGAAGCGACGAGGCAGACGCTCGAGTTTGGTAGCCGGTTACCGCATGTGTCAACTAACTTGCTGGCGGGCCTGATTGAGACGCTCGCGGTGGCGCCCTACAACGGCCGGGCGGATATGCCGGTGATCGCGCGGTCGCTTCATCTGGAGGTGGACGACTTGTTTCCGATCGCGGAAATGTTGCAGCACCTGGGTTTCGCCGAACTGCGTGAAGGGGATATTTACCTGACGCCGTCGGCGCATGTGTTTGCGGATCTTGGCACGCATGAACGCAAGATGATGTTTGCCGAGCATCTGTTGAAACACGTGCCGTTGGCCGCGCGCATCAAGAAGGTGTTGAACGAGCGTCCAGGGCATCGGGCTCCGCGTGTTCGCTTCGAACAGGAACTGGAGGATTTTCTGACCGATGGCGCGGCCGAGGACACGCTTGATTCAGTGATCAACTGGGGGCGATATGGGGAGGTGTTTTCGTACAACGACCAGACTGAGTTGTTTAGTCTGGAAGATGTGGAATCGTGAAAAGATGCTGGCGCAGGTGGACGGGGTTTAGGTGGGGTTGGTGGGTTCTGGCGTTAGCGGTCTGATTCAATGCCGGGTTGCTGCTTCTTAGGTCTTCGCGCGTTTAGTGTTAGATGATTTCTTTATCACTATTAGCCACTGCGCGTGGCGGCGCGTCATTTCTTGGTCCTTAGCGACAAAGAAACGAAGCAAAGAAAACGCTTTCACCGCTCTACCCTAAGTGTCCACAGCGTGCAG
>Ga0153932_1000308_pt1 | contig 15921 bp, 17 predicted proteins | sample TSNJ016MetaG_FD_102273 | JGI IMG/M metagenome (GOLD analysis project Ga0153932, IMG submission 102273) | Attine ant fungus gardens microbial communities from New Jersey, USA - TSNJ016 MetaG | ecosystem: Host-associated > Fungi > Mycelium > Unclassified | place: USA: New Jersey, Wharton State...
ACACCCTTGAGCGTTTTGATAATGTTCGCAAGCGCTTCTCGCGCCGGCAGTTCGCGACCGCCCGGCTCCTGCGATCGCCCCTGCTTCGCGCGCCATTGCTGGCGGACCGTCTGGAGCGATTGGACGATGTCGTCGATGTCGAATGCAGCCACAGTCGGAGATCCTTCGGCTTGTTGCCAGGAGTGGAAACGGGGGTTCTCTCAGTCTTGCACCCAAGGCAGGCCAAGGTAACGCCAGCCGCCGAGGGTGCCGCGTCGCTGCTGTTCATCGAGCTGGCCTTCAAAGCCCTCCAGCACGTTGAACGCTTGTGCAAAGCCAGCTTTCGTTGCGGCCTCGGCGGCCAGTGCAGATCGGTTGCCGCTGCGGCACAGCAGCAGCACAACAGCTTCCTTGCTCGTTTTCGCCTCGAGTTCACGCACAAACCTCGGGTTGCGCGTCAGGCTTGTGCCCGTCGCCCAAGGCACATGAACGCTGCCCGGTACATAACCCACGAACTTGCGCTCCTCGGCCGTGCGTACATCGACAATGACTGCGTCGCCCGACTCCATCAAAGCCAAGGCCTCTTGCGGCGAAACCCCACCGGCGTAAGGCAATGCAGCGGCCACAGCCGCATCCCGCGCCGCATTCAGAACTGCGTGCTTTACCCGTTCTTCCAATTCGACCGTCATACAATCTCCTTGCGATTCCGTTTAGTACACGTCATGGCCAACAGTTTTCAGAGGAAACGCAACCGTCTATAGCCATCAATTGCCACTATGCGAGAACAGGAAGGAAATTCGAACCAACAAAAACTTATTTCCAAAGAAGAACTTGCAGATAGTCGCGCTGCGACAAACCTCTTGAATTCCGCAGACGGTTTCCTGTCTGGGGCGACAACCGAAAGTAACGGCGTCCAGCCTTCCTGGACCAGTTCAAAAACCGGGGCCTTTCTTTGGCAACGGTCCGGTCAATGCACCTTTGGAAAACCATGACGCTCGGCAAGCAGATCCAGGATTCGACGCGTGTCGGTCACGAAGTGTTTGTCGCCGAGCGTATGTGCACCGGCGGGCACCGGATGTTCGTCTCCCAGAATCAGCACGGGCAAGCTCTCGTGCTCCTCATCAAGGGCAGCGATGACGGCCTCACGCGGGCGCGCAAATGGCAGACGGTGAATATCAAGGCGCGAGGTCTTTGCCGGATCGCTGGCCAGCAGGCCTTCAATAGGTGCGCCATCCGGGCAGATAAAACGCTCACCCGGATATTTTGGATCGGTGAAACCCGGCTCAAGCAGCAGTAAAAGGTCTTGGCTCACGATTTGGAAATCCTTGAAGAAGAATGCCGGCTGAGAGACGAATGGAACCATCCTCGTGCCCTTGGCGGAGCGTTGGAAATCACTTAGAACACCTTCAGAACACGCGGCCTTCGGTCAGATGCGTGGTGTCGCCGTTTAACTGATAACCGCCGATCACTCGCGCTTTGTGCAACAACGGGTTGTGGCTGAAGATCGTGCGCAAGTTGCGCCAGTGACGATCGAAATTGTGCACACGCGATGTGGCGGAATCGCCGCCTGCCTCAAACAAGCGCTCGCCCGCATGCAACGCCAGCTTGCTAACCACCAACTGTGTCTTGGCCGTGGCCAACGCACCTTGCAATACCAGTTCTTCAGCGTTGTCAGCTTGGGCGCGGATGGCATTAGCCGACCGATCCAGCACGCGTGCATTCTGCTCGACCAGCGCATCAATCGCGTGACTGTGAGCCGCAAGATCGCCCATCACTTGCTGGACGAAATGATCCTCTCGCGCAGATGCCGCCGGGCTGTGCAGCACCGGGCGTCCATGCTTGAGCACATAGTTCTCAGCATCCGCAAGAATATTGCGGACAATGCCCGCAGCCACTGCAACGAGGTGCAGTTGACGCAATGCGCCGCCATGGCGTCCTGCCAGGGTCGAAGCGCCTCTTGGCACGACTTCGTTCGCGTGGACTTGTACGTTGTCGAGGACCAGGCTGCCACTGGCGGTCATCCTCTGGCCCATGCCATCCCAGTCATCCAGTATCTGGACGCCCGCTCGGGTGACCGGAATGATAGCGACCAGGTTGTTGTTGTTTTCATCTTGCACGTTGATACGTGCATAGTCGGAAAATGCTGTTCCGGTCGAGTAGTATTTCTTTCCCGTGACACGATAGTCGTCGCCATCGCGCCGCAGGATCGTGCCTATTTCACCGGGCCGCGATGTGCCCCGCTCGGTCGACGCACCGCCGAATATTGCACCGTCCAGCAAGCGCTGGATCTGAGTGTCGTTGAACGCTGCACGCGGCGACAACAGGAGCGACTCGGTCAGGTCGAAATGGATACGCAGCGCATGGGCTATGTTCGATTCCTCCGCAGCGAGGGTCGCGATCACCTGGAACAACTCCGGCAATGAGCCGCCCAGTCCGCCCCATTCGACTGGCAATCGCAGCAAGCCAAGACCGGACTTGCGGAACAACGCAAAACCATCGAACGGCAATTCACGTCGTGCCTCGCGCGCCGCGGCGTCCCGGCCTAGCTCCTTCGCCAACGCTGGCAACGCGGCAAGCGCCGCATCCAGCTGTGACGTCGCGGTAATTTCAGATGGTGCATTCATGCTTGTTATTTCCTTTTAATAGCGTAAAGCGCAGGGCTCCTTGAACCAGGGCATCGTCCGTGGCGAATCGATAATTGAGCCGCATACGGATCGGCGAACATCTGGTTGAGCTTTACGATCTGCGAATCGCTTTGGTGAAGATCCCTCTGTTCGCCCGGTGCGATACCTGGCGATTTACTTAAGCGATACCTGAGCAGCACAATAATGTAGTCGCGGGCTCGCGGTATTGCTCTATCGATTTCATCTTTCTATATGTGCGCTGCTGCAAAGATGGACGGTAAGCGGGCACCGTTCGAACTGGCTGACCGATCTGCGGTTGATGATAAAGATTCCTTCATTACTTCGTTGAGGCGGCGGGCTTGAGCCCGTACCTAACTCAGACTATTCGACCGCGTGTACACGGTCACTGGACCCGAATTTCCTAGCCAATACCTTCGATCCGATGGTCGGTGTGCAACGTCTCTACTGGTCGCACAACTTCAAGGCAGGCGTACCGTTTTCGAACGCAACACACTATCAAAGCCCGGAGGTCGACCGGCTGCTGGAAACCCCGGCGGTGGAAAACGATCCGCATAAAAGAGTGGATTACTTCAGGCAGTTTCAACAGATCGTAGGTCGCGATTTGCCGATCATCGACCTCGTCACATTGAAGCAGGTGACTATCTATAACAAACGTGTGCACAACCATACGCTGACCGCCGACGGCCTGAGCGGCAACCTCGCGGATGTATTTGTGGCGTGACGATAGGATTTGCCGGGGCTTATGGAGCGGTTAGCGATCCATTAGCCGTTGCGCCGAATATGCAAAGCAAAAATTGTTGATTGTTGAAAACGTGTCAACGCCCAAGAATATGCATCCCCCTATCCGCACGACCCAACGACGTGGAGCAAACAAATGAGCAAGGCCAAGCGGCAAATCAAGCTAGGTGCTTTCCTGATGGAGACAGGGCACCATATTGCTGCCTGGCGTCATCCTGATACGCATTTGACTGGCGGGCTCGATTTCTCGCACTACGCTGAACTCGCGCAGATCGCCGAGCGTGCGAAATTCGATGCGGTGTTTTTCGCGGACAGCGTAGGTATCCGTGACACGAATCTCGCCTCGCTCTCGCGCACGGCCCGCGCTGACCACTTCGAACCGCTAACCCTGCTGGCTGCCTTGTCGGTGGTCACGAAAAACATCGGCTTGATTGCGACCGTTTCCACCACGTTCAATGAGCCGTTCAACGTCGCGCGCAAGTTCGCATCTCTCGACCACTTGAGCGGCGGCCGCTCGGGCTGGAACCTGGTTACATCGAGCAGCGAAACGGAAGCACTGAACTTCGGCTTCGAGCAACACCCGGCACACGCAGTTCGCTATGAGCGCGCACGCGAGTTCTATGACGTCGTCGCAGGTCTCTGGGACAGTTGGGAAGACGACGCTTTCATTCGCGACCGTGACAGCGGCGTGTATTTCGATGCCGACAAGCTCCATACGCTCGACCATCGCGGCAAGCATTTCAAAGTGCGTGGCCCGCTCAACGTCGCCCGCTCGCCGCAGGGTTGGCCCGTGGTCGTGCAAGCGGGGGCATCGGATGCCGGCCGCGAGCTTGCCGCGCAAACCGCGGAGGTGATCTTCGTTGCGCACCAGACCCTGGACGAAGCCAAGGCATTCTATGGGGACGTGAAGGGACGGCTCGCCAAATACGGCCGGCAGCCCGACGATCTCAAGATCATGCCGGGTATCTTCCCGGTGATCGGCAGGACCCACGACGAGGCACGCGCGAAGTTCGACGCGCTACAGGACCTTATTCATCCCGATGTCGGCCTCGCCTTGCTGTCGAAAATGACCGGTGGCGTGGATTTGTCGAAGTATCCCATCGACGGGCCGTTGCCCGACCTGCCGGAAACGAATGGCGGCAAGAGCCGGCAGCAATTGCTGTTCGATCTGGCGCGCCGCGAGAACCTGAGCATTCGCGACCTCTACCTGCGCATAGCGGGAGCCCGCGGACATCAACAGGTCGTGGGGACACCGGAGAGTATTGCCGATCAATTACAGCAATGGTTTGAGGAAGAAGGCGCGGACGGTTTCAATATCATGTCGCCATGGTTGCCTGGCGGGCTGACCGAGTTCGCCGGGCTGGTGGTGCCGGAATTACAACGGCGCGGACTGTTTCGCACCGGGTATGAAGGCGCGACGCTGCGTGAGAACCTGGGGCTTTCACGTCCCGAGAATCGCTACGCTCAGGCTAGTCGCAAACGCGCGGCGAGTTGACCCGTCTGCGCAAAGGCCGCTTGCCGGTGGCTGCGTTGCAAGAGCAACCACACCGGCTGTCAATCGGGAACCAACCCAGTACTACTGAGCATATCCGAAACGTCGTGCGCCGAAGCAGCTTCGTAGAATCGCTCCGAAGCATTGCTCACACGCCCACGATTGGTCGCTCGCCAAATGCCAAACCCCGATAACGTTTCACGTATCAATGCAGTGAAGGTAACGCTTGGGCCCAAAGGCCGCAACGTCGTGCTGGAGCGCAGCTTCGGCTCCCCGATCGTGACGAAGGACGGCGTCTCGGTCGCGAAGGAAATCGGGCTGGCCGACAAGCTGCAAAACATCGGCGCGCAACTGGTGAAGGAGGTTGCGTCGCGCACCAGCGACGACGCTGGCGACGGCACCACCACGGCCACCGTGCTGGCCCAGGCGATCGTACGCGAAGGGCTGAAATACGTGGCTGCAGGTCTCAATCCGCTGGACCTGAAGCGCGGCATCGACAAGGCGGTTATCGCCGCCGTGGAAGAACTGAAAAAGATCAGCAAACCCACCACGACCAGCAAGGAAATCGCGCAAGTCGCGACGATCTCGGCGAATGGCGAGGAGTCGATCGGTCAGCGGATTGCCGAAGCAATCGATCGTGTCGGCAAGGAAGGGGTGATCACGGTCGAGGACGGCAAGTCGCTCGACGACGAACTCGACGTGGTTGAAGGACTGCAGTTCGATCGCGGTTACCTGTCGCCCTATTTCATCAACGATCAGGATAAGCAGGTCGCCGTCCTGGAAGATCCGTTTGTGCTGCTGCACGACAAGAAGGTATCGAATATTCGCGATCTGCTGCCGGTGCTGGAGCTGGTGGCGAAGGCGGGACGACCGCTGCTGATCATCGCGGAAGACGTCGAAGGCGAAGCGCTCGCGACGCTGGTCGTGAACAACATCCGTGGCATCCTGAAGACGGTGGCAGTCAAAGCGCCGGGCTTTGGCGATCGTCGCAAGGCGCTGCTCGAAGACATCGCGATCCTGACTGGCGGACAAGTCATTGCTGAAGAAACCGGTCTTACGCTGGAAAAGGCGACGTTGGGGGAATTGGGCCAGGCCAAGCGCATTGAAGTAGGCAAGGAAAACACCATCGTTATCGACGGTGCCGGGGACACGAAGAATATTCAGGCACGCGTCAAGCAGATCCGCGTCCAGATCGAAGAGGCAAGCTCCGACTACGACCGCGAAAAGCTGCAGGAACGCGTGGCGAAACTGGCGGGCGGCGTCGCGGTGATCAAGGTGGGCGGTGCGACCGAGATCGAGGTCAAGGAGAAGAAGGACCGCGTTGACGATGCGTTGCACGCAACGCGTGCGGCCGTCGAAGAAGGCATTGTGCCGGGCGGCGGCGTTGCATTGATTCGCGTCAAGCAAGCGATCAGCGGCCTGGAAGGCGCTAACGCGGACCAGGATGCGGGCGTCAAGATCGTGCTGCGCGCATTGGAAGAACCGCTACGCCAGATAGTCACGAATGCGTGCGAGGAAGCCAGCGTGGTCGTCGCGCGAGTGGCCGAAGGCGCAGGCAATTTTGGCTACAACGCGCAGACCGGCGAATACGGTGATCTGGTCGAATCGGGCGTGCTCGATCCGACCAAGGTCACGCGCACTGCGCTGCAAAATGCGGCGTCGATTGCGGGCCTGATGCTCACGACCGACGCAACGATCACCGAAGCGCCGAAGAATGCGGCCCCGGCCGCGCCTGAAAGCGGACCGGGCGCTGGCGGACCGGGCTTCGATTTCTGAGCCTCGGCCTACCCGTACTTGCCCACCTGTAGTCACAGCAGTACGTAAGCACGTCGGCGCGTCCAGTTTTAGACGCGCCGACGTGTGCTTCGGCATCACGATACCGCGGCTTGCCAGCTCTACGCTTTCTGATTCTTTTATTCACGCACTACTGACTAATATTCCCGCTCTGCATGCTTGGGCGGGCCGTCACTTCCTGTTCTGAGAATCCATGGTCACCATAGCCAGCCAGCTCGCCGAGCTATTCAATGATGCAGTACGCGCGCTGCTACCCGATGTTCAGGTAGTAAGCATACCGCGCGGCGTGCCGGCCTGCCTGCCCGAGCAGACTTCGATCTTGATCGCTGCCCCGATCATCATACGGGGTGCGCGTGCACCGGAACGCGCCCCCTCCGGGTGGCCATTCGGGTTGCGCTGGGTGCAACTCGGTTCTTCAGGAATCGACTTCTATCCGCGTTGGTTCCTTGAAGGACTACCTGTTACGACTGCGCGCGGCACCTCCTCCACCGCGATTGCCGAATTCGCTATAGCCGCAATCTTTGCCCACGCGAAGCGCCTTCCTGACATCTGGATTCACGACGCGCAGCAATGGGCCCTGACACCGCTCGCAACGGTGCAAGGCAGCACGGTCGGCATATTCGGCTTCGGCTCGATTGGTCAGACTCTCGCGCAGAAAGCGCTAGCACTCGGTGCCCGCGTCATTGCTGTGCGGCGGCAAACTTCTGCCGCGCCGGACCTGCCCGGGGTCACGCTCGTTGCCGGTATCGATGAACTGGTGCGGGAAGCGGACCATCTCGTACTCGCAGCCCCGGCCACCGCAGCAACGCGTCATATTGTCAGTCGCGAGTTGCTTGCTCAGGCAAAGCCGGGACTACACGTAGTCAATGTTGCACGCGGCTCATTAATCGACAACGAAGCGTTACTTGTGGCGCTTGCCGATGGTCGTGTTGGTTCAGCTTCGCTTGACGTTACCGAGCCGGAGCCGCTAACGGCCGGGCATCCGTTCTACACGCATCCGCGCGTCCGGCTGTCACCCCATACGTCGGCGATCGGTCCACACAATGCGGCTGAATTGGCAGCGAAGTTTGTCCGTAATTTCAGCGCCTTTACTCACGGTACAACGCTTGAAGATCTCGTCGATATCAACCGGGGCTACTAGAGCTTGCATCAAAACGTCTCTGGATTTTTCAACCACCGCTTAACTAACCGGCCCACGCGCCCTTATTCGATTCAGGCATAACCTTCGACACCGTTGTGCTTTGCGAAACTAAACCCCCTTGTTACAGTCGCGCCAAAGCATTTCGCCTTCGCTTGGTCGAAGACGAAATAGACAATAGATAAACGTTTAAGGAGTCACCCTTATGAAGATTCTCAAAGCCATGCTGCTTGCCGGCGTCGTACAGTTGACCGCTCTCTCACCGGCTTTCGCAGCTGACGATCTCGCAAACATCAAGAGCGCCGGCGTCATCAAGATCGGAACCGAAGGGACTTATGCACCTTTCACTTACCACGACGAATCAGGCAAGCTGACAGGCTTCGACGTTGAAATCGGCCAGGCTATTGCAAAACGGATTGGTGTTAAACCTGAGTTTGTTGAAGGCAAGTGGGACGGGCTGATCGCCGGGCTTGATGCTAACCGCTACGACGCGGTGATCAACGAGGTATCCATCACCGATGCCCGCAAAGCCAAGTACGATTTCTCGCAGCCGTATATTGCGTCCCATGCGGCACTCATCGTGCGCTCGGATAACACGACGATCAAGACCTTCGACGACCTGAAGGGCAAGAAGTCGGCGAATACCCTGACCAGCAACTTCGGCAAGATCGCCAAGGATCATGGCGCAGACGTAGTCGGTGTACAGGGCTTTAACGAATCAATCGATTTGCTGACATCCGGACGTGTTGATGCAACCGTGAACGACAGCCTCTCCTATCTCGACTTCAAGAAGCACAAGCCGGACGCTAAGGTGAAGATCGCGGCAATCGACAATTCGGCTGACAGCGAGTACTCCGGCGTCATCATCCAGAAGGGCAATCCTGAGCTTCTGGCCGCCATCGATAAAGCGCTTTCCGAGATCAAGGCAGACGGCACCTATAACAAGATCTCCCAGAAATACTTCGGCAAGGATGTATCGAAGTAACAGCGCACTCAGCGCCCCTGTTTAACTTCTAGAGAGCCGACACTATGCCAGCATGGCTCCACTTGATGGTCGAGTCACTCTGGCCGCTCCTGTACGCGGGACTCGTGTTCACGGTGCCGCTCACCATCGCGTCGTTTGCACTCGGCTTGACGCTGGCATTCGTCACCGCGCTCGTGCGGCTGTTCGGACCGCAATGGGCGGTCAAGATTGCACAGTTCTACGTGTGGTTGATCCGGGGCTCGCCGTTGCTCGTGCAGCTCTTCGTGATCTTCTACGGCTTGCCCAACGTCGGGATCGTGCTCGACCCGCTCACCGCGGCCATTATCGGCTTCTCGCTGAACGTGGGCGCTTACAACTCGGAAGTGATCCGGGGTGCGGTTGAATCGATTCCCAACGGACAATGGGAAGCCGCGTATTCCATGGGCATGACGCGTTCGCAAGCACTGCGGCGAACAGTCCTGCCGCAGGCTGCACGCGTTGCCCTGCCCGCCCTGGCAAACTCGTTCATTGCACTGATCAAGGACACGTCGCTTGCGGCAGTGCTCACAGTGCCCGAGATATTTCAGGCGGCGCAGCGGATTGCTTCGGTAACCTATGAACCGCTTATCCTGTACACGGAAGCGGCACTGATCTACCTGGTGTTTAGTTCCGTGCTGTCGTCGGCTCAGGTTCAACTTGAAAGAAGACTTGGCCAACATGCGCTCTTCAAGAGAGGGCACTGATGATAGCCCTCGATAAAATCCAGAAATCCTTCGGCACGCATCATGTGCTCAAATCAGTCGACCTTAAGCTCGCGCAGGGGACGGTCACGGCATTGATCGGGCAGTCGGGCAGCGGCAAGAGCACGCTCCTGCGCTGCGTGAACCTGCTTGAGATCCCGGACACCGGATCGCTGACGCTGGGCGACGAACGGGTTGAATTCAGTCCCACGGAGAAACCGTCTCGCGATTCGGTACTCAGGATACGTCGCAAGACGGGGATGGTTTTTCAGAGTTTTCAATTGTTCCCGCACCGGACCGTGATACAGAACGTGATGGAAGGTCTGATCACCGTGCAGCGATGGGACAAGGAGCGCGCACGGGCGCGAGCAAGCGCACTGCTGGAGAAGGTAGGGATCTCGCAGAAGGCCGATGCCTGGCCCAGCACGCTCTCCGGCGGGCAGCAGCAGCGGGTCGCCATTGCGCGGGCGCTGGCGCCCTCGCCAGATATTCTTCTCTGCGATGAACCGACCTCGGCGCTCGACCCTGGGCTCGCGGCCGAAGTGATCGACGTCTTGAGCCAGCTCGCAAAAGAAGGCATGACCATGCTGTTTGCAACGCATGATTTACGTCTCGCTGCATCGATTGCTCGCGAGGTCGTTTTCCTCAGCGGTGGCAGCGTGATCGAATCTGGCTTGGCAGAAGATGTCTTCAACCGTCCGAAGCAGGCCGAAACGGCGAACTTCGTTTCCGTTCTTACCCGGCAAACGTGATAACGGGAACGCGGCTGTGAGCCGTATTCCGCGCGGCTTCCACGCAGGTCCTTCTCGTTTCTATTTCCAGTTACGCCCGCGCCCTCGCTCGTCCAGCATGATTTGCGCGCCATCGTGATCAAGATAGGCAAAGCCCTCATCCAGGCGATCATAAACAACCTTGAAACCGCATAGATCACGCCAGAACCGCAAGCTGGTGTTGATATCCGTAACCAGTAATTCGGGCACCAGCCTGCCCGGTGTGAACGATGATTGCAAAGTACCCGGGCTCATTGATGTAAGGCGGCCCCGTGCGCGCTGCTCCGGAGATACTCTACGGCGACATCACGTGTCTTCATAAAACTAAGCTCTTCGTGTCAATAACGCGAGATCTCGCACGCTTGCCAATGAGGCGCCATAACCGCTGAGAATGCCCGTCACGCGACGCGTAACCGGAAAGGTTGCGGTACTCCTGGATGGTTCAGTGGGATTGTCGCTTTGCACCGGCAGTTCAGTTTTTACCCGGCGAAATGCTATTTTTCCGTCCGCCTTGTTGATCATTTTTACGAACCCCTCTTGGGCAAGTGCACAAAGAGTGTCGCGCAAGATCGCGGTAGTCACGTCGAAATGTTGCGCCAGATAGGTTGGATTGTAATCGCGGCCAATCCGCATGCGACTGAGAAGGGTAACTTGCGTGAGCTTCATTGCGGATCCTATGACTAATCCTGTAACTAAGTCGGTTTCCTAACGATATTAGTGACGGGTCGTGACCCGCTCCAATCGACTTATGAACCTATCTATTCCCGGATTCATTCAATGTACGCCTTCGCATGCTCTACTCGACAGGACCCTTCGCTCAACGCTTATGGTCAGTGCGACGTGCGATCCATTCCCCGGCGATCTGCACGATAGAGACCAGAGCGATAAGCCTAGCCGCCGTCCAGCCATTACCTCGTTGTACAGTCGCAGTTTCTGAGCGTGTGTGCCGATCTCGCGAAATACACCCAGCACACCGAAATGATTCTGCGGAATCTGCCCGGCAAGCGTAGCAAGCGACACGTCAGCGCCGCCGTATTCGCGCGGTACCGTGATGGTGCCGAGGCCGCTTTCGGAACAGAGATCGAGCTCAGCCCAAGGGAGCAAGCGCTCTCGATCCCGGCTCGCGGCGCCAGGTGCGAATTGATCGGCGAGGCGGCGAGCTGCGTCCAGCGCTTGTGCGTCGCTGGAAATACGCTGCAGGCGCTCTGGATCGGGAAGGTTGGGCAAGCGCAATTCAGCGCCTGCGACGGACGGGTCGACATGAATGTTTCAGATTGAAAGATTGCGTGCAGGCTTTCGATTTTGGCTATTGCCAATGTCTTCTGCCAATCACCGAAGCGGTGCAATTACCGCAAAGAGGAAGTCCCCAAACGGGTCCTCGTTCTCAATTGGAACAGCGCCGGCGACACGGGCCTACTATCAAAATGGAAATTGCTTATCTGCAATCGAGATTAGTTCGGGAGGGGGCGGAATCACGCTGATCGCCAGCTGACATCCTGATTTGAAAATGATCAATCGATGGTGGCGCACTCAAGCGGCGCGTCGCCATAATCGCTGAACGCAATGGTTCATCAAAGGAGCCGGTGGGTGTCAAATTTTCCAAGCGAAGTCGACGTTTTGCCCGTGTCACAACCTGTGCAAGTGAAGGCGCCGGCAGCATCGCGTGCCCCGTTGCTAAGCGACGCATTACTCTCGCGTATAGGCGAACGCGCCGCCGCTTATGACCTCGAGAATCGCTTCTTCACGGAAGACCTGGACGACCTGCAGCGCGCCGGCTTTCTCCACGCCGCCGTCCCCGTCGCACTGGGCGGACTCGGCCTCACGCTGCCGGAGTTGCTGCACGAACAAGTCCGGCTTGCGTATCGCGCGCCGGCGACTGCGCTGGCGTTGAACATGCATCAATACTGGATCGGGGCGGCGCTTCATCTGTTGAGGAAGGGCGATACCTCCGCGCAATGGCTTCTCGAAGAAGCCGGCGCCGGCAAAGTGTTCGCCGCCGGACACGGCGAACCCGGCAACGACCTGGGTCTGGCGCATTCATTCGTTACGGCGACGCCACTACCCGACGGCAGTTATCGTTTCGATGGCCGCAAGGTCCTGACCTCGCTTGCACCTGCATGGGACTGGCTCGGCGTGCATGGTTTGGATAACTCCGATCCGGCGCATCCGAAGATCGTGCACGCGTTTATCCGGCGCGAGTCACCGGGGCATCGCACGGTCCAGACCTGGGACGCGCTTGGGTTGCGCGCTACGCGCAGCGACGATACCTATCTTGAAGGCGCTATCGCGGCACGAGAACACGTGACGCGCGCGCTACCCGCCGGGATCCCCAACGACCCGTTCGTGGACGGCATCCTGGGCGCCGTGCTGCCAGGGCTTGGTGCGGTGTACTTCGGCATCGCAAAACGTGCGTTCGACCTGGCGATCAGCGCAGCACGCAGCCGCACGTCGGCGGCGCTGCAAGAAAAGGCGGCAGCTCATGATTGAAGTTCATTACTGGCCAACTCCGAATGGCAAGAAGGTCACCATTCTCCTCGAGGAGCTGGGTGTTCCCTACACGATTGTTCCGGTGAACATCGGCCGAGGCGATCAATTCAAGGATGAGTTTCTCGCGATCAGCCCCAACAACCGGATGCCGGCCATTATCGACACTGACCCGAAGCGTGATGGCCTGCCGGTCAGCGTATTCGAGTCCGGAGCCATCCTCTTCTATCTGGCCGAAAAGGAAGGCCGCTTCTGGGCCCAACACGATGTTCAGGCCAAGTATGAAGTAACCCAGTGGGTGGTCTGGCAGATGGCCAACCAGGGGCCGAAGTTCGGCGAACGCGGGCACTTCTCGCGGGTCCCGGACAGCGCAGGCGACCAAACGTACGCCCGGCGCCGATTCAACGATGAGGTCCATCGCCTCTATGGAGTGCTGAACAATCGCCTCTATGATCGCCGCTACCTGGCCGGCGACGAATACACGATTGCGGATATAGCGTCGTACCCCTGGACGGTCTCCTGGCAGCAACAAGGCATCGACCCGGCCGAATTCCCCCACTTCAAACGCTGGTTCGAGGAACTGTCCGAGCGGCCGGCGGTGCAACGAGGTTTGGCGGTGACGGCCGGAGAGCCGGAAGATCCCGCCAGCGTCACCCTCGAGGAACAGGAACGCCGCGGCAAGATTCTTTACAACCAGCGCGCCCGTCCTGCACCCTCGGTTTAAAGCGGCAAAGCCCGGTGAGACATGCACGTCACGCCGGTCTCGGACAGACGACGCGTCAGCTCGTCCTGAAAACAATGGGGCATCGAGACGTTTCCATGCCGCCGCTTTTTCAACCCTTATTTTCAACCCTTATTTTCAACCCTTACATCCGCGTCGGAAATTGCGTTGCCACGCTAACGCGATAAGGTTCAACCGATTTCTTGTTAGATCAAACCGTTCGCCATTCTTATACTGGCTCGGGTGAGGGATTGATTTGTTCTTGATTCGTCCTTGAGTTGAATCGAGTGACTCAACCCCTTCGCCGTGCCGTTTCTTAGCGGCTCTCCTGGCGCTTGTGCGACAAACCAGTGAACGACTACCTAGTGAGCGACTAACCACCATGACAACGCCGAACCCTCGCAATGCGGATCACCCTATCGATCCGCAATTCATCAATCGCTGGTCGCCGCGGGCCTTTAGCCCGGAATCTATCGATAAAGCCACGCTGTTGACCTTTTTCGAGGCCGCCCGATGGGCGCCGTCCTCATATAACTCACAGCCATGGCGTTTCATCTACGCAACTCGCGATAGCGAGCACTGGACGCAATTCCTGGGCTTCCTGAACGACTTCAACCGCAGTTGGGCGAGTCAGGCGGCGGCGCTGGTCATCGTTCTTTCAAAGAGTACATTTGCCCCGCCGGGCGCGACGGACGAAGTGCCGTCAATCAGTCATTCTTTCGATAGTGGCGCCGCGTGGGGCTATCTTGCGCTGCAGGCAAGTCTGGCTGGATGGCATACGCACGGGCTGGCCGGGATTGAGCGGGACAAAATCCGGACTGCGTTGAAAATCCCGGATACCTACTCGATCGAAGCCGGAATCGCGATAGGCCGCCTCGGCGACAGGGCTTCACTGCCGGAGGGGCTACAGGCGCGGGAAACGCCCAGTCCGCGCAAACCACTTGGCGAAATCGCCACCGAAGGCCGATTCGTAGGCTGACCGCAGTACAACCTAACCCAAGGAACTTTTCCCATGCCTCATCACGTCTACAAGCAAATTGAACTGACAGGCTCGTCAACGCAATCGAGTGATGACGCGGTGTCGGTTGCGCTGGCACGAGCCAACAAAACCTTACACAACATCGATTGGTTTCAAGTCATTGAAACCCGTGGTCATGTTGAAGGCGGCAGGGTTGCGCACTGGCAAGTGACGCTCAAGGTCGGCATTCGCCTCGACGAGTAAGTGCGGTTCCCCCGCCGCGCATGCTGAAGGGATCTTGCTGCGAAAGCGCTCTCATTGCGGGGCGCTTGCGTGCCTGTCAAAGCAATCGCGCTTAAGCTTAATTACGACAGCGCAAGTGCGTTTATCGCATTATTTCGGCGAACATTGGAGACAACTCCCGGGGCGTTACATCGCTGCAGAGATACTGCCAATGTGATCTGCCCCTCAGTCCAGTCCGTTGAAGTGGCTTGAGTGGTGCCACTTGCCAAGGCTGGCGCACGCCCAAAAAACCGTCACTCACCGTCTGCTTCTGGCCCCACAAACTGAACGGCGCTGAGCGCCAGTACCCGCCTCACTTTGTGGCCAAGGGACGCCGCAAAACGCAAGCGGCTCTTCAGTCGTGCGGCCAGAAAAGAAACAGCGCTGTACGTCGGTCGGCTATCATGCGTGTCCTCTTCGAAGTAGCTCCCTATGATTTCCGTCCGTAATGTCACGCTGCGCCGCGGCGTCAATGTCGTACTCGACAGCGCGTCCGTCACCTTCACCCCCGGTGAAAAAATTGGCCTTGTCGGCCGCAATGGCGCCGGCAAGTCATCCTTCTTCGGCCTTCTTAACGGCACGCTGCACGAAGACAGCGGCGAGTTCTCGATTCCCACTGCGTGGAAGATGGGCCAGGTTGCGCAGGACATGCCGGAGACCGAGCAGAGTGCGACCGACTTTGTAATCGAAGGTGATACCGTCATGCTGGCCGCGCAGGCCGAAGTAGCCGCCGCCGAGGCCAGCGACGATGGCATGCGCATGGCGCACGCCTACATGGCCCTGCACGACGCTGGTGCACACGATGCGCCCGCACGCGCTCAGGCGCTGATCCAGGGTCTGGGCTTCAGCGCTGCGCAGCTTAGCCAGCCGGTCAACAGTTTCTCCGGCGGCTGGCGCATGCGACTGCAACTGGCGCGCGCGCTCATGTGCCCATCCGACTTGCTGTTGCTCGACGAACCGACCAATCACCTGGACCTCGACGCGCTGGTCTGGCTCGAAGCGTGGCTCAAGCGCTATCAAGGAACCATGGTCGTGATCAGTCACGATCGCGAATTCCTCGACGCGGTGACGCAGGTGACGGTGCACGTCGACAACGCCAAGCTGGTGCGTTATGGCGGCAACTACAGCAAGTTCGAAGACATGCGCGCTGAGCAGATGCTGTTGCAGCAGGCCTCAATGGCCAAGCAGGCGGACAAGATCGCCCACTTGCAGAAAT
>Ga0153932_1000309_pt1 | contig 15919 bp, 17 predicted proteins | sample TSNJ016MetaG_FD_102273 | JGI IMG/M metagenome (GOLD analysis project Ga0153932, IMG submission 102273) | Attine ant fungus gardens microbial communities from New Jersey, USA - TSNJ016 MetaG | ecosystem: Host-associated > Fungi > Mycelium > Unclassified | place: USA: New Jersey, Wharton State...
CCTTTCCGTACCGCTTTACTGCGTCGCTGCAGTCGCTGAACTGCGTTCATCCGGTCTCCCACCGCATGAATTGGTCTCTCAATATGTCCGAGTATCTACGCGCTGCGTCAGTCGCTCCGGTTGTGATGAATCTGCGTCGGAGGTGGTCCACGAGTGGTTCTCTTATAGACAGACGATCCGTGTATTGCTAGTTTTCTACGGAATTGGAGCGGACATATTGACGAGCAGCGGGAGGGGCAAGAGCAGTGAAAGCCGGACCGGGTCGGGTCGCGCCTCGACACGGCGACGCTGTTTGTCCCCGCTCTACGGGGAATCCACAAAGGCCACGCGCTGCTTGACCATACCAGCGCCTTGGCACTGATACTTGCACAACGGGCATCACCTTCCTCGCCGCTTATGACCGGATGCCAGGGGCGAGGAGGTCAGACTTAACTTCGACGAGCAGTGCTGAACTCATTCCGTTGAACTCATTCCGTACTAGCCTTCGAATTAGCTCCCGGTCTCCTTCGGACCACCCTTGATCACCAGCCAGCAAGACATGTTCCCGCACGAAGTCGCGCCGCTTGTGGCTCGAGTTAGTTGAATCGACCCTTGGAAAAAGCACGCTGGCGCAAAGCCTGCTTGATGCTCAGGGTGTCACGTGAAGCCGTTCGTAGGTGAAAGCACTCCGATCAAATACTTTCATTTTTTCATTCATCAGACTAGAGTCGATATCAAGGTTAATACGGATGCCACACCTGCGCGGATGCAAGTGATCGGTTGCTGGTGCGCCGCGCACAACACGGGGGTGCTATGAGCGCTCAAGAAACGGTTGACTCGATTCAAGAAATCAACCTCTCCTATTTGAGACTTACCCAGCGTATGTTGCAGGGTGATCGGGTGCTGGGCATGTCACGCCTCGGTCTGTCGGAGCAAATCGCCGATTTGCTGCTGAGCCTGACGTCCGCCCAGATGATCAAGTTCGCTGCAGCTAACCAATTGCTGTGTCTTTTCCGCTTCAAGGATCAGACCATACTTGGCGCGCTCACCAAATCCGCAACTCACGCGGACGTCGCACTGACCGGTGCGGCTACCCTTCTATGAGCAGGAAGTTGTCAAGGCCTTTCGGCAGACTGACTCACAAATCATCGGTCAGCTCCTTCTGTGCCTCCATGAACGGAAGCGCGTAATCGGGTCAAGGGCAGGCCAAAGCCTGGCGCCAGCGGACCCTTGATGCGCGAAGGGTTCGGTATGCTGAGGAGTGCTGGTGAGCACAGGTTATTGCGCTCGCCAGCATGCAAGCCGGTTCTGGTCGCATATTTACCAACGTCAACATTTGCTGCAATCCGGTCTGCGTCCCTGGTCTAAAGCCGCGGTCATCGCGCGCGTGAGACTCCAGCGTCTCACCCACCTTCTATCCGCTGGCGCATGGCCAGCCTCATCCTGTATGCGCGTTGCGCTGGAATTTTTCCAGGAAAATGCCCCATCTCTAAGATCGGTTACGTGGGTAACCCGGGTAGCCAACGGGCATGTTCACTTCAAACGGTCAATACGCAGGTTTCGGACCTTGAAGATTGCGTCGCTATGCTAAACGTTGCCGGCTCAGGCCGCCTTCAGTTGAGCGCCTTCGGGTATCACCCCGTCCTTCAGATAGTGCCAGAGCGCAATCGTCAGGCGCCGTGCCACCGCGACGATGGCGATACGCCGCGCGCGGCGGTTCGGCCCCGTGCCCTGCGTGCGCCGGTTGAACCACTGCGTCAGTGCACTGGCGGGCTGGTAGCGCAGCCAGGTCCACGCCATCTCGATCAGCAGCGCGCGCACCCGTCGGTTGCCCTGCTTGCTGATGTCCTGATCGACTTGGCTCTCGCCACTGTCGTGCGGCTGCGGCACCAGCCCCACGCACGCACCCACCTGGCGGCGGTTGCTGAACTCCCGCCAGAACAGCTCGAGCGCGAGGCGCGACGCACCCACTTCGCCAATCCCCTTCAGACGCGCCAGGTCATCGCTTCGCTTGCGCGCGGGCGCGGGCACGCAAGCCTGCCGCGTCTTCTCCAGCGCCGCGAGTTGCTGCGTGACGAGCGCCAGCCGTTCACACTCGCGTAGCAGCCGCTCCCGCAGTTCGGGCGGCAGCGGCGCACCGTCGTGGCACTTCACCTCGTTACGGGCGAGCCGGCCGGCAAAGGCCTTGTGGTCGACCTCATCCCAGCAACCGAGCGTGGCCAGCAGTTTGCGCATGCGGTCGCGATGCTGCAGTACTTCCTTCTGCAGTTCCCCTCGATCGCGCATCAGCTGGCGCGACGCCTCGTCCTGCGGCGACGGCACGTGAACTACGTGCATGCGGTCACGCTCGCCGCGCAGCCACGCGCGTAGGTTGATCACCAGTTTGATGACATCGAGCCGGTCGGTCTCCGCACGCCGCTTGTGGCGTTCGACCGGAATGCTCGCCGGATCGACGACATAACACTCGATGCCGTGCGCCTGCAGCGCACGGCAGATCCAGAACGCGTCCTAGCCAGCCTCGTAGCTCACCACGACCCGTGTACCCGCCGGCAGCGACCACTGCAGCTTCTGTTGTTCGATCACGTCCAGCACGGCTTGCAGGCGGGCGGCGGCCTGGGGCTGCGCGACCGTGTGCACCGCCGGCTTCTCGCGCTGGCCGTCGTGTAGCGCGACCTTCCACTTCGCCGCAGCAAGCTCAAGTGACACCGCCAGCACCGTTTCTTCACCACCCGTCGTGAACGTCTGATCCGTGCGCATGATGTTCTCCTTTGAACAGGACTCGACACGCTGATTTTACGTATCAGTTCGCCGACGACCCGCCTGCACATAGGATCTCTTCGCGGCTCAAGTCTGCTGAAAAAATTGCTTAGGGGTACCGATGACGAAGGTCAAGAAATGAATATCACCGAAGGCGCACAGGACGCGTTCCGCGCGATCGCCTTGATCGTACTCGTGCTCTGGCGCGGATGCACGTGGCCGAAGGCCAAGTGGCGATCTCGCGCGACCGGATAGTCCTGCTATATCGCGAACGAGGAGCATGTGGTCATGGAGGGGCCATGCTGCCGTTTTCGCCTGAATCGCGTATGAAGCCTCAGTCCGAATCTCTGCGATGCTGTCCGCGGCTCATTTCGCTGGTTTCTCACGTGCTTAATGCAGCTCCTTAAAATCTAATTGCACACGGCTCTCTCGGAGTCGGCGCTATCCATGGACCGCATCGGCCGATAACGCGAAAGAGGCGAGCCACTACCTTGTCTTCCCCCAGCTAAGGCCACCGACGCGGTATCGCGGGTTAGTAGCGATACAGAGCAGGATAAAGACGCCGATATCCCTTATAAGGATGCGCAATCACTACTCCGCGCTGGGGGCGAGATTATGAAAGCCATAAATTTCCACACGCACCAAGAGATCTTCGACAAATCGGTGGATCATCTCTTGCGCCAGGGTCGTGCGGCACTCCTGCCGCTTGGCGGCGGCGCTTATCGAGGAAGTTGCGGCGGCTGCCCAGTCGGCAGCTTTATCAGGCCGCAGGATCACACTAGCGCCATGGAAGGTGTGCCGGTACGTTACCTGAGAGCAGACAGTCGCATGGTGCCGTTCTACATGGTCGTGGGCATCGCGGCACTTGCCCGCGCACTGCTTCGCTCACGTATCAACGTGTACGACGCTCGCACCGTCGATTTGCTGAGCTGCTTGCAAAATGTCCACGATGCGTTTGGGACGTGGGAATGGCGTGATCGTCTCGCCTCTATTGCCCGTCAGTTCGACTTGTCGGCTGAGCTTCTCAAATCGGCCGCCTGAGCGCCTCATATGTTCTCCAAAAAAGAAATCTACGAGCGCGTAAGTGCGCATCTCCTCACGCAGCGCGCCGTGTCCGAGGATGACAACGGCTCCTGTCGGCTGCGGTGCGAAGACGGACGCAGATGTGCCATAGGCTCGTTGATCAGCGACGAGATTTATTGTCCAAACGTTGAAGGCATCGGAATTTCGTATTACCAGCACGCAAGCGACGGCGCCCTGCTGCAAATGCTCTATGCATCGAACGTCAACGCATACGATCAAGAAATCATGGCGCTATTGATAGAGCTGGAAGTGGTACATGACGACGCCAGTGTTAGCGAGTGGCCAACGTTGCTGGTGGACATGGGACATCGGCACGCATTCATTTAGCAGGGTCGCGTAGTAGACGACGCACGGTGGAAAACCCCCATGTGGACCGGCGACAGGCGTGCCGTTAAGCAGAGACCGGGCGGTGACGCCCGCCCACCGGGTTTTTTGCATGGACCGCACTGAAACAGACTTACTCGTGATCGCCATTGCCGACCTCGTCAATGTCGGGGTCTTCGTGGTGGATGCCGATATGCGCGTACTCATATGGAATCGGTTCATGGAGTTGCACAGCGGGCGCTCCAGGGAAGACGTCGTCGGGCGGTCGTTGTTCGATACCTTCCCTGATCTGCCAGCGAAGTGGCTATCGCGGAAATTCGAGTCGGTATTCCTGCTTGGTGCCCATGCGTTCAGTTCGTGGGAGCACCGCCCGTACCTGTTTCGCTTCGCGCATACGCGGCCCATCACCGGGGGCGTGGACGCGATGCGGCAAAACTGCACGTTCATCCCGATCGAAGCCGATGACAAGGTCACCTCGGTGTGCGTGACGATCAGCGACGTGACCGACATCTGCATGGCGTACCAGGAATTGCAGCAACGCCAGCAAGCGGTCGCCGACGCGCTTGCGCAACTGACTATCCGCAACAACGAACTGTCGGAGGTCAATGCCAAGCTCGCGCAAGCACATCAGCAACTCGCGCAGTCAGAAAAACTTGCGGCCATCGGACAGCTCGCCGCGGGCGTCGCGCATGAGATCAACAATCCCGTGGGGTTTGTGCTTTCAAACTTCAACGCGTTGGATAGGTACATGACCGAGATGTTTGGCGTGTTGTCCGCGTATGAGCGTGCCGAAGGGGACGTAAGCGACGAGGTGCGGCGCCGCTTGCAGACGTGTCGGGCTTCGTCCGATCTCGCTTATTTGCGGGAGGACGCGCCACTGCTACTGCGTGAATCGAAGGAAGGATTGACGCGAGTGCGCGATATCGTGGTGGATCTGCGCGATTTCTCGCGAGTCGACAGCGCTCATGCGTGGGAGTTGATCGACCTGCATCGGTGTATCGAATCGACGCTGAACATAGTCGGCAACGAGGTGAAATACCACGCCGACCTGGTGCGCTGCTATGGCGAGATTCCGTTGGTTCGGTGCGTTGCATCGCAGATCAACCAGGTGGTGGTGAATCTGGTGGTCAACGCCGCACATGCCTGCTTGCATCTGCCAAGCGGCGAACGTGGCACGATACGGGTCAGCACCGGCCGCTCTGAGCACGATAGGACGACGGTCTGGTTCGAGGTCGAGGACTCGGGTTGCGGCATATCCCGCGAGAATATCGGGCGCATCTTCGAACCGTTCTTTACGACCAAGCCCGTGGGTCAGGGCACGGGTCTTGGCCTGTCGGTTACCTATGGAATCGTACAAGCCCATCACGGCAACATTCACGTCGATAGTGAATCCGGGCGCGGTACGACCTTCCGTGTCACGCTGCCGATCGAGCGCGACCCTGGCGAGACCGCACCAATCAGCACGATGGATTTGCCCACAAATAGCACGGCCGAGCGCTCGTGTCCCGTTTAATGAGGTCTCAAAACATGGCACTTTCCGTACTGGTCGTCGACGATTCGGCGTTGGCCCGCAAGATCCTGATCAATTCGCTACCGCCCGACTGGGACGTCGACATCACACAGGCGACCAACGGCGTTGAGGCGCTCCGGTTGTATCACGACGGCAAGGCTTCAGTGATGTTCCTTGACCTGACGATGCCTGAAATGGATGGCTTCCAGGTGCTTGCCCAATTGCGGCAGGAGGGCCTCGATGTGTTCGTGATTGTGGTGTCGGCCGATGTGCAGGTGGGTGCAATTGAACGCGCGAAGGCACTTGGCGCAATGGCGTTCATTCAAAAGCCGATCAATCCTGCCAAGTTGCTGCCTGTGCTGAAGGAGTATGGCCTGTATGAATAACCGCGACCTCACGGAGTTGCAGCGCGACGCGTTGCAGGAAATCACCAATGTCGGCATGGGCAAGGCGGGGGCCGCGCTCGCACATCTGCTCGGGACCTTCGTCACGTTATCGGTGCCGCGCATCCAGCTGGTCAGCGTGGACGAGCTCATTTCTGTGCTGCGCGACGCGGACCACACCGGCAGCGCGACGCCACTGGTCCGGCAGGCGTTTCAGTCGGATATCTCGGGCGAGGCCGTGGTGTCGTTCGGGCCGGATGGTCGGTCCGAACTACGCGAACTGATGGGCTACGACCATCCGGAGAGCGGGCTTGAGCACGAAATGCTGTCTGATGTTGCGAACCTGCTGGTTGGGTCGTGCGTGCGCAGCGTATTCGAACAGCTCGGGCGCTCCCTGAGTTTTTCGGCACCCACGTTCTTCGACGCGAGCGCATGGCTCGACTTGCCTGAACGCGTAAAGATGGCACAGTGGGAAGTCGCGCTGCTGCTGCATGTTCATTTCACGCTCGAAAACGGCGGTTTCGTCGCGCAGCTGGCAATGCTGCTTCCCGATAACGCAATCACGCGAATGACGCTCGCGCTGAACACGGTACTTGACACACTGTAAGGAGGTACCGATGTTCAATGGTAACGATGGTAACGATGCACCCAGTCATCCTCTGGCGAGCGACGCTGCTGAAGTGGAGAGCATCAAGGAGGGCTCCGCGGAAAAGCTGCAAATTCCGGCCTCGCCCAGTCTGCCAGAGACCACACGGCAGGACACGGCGGCAGTGGTATCCGTTACCGACGACGATTCCCCACCCGTCCCGGTGGTGCTACTCGTTGACGACGAGCCGAGTGTCTTGTCATCGCTCAAACGTTTGCTCAGGCCGACTCGCTACCAGGTGCTCACGGCGGAGAGCGGCGCGGCCGCGCTGGAGTTGCTCGTGTCAACGAAGGTTGACCTGATCATCTCGGATATGCGCATGCCCCATATGAGCGGAGCGGAATTCCTTGCTCGCGCACAAGCGCTCTACCCGGATTCGGTGCGAATCCTGTTGACCGGATACTCGGAGATCGAATCGGTTGTTCGTGCGATCAACGAGGGCGGGGTCTACCGCTATCTGAACAAGCCATGGGACGATCAGGACTTGCTCCTGACCGTCGAGCAGGCACTCGAGCAACGCAGGCTTCGCAAGGAAACCGAGCGTCTGACTGCGCTCACGCACAAGCAGAATGACGATTTGCGGCGGTTCAACGCCGGCCTCGAAACCCAGGTGCTGGCCCGCACGGAGGAAATCCGTCAGACGGTCATGTTCCTTGAAGATGCACAACGCGACCTGAGGCGTAATTTTTCGACGATGGTACAGGTCTGCGCAAGCATGATCGAGCTGCGCTGTGGCGTGCTTGGCGGCCAATCCTTGCGCATTGGCGAAGTGGGGCGGCGTTTGGCGCTCGCCTTCGATATGAGCGGCCTGCAGGCGCAGGATGTGTTTTTCGCCGGCCTGCTGCATGGCATTGGAAAATTGTCCCTGCCGGACGAATTGCTGCGCAAATCTCTCGATCGACTCTCCCCCGAGGAGATCCAGTTTTTTTATCAGCATCCCCTGCGCGCGCAAATGGTGTTGACGCCGGTCGTGCAACTGGATCACGTCGCGCATATCATCCGCCACCAGTACGAGCGGTTCAACGGCCGGGGCACGCCAGACGGACTAGCGGGTTCAGACATTCCGTTCGGTTCGCGCATTCTGGCCGTGGCCCGGGACTTCGAGGGGCTGCGCAGCGGCGGCATCGTGAAGCAACCGGCTTCACTTGAACAGGCGATCGCGATGCTCAAGTCGCAGGCCGGCACGCGCTACGATCCCCAGATCGTCGATCGATTCGTGGCGTTGATGAAGGATCCGCTCGCGTTGAGTTCGGAGACCCCAGTCTCGCTGATCGACACATCGCAACTCAGGGAGGGTATGCGGCTCGCCGACGATCTGCGCACCAGTCGAGGCGTGCTGTTGTTGGCAAAAGACGGTGTCGTGTCCGCTCATCAAATTGCGCAGGTGAAGCGTTTTCAGGCACAGGACGAGACGCCATTTGCGATTTTGATCCACGCGGCCGCCGCGGTCCGGTCCGAGGCAGCGCATCCATGATCGCATCGGCATGAAGCGGCGATGAAAAGAACGCACCTGAATGAGCGCGCTACCGGCGATTTCTGGCTCGGTTTGCTATTACTCGCATCGTGATGCTCAGGCTGATGTCGGGACACCGCCCCGACGAGGCGGCTCAAAGAGAGACCTAGATGAACACGCCTTATAGCACCTTGACGCTCACTGAGGAACTCGTCGAACCGAAACGCACTCGGAAGCAGTTGGTCCGTGAGCTGGCTGTTCAGCGCGACCAACTGAAGGCGGCATTGGAGAACATGCCACACGGCATTTGCATGGTGGACGAGACGGGCCGCCTCGTCATATGCAATGCGCATTTCCTCCGCATGCTTCAGCTTCCGGCCGATGCGTTCGACCATGGGCACACCTATATCGAGGTCCTGATGCGCAGTCCGGTGTTCGGCGACCAGGTCGAACGACTGGCGTACCCGTACGCGGCGGAGTATTTCGCGATGGTCTGGTCGAGAAATCCCACGACGGTGCAACAGCTATGGTTTGACGATCGCGCCATGTCAATTGTGCATCAGCCATTGGCCACAGGCGGCTTCATTGAAACGTTCGATGACGTCACGGAACTCCGCCAAGCCGACGCACGCATTGCATACATGGCGATGCACGATGCGCTGACCGACCTGCCAAACCGGGCGCAGCTTCGGCAACGGACCGACGAAATCCTCGCTCACGGCGACCAGGCGCGTTGTGCGCTGCTTTACATTGATCTGGATCGCTTCAAGAATGTGAACGACACCCTCGGGCACGCCATTGGCGATACGTTGTTGCAACAGGTCGCAGCACGGCTCACGCAGCAGTTGCCGAACGGCGCTATCGTTGCGAGGATCGGCGGGGACGAATTTGCGGTGCTGATGCGCGACGGTATTGAACGCGCCCAGATCGAGATGCTTGCCGAGCGGCTCATTTGTAGCGCCAGTGACCCGTACACGCTCGACGGGCATGACATCGTGATCGGCACGAGCATCGGCATAGCAATCGCTCCTGAGCACGGCGACGATTGGGCGACGCTTGCCAAGCACGCGGATCTCGCGCTGTACGAAGCGAAGTCGGCCGGACGGGGATGTTGCCGCGTCTTCCAGGAGCAGATGGAGCGTTCCGCGCAGGCTCAACGAGCACTTGCAGTCGAATTGCACCAGGCGATAGGCCGGCACGAATTCGAATTGTGTTATCAGCCGTTCGTCAATCTGCACCCGCAACGCATCAACGGTTTCGAAGCGCTGTTGCGGTGGCGTAACCCCAAGCGGGGTATTGTCAGCGCCGCTGAATTCGTGCCGCTTGCAGAAGAGCTGGGTCTGATCGCGCCAATCGGGGCGTGGGTGCTCCGCCACGCATGCTGGCGAGCAACGCGCTGGCCAGCGCCCCTGCGGGTATCGGTGAATCTCTCCGCCGCGCAGTTTCACGGAAACGGCCTGGTGGATGCCGTCACGTCCGCGTTGAGGGAATCCATGCTTGCGCCGCAACGGCTCGAACTCGAAATCACGGAGTCGCTGTTGCTCAACGATACGGACACGGTGTTGTCCGTGCTGCATCAACTTCGCCGCATCGGCGTCAGCATTGCGATGGATGATTTCGGCACGGGCTACTCGTCCTTGAGCTATGTGACGATGTTTCCATTTGACCGCATCAAAATCGACCAATCATTTACGAGAGGCATTGGTCAGCGTCCTGAAGCCGAGGCGGTCATTCGCGCCGCGATGGGCATATGCACGAGCCTTGGCATCGCCAGCACGGCGGAAGGGGTAGAAACGGACGCGCAACTCGACTTCTTATCGCGCGCTGGATGCGATGAAGTGCAGGGATACCTTTTCAGTCGCCCGCGCCCGGAACAAGAGGTTGCCAACTTCCTCTCGTCGTGGAAGTCAGGAAAAGCACTCCCGGCGGCGGGGCCGGCCAATACAAGCACCGGTCGAAGTGCGGTGCAGGCAGACATATCGTGACCTCTCTGTCATCTCCCGCCGTGGTTGATCAGTCGATAAACACGATGTGCATAACGCTATGGGAGAAGTGCGCCTGCCTCACAAACGATGCATTTCATTTAAGTCTTAGCTCCTTTTAAATCTTCTGAAAAAAAGCGTCTATCAGGAGCATTATGGATCCCGACACACTCATCAATGCGTCCACGCCCTCGGGGGTGTTTGATGCGTTGCGAACCCTCGCCGCACAACGCCTTCCGGATGAATTATTCGCGACCATGATTCGCGTCATGATTGAAATATCGGGCGCGCGCAAGGGCTACTTGCTGTTGGCAGAGGGCGAGAAGTTGTGGCTAGCAGCAGAAGGAGAGGTGTGTGACCAATGCGTGAGCGCCCACACGCGTCGTGAAAGTACGCCATGCTCTAAAGTCCCGGTATCAATTCTCGAGAACGTACGGCGTGTGCATACCGTTGTAGTGCTCGCGGATGCGGCGGAGGCCAATCCTTTTTCGGCAGACCCGTATCTGATCAACGAACGTGTCAGATCTGTTGTATGCCTGCCCATGATCAGTCAGGCCAATTTGGTCGGAGTCGTTTATCTGGAGAACGACTCACATGCCGGTGTGTTCTCGCAAGAGCGCGTGACGTTTCTGAACCTACTGATCGCGCAGGCGCTTATTTCGCTTGAAACTGCCAGGTACTGCGAGCGTCTGGCAAGAGAAAATAACGGGCTTCGTGGTGAGCACGGCGAACTGGTATTTCAGCGTAATTTGTTACGTACGTTGGCGGAAACCTTTCCGCATCGAATTTATGCCAAGGACCGCCAGACACGCTTCATTTTTGGCAACATGGCTGTTGCGCGTGGAATGGGTGTTAAGAGTCCTGATGAATTGATCGGAAAAACTGATTTCGGCTTTTATCCGGAGAAATGCGCAGCCCAGTATTACCAAGAAGAACAAGCCATAATGCAATCGGGCCAGCCGTTGATGCATCATGAAGAAGAAGTTAACTATCTGCTCACCAATGATGTGGCGTGGATGTTGACGACCAAAGTTCCTCTGCGGGATGACGACGGAAAGGTGGTCGGCATTGTCGGTGTCAACTACAACATCACCGAGCGCAAGAAGATGGAAATGGAATTGGTCTCGCGTAACGCGGAATTGTTAGAATTAAACGCGAAGCTTTCCCAGACCCAGGCGCAACTCGTGCAATCCGAAAAGCTGGCGTCTATCGGCCAGCTTGCTGCAGGTGTCGCGCACGAAATCAACAATCCGATCGGCTTCATATTTTCAAATTTCACTACCTTAAGTGGCTACCTGGAAAAATTGTTAGCGCTGCTAACTGCATACGAGAAGGCGGAGCATTTCATTAGTGAACAAACAACAAGGGATGGACTCCAGGTTCTGAGCGAGGATGTTGACATACCTTTTCTGAAAGAGGATATCCCGGTGCTGATGGGCGAGACCAAAGACGGCATCATCCGGGTGCGGAAAATCGTCCAGGCACTGACGGAATTCTCGCGCGTAGGTGACCATTTGGAATGGCGGTCTGCGAACCTGCATCAAGGTATTGATGCCACGCTGAACATCATTCACAGCGAGGTCAAATACAAAGCAGATGTCGTAAAGGATTACGGCGAGATCCCCGAGGTTGAGTGTTTGCCATCAGAAATAAACCAGGTGATGATGAACCTGCTCGTCAACGCAGCGCATGCGATCGGAGATGAGCGAGGGAAGATTACCATCCGCACGAGCGTAGAGAACGGCTGTGTGTCGGTCGAAATATCGGATACCGGTTGTGGTATCCCCAAGGAAAACCTGTCACGCATTTTCGACCCGTTTTACACCACTAAACCGGTGGGCAAAGGAACGGGACTTGGATTGTCATTGTCGTACGGCATCGTACAAAAGCATGACGGAACACTGGGCGTTGAAAGTGAGGTCGGAAAAGGCACCACCTTCCGACTAACGCTACCCGTCAAACAACGCTCCAGAAATGGGGATAGTCGAGATGTAAGGCCGTTGCGTTAGGCTCAACCTATGTATTACCGTTTGTCGCAGCCGTGCAAGCCGGACAAGAACACGTTGACGCCGAGGAAGGCGAGCGTCGTGACCACCAGGCCGGTCAGTGCCATTGTGCCGCCATCCACGTTTGTTTCAAAGCGGTTGTGATGCCCGACTCCGATTGCCTATGGTCGGGTCAACGTCGTCTGAGGACGAGCGGACTTTCCAATTGTCGTGCACCATGTGGCGCGACGGCCATAGCGGCATTAACGATCTGCCCCGCATCGATTGGTTGACGGCGGTGCTCCTCGCTACTTGGAATCAGTTTCCCTGCGCACCTCTCGCGTCTTGGTCGCCCATTTAGAGGATGGTAATGCGTATGGAAATGTTGAGGGCGATGGTTATCGCCGATGCTGCCGTTTACGACGCCCTTGTCGGCCACCAATTCGATGATCATTTCGCGTCACCGAAAGTCGCGTCATCCGCCGATCGCAGCTAACAGTTTACGTCATTAAGCGAAGACGTTCTTTCTCCGATATGCCGAACTCAATAGCGCACCGGTGCGCCTCAGCTTCGGTGCCGAATGTTCCCAGCACACCGGAGCCTCGCCGTTGCTGACCGAGATCGGTGATGACCGCCATTGAAGTAAAGCCCGACGGATTTCGCACGACAACAGGAAGGATCATCGAGCCCAGATAAACTACCGCCGCTGGTTTCATTGCTGCCTCCCGTCTTTACCGCCTGCAGTGTTTCACAAATAGACAGGATTTCAATACGTGCGTTCACCGTTCTTGACCGTCGTGAGCCGGTGCGAATCGGCGAACAGTTCGTAGCTTGTTATAGACAAGAAGCGAGCGAATCCGTGAACGCACGTGCGGACACGCTTGAGCTGCTGTACGGACGGCTATTGATCTCCTTGTGTCAGTCTGGGGACGCGGCTCAGTCCGTTGCGCTGACGCGCGATCGCGATAATGTCTTTGCAGGGAAGCGATATTGCGGACCGTTTTTTCGCACGCTATATGCCCGGTTCCAGAGGCGGCCGAGGATAAGTTGTCCCAGTATTTGTTTGTCACCCTGGCCTTGCGCTTGAACGCGCAATTTGTTTAAACCGGTCCGGTTTCGCTCGTTCAACACGCAGCAGACGCTTCAATGAAGACCGAACTGATGTGGCATTCGGTTGTTATTTTTGTGATATAGTTAATTCATGTCACGAAAATAACCGAGGGAATGCCATGCTCAGCTTCATTGCGGATAACTCAGGCGACAAAAAGCCAGCCGGGAAGCGAAGTACACCCGCCGGCCAATCTGCCGAGGGGAGGGAAAAACATTTTTGGAGCGTGGTCGTCAAATTGGCGGCAACCCGAGAAATGACGGCAGTTCTCGTCGACGAAATATGGGCTGAAAACTCCAGCCTTCCGATGGCCGATCGCGTTGATCTGACACAGCGTGTCCGGCAGCGCGCGCACGACGCGGAGACGGAGGCCCTCCAGGCAATGGTCGATACGACCCCCGTTCGGCGCCCGACGCCGGATCTGGCCGATCTCGAAAGAAAAGCGATCGTGGCGATCCTGGAGGGAACCGTGTGGCTAACCGCCCACGAGGTCGGTATCCGCCATAACCCGGACTCCACCAATCCGAACGCCGCCATCAGCCGCTGGAAGAAGGAGGGCAAAGTTTTCGCCATCGAGCGCGCCGGGCAGACGCTCTACCCTCAGTATATCTTTGACGAGCTCTGGAACCCCCGCCCGGTCGTGGTTACAATTCTGAAGGTCTTCGACGACTACTCGCCGTTTCGCATCGCCGCGTGGTTTGAGTCCACCAACAGCATGCTGAACAGTCAGCGCCCGCGTGAGGTTATCGCAAGCAATCCAGTGGCTATCGTCGAGGCTGCGCTTGATGGGCGGCAGGGTGCAGTGCATGGCTAGTCCGGTTGTGCCGCCGCCGGCCACTGGCCACTTTACGCTCAAACGCGTACCGCCGGGCACCTGGTACCGCGTCCATCCTGACCGGTACGCCCCTGGCGCATTTAATGATTCCGGGCTAGGGAATGCCCGATTCAGTCCGCTAACGCAAGCCGGAACCGGTGAGGTGATTCCGACGATCTATGCCGCTGACACGATACGAGGGGCGGTCATGGAAGTCGTGCTTCATGATGTTCCTCGCGCTTCGGCCGGGTATATCCACTCGCTCGCCCGGGACAGGAAATCAGACAACCATCTGAGCGTCATTCAATTACCTGAACTGCGGCTCGTCAACCTCACTGCAACGGGGCTGCGCTCCGTGGGGCTGACACTGGCCGACATGTTCGAAGGGGATAAGCCCGACTACCCGCGCACCCGCGCATGGGCTTCGTGGATCTGGGAAAACTTGCCTCGCGCGCACGGCTTGCTCTGGATGTCGCGGCAGGACAACGAGTCACGAGCGATCATGCTTTTTGGAGACCGGTTGAACGCATCCGAGATTGTCCCGGGCCATTCTGGGCACATCGCACGTCATGAATCGGTGATTGTTGAACTCTTGGGCGAAATGGGAGCGTCTGCGTCCACGTGGACGTGAGGCTTCGGGACAGAATATCGCGCGGGGCATGCCTTGCCCGATATGCATCTATTCACAGGAACGGCTATGCGAGGAGAGGGCCGCTTGACGAGAGCGTGGCGACCCGATTCGGGCCGGCGTTGCCGTCGGTAGTTTGGGAATTCTAGATCCGCCATTGTGGCAGACCTGCTTTATGACGCGGCCTTCAACGCGACGGGTCCACGGCGCTTAGTTACGATGCGAAGCAGTAGCCGACGAAGAGTTATCTCTAGCGGCAAGTACTTGGTTTCGCCCTCTGCTCTGTGCCTCATACAGAGCCCTGTCGGCCGCCAATATCAGCTCTGTAGGCTCGCACGCACCTCGAATCGGGATCCGAGCGTCAACACCTGCGCTTATCGTGACGAAGCCAGTCGGGTTGCCCGAATGTTCAATTTCCAAACCACGAATGGCGTCGCGGATATTGTCTGCGATTGCCACCGCATGAGCGACGTCTGTATTGGGAAGAAGCACTGCAATTTCCTCTCCGCCATATCGAGCAGCAAGGTCCCCAGGACGTCTGGCTGTTAGGTCCCTGATGAGACGGCTAATCGTTCGCAGGCACTCATCGCCTGCTGCATGTCCGTAGATGTCATTGTATTGCTTGAAGCAATCAACATCCATCATGATCAGTGCCAGCGCACCCGCATGACGCGTGGCGCGGCTGAATTCGTTATGCAGCGTGACATCGAATTGGCGGCGGTTCGCGAGCCCCAGCCGCGTAGCATGCGATTCAACTTGCCAACCAGCTCCGTGGTATCCAGCCACGTCATGGAAACGGCGGTCAGCGCATGAACCTTCTCAACCATGCGCCGGATACTCTTCTTCGATGGACGCATGGACGTCTTGCCTGCTCATTCGCCCAGCCGTATCAGCCTTCCCCCTAATGGCAGTCGGGTCGGCCTGCGCATCGACCTTTTCGAGGCTTGCTCGGCGTTCACACGTGTTACGGCCTGCACACTCGCGCTGTCACCGTAATTTGTGACACGCTTCACCGAAGGCTTCAGCCATTTCGTTACCTCCATAGCTGCTCCGGTTGCTTCCGGCTGGAGTGGTTGCCGGGTGGGACTTACACCCACTGGGAAAAGCGCCGCCTTTGCACGGCGCACGCCAGTTACGGTCATTCGAGAGGGACAATCGAGCGTCAGCAGTACGCCTGTGACGTGACGCATACGGTCGATGCCACGAGCGCTACCGACACCGCCCGATCGCCGCTCGCTGCCTGAATCCCGGCCGCCACATCGGTTCG
>Ga0153932_1000310_pt1 | contig 15890 bp, 11 predicted proteins | sample TSNJ016MetaG_FD_102273 | JGI IMG/M metagenome (GOLD analysis project Ga0153932, IMG submission 102273) | Attine ant fungus gardens microbial communities from New Jersey, USA - TSNJ016 MetaG | ecosystem: Host-associated > Fungi > Mycelium > Unclassified | place: USA: New Jersey, Wharton State...
CAACATCAGCGTGATGATCCAGAAGCGCACGACCACCTGCGTTTCCTTCCATCCCGACAACTCGAAATGGTGATGCAGCGGCGCCATCTTGAAGATGCGCCGCCCTTCGCCGAAGCGTTTTTTGGTGTACTTGAAGTAGGTCACCTGCATCATCACAGAGACCGTTTCCGCGACGAACACGCCGCCCATGATGAACAGCACGACTTCCTGCCGCACGATCACGGCGATGGTGCCAAGCGCGCCGCCAAGCGCGAGCGCGCCGACATCGCCCATGAAGACCTGCGCGGGGTGCGTGTTGTACCAAAGAAACGCGAGTCCGGCCCCGCCCATCGCGGAACAGAAGATCAGCAATTCGCCGGCACCCGGAATGTGCGGGAACAACAAGTATTTCGAGTACACCGAGCTGCCCATCACATAGGCAAACGCGCCGAGCGATGCACCGACCAGCACCACCGGCATGATCACGAGACCATCGAGGCCATCGGTGAGATTCACAGCGTTGCTCGAACCGACGATCACGAGATACGTCATCGCGATAAAGCCCCACGTGCCCAGCGGATAGCTGATCGATTTGAGGAACGGCAGCATCAGGTCGGCGCGCGCAGGCAAGCCCATCGACAAACCGCTTCGCACCCACGCCATGAACAGGTCGAACACACGAGCGTTGTTCGCCTCGGACACGCTGAACGCGAGATACACGGCGGCAAACAGGCCGATCGCCGATTGCCAGAAATACTTTTCGCGCGACGACATGCCGCGCGGGTCCTTGTGCACGACTTTGCGGTAGTCATCGACCCAGCCGATCACGCCGTAGCCGAACGTGACGAGCATCACGATCCAGACGAATCGATTGGCGAGATCGGCCCACAGCAACGTGGAAAACGCGATGCCCAGCAGGATCAGCACGCCACCCATGGTCGGCGTGCCGGACTTGACCAAATGCGATTGCGGACCGTTCGTGCGCACGGCCTGACCGACTTTCAACTGCGTCAATTTGCGGATCACCCACGGGCCGCAAACGAGACCGACGAACAACGCCGTGATCGTCGCGCCAACTGCGCGGAACGTGAGGTAGGTAAACACGCGCAGAAAACTGGCGTCATTCTGAAGCCATTGCGCGAGTGCGAGTAGCATGCTGGACCTTCTTCTTCAGTGCGCGGCAGGCGTAACGCCCGCTGCGGGTTGGTGTGGACTCGTCACGGCGTCCACCACGCGCTCCATCTGCATGAAGCGCGAGCCTTTCACGAGAAACGTGGCGCCGGGTCCGAAGCCCGCGCCGGTGAGTGCTGCAATGAGTGAGGAGATATCGGTGAAATGCTGTCCTGCCGGGCCGAAGGATTTCGCGGCGTCGATGCTTGCATCGCCGAGTGCGAAGAGCGTGTCAATTCCCTGTTGCGCCGCATACGCACCCACTTCGCGATGAAACGCCGGACCCTGATCGCCGACCTCGCCCATGTCGCCCATTACGAGCACACGCGGCGAAGCTTGCGACGCCAGCACGTCGATGGCCGCGCGCATGGAATCGGGATTCGAGTTGTACGTATCGTCGATAACCGTTGCGCCTTCGATCGGCCTCACCGCCGCGCGCTTCACTTGCAGACGGCCCTTCACCGGCTCGAAGGCTTCGAGCCCGCGCTTGATGGCATCGAGTGACACGTTCGCGGCGAGCGCGGCTGCCGTTGCCGCCAGCGCGTTGCGTGCGTTGTGATCCCCGAGGACTTGCAATGCGACTTCGGTTGCGCCCTCCGGCGTCGTGATGTGCAACGTCGCGCCAACCAGCTTGCCGGTCACCGCTGCAGGGGGTTGCGAAGCGTCCGTATGCAACGCGAAATCAAGAATGGGGTTGCCCGTCGCGGCGACGCGCCAGATGCTCGCGTACTTGTCGTCGGCGGGAAACACGGCCGTTCCATTCGATGCCAGCGCATGAATCACCGACGCATGTTCCAGCGCGACCGCTTCGACCGTCGCCATGAATTCCTGGTGCTCGCGCTGCGCGTTGTTCACGACAGCGACCGTCGGCGCGGCGATCTTGCCGAGCGTTTCAGTTTCGCCCGGATGATTCATGCCGAGCTCGATCACGGCAAGCTTGTGCGATTCGTTCAGACGGAACAGCGTCAAAGGCAAGCCGATGTCGTTGTTGAAATTTCCCGCTGTCGCGAGCCGGGCGCTTTCACCAACAGCGGCAGCGAAGATCGACGAGATCATTTCCTTGACCGTAGTCTTGCCGTTGCTGCCGGTCACCGCAATCAGCGGAATCGCAAAGCGCTTGCGCCAGCCGTGCGCCAGCGCACCGAGCGCAATGCGCGTGTCCTTTACCTTGATGGCTGGCGTTGCAAAGTCATCAGGCAGACGCGAAGCGAGCACGGCGGTAGCGCCGCGTTGCGCGACTTGCGGCAGAAAATTGTGGGCATCGAAACGATCGCCCTTGATCGCGATAAACAGATCGCCCGGACCGGCCGTGCGGCTGTCCGTCGACACACGATCGAACGCAATGTTTTCGTCGCCTGAAACAGTAGCGCCGGGAATTTCCAGCGCTGCATCGCGCAAAGTAAATAACGTCATTCACCACCTCCGCGCGCTTGCGTGGCGCGAGCGGCGAGAGCCAGGCGCGCATGATCCTGATCGGAAAACGCGCGCTTCTTGCCCATGATTTCCTGCGTGGCTTCGTGGCCTTTTCCGGCCAGCACGACCACGTCCTCGCGAGCCGCCGTGCGGATCGCCTGAAGAATCGCGCTCGCGCGGTCTTCGATGCGACGCGCTTTGGCCGCATCCTGAAAGCCTGCCGCGATTTGACCGATGATCGCAAGCGGATCTTCGCTGCGCGGGTTATCGCTCGTGATCACCACATGATCCGAATTCTTTTCCGCGATGGCGCCCATCAGCGGACGCTTGGTTGCATCGCGATCGCCGCCGCAGCCGAACATGCAGATCAACTGACCGCCGCGCGTTTCTGCAATCGGCCGCAGCGCCAAGAGCGTTTTCTCCAGCGCATCCGGCGTATGCGCATAGTCGATCACGACGAGCGGCTCGTCGTTCTGCAACCGGCCGCCGAGACGCTGCATGCGGCCGTTCACCGGTTCGAGCTTCGCGATCTGAGCGAGCGCGGCGTCGAGCGGAACGTGCGCGGCCAGCAACGCGCCGAGCACGCCGAGCAGATTGCTCACGTTGAACTCGCCGAGCGTTGCAACTTCCACGTCGGCGGCGCCCCAGTCGGACTCCAGGTGAAACGCCGTGCCCGTTGCGGTTGCACGCACGGCGCTCGCGACCAGCGATGCATCGGCTTTTACATTCGTCACGTCCGACGCGCCCTCGATGCCTTCGATACCATAAGCAATCGTTCGCGTGCGGCCGTGACAGGCAGCGATCAGGCGTTGACCGGCGGCATCGTCACGATTGATGACGGCAGCCTTCAACGCAGGCCACGCAAACAGCTTCGCCTTGGCACCTTCATACGCAGCGAATGTGCCGTGATAGTCGAGGTGATCCTGCGTGAGATTCGTGAAGATCGCGATGTCGAACTTCGTGCCGTTCGCACGCCCCTGATGCAACGCATGCGACGACACTTCCATGGCGACGCCTTTCGCGCCTTCCGTCTTGAACTGCGCAAACGTGCGTTGCAATTGCGGCGCGTCGGGCGTCGTGAAACCTGAATGCACGAGCTTGCCCGGCATGCCGCTGCCAAGCGTGCCGATCACGGCGGTCGGCGTACCCAACGCGGAGAGCGCCGTTGCCAGCCACTGGCTGCACGACGTCTTGCCATTCGTTCCGGTCACACCCACGACCAGCATGGATTCGGTCGGCTCGCCATACCACGCCGATGCAATCGGCCCGGCCAGTTCGTTCAACGCCTTCACGGCAAACGAACGCGACGCGTCCGGCTTGCCCGGGAAGTTTTCCGGCTGATACAACACGGCGGCCGCGCCTTGCTTGAAAGCGGCATCGATATGCGGACGGCTGTCGGCACCGTCAACAGCGTAGGCAAAAAACACATCGCCCGGTTTGAGCGAACGCGAATCGGCATGCAGTTGCGCACTGGCATCGGCATGCGAGCGCAACCACGCCACCGCTTTCGCGATCTGCGCCTGTTGCTTGATCAAGTCGCTCATCGAACGACTCCCGGATGCGTTTTCGTATTCGCCGATACTTTCAGCTTCTTCGGCGGATTCGCGGTCGTCGCGTTCGGCTTCTTGATGTCGGTTGCCGGCGTGCCGGAAGCGGGATCGTCGGAGACGACCATCTGCTTCACGGCCATGTCAGGCGGAACGTTCAGCGAACGCAGGGTATCGCCGACGATTGCCGAGAACACCGGCCCCGAAACCTGGCCGCCGAAGTGGCTGCCGGCCGTGGGTTCATCGACAGAAACCGCCACCACGATGCGCGGATTTGGCATCGGGCCCATGCCCACGAACGACGCGCGGTACTTGGATTTGTCGTAGCCGCGGCCAGCGTGCTTGTACGCCGTACCCGACTTCCCGCCCACGCGGTAACCCGGCACGGCCGCATCCGGCGACGTGCCGCCTTTCGCGGTCACGGTTTCGAGCATGGCGCGCACTTCACGCGCGGTGGTCGGTGCAAATACTTGGGGACCGGTCACAGCCGAGTCGCCGGGGGTGCGGAAGATGGAAACCGGCAACACTTGTCCGTCGTGCGCGATCGCCGTGTAAGCGCGCGCCAACTGAAACAGCGACGCCGACAAACCATAGCCATACGACATGGTCGCCTGTTCGATCCGGCGCCAGCTTTTCCACGGCCGCAAACGTCCGGACACCGCGCCAGGGAATCCCACCTTCGGCGCCTGTCCGAGCCCGATGCTCGTGTACATGTTCCACATCTCTTCGGGCTTCAACTGCATCGCAATCTTGGTCGCGCCGATGTTGCTCGACTTCTGGATCACGCCACCCACGGTCAGCGTGCCGAAGCCCGAGTCGTCAGTAATGCGCGCGCCGTCGAGCACGAACTGGCCGTTGCCCGTTTCGACAAGCGTATTCGGCGTCACACGATGCAGATCGAGCGCAAGCGACACGGTGAACGGCTTCATGATCGAGCCCGGCTCGAACGTGTCCGTCATGATCCGGTTGCGCAACTGCTCGCCGGTCATGCGCGAGCGGTCGTTCGGGTTATAGGTCGGGTAGTTGACGAGCGCGAGCACTTCGCCCGTCTTCACATCGATGACAATGGCTGCGCCCGCCTTCGCCTTGAACTTCTCGACGGCCGCTTTCAGGTTCGTATAAGCGATGTACTGGATCTTGCTGTCAATCGACAGATCCACGTCTTCGCCGTTGTGCGGCACGACTTGTTCGTCGACGTCCTCGACGATGTGCCCCATCCGGTCCTTGATCACGCGGCGCATGCCCGGCGTTCCGGCGAGAACGCCCTGATCGCCGAGTTCGACGCCTTCCTGACCCTTGTCTTCAATATTGGTGAAGCCGATCAGGTGCGCGGTGATCTCGCCTTCCGGATAGAACCGTTTGTATTCGCCACGCGTGTAGATGCCCGGGATATCCAGCGCAGCGACTTTCTGCGCGACTTCCATGGGCACCTGGCGCTTCACGTAGACGAAGGTCTTGTCCATCGACAACTTGGAGCGCAGTTCTTTCGGCGACATTTCGAGCAGCGTGGAAAGCTGGCCGAGCTTGTCCGCGCCGAGGTCGTCGGGAACGGCTTCGGGGATTGCCCAGATCGCCTTTACCGGCAGGCTGGTCGCAAGCACGAGGCCGTTGCGGTCCTTGATCTGGCCACGCGTAGCAGGCAGTTCGAGCGTGCGCTGATAACGGCTCTCGCCTTGTTTCTTGAAGAACGCGTTGCCCGGACCCTGGATCCAGAACGCACGTCCTGCAAGCGCAACGAAGGCCATGAACAGGAGGAATACGACGAGCTTCGAGCGCCACATCGGGAGGCGCACGGAGAGAATGGGATTGGGCGTGAACGCGACGCCCTTGTTTTTCTTTGGCGTGGGTTTCATCGTTTCACCCCGCGTGCGGGAGGAGCCGACGCCGGCAGGGGCGCGGGCAACGGCGCGTCTGTCGCCTTCGACGTCGCCGGGTCATAGTTCAGATATTGCGTACGGCCCGTCGTGACGGGCTGCATTTTCAGGGACGTAATGGCCAACTGCTCGATACGCGAGGTTTTCGACAACGCGCTCTGCTGATATTGAAGCTGGGAAAAATCCTGCTGCAACTGACGCTCTTGCGACTGCGCCCGCTGCACATTGATAAAAATCTGCCGCTGCTTGTTCGACGAGCTCACCGCCGACAACGCGCAGCCAAGCACGACGATCAGCAGGAAGATATTCAGACGGTTCATGGCGCCGTCTGCTCTGTGACGCGCTCGGCGATCCGCATGACTGCGGAACGCGCGCGCGGGTTTGCCGCAACTTCGGCTTCGGAAGCAAATACACGGCCGAGCAGCTTGAGCGGCGGCGTGGGAATGTCGGCAGCGCGGATGGGCAGGCGGCGGTCGATCGCAGGCCCGCTTGCGTGGGCCTGCATGAAACGCTTGACGATCCGGTCCTCGAGCGAATGAAAGCTGATCACGACGAGGCGCCCCCCTTGCTCCAACAACGCCAATGCTGCGTCCAGAACTACTTGCAGCTCCGCAAGCTCTTGATTGATGTGAATCCGTATAGCCTGAAAGGTGCGGGTTGCCGGATCCTTGCCCTTCTCACGGGTTTTGACGACGTGACCCACGATTTGGGCAAGCTCGCCCGTGCTGACGAGAGGCCCAAGACGGTCGGACTCTGCCCGGCGAGCAACAAGCGCCTTTGCAATCTGAAAAGCAAACCGTTCTTCCCCATAATCTTTGATCACCTCCGTCAATTCCTGCACCGTTGCCCGCGCCAGCCAGTCCGCTGCGGATTCGCCGCGGCTCGGGTCCATCCGCATGTCGAGCGGGCCATCGGCCCTGAAACTGAAGCCACGATCCGGATCGTCCACTTGCGGCGACGACACACCCAGATCCAGCAACACGCCCGACACTTTCTCAACTCCTCGCTCGGCAGCGGCATCGGCTAACGAGGCGAAACTCTCATGCACGATCGAAAACCGCGAATCCTGAATCTGTCCTGCTGTGGCAATGGCCAGCGGGTCTTTATCGAAAGCGATCAACCTGCCGGCTTCACTCAGCTTCGTCAGCGCGAGCCGGCTATGACCGCCGCGCCCAAACGTTCCATCTATATAAGTACCGTCACTGCGCGTTATCAGCGCATTGACCGCTTCATCCAGCAGCACCGTGCGATGCTGCAATTCGTTTTTCATCGCAGGGGCCATGTTCTTTAGCTCTGCGTCAAAACGTGAAATTCTTCAGCGCGTCGGGCATGCCCTGCGCCATTGCCGCTTTTTCCTTCTCCGCGTAAGTCGCGGCGTCCCACACTTCCAGGTAATTACCCATTCCAAGCAATGTCACTTCTTTGGCGAGCGTGGCCGCGGCCCGCAATTCCGGCGATACCAGCACGCGCCCGGCGCTGTCGAGCTCGACATCCATGGCATTGCCAAGATAGATACGGCGAACCCAGATTGCGTCCATGGGGAGTGCTGCGATTTTTGAACGGAAGATTTCCCACTCCGGGCGAGGAAAGAGCAACAGGCATCCATCCGGGCTCTTGGTGAGCGTGACCCGGCCTTCTGCCTGTCCTTGCAGCGCGTCGCGATAGCGAGACGGGACGGACATCCGTCCTTTCGCATCGAGCGATAGCGCTGAAGCTCCCTGGAACACTCGCCCTCTCCTCTCACGCCCCGGCGGCGCCACGACTTTGTTGGAATATTGCCCGAAAGTGCGCGTTGACTCACACAAAAATACACTTTCTCACACCATTTCCCACTGTAGAGGAACGCATTTCGCCGGTCAATACGATCTGGCGTTTTTTGACTAAATTTGTTTGTTAGAACAATGACTTAGCGCAGACCGCTAAAGTAGGCTGAATTCCTGAAAACCGTTATGAATGAATGAGGTAGTGAAGGATGTGAAGGTAGTACGTGAAATGAAGCGGGCGGGTGGGAGAGGGTTTCGATGCGCGTAGGGACGAAGAAGGGAATTACGGGCCAGATTAAGCGCAGATCGGAGCAGAACATTCAAAACGCCCCTCGCACGAGCGGCGAAAGGCGCCAACGAATGAACCATACTGTTTAAATATAGTACGCGGTGCGGGTCATGACCTTCGATGTTGCGCGCATCAGTGCCCGCACCGGGAACGGCAATTCGACGCCGCCCGCTTGCGTCGCAGCGACAGCATGCGCCGCTTCGTCGACTCGCATCTGATCCACGATTGCCCGCGACGCGTAGTCATTGACCGGCAAACTGGTCATGTGGCTGTCCAGATGCTTCTCGACCTGCCGTTCCGTCTCGGCCATGAAGCCAAGACTCACGCGGTCACCGAACCGACCGGCAAGAAAACCCAACGCGAGCGAACCCGTGTACCACAAAGGATTGAGCAAGCTTGGTCGCGAATCCAGATCGCGCAGACGGTGCGCAGTCCACGCCAGGTGATCCTCTTCTTCGCGCGCGGCTTCCTCGAAGCCGCGTTTCAAAGGCGCCGAGTTGGTCGCAAGCTTCTGCGCCTGATACAGCGCCTGTGCGCAGACCTCGCCCACATGATTCACGCGCATCAGCCCCGCTGAATGCGCTTTCTCTTCTGCCGTCAAGGACGTCTCCGCAGGATGCTCGATCGCATCGGTTGCGTCGACATAAGCCGCTTGCGGCTCCGGAACCGGCCGGGACATACGGGAGACGCCGGTCATCGACCGAAGTCCACGATCGAACTCAGAAATCAGTTCATCGAGTGTCATGTTTTATAACTCCTGTTTCGATCTCCTGAGCGTCTGGTTGCCCCGCGGAGTCGATCAACTGCACAAACGTACTCTTGCAAACCCGTAACTAGGGCAAACACGGGTCGTAAAAAGCCGTAAGGCCTTGATTTTAGCCCATGTTGCGTAAACGTCACACGAGGGAAAGGGAGCGGCTGCTTTTCCTTTGTTGCCAAAAAGCTCTTTGTTACATTACGTTCAACTTCAATTTTGAAGTACCGGCAGGGACGTCAACACACTGGCGCTAGAACAGTGACCTTGCCAAACAGGTTCAACCCTTTGGAGATCATCAATGAAAAAGTCGCTTCTCGCTCTGGCTGCGTTAGGTACGTTTGCTGGTGCTGCGCACGCTCAGAGCAGCGTGACGCTGTACGGTATTATCGACGCCGGTTTTGTTTATAACAACAACTCGGCAGGCCAGAAGCTGTACTCGACCAGCTCCGGCAACGTGCAAGGCAGCCGTTGGGGCCTGCGTGGTACGGAAGATCTGGGCGGTGGCCTGAAGGCGCTGTTCGTGTTGGAAAACGGCTTCAACGTGTTCAATGGCCGTCTGGGCCAGGGCGGCGACGAGTTCGGCCGTCAAGCGTATGTTGGTCTTTCTTCGCAGTTCGGTACGGTTACCCTTGGTCGTCAATACGACTCCGTGGTTGACTACACCGGCGCGCTGGAAGTCGGCAGCCAGTGGGGCACGTTCTACAGCGCGCACCCGGGCGACCTGGACAACATGAACAACTCGAACCGCGTGAACAACGGGATCAAGTACACGAGCGCGAACTACTCCGGCATCACGTTCGGCGGTTTGTACAGCCTTGGCGGCGTGGCAGGCCAGTTCAACCGCAACCAGATCTGGTCGGGTGGTATTGGCTATGCACAAGGTCCGTTGACGTTGGGCGCTGCTTACGTGAACGTCAAGAACCCGAACTTCTCGTTCTTCGGCAACAACGCGACGTCGAGCGCAACTGGTTCGAACATGACCGGCTCGCAAGTGTATTCGGGCTATGCAACGGCCAAGACGCAGCAAATCGCCACGGCCGGCGGTGCTTACACGTTCGGCCCGGCAACCATTGGCGCCACGTACAGCAATACGCAGTTCAAGGATCTGGGCCAGACCGGCCTGGCTGGCGCAGCAGGACAGACGCTGGGCGGCACGGCGAAGTTCCACAATGCTGAAGCAAACTTCAAGTACCAGCTGACCCCGGCGCTGTTGCTGGGCGTGGCTTACGACTACACGAAGGGCTATAGCGTCAGCAGCCAGAAGATTCATCAAGGTGTTCTGGGCGTCGACTACTTCCTGTCGAAGCGTACCGACCTCTATGCGGATGGCATCTATCAACATTCGTCGGGCACGAACTCGAACGGCGTGACCTCCACGGCGCAGATCAACGGCTTGTCGCCGTCGACGACGTCGAACCAGGTCGCAGCAATCGTCGGCATTCGCCACAAGTTCTAATAAGTCGTAATAAAACAGTTGTCTTGAAAGGCGCCTTCGGGCGCCTTTTTTTCGTCTCGCGCAGTTGTGCGAGCGCCTTATGCGCGTAAAAAAACCTTCGCGTCTTTCGATGCGAAGGTTTTCGATGCTGCGTGAGATTTCGTTGGCTTGAAGCGTCAGGCGTTGCCGTCGCGCAACTCGCGGCGCAGAATTTTGCCAACGTTGCTCTTGGGCAATTCCGTACGGAATTCGATCACCCGAGGCCGCTTGTATCCGGTCAGCCGCTCCTTGCAATAAGCAATGACATCCGCTTCAGTCAGGTGCGGGTCCCGCCGCACGACGAACAGCTTCACCGCTTCGCCCGATGCCGCGTCCTTCACGCCGACGGCGGCCACTTCGAACACGCCCGGAAGCTTGGCCACCACGTCCTCGATCTCGTTCGGATATACGTTGAAGCCCGACACCAGGATCATGTCCTTCTTGCGGTCGACGATCTTCACGTAACCGCGCTCGTCCATCACGCCGACGTCGCCGGATTTGAAGAAGCCGTCGGGCGTCATCACCTTGGCGGTTTCGTCGGGACGATTCCAGTAGCCCGCCATCACTTGCGGTCCGCGAATGCAGACCTCGCCCGGCTGGCCGAGCGGCACTTCGCGGTCGTCGTCATCGCGAATGGAGATTTCAGTCGATGGAAACGGCAACCCGATCGTCCCGGTATATTCCGTGGCGGTCACCGGATTGCACGTCACGCACGGCGATGTCTCGGACAACCCATACCCTTCGATAATCGGCGAACCCGTTATCTCGAACCAGCGCTTCGCCACGGCTTCCTGCACCGCCATGCCGCCGCCATTCGCCGCAATCAGCTTCGAGAAATCCAGCTTCGCGAATTCCGGGTTGTTCAGCAACGCGTTGTAGAGCGTGTTGACGGCCGGGAAGGTGTTGATCGGGAAGCCTTTGAGCTCCTTGATCGTGCCAGGGATATCGCGTGGATTCGGAATCAGGATGCCCATGCCGCCGGTCCTGATGGTGAGGAAGCCACAAACCGTCAGCGCAAAGATGTGATAAAGCGGCAGCGCCACGACACTGATGAACTGGTCGATATCAGGCCGGTTCCTGCGTCCGGGTTCAAGCCACACTTCCGACTGCAGGACGTTCGCAATCAAGTTCCGATGCAGCAACATTGCGCCCTTCGCCACGCCGGTCGTGCCACCCGTGTACTGGAGGAAAGCGATGTCGTCCGGCCCCTGGCTGACAGGCTTGAGCGTTTCGCTCGCGCCTTGCCGAAGCGCCGTGTTGAAGCTCACGTGGCCCGGAAGATTCCATGCGGGCACGAGCTTCTTCACCTTGCGCACGACGAAATTGACGATCATGCCTTTCACGCCCATCAGGTCGCCCATCGTGGCAACCACGACGTGTTCGATCGCTGTGTTTTTGACGACCGACTGCACGGTATGCGCGAAGTTTTCGAGCACGACGATGGCCTGCGCGCCGGAATCCTGCAACTGGTGTTCGAGTTCGCGCGGCGTGTAAAGCGGATTCACGTTCACGACCACATACCCCGCCCGCAAGATCGCCGCGATCGCGACGGGATATTGCAGCACGTTGGGCATCATGATCGCGATGCGCGCGCCTGGTTTCAGGCCACGTGCCTGGAACCAGGCGGCGAGCCGGGTCGAGACTGCGTCGAGTTCGCCATACGTGATGGCTTTGCCCATGCAGACAAACGCGCGCTTGCTGCGATTTTCGCGGAAGCTCTCCAGCAGCAGATCGGAAAGCGAGTTGTAGCGGGTTGCATCGATTTCCTCGGGCACGCCTGCCGGATAGGACTTCAGCCAGATTTTTTCCATACGGCGTCTCCTTTGTATGATTTTAGAATGGTCGTGCGAAAATGTCTCTTGCGCATCGTAGCGGCTGGATCACTTTCCGACAACCGGGTTAGACGCCAGCTTCAAAACCGGGCGGACGCGTGCTTCCCCCTATGCCGCCTTGCTTCTGCCTGAATTAGTAAACGGTCTCAACCTCCACGAGACAGTCATAAAATGTCGCAGAACCGCCGAGATCGGTCAGCGCCTGGCTCGTCACCTGATTCGCATTGCAACCATCGGGTGCGAGTTTCTTCCACCAGATCGACAATCCGACCACCACGCCTTCACGCGCGCGATCCGTTATGCGAGCCCGCGCTTGCATCGATCCACGATCGTTGAAGATGCGCACCATTTCGCCGTTGGCAATCTGGCGGGCGTGGGCATCGGCGGGATGAATATCGACATGCGGCTCGCCTTCCGTTGACCGAAGGCTTTCGACGTTGACGAAGCTGCTATTGAGGAAGTTCCGGGCAGGCGGCGAGATCATCGAAAGCGGATACCGTGCAGCCAGCGCCGGCGCGTATTCAGCCGATTCATACGGCGGCAAATAGTCGGGCACCGGCTCCAGTCCCGCGCGCTCGAGGCGCTCGCTGAAAAACTCGCATTTTCCCGATGGCGTGCGGAATCCGCCCTCCGCAAACGGCGCGTCCGGCAGCTTGAGCTGCGCCCAGCCGGTTGATTTCAGTGTTTCCCAGTTCACGCCCGCAAGCGCGGGATCGTCCCATCTGAATGCCTTCGATGCCACTTCGTCATCGGTTTCGAACAACGCGGGATGCGTCAGTCCCATCGCTTTTGCCAGGCCTCGGAAAATCTCCGTGTTCGCGCGTGATTCGCCCACTGGCGCGATCGCCGGCAAGTTCGCCATCACATGTGTGTGACCGTAGGACTTGTGGGCATCGAGATGTTCGAGCTGCGTGGTCGCGGGAAAAATGAGGTCGGCGTAATCCGCGGTATCGGTCTGGAAGTGCTCGAGCACGATCGTGAACAGATCTTCCCGCGCGAAACCCTTGGCGACCTTCGCCGAATCCGGCGCGACGGCTACGGGATTCGAGTTGTAGACAATCATCGCTTCGATCTTCGGGCCGAACGTAGCGTCGCCGGGATGCAAAAGTGCATCGCCGATGGCATTCATGTTCACGATGCGCGGCAATTTCGACGGCCATCCCGGCAACAAGTCGGGCCGTTCGAGGGCGTTGACGTCAACAGGCGCCCAATTCGACGATGAAAGCAGCAACCCGCCCGACCGCTCGCGCCACGCACCGGTAAGCGATGGCAAACACGCAATCGCACGAACCGCATTGCCGCCGCCGCGCACGCGCTGCATGCCGTAGTTGAGACGTATGGATGCTTTTTTCGTCGATCCAAAAGCGCGCGCCAGATCGATCACCACTTGCGCTTCGATTCCGCAAATCTCCGCCACACGCGGGGGCGGATAGTCGCTCGCGCGAGCCTTGAGCTGATCGAAACCGAGCGTATGCGCGCTTATGTATTCATGGTCGATCAACTCGTCGCCGATCAGGACATTGATCATACCGAGCGCAAGCGCGCCGTCCGTGCCGGGCTTCAACGCAATATGCTGATGACACTTCTCCGCCGTGAGCGAACGATACGGATCGATCGCGATCAGCCGCGCGCCGCGCCGCTTGGCCTCCTGCGCCCGCGTCCAGAAATGCAGATTCGATGCAATCGGATTCGATCCCCAGATGAGGATCAACTCGCTTTCCTCGAAGTACTCGGTATGCATGCCGAGACTTGCGCCATACGTGTAGCGCAAGCCCGCGGCGCCGGCTGCGGCGCAAATCGTCCGGTCCAGCCGCGATGCACCCAGCATATTGAAAAAACGCGCCGCGATGCTTTCGCCCTGCACGAGACCCATCGTGCCGGCATAGCTGTAAGGCATGATCGCTTCGGGCGAACGCGCGGCTATCTCACCTAGCCGATCGGCAGCGAGTGTCAGCGCTTCGCCCCAGCTGATCGCTTCGAAATCTCCTTCGCCTTTGCGTCCGACGCGGCGCATCGGCGTCAGCAAACGATCCTTGTGATGCGTGCGCTCCGCGTATCGCGTCACCTTTGTACACAGCACGCCTTGCGTCGGCGGATGATCCGGGTCACCCGAAATCTTGATCGCGCGGCCGTCCTTCACCGTGACGCGCATTGCGCATGTATCGGGGCAATCGTGCGGGCAGACGGCGCGGACGAATTCGGCGGAAGCGTTCATGGGAGATCCATTTAGAACCGGCGAAATCCGCCAGATGAAACAATTTTATTACGGTTGGCGAAAGCCGACGGTCTCGAACATCGATAAATAATCGCGGGCGTAGAATGGAACCACTGACGCGGATACCCGTGCGCACGATCAATTGTTCAGACAGGGGCTTTTTCCATGAATTTGATTCCAGAAATCGAAGCATCACACGAAGAAATCAAAGCTTTGCGACGAACGATCCACGCAAACCCGGAACTACGTTACGAAGAAGTAGGAACCGCGAAACTCGTGGCTGAAAATCTTGAACGATGGGGTCTCGAGGTTCATCGCGGGATGGGGAAAACCGGCGTGGTTGGTGTGTTGAAGCGCGGATCGAGCTCGAGGAGCATTGGCCTTCGTGCCGATATGGATGCCTTGCCGATCACGGAACTCAACACGTTCGATCACAAATCGCAAAACGCAGGACGCATGCACGCATGCGGTCACGACGGCCATACGGCCATGTTGCTCGGCGCAGCGCAGCATCTGGCCAAGTATGGAAAGTTCGATGGGACCATCGTGTTCATCTTCCAGCCGGCCGAAGAAGGCGGCGCGGGCGCAAAAGCGATGATCCACGATGGCTTGTTCGAGCAGTTTCCCGTCGATGCCGTCTTTGGCATTCACAACTGGCCGGGCATGAAGGCGGGCACGTTTGGCGTGACGGAAGGCCCGTTGATGGCATCGAGCAACGAGTTTCGAATCAGCGTCAAAGGGATCGGGTCGCATGCAGCGTTGCCGCATAACGGCCGCGACCCGATTTTCGCCGCAATGCAGATTGCCAACGGACTGCAGGGAATCATCACGCGGAGCAAGAAGCCTATCGATACGGCCGTTTTGTCGATCACGCAGATCCACGCGGGCGACGCAGTCAATGTCGTCCCCGATGATGCATGGCTAGGTGGCACGGTAAGAACATTCACGGTCGAGACACTCGATTTGATCGAACGACGAATGAAGACGATCGTGGAATCGACCGCGGCCGCTTATGAGTGCGAAGGCGTGTTGGAGTTCTATCGAAATTATCCGCCGACGATCAATGATGCTCAGCAGGCGCGGTTCGCGGTATCGGTGATGGAAGAAATCGTGGGTAAGCAGAACGTGAATGCATCGGTGGAACCGACGATGGGCGCCGAAGACTTTTCGTTCATGCTGCTCGCAAAGCCTGGCTGTTATGCGTTTTTGGGAAATGGCGAAGGCGAGCATCGCGAATCGGGACACGGCGCGGGCCCTTGCATGCTTCACAACGCAAGCTATGATTTCAACGACGACTTGTTGTCGGTCGGTTCAACCTATTTTGTGAAGCTCGCTGACAGGTTTTTATCGGCTCGTTGATGGGTGTTTCATATCCGAGGGAAGGATTGCGATGCGTCTTGCACTGCAATCCTCCTATTAACAGATAGCAGTGGGTTCGGCTGGTCTGATCGATTCCGCGCTGTAAACGCAAAAACCCCACCTTGATGGGGTGGGGTTTTAGCGACTGCGATGAGATGCAGAGGATGAGGAGCCTGACGATTACCTACTTTCACACGGGTATCCGCACTATCATTGGC
>Ga0153932_1000311_pt1 | contig 15863 bp, 16 predicted proteins | sample TSNJ016MetaG_FD_102273 | JGI IMG/M metagenome (GOLD analysis project Ga0153932, IMG submission 102273) | Attine ant fungus gardens microbial communities from New Jersey, USA - TSNJ016 MetaG | ecosystem: Host-associated > Fungi > Mycelium > Unclassified | place: USA: New Jersey, Wharton State...
CGCCATATGTAGCCGAAGGCCAGAGGCCGGTAGATGGACGATGGCGCTATTCTAAAGGCTTTCGCGGCGCGTACCGGCAAGACACACCCAGCCTTCGTGTTCCTGCCACACGCTGATGTCGATCCAGCGTGCATAGACCGCGGCAACTTCATCGGCTTGACGTGCCAGAATGCCCGACAAAGCAATGCGACCGCCCGGTTTCACGCGGGCTGAAAGCATCGACGCCATCAGCTTGAGCGGGTTCGACAAGATGTTCGCAACCACAATGTCGAATTGCCCTTCGGGGAGATCGGCGGGCAGGCCGTAGGTGACATCGGCGTGATTGCGCTCGCTATTCTGGCGCGCGGATTTCACCGCTTGAGGATCGATATCAATCCCGATCACCGGGTTCGCGCCGCACTTCTTCGCCAGGATCGCGAGGATGCCGGAGCCGCAACCGTAATCGAGCACGGACTGGTTTTGTTGAACCGATTGCTCGAGCCATTCCATGCACAGCCGCGTAGTCGGATGGCTACCGGTACCGAACGCAAGACCCGGATCAAGTTCGAGCACGAGCGCGTCGGGATCGGGCGCTGCATGCCACGACGGCACGACCCAGATCCGCTTGCCGATAGGAATAGGATCGAACTGGGATTGCGTGAGGCGCACCCAGTCCTGATCTTCGACATCGCGCAACGTGAAGGCCGGCGTGTCTTTCAAGCTGATCTCGTTGGCCGCTGCCGCGAGCAGCACGGCGGGGTCGACGTTATCGGCGAGAAGGGCGACGACCCGCGAGCGGTTCCACGCCTTTTGATCCGGCGTGAGGCCAGGCTCGCCGAACAAGGGCTGCTCGTCGGGGGTATCGGCGTCGGCGTCTTCCACCGATACCGACAACGCGCCCAAATCCAGCAGCGCATCCGACAACGCTTCCGCGTGTTCCCGGTCCAGCTCGGCGATTAATTCCCGGTAGCTCATCTTCTTGAAACCCTTATTGCGCCGCGTCTTCCGCAGCGACGGCAGCCGCCGCCTTGCGCGCGGCGAGCTTGTTTTCGAGGTAATGAATGCTCGTGCCGCCCTCGACGAACTTCGCGTCGATCATCATCTCGCGATGCAGCGGGATGTTGGTCGAAATGCCTTCCACGACCATTTCGGACAACGCAATACGCATGCGGTTGATTGCTTGCTCACGCGTTGCGCCGTACGAGATCAGCTTGCCGATCATCGAGTCGTAATTGGGCGGCACGAAATAGCCGTTGTACGCATGCGAATCGACACGAATTCCCGGACCGCCCGGCGAGTGCCACGACGTGAGACGTCCCGGCGACGGCGTGAACTTGAACGGATCTTCCGCGTTGATCCGGCACTCGATCGCGTGACCGCGAATCACGATATCCTTCTGGCGGAACGCGAGCTTTTCGCCGGCAGCAATGCGAATCTGCTCCTGCACGATATCGACGCCGGTAATCAACTCCGTCACCGGATGCTCGACCTGCACGCGCGTGTTCATTTCGATGAAATAAAACTCGTTGTTCTCGTACAGGAATTCGAACGTACCCGCGCCCAGATAGCCCATTTTCTTGCAGGCATCGGCGCAACGATCGCCAATCCGCTCGATCAGGCGGCGCGCAATACCCGGCGCCGGTGCTTCTTCAATCACCTTCTGGTGACGGCGCTGCATGGAGCAATCGCGTTCGCCCAGCCAGATCGCGTTACGGAACGAGTCGGCCAGAATCTGGATTTCGATGTGCCGCGGGTTCTCCAGGAATTTCTCCATATAGACCTGCGGATTGCCGAACGCACGGCCAGCTTCCTCGCGGGTCATGTTCACCGCGTTCACCAGCGCCGCTTCGGTGTGCACCACGCGCATGCCGCGCCCGCCGCCACCGCCAGCTGCCTTGATGATCACCGGATAACCCACGGCGCGCGCAATCTTCACGATTTCCTTCGGATCTTCGGGCAACGCGCCCTCAGAACCCGGGACGCATGGCACGCCCGTCTTGATCATCGTTTGCTTGGCGGAGACTTTGTCGCCCATCAAACGGATAGTTTCCGGACGCGGTCCGATGAACACGAAGCCGGATTGCTCGACGCGCTCCGCAAAATCCGCGTTCTCCGACAAGAAACCGTAGCCCGGATGGATCGCTTCGGCGTCGGTGACTTCGGCCGCGCTGATCAGCGCCGGCATGTTGAGGTAGCTGAGGTTGGACGGCGCCGGTCCGATACACACGGCTTCATCGGCCAACTTCACGTACTTCGCTTCTTTATCCGCTTCCGAATAGACGATGACCGTCTTGACGCCTAGTTCGCGGCACGCGCGCTGGATTCGGAGCGCGATTTCACCACGGTTCGCAATGAGGATTTTTTCAAACATAGCAAGGTTTCGACTCATCGATGGAACGCCGGGACGGTTGTCCGCGGCGGTCCTGGGAGATCGGCGGCGCGTCTCGCTCGTCAGTCTGAGTAATCAAACTATTCAAGTGAGCGCCCGAGTGCTGCGGCTACCGGATAGACGCATGACAGCTGAGTGCGCTTTGGTCCGGCGGCATCGCGGGGAAATTAGTCGCCGATCAAGAACAGCGGCTGACCGTACTCGACGGCCTGACCGTTCTCGACCAGGATTTCCTTCACGACGCCCGACTTGTCCGACTCGATTTCATTGAGCAGCTTCATTGCTTCGATAATGCAAAGCGTCTGGCCTTCCTTGACCGTATCGCCGACCTGCACGAACGCGTCGGCGCCCGGCGACGGCGCGCGATAGAACGATCCGACCATCGGCGACGTCACCACATGACCTTGCGGCACGACGGCGGCGGGCGTTGCCGGGGCGCCGGCGGCAGCACCCGCGTTGCCTGCTTCGCCCGGCTGGCCGTATTGCGGCGCTTGCTGCTGCATCGGTTGCTGCATGTACTGCGGAGCCTGCATGTAGACGGGCGCGGCATTCTTGACGATGCGAACCTTGCCTTCGCCTTCGGTAACTTCCAGCTCCGAGATGCCGGATTCCGAGACTAGGTCGATAAGCGTTTTAAGTTTACGAAGGTCCATCGAAAATTCCCCTTTCAATGCTTGGTGACCGGAAGCTTTTTCCGGTGCTTGACTTGGTAGTTGGGTGCCGCTGACGGGAGCGTTGTCCGATGCTGCAGACGCGGCCTCCGCATCACGTTGTGCGAGCAGTTCAATTGGCTTGAGCGGATCGCGGCTCAAGCGCGTGGCTTCTCAGCTGACTGTCCAGCTGATTTCACCGCAGCGTTTGTAGCAAGACGCTCGAGGGCGAAATCGAGCGCATACAGATAGCCTTTCCAGCCCAGGCCGCAAATCACGGCTTCGGCCAGATCGGAGAAATAGGAGTGATGCCGGAAAGCTTCCCGCTTGTGCACGTTCGACAAATGAATCTCGATGAACGGCAGCCCCACGCCCGCGAGGGCATCGCGGATCGCGACGCTCGTGTGCGTATAGGCAGCGGGATTGATCAGCACGAAATCCACCTGTTCGGTCCGCGCTTGCTGAATGCGGTCCACGATCGCGCCTTCATGGTTGCTTTGAAACAAAGACAATTCCGCGCCGGCCGCCTGCGCCTTTTCTGCGAGCGCCTTATCGATATCTGCCAGTGTGACCCGGCCGTAGACTTCCGGTTCACGGGTGCCTAGCAGATTAAGATTTGGGCCGTGCAGGACCAGCAATCGGGACATAGTGGCTTTGGTTTGTGCGGAGTTGGGCGCACTTTAGCGCCCTTTAGGAAATTTTGTCTAGTTTTAAGGCACGGCTAATGCCCGATTCAGGGGGCGAAGCAGGTCTGATACCCGCATTTTGCCCGTATTTTCGTGCAAAGTTTTCGGAAATGACGGCATCTCCCCACGATCGATATCGATTTGCAGAGGGTCAATCGGCCGTCTTATAAGGCGTCGAGCGTCGCTTTCAGCTCTTTTGGATCGACTTCGCCGAGTTTTGTCGAACGAATCACACCTTTGGCATCGATCACCACGGTGAAGGGCAGCGCGCCCGCGTTATTGCCGAAACTGCGGGCAAGATCGGCGCCGCCGAAGCCGGCAATATAGATGGGGTAATCGACCGGTACCTTCTGAAGGAACGCGTTGACGTTTTTCTCGGAATCGACGCCAAGGCCGATAAACGTAATCCCTTTCTGCGCGTATTCACGATGCATCGCCGAGAGCGTCGGCATTTCCTTCACGCAGGGGCCGCACCACGACGCCCAGAAATTCACCACGACCGGCTTGCCCTTGAACGACGCCAGCGCCTGCTGCGTTCCGGCGGCAGTTTGTAACTGTGCTTTCCAGAGATCATCGACGGCATTGCCGCTTGCTTTCGTGGTGCCTTCGGATGCCTGGCTCGTTTCACCGCCCGTCATCAGGTGGCTGGCGTAAAAACCGCCGCCGGTTGCCGCAATGGCGATAACGACGGCGGCAACAATGCGCATTGAATTCATAGGGAGCTGGTCGGTGTGGGTGCGGGCGGCTCGTCGAGCAATGCGCGTACGGCGGCGGCGCTTGCACGCGCAAGCTTGCCTCGGCCGTCCGCGCGAACGGCGCCGCGCAGGTCGTTGGTGTCGTAGAGCGCGATGTGAATGCCCATGGGCTCTTCGTCGCGCGAGGGGCGCATCAGGAAGCTCAGGGTTTCGACGTAACCGCGGCCGGCAAAATGCCGCGTCTCGGAGACGTCGTATTGAACGTTCGCGTTCAGCAGGTAAATGGCGACTTCCTTGGGGTTATCGCAGAAGCATTGCAGGTGGATGTCCGAGTGTTCGCCTGCTGTGCCATTCAGCACGGCGCCGGTCAGATACGGGTTGAACGGCTGCAGCCGTTGCATCCATTCGAGCGCGACTTCGCGCATCCGGCGCAGGACGGCGGGCTGGCTTTCGCTCTGGAAGATTGCCTGATATTCGCGGATTTCGTCTTCGATCTGACCGTTATCCGGCAGCCATTCGCCGCCAATGCGTGTTTCGCCAACAACCTGGCGGGCGGCCTTGCGCTTCGCGGTGGAATAGTCGAGGCCGTCTTCGGCGATAAGCCGCGCCGCCGCAATGGCGATTTCTTCGCGTACGCGCAGCGGATCGAAATGTGATTTGCGAATCATGGCGGAATGATACCGGAGATAGGTTTTCGATCACGTCAGGGGGCTGGGGCCGGGGCGGTGCCGGGCCGCCGTCGGCCAAAACCAAGCCCATCCGTCGGTTACAATGTACCGCTCCGGGCGCCGGAATACCTCACTCATTCCCCCCGTGCTAACGGCCCCTCCCGCCACGAACACACGCTTTATGCACATTCACATCCTCGGTATCTGCGGCACATTCATGGGTGGCCTCGCGGTCCTCGCCCGCGAAGCGGGTCACCGCGTCACGGGTTGCGACGCCGGCGTTTATCCGCCAATGAGCACCCAGCTCGAGGCGCAGGGCATCGAGTTGATCGAAGGTTATGGCGTGGAGCAAATTGCGCTTGAACCCGATTTATACGTAGTGGGCAACGTCGTTACGCGCGGCAATCCGCTGATGGAAATCATCCTCGATCGCGGCTTGCCTTACACGTCCGGTCCGCAATGGCTCGGCGAGCATGTGCTGAACGGCAAATGGGTGCTCGCGGTTGCCGGCACGCACGGCAAGACCACCACCAGTTCCATGCTGACGTGGTTGCTCGAAGATGCCGGCATGAACCCGGGTTTCCTGATCGGTGGCGTGCCGCTGAATTTCGGCATCTCGGCGCGGCTGACGGATTCAAGTTTCTTCGTCATCGAAGCCGATGAATACGACACCGCTTTCTTCGATAAACGCTCCAAGTTCGTTCATTACCGGCCGCGCACGGCGGTGCTGAACAACCTCGAATTCGATCACGCCGATATCTTCCCTGATCTGGGTGCTATCGAGACCCAGTTTCATCATCTGGTGCGTACCGTACCGGGCGTCGGGCGGATCGTGACGAACGGCCGCGAAGCCGCGCTTGAGCGCGTGTTGACGCGCGGTTGCTGGTCGGGCGTCGAGCGCTTCGGCGTGCAAGGCGGCTGGGAAGCGCTGCCCGCGAGCGATGGCGTTGCCGTCGACGAGCAGTTCGCCGTCTACTGGGAAGGCGAGCGCCAGGGCGTGGTCGACTGGCAAGTGCAAGGCGAGCACAATCGAATGAATGCGCTGGCGGCGATCGCGGCGGCGCGTTCAGTGGGCGTTCCGCCCGCGCAGGCGACGCAATCGCTGAGCACGTTCCGGAACGTGAAACGCCGGATGGAAGTGAAGGGCAGCGTGGACGGCGTGACCGTCTACGACGACTTCGCGCATCACCCCACCGCGATTGAAACGACAGTGGCGGGATTGCGGACGCGTATTGGCGCGAATAGCCGTATTCTGGCCGTCCTCGAACCGCGTTCGAACACCATGAAGCTCGGCACGATGAAAGCGCAATTGCCGGCCAGTCTCGCCGATGCCGACCTGGTTTTCGGCTACGGCGCGCACGAAGGCCGCGACAAACTCGGCTGGGATCTGCAAGCGGCACTCGCGCCGCTCGGCGATAAAGCCCAGGCGTTCAGCGACCTCGCGATGCTCGTCAAGTCGATCGTCGCAGCGGCGCGCCCGGGCGACCACGTGCTGGTGATGAGCAACGGCGGTTTCGGCGGCGTGCATCAGAAGCTGCTCGATGCACTGTCCGCGCGGCCGGACATCAAGGAGCGGGTGTGATTCTTTATCTGCACGGCTTTCGGTCATCGCCACAATCGTTCAAGGCTCGCGTGATGCGCGCGCGGCTGGAAGAGCTTGGACTGATCGACCAATGGCAATGTCCGATGTTGCCGGTGTCGCCGAAAGAAGCCATTGCGCTGGCTGAAACGCTCGCGGCGCAAGCGCATGACGATGAAATCACGGTAATCGGCAGTTCGCTCGGCGGATTCTACGCAACATGGCTCGCCGAGAAACACGGCTGGCGCGCGGTGCTGCTGAATCCGGCGGTTGTGCCGCAAGAGGACCTGAGCGGTTATCTCGGCGAACAGCCGTTGTGGCATGGCGGCGGCAGTATCGTGGTTGAGCCGCGTCATATTGATGAATTGCGTGCGCTTACCGTTACATCGATCACCCGGCCGGACCGCTACTATCTGATTGCAGCCACCGGCGACGAAGTGCTCGACTACCGCACCATGCTCGCGCATTACCCGGACGTGCGGACCACGCTGATCCAGGGCAGCGATCACGCGATCAGCGACTTTCCCAGTTACCTGGAGCAGGTGCTCGCGTTCTGCGAGGCTCGGCCGCCCGCTGTCGCGGCCTGAAGACCCTGAGCGTTTCCTTTTATGTTGGCTTGGCTTCGTACGGGACGCAAACCCGGCTGAACGCCGCGTCGACCAACAGTCTTTCGAGAGTATTGAGTGAACGTTTTTTTTGAGGAATCAGGTAGTTTCAAGGCCGGCGCCGTTCTGTCGAAGCAGAACGATGCGTTTCAGGTCGAGTTGCCGGGCGGGCGGCGCGCGAAAGTGCGCGCCAAAGACGTATTGATCGAATTCGAGAAACCGAACGCCGCCGACCTGATGCAACAGGCCGATGCCATTGCACAGGACATCGATCTCGATTTCCTGTGGGAGTGCGCGCCGGAAGAGGAATTTCCGTTCGCGGAGTTGGGCGCGGATTATTTCGGCGATAAATTCGGCGCGACCGAACGCGCCGCGCTCGTGCTGCGCATGCATGGTTCGCCGGTGTATTTCCGCCGCAAGGGCCGCGGGCAATATCAGCGCGCGCCGCAGGAACAGTTGCAGATGGCGCTGGCCGGGCTGGAAAAGAAGCGGCAACTGGCGCTGGTGCAAGAGGGTTATGTCGACGAGCTGGTCGCCGGCAAGTTACCCGAGGCGCTCGCCGGCAAGGCGATTGGTTTGCTGACGAAGCCGGATAAGAACTCTATCGAATATAAGGCGCTTGAAGCGGCCGCTGCCGCTCGCGGAATTTCGCAAGCGCGGCTGATGCTGGAAGTGGGCGGCATTCCGTCGGCGCGTGCGTTGCACGAAGCGCGGTTCTTGTCGGAATTTTTCCCGCACGGGACGGGCTTCGCGCCGGTCACCGTGCCGCCGCTTCCCGACGATTTGCCGGAAGCGGACGTGCAGGCGTTTTCGATCGATGACGTCACCACCACTGAAATTGATGATGCGTTTTCGGTCGAGCATCTCGCCGACGGCCGCGTGCGCGTGGGTATTCACATCGCGGCACCGGCGCTGGGGATCTCGCGCGGCGACATGATCGACGCAATCGCGCGCACGCGCTTGTCCACCGTGTACATGCCCGGCGACAAGATCACCATGCTGCCGGATAGCGTCGTGGAAGCGTTCACGCTGGCCGAAGGCGGAATGCGGCCGGCGTTGTCGCTTTACATCATCGTGAATCGGGAAACGCAGGAGATTGTCGCAACCGAAACGCGCGCCGAGCGGGTGTTCGTGAAGAGCAATCTTCGACACAACCATCTGGATGAGCACGTCACCGAGGAATCGCTCGCGGCGGGGAGCGGCGAGTATCCGCACAAGGATGACATCGCGGTGTTGTGGCCGCTCGCGCAGGCGCTGTTCGAAAAGCGCCAGGAAGCGCGCGCCGGGTACGGTCTGCGGCGCGAAGTGCAGCGCAACAACGACTTCAATTTCTACGTGGAAGGCGAGCACATCACGATCACGCCGCGTCGGCGCGGATCGCCGCTCGATCTGATCGTCGCTGAGCTGGCGATTCTCGCGAATTCATCGTGGGGCGCGTTTCTCAACGATCACAGCGTGCCGGGGATTTATCGGTCACAACGCGGATTTGGCGCACCGGGCCCAAAACGCACACGCATGCAGACCACGCCCGCTCCGCACGAAGGGCTGGGGGTTGCGCAATATGCGTGGAGCACGTCGCCGTTGCGCCGATACGTCGATTTGGTCAATCAGTGGCAGTTGCTCGCGTGTGTTCGGCACGGCGTGACCGCTGCGCTGGTTGCGCCATTCAAGCCGAAAGATGCCGATCTGTTCGCCGTTGTTCAGGGCTTCGATGACCAGTATTCCGCGTACGCCGATTATCAGCGGCGCATGGAGTATTTCTGGTGCCTGCGCTGGTTGAAGCAGGAGAACAAGAAGCACGTGGCGGCGTCGGTGGTAAAGGACGATCTCGTGCGCCTCGATGAAATTCCGCTGATGCTGCATGTGCCTGGGCTTGGCGTGCACGCGCGTGGGACGAAGGTGATGCTCGACGTCATGAGTCTCGATGAACTCACCGTCGAAGCGTCGTGCCGTTTGCTGCATGTGATCGACGCGCCTGCTCAGACCTCAGCGCAAGACGCCGAAGCGCAGCAGGACGAGGCGGAAGAAGAGTTGATCGAAGCGGAAGATTTGAGCGCCGAGAGCGAAGCTGAGGCGCAGGCGGAAGCTGCTGAGACTACAGATGCTGAGGCCGCGGCTGTTCCTACGGAAGAGCCCGCTGGCGAAAGCACGCCCGACACGACGGAGCCTACGCGATGACATCGGGCCTGGCGTCTCGGGACCAGTATGCCGTGATCGGCAATCCGGTTGCGCACAGCAGATCGCCGTGGATCCATGCGCGTTTCGCTGAGCAGACTGGCGAGGCGATCGAATACGGGCGCGTGTTGGGAACCATCGGCGCATTTGCCGACGATGTCCGCGCGTTCATCGAATCCGGCGGTCGCGGCATGAACGTGACGGTGCCGTTCAAGCTCGACGCGCACGCCTTCGCCAACACGCTCACGCCGCGCGCCGCTGCTGCGGGCGCGGTGAACACGCTGGCGTTCAATGCTGATGGCGTGCTCGGTGACAACACCGATGGCGTGGGCCTTGTGCGTGATATCGAAGGGAAGCTGGGTGTTGGTTTAAAAGGCGCGCGCGTGCTGCTGCTGGGCGCGGGCGGTGCGGCGCGCGGCGTCGTGCTGCCCATGCTGGATGGCGGCGTCGCGGCACTGACTATTGTGAACAGGACGGCATCGAAGGCGCTGCAACTCGTCGATCATTTCTCCGATGCCGCCTACGCCGCGCATGTGCGTTTCTCCGGCGGCGCGGCGCATAGCGTGGAAGCGGGTCCTTACGATGTCATCGTCAACGCGACCGCCGGCAGTCTCGACGACTCGCTGCCCGATTGCGATGACGGTTCGTTCGGAGCCGGCACGCTCGCCTACGACATGATGTACAGCGCTGAGCCGACCGTGTTCATGCGCCATGCAGAAAGCCTCGGCGCGCGTTCGGCGGACGGCCTCGGGATGCTCGTCGAACAGGCGGCCGAATCGTTTTTCTTGTGGCGCGGGGTGCGCCCGGACAGCGGCGCGGTGCTGCGTGCGTTGAGGCTGGAGTTATCGACTAAGGTTTAGTTGAGTGCGTGAATTAGCACGCCGTTTCGTCACAACCAAAAGAAGCACGATGACAAGAACAAAATCGCCCGTTCGTCTCGGGCCGGCTCGGTGGATTGTCTACGGCATCTCGGTCATGGCGATTGCCGCCATTGCCACGCAGCTCTACTTCTTCGCGATGGTCGGGATTTATACGTTCGTCAATCCTTCATCGACGGCGTTCATGCGTTCCGACGCATGGCGGCTTGCGCAGGATCGTCCGGATCTTTCCATTCAGCGCACGTGGATTCCGTACGACCAGATTTCGCGAAACCTGAAGCGCGCGATCATTGCGTCCGAGGACGCGAACTTCGTCACCAACAATGGTTACGAAACCGACGCCATCCTGAAGGCCTGGGAGAAGAACAAGGCGCGCGGCAAGATAGTCGCGGGCGGCTCGACCATCTCGCAGCAACTGGCGCGCAACCTGTTTTTATCGCGGGAAAAGAGTTACGTGAGGAAGGCGCAGGAACTTGTCATTACATCGATGCTCGAGTTCTGGATGGACAAGGAACGCATCTTCGAGATCTACCTGAATTCGGTGGAGTGGGGCAATGGCGTTTATGGCGCTGAAGCCGCGGCGCATTACTACTACAAGACGTCGGCGTCGAAGCTGACTGCGTGGCAATCGGCGCGGCTCGCGGTGATGTTACCGCGGCCGAAATACTTCGATGAACACAGAGGGTCCGCGTATTTGTCGCAGCGCGCGGGGGTGATTGCGCGGCGGATGGGGGCGGCGGAGTTGCCGCAGTGAGGGGCATGCGTGCTCGACGTATCGGAAGGGTCTGCTGGATCATTTCCGGTTTTCACTCAATTTGGCGTTGAAACAAGTATCGTACGGATCGTGTGTATAAATACACACGATCCCCGAAACGCCTATGAATTCGAAAAGACGTGATCCCGAAGCTGGAAGCGGACGGATGGAGTTTGATTAGAACAAAAGGCAGCCATCATCATTTCAAACACCCGGGCAAGCCAGGGTTGGTGACCGTCCCGCATCCTAAACCCGGACCTGCCACTAGGAACGTTGAGAAGCATTTTGAAATCGGCCGGCTTGTAACGTCGTCGGTTTGCTTGAGCATCGCAGCACCCTATCGAGGTGAAATGTATGAGATTTCCAGTGGCGATCCACAAGGACGAGGGCAGCGTGTACGGCGTGATTGTGCCGGACATTGCCGGCTGTCACCCGTGGGGAGACACGATCGAGCAGGCGATCCACAACACGCGTGGGGCAATCGAAAGCCATATCTCCACGTTGATCGAATGCGGTGAGGAGGTTGACCTATCTGTTACGCCGGTCGAAGTACTTGTGCATCAACCGGAATATGCGGGCGCGGTCTGGGCGCTCGTCGACGTCGATCCGGCCAAGTTCGATACCCAGCCCGAACGAGTAAATATCAGCTTGCCGCGCTTTATCCTTAGAAAGATTGGCGCATATGCTGGCAAGCATCACGAAACACGCAGCGGATTTTTCGCGCGTGTCGCGCTTGATACCATTCGGGAAGAAGAAAAAACACCCGCATAAGTCGACGCAGCGCACGTTCGCAGACTCTTACCCCCAAACCCCGCCCAGACGGTCCGCCCAGACAGTCCGCCCAGACGGGGTTTTTCGTTTTCGATGCCCTCACGAAAACTCCATTCCGTTCTCCCAATATGTGAACAGATCAATCACATATTGAATAATCCGGACTCCCCGCTCTAAAATCCGATCACAGCCAAAACGGCAGTTTCACCGCCCCGGGGTTTTCCCGTAGGCCGTGTGGAACGACAAAAGCACTCGGAGACAACTCATGCCAACGTCAGCGACATCAGCGCAACCAGCGCGCTCGCATCCGCATTCGCGTGTCTCGCACTCCTTATCGATGATTCCCCGCGCCGTTTCCTGCGCGACGCTTCGCCGCGCGCTATCGGCCCGGTAAGCGCGCGTCGTGAACGAACGCTCAATCATCCTCAAGCCGCGAACATCGAGTGCCATGACCAAGACCCTGAACCCCGCCATCGAGCATGAATTGTCGATGGACCGCACAGCCGGCAAGCTGGCGTCGCCCGAGACAAAACCAGCCGACGCCGCTAACGAAGCGAACGAGCCGAACGACGCCCAGGCTTCGGCCGCCGCATTGCTCGACCTCACGCCCCAGCAAGCCGGCACGCAAACGCTGCTGCGCGGCCTCGCGATCCTGGAAGCCGCAGCCGGCGGCGCGCGCGATCTGCGCAGCATCGGCGCGGCGCTTGGCACCACCCGCAGCACGACGCATCGGCTGGTGAGCTCGCTGGTGCAAGCGCGCTATCTGCGCCAGGTCGGCGGCGGTTATCTGCTCGGGCCGAAGCTGATCGAACTCGGCACCATCGCGCTCGAACAAATGCCGCTCACCGCAGTGGCGCGTCCGCATCTGCAAGTGCTCGCCGAACACACGCACGACACCATTCACCTCGGTGTGCGCGACGGCGACGACGTGCTCTACATCGACAAGATTCCCGGCACGCGCGGCCTTGAAATGCGCTCGCGCGTGGGGCACCGGATGCCGCTGGCATCGACGGGAATCGGTAAAGCGATGATGCTCGACCTGCCGCCCGAGACCTGGAAGAAGCTGGTGGAGGCGTCGCATCGCGTGCTCGCGAAGGTGAGTTTCAAGCCCGATCACCAGCCTGACATCGATACCTTCATCCAGCGCATGACCCGTTATTCGCAAGGCGGTTTCACCTTCGATCTCGAGGAGAACGAAGCATCGATCCGCTGCGTCGCGGCGCCGGTGCGTGATGCATCGGGTGCGATCGTGGCGGCGCTGTCAGTGGCCAGCACGATTCCCTACATGCCGTCCGAGCGCATGGAAGAACTGATTCCGGTCGTGCAGCGCGAAGCGCGCGCGATCTCGCAAGAACTCGGCTGGCGTGTTCCGCAGCCCGCAACACGCAGGATCAAACGATGACGCGGATCGACACATCGGCCGAGACGCAATCAGCCCGCGCTGACGAAGCACCGGCGCTCATCGCGCTCGACTGGGGCACCACGTCGCTCAGGGCCTATCTGCTCGACGCAAGCGGCGCGGTGCTGGATACGCGGGCATCGTCGGCGGGCATCATGAATCTGCCGAAGCCCGCAGCAGAAGGCGGCTTCGACGCGGTCTTCGAAGAAACCTGCGGCGCATGGCTCGCCGGCAGTGCAGCGCTTCCGGTGATCGCGGCGGGCATGGTCGGCAGCGCGCAAGGCTGGATGGAAGCGCCGTACGTGTCCACGCCCGCCGATCCCGCCGCGCTGGTCGCGGGCATCGTGCGCGTGACAACGCGCAAGGGTGTCACGGTTCACATCGTGCCGGGCGTGCTGGAAGACGGCACGTTGCCCAACGTGATGCGCGGCGAAGAAACGCAGATTTTCGGTGCGCTCGCAAGCGACGCCACGCTGGACCAGGAACCGCACGGCGGTCTCATCGGTTTGCCGGGAACGCATGCGAAGTGGGCGGTGGTATCGAAGGGACGCATTGAGCGGTTCTACACGTTCATGACCGGCGAGACGTTCGGCGCCCTGCGCGATCACACCATCCTCGGCCGCACGATGCGCGCGACCGTGCAGCCAGATCTGGACGCGTTCATTCGCGGTGTCGATACCGCCAAGGACTCAGGCCACGCAGGAATGCTCGCGACGATTTTCAGCACTCGCACGTTGGGACTGACCGGGCAATTGCAGCCGGAGCAACAAGCGGATTACCTCTCGGGCCTGTTGATCGGCCACGAATTACGCGGCCTCAACGAAGTGCTGGCGCGCGAGCAAACGGATCTCGCTGGCAAGGCGTTAAGGCTGATTGGTAACGACGCGCTGTGCGAACGTTATCGCCACGCGCTCGCGCGCTTCGGTTGCCACGATGCGCGGACCGTCGCGCACGCAACCGAGCGCGGGTTGCATCGGATCGCGTTGCAAGCCGGGCTGATCCAGTCGACGGCGAGCGCATCTAATTAGGAGCAGGACCATGCAAATCGATATCAACCTCCCCGCGCCTTACACGCCGCACGCCGGCCTCGCTGCTGCGTTCGACTTGTGTCCGCTGATCGCGATCCTGCGTGGTGTGACGCCGGCGGACGCGGCGGATCACGGCCTCGCGTTGTACGAGGCGGGCTTCCGGATCATGGAAGTGCCGTTGAATTCGCCGCAGCCGTTCGGCAGCATCACGGCGATCCGCAAGGCGCTTCCCGCCGATGCGATCGTCGGTGCGGGTACGGTCCTGCATCCGGATTACGTCGCGCAAGTGAAGAATGCCGGCGGCGAGTTGATCGTGATGCCGCATAGCGACGGCGACGTCGTGCGCGCCGCGAAGGCGCAAGGTCTTGCGTGTTCGCCGGGTGTCGCAACGCCGAACGAAGCATTCCTCGCGCTGAAAAACGGTGCCGACGTATTGAAAATGTTCCCTGCCGAGCAGCTTGGCGCACATGTGGTGAAGGCATGGCGCGCGGTGATCGCGGCGCAAGTGCCGCTCGTGCCGGTCGGTGGAATTTCGCCGGACAACATGGGGCCGTTCCTGACGGCGGGCGCGAATGGTTTCGGTCTGGGCTCAGCGCTGTACAAACCCGGTCAGAGCGCAGCAACCACGGCCTCGCACGCGAAGGCGTTCATCAATGGATTGGCGGTTGCGCGAGGCCAGAAGAAATGAACCGGCTCGCAGGCAAGGTCGCGGTCATTACCGGCGCCGGGCGCGGCATCGGCGCGGCGATTGCCGGCGCGTTCATTCGCGAAGGCGCGTCGGTGGTGCTGGCGGAACTCGATATTGCGTTAGCGCGGGAAACGGCGGCGCGGATCGGAACAGCGGCCAACGTGCTCGCGGTGCAAACGGATGTGACGCAGAGCGCTTCGGTGCAGAACGCGGTCGGTGAAGCCGAAGCGAAGTTCGGTCCGGTCGACGTGCTGGTGAACAACGCGGGCATCAACGTGTTCTGCGATCCGCTGACCATGACCGACGATGACTGGCGCCGTTGCTTTGCCGTCGATCTCGACGGCGTCTGGAACGGCTGCCGCGCGGTGTTGCCGGGCATGGTCGAACGCGGGCGCGGCAGCATCGTGAATATTGCTTCTACGCACGCGTTCAAGATCATCCCGGGATGTTTTCCGTACCCGGTGGCTAAGCATGGCGTGATTGGATTGACGCGGGCGTTGGGTATCGAATACGCGGGGCGGCAGGTTCGCGTGAATGCGATCGCGCCGGGTTACATCGAGACGCAGCTCACGCACGACTGGTGGAACGAACAGGCTGATCCGGCGAAGGCAAAACAGGCGACGCTCGATCTTCAACCGATGAAGCGCATCGGCCAGCCGGAGGAAGTGGCGATGGCCGCCGTGTTCCTCGCGTCCGACGAAGCGCCGTTTATCAACGCAAGTTGCATCACGGTGGATGGCGGGCGCTCCGCGCTGTATCACGATTAGACCGATTCAGCAGTAAAGGATGACGCACTGGCCGCGGTGCGACGTCACTACAACAAGACGCGGCCAATACCTTCGTACCAACTAGACAGTCAAGTCAGGAGACAGACCATGAAACGCAGAATGTTCCTCACGCTCGTTGCCACGGCCACCGC
>Ga0153932_1000312_pt1 | contig 15712 bp, 14 predicted proteins | sample TSNJ016MetaG_FD_102273 | JGI IMG/M metagenome (GOLD analysis project Ga0153932, IMG submission 102273) | Attine ant fungus gardens microbial communities from New Jersey, USA - TSNJ016 MetaG | ecosystem: Host-associated > Fungi > Mycelium > Unclassified | place: USA: New Jersey, Wharton State...
CGACGAAGATCACCTCGGCGACATGGACTTCAAGGTGGCGGGCACGGCGCAAGGCGTGACGGCACTGCAGATGGACATCAAGATCCAGGGCATCACGAAGGAAATCATGCAGGTCGCGCTCGCACAGGCGAAGGAAGGCCGCATGCATATCCTCGGCAAGATGACGACCGCGGTTCCGGGCACGAACACGAACCTGTCGGACTACGCGCCGCGCATGATCACCATGAAGATCAATCCGGAAAAGATCCGCGACGTGATCGGCAAGGGCGGTTCGGTGATCCGTGCGTTGACCGAAGAAACCAACACGACCATCGATATTTCCGATGACGGCGTGGTGACCATCGCAAGCACGAGCAGCGAAGGCATGGCGGAAGCGAAGAAGCGTATCGAGAACATCACGGCCGAAGTGGAAGTGGGTCAGGTATACGAAGGTCCGGTACTGAAATTGCTCGACTTCGGCGCGATCATCAACATCCTGCCGGGTAAGGATGGTCTGCTGCACATCTCTGAAATCGTCAACGAGCGCATCAAGGACATCAACGACTACCTGAAGGAAGGCCAGGTCGTTAAGGTCAAGGTCATCCAGACGGACGAAAAGGGTCGTGTGCGTTTGTCGGCGAAGGCACTGCTGGCTGAAGGCGGCGAGCCGATTCAACCGATCCAGCCGACGCAACCGCAGTAATGCGGTAGGTTGGAATGGCCGGCGCGAGAAGCTTGCGTGCCGGCCGTTTTCGAATGTGATGGTTCGAATGTGAAGCATGTTTTTGCAGGTTTGGTTATTCGAGCCCGCAAAGCCATGAGGTTACGTCGCTGTTTCACGAAGTCCGACTTTAAGGAATCCGCAGATGAAAGCGATCGAAATCACCGAATTTGGCGCGCCCGACGTTCTCAAGCTGGGCGAGCGTCCAATGCCGGAACCGAAGGCCGGCGAAGTGCTGATCAAGGTTGCAGCGTCGGGTGTGAATCGTCCGGATGTATTCCAGCGCAAGGGCGGCTATGCGCCGCCGCCGGGTGCATCTGATCTGCCGGGGCTGGAAGTGGCGGGTGAGATCGTGCGCGGGGACTTCGATCCGAAGCACAATCCATTCGGTCTGAAAGCGGGCGATCGCGTATGTGCGCTCCTCGCGGGCGGCGGTTATGCCGAGTACGCGTGCGCGCCGCTCGAGCAGTGCCTGCCCGTGCCGAAGGGTTTGACGGATATCGAAGCGGCTTCGTTGCCGGAAACGTTCTTTACCGTGTGGAGCAACGTGTTCGAGCGCGCGCACCTGGGCAAGGGCGAGAACGGCGCCGAGGAGACGCTGCTGATCCAGGGTGGATCGAGCGGAATCGGCGTGACGGCCATCCAGATTGCCAAGGCGCTTGGTCATCGTGTGTTCGTGACAGCCGGGTCCGATGAAAAATGCCAGGCTTGCGAAAAGCTCGGTGCGGAGCGCGCGATCAACTACAAGACGGAAGATTTCGTCGATGTAGTGAAGTCGCTCACAAATGACCGCGGCGTGGACGTGATACTGGACATGGTCGCGGGCGATTATCTTCCCCGTGAACTGAAAGCACTGGCTGATGGCGGCCGCGTGGTGGTCATCGCAACGCTTGGCGGATCGAAAGCCGAGATCAACCTGAATGAAGTGTTGCGCCGTCGTCTCGTGATCACGGGTTCGACCTTGCGCCCGCGTGCGGTGGCGTTCAAGGGCAAGGTCGCGGTGCAGTTGAAAGAGCAAGTGTGGCCGGAGATCGAGGCAGGACGCATCAAGCCAGTGATTCACCAGGTTTTCCCCGCCGATCAGGCCGCCGCAGCGCACGAACTGATGGAAGGCAGCACGCATATCGGCAAAATCGTGCTCGACTGGAGCCAGGTTGCCTGATCGCCAGCGCGGCGCGGAGCTGAAATAAGCTGTCAGGGAGATTTACGCGTTTGACCGTTTTCTGCCAGGCACAGTAAAATCGCATGTTGTACTGGGGCGACGCGTCCAAAAGTTTCGTTTCCGGTTGATTTTTCTGGTTCCTTTCCACCTACTGATCGGCAGCCTCGCTGCTATGACGAGACAAATGCCGAAAGAACAAGCCAAACGCGCAAAGCTGGTAGTGGGAAACTGGAAGATGCACGGTCGGCTCGTAGAGAACGCGGCCTTGCTGCAAGCAGTTGCCACGGGCGCCGCTGGATTGTCGAGCGACGTCCGTACGGGCATCTGTGTCCCGGCACCATACCTTGCACAAGCGCAGGCGTTGCTGGCAGGCTCGAAAGTCGCGTGGGGCGTGCAGGATGTCTCGGCTCACAAGCAGGGCGCCTATACGGGCGAAGTCGCAGCCGGCATGGCTGCCGATTTCGACGCAACCTACGCGATCGTTGGTCATTCCGAGCGGCGTGCTTATCATCATGAGCATTCGGACCTGGTCGCGGTGAAAGCGCAGCGCGCTCTGGAAGCCGGTCTTACGCCCATTGTGTGCGTGGGTGAGACGCTGGAGCAACGCGAAAACGGTTCGACCGAACAAGTGATCGGAACGCAACTCGAAGCAGTGCTGCTTGTGCTGAGCCAAGAACAAGCGGCAAAGATCGTCGTGGCATATGAACCCGTCTGGGCGATCGGTACAGGAAAAAGCGCGACGACCGAGCAGGCGCAGCAAGTTCACGCTTTCCTGCGCTCGCAACTCGCATCGAAGGGTGCAGGCGCGGCGAAGGCGCCGGTGCTCTACGGCGGCAGCGTCAAGCCGGAAAATGCGAAAGAGTTGTTTGCTCAGCAGGACATCGATGGCGGATTGATTGGCGGCGCATCGCTGAAGTCGAATGATTTCCTTGCGATCTGCCAGGCGGCACAAAACGGATCGGTTTGATAACCGAGTTTAAGCTTTCGAGTGTGTAAGCATTAAAGGCGGGGCACAGAAGTGTCGCGCGAACATTAAAGAGTCGGGTGAACGGAATGCTGTATTTAAAGACTTTGATTATTGTCGTCCAGTTGTTGTCGGCGTTTGGCGTTATCGGGCTCGTATTGTTGCAACACGGCAAGGGTGCTGATATGGGTGCGGCTTTCGGCAGCGGCGCGTCGGGCAGTTTGTTCGGCGCAACTGGTTCGGCGAACTTTCTGTCGCGTACAACCGCTGTCCTCGCAGCGGTGTTTTTCATCTCGACGTTGACGCTGACCTACCTCGGAAGCTACAAGCCTGCAGCTTCGGCAGGCGTGCTGGGCGGGGCTTCGGTAACGGCGCCTGCTGCAAACACGACCCTTGGCGCGTCGGCTGCAGCCGCGAGTTCGGCACCGGTTGCATCGTCAGCCCCTGGCTCCGACGTTCCGAAATAATTTTCGCTTTAGGCACCTTTTGTGCGTTGAACAAACTGCTTAACCCAGTTATAATTTTGTTCTCGAAGCGATTCCCGGCAATTAGAAGTTGATTTACCGGATTGCAAGACAGTGCCGACGTGGTGAAATTGGTAGACACGCTATCTTGAGGGGGTAGTGGCGAAAGCTGTGCGAGTTCGAGTCTCGCCGTCGGCACCAAAAAAGTTATCCAATGCCAGCCGCATGCATTGCTTCGGCTGGCATTGTCACTTCTGGCGAGTGAATATGTAAGGGTTCTTACGTATCATTCGTCTTTAGTTGAAAATCGGTTGGGCAGTCGTCCTGACCGGCACACCAGATCAAACCGATTTGAGGATAGTCGTGAATCTCTCAGCCTATTATCCCGTCTTGCTGTTCCTCGTCGTGGGCACCGGTTTGGGTATCGCTCTCGTCAGCATCGGTAAAATTCTCGGTCCCAACAAGCCTGACACAGAAAAAAACGCGCCCTACGAGTGCGGCTTCGAAGCGTTCGAAGACGCGCGGATGAAGTTCGATGTGCGCTATTATCTTGTCGCTATTCTGTTCATTATTTTCGATCTTGAAACCGCGTTCCTGTTTCCGTGGGGCGTTGCCTTGCGCGACATCGGCTGGCCGGGTTTTCTGTCCATGATGGTTTTCCTGCTCGAATTCCTGCTGGGTTTTGCCTACATCTGGAGAAAGGGTGGGCTGGACTGGGAGTGAAGTGCAAAGGGTTGCGGATTTGGGGTCGTCGAATCACCGGATTGCTGGGTAGCTATGGCTGGCTGCCCATCTGGAGTGAAAGCAAATGAGTATCGAAGGGGTCTTGAAGGAAGGGTTCGTCACCACCACGGCTGACAAACTGATCAACTGGACGCGCACGGGTTCGCTGTGGCCCATGACGTTCGGTCTTGCGTGTTGCGCGGTCGAGATGATGCACGCGGGCGCTGCCCGCTACGACCTGGATCGCTTCGGCGTCGTGTTTCGTCCGAGTCCGCGGCAGTCGGACGTGATGATCGTGGCTGGAACGCTATGCAACAAGATGGCGCCTGCGCTGCGCAAGGTGTACGACCAGATGGCCGAGCCGCGCTGGGTCATCTCCATGGGTTCGTGCGCCAACGGCGGCGGTTACTACCACTACTCCTATTCTGTCGTGCGCGGCTGTGACCGGATCGTTCCCGTCGACGTATACGTGCCCGGATGCCCGCCGACGGCTGAAGCGCTTGTATATGGCGTGATTCAATTGCAGGCGAAAATTCGCCGCACCAGCACGATCGCCCGCCAGTAAGCGTGGTTGATCCAAGGTCGTGACGCCTTCAGCATGCCGGTCAGCGTCACAGAAGTCCAATTAGCGTCACCAAGGCCTGAGCCTCCCCAATATGGCAAGCAAACTCGAGACCCTGAAAGCGAACCTCGAGGCGGCGTTCGGCGACCGCCTGCATAGCGTTACCGAGTCGCTCGGGCAACTGACTGTCGTTGTCAAGGCGTCGAACTACCTGGATGTAGCGCTTCAGTTGCGCGACGATCGCTCGCTCGGGTTCGAGCAGCTCGTCGACCTGTGCGGCGTCGATTACTTCACGTATGGCGACGGCGCCTACGAAGGTCCGCGTTTTGCGGCCGTCCTCCATCTTCTTTCGATCGCCAACAACTGGCGTGTGCGCGTGCGCGTGTTCGCTCCGGACGACGAAGTACCTATCGTTGCCTCGGTGGTGGACGTGTGGTCATCGGCGAACTGGTATGAGCGCGAAGCATTCGACCTGTTCGGAATCGTCTTCGAAGGCCACCCGGACCTGCGCCGCATTCTCACCGACTATGGTTTTATCGGCCACCCGTTCCGCAAGGACTTCCCGGTGTCGGGTTATGTCGAGATGCGTTACGACCCTGAAGAGAAGCGCGTCGTGTACCAGCCCGTGACGATCGAGCCGCGCGAAATCACGCCGCGCGTGATCCGCGAGGACCGCTATGGCGGTCTGAAACACTAAGAGAACGCCATGGCAGAGATCAAGAACTACACGCTCAACTTCGGCCCGCAGCACCCGGCTGCGCACGGTGTGCTGCGCCTCGTACTGGAGCTCGACGGCGAAGTGATCCAGCGCGCCGATCCGCATATCGGCCTCTTGCATCGCGCAACCGAGAAGCTCGCCGAGTCGAAGACCTTCATTCAGTCCGTGCCGTACATGGACCGTCTCGACTATGTGTCGATGATGGTCAACGAGCACGGCTACGTGATGGCGATCGAGAAGCTGCTCGGTATCGACGTCCCGATTCGTGCGAAATACATCCGCGTGCTTTTCGACGAAATCACGCGTGTGCTGAACCACCTGATGTGGATCGGCTCGCACGCACTCGACGTTGGTGCAATGGCCGTGTTTTTGTATGCCTTCCGCGAACGCGAAGACCTGATGGACGTGTACGAAGCGGTGTCCGGCGCACGGATGCACGCGGCGTATTACCGTCCGGGCGGCGTGTATCGCGATCTGCCTGACGCAATGCCGCAATACAAGGCATCGAAGATCCGCAATGCGAAAGCGTTGTCGCGCATGAACGAGACGCGTCAGGGCTCGCTGCTTGATTTCATCGACGACTTCTTCACGCGTTTTCCGAAGTGCGTGGACGAGTACGAGACGCTGCTGACCGATAACCGCATCTGGAAGCAGCGGCTCGTGGGTATCGGTGTGGTCAGTCCTGAGCGCGCGTTGCAGCTCGGCATGACCGGCGCCATGCTGCGCGGCTCGGGCATTGAATGGGATCTGCGCAAGAAGCAGCCGTACGAAGTCTACGATCAACTGGATTTCGATATTCCGGTCGGCGTCAACGGTGACTGCTACGACCGTTATCTCGTGCGAGTGGAAGAAATGCGCCAATCCACGCGTATCGCGAAACAGTGTATTGAGTGGCTGCGCAAGAATCCGGGCCCGGTGATGATCGACAATCACAAGATTGCGCCGCCTTCGCGCGTGGGCATGAAGACCAACATGGAAGAGCTGATTCACCACTTCAAGCTCTTTACGGAAGGGTTCCACGTTCCGGAAGGCGAGACGTATGCAGCAGTCGAGCATCCGAAGGGCGAGTTTGGCATTTACCTGATTTCGGATGGGGCGAACAAGCCGTATCGATTGAAGATTCGTGCGCCGGGTTATGCGCATCTTGCTTCGCTCGACGAAATGGCGCGCGGACACATGATTGCGGACGCGGTGACGATCATCGGGACGCAGGACATCGTGTTTGGCGAGATCGACCGCTGACATGCAGTCGCGGAAATCTCCCGCATTACGCCGGCCCGGTCGCGCATTAGCGCTGAACGTGCCGGCGAACCAACAACAGCAGGACGCCAGGTCTGCCGCAGAAGAAGGGCGCGGCGGGTTTTCGTTCGGTAGGAACTGAAAGAGTCGTGTCTGAAATGATCTCAGCTGAAGGCCTGAAAGAAATCGATCGCGCGATCGCGAAATATCCTGTGGAGCAGAAGCAGTCCGCAGTGATGGCGGCGCTGACTGTCGCTCAGGAAGAGCATGGCTGGCTGTCGCCGGAAATCATGCAGTTCGTGGCCGACTACCTGAGCATGCCGTCCGTGGCCGTGCAGGAAGTGGCGACGTTCTACACCATGTACGAGACCGCGCCGGTCGGCAAGCACAAGATCACGCTCTGTACCAATCTGCCGTGCCAACTCGGTCCTGACGGCGGCTCGGAAAGTGCTGCGGAATACCTGAAGCAAAAGCTCGGCATCGACTTTGGCGAAACCACCGCTGACGGCAAGTTCACCTTGAAAGAAGGTGAATGTTTTGGCGCGTGCGGCGATGCACCCGTGTTGCTCGTGAACAATCATCGTATGTGCAGTTTCATGAGTCGCGAGCGGATCGACACGCTCCTCGAGGAACTTTCGAAATGACGTCTCTTCACGACCGCCACATCCAGCCCCTGATTCTCGCCGGCCTCAACGGCGAAAACTGGCACCTCGAAGACTATGTGGCGCGCGGCGGTTACGCCCAGCTCCGCCGCATTCTCGAAGAAAAAATTCCGCAAGAACAGGTCATCGCCGACGTCAAGGCGTCGGGCCTGCGTGGCCGTGGCGGTGCGGGTTTCCCGACCGGTCTCAAGTGGAGCTTCATGCCGCGTCAGTTCCCGGGGCAAAAGTACCTCGTCTGCAACTCGGACGAAGGCGAACCGGGCACGTTCAAGGACCGCGACATTCTTCGCTGGAATCCGCATGCGTTGATCGAGGGTATGTGCATTGGCGCGTACGCAATGGGCATCACGGTCGGCTACAACTACATTCACGGCGAGATCTTCGAGGTCTACAAGGTCTTTGAACAGGCGCTTGAAGAAGCACGTGCGGCCGGTTACCTGGGTGCGAATATCCTGGGTTCGGGCTTCTCGTTCGAGCTGTATGCGCACCATGGTTACGGCGCATATATCTGTGGCGAAGAAACTGCGTTGCTCGAGTCGCTGGAAGGCAAGAAAGGTCAGCCGCGCTTCAAGCCGCCTTTCCCGGCAAGCTTTGGCGTGTATGGCAAGCCGACCACGATCAACAACACCGAGACGTTCGCAGCCGTGCCGTTCCTGCTGGCTATCGGCCCGCAGAAGTATCTCGAGATCGGCAAGCCGAACAACGGCGGCACGAAGATTTTCTCGGTTGCCGGCGACGTGAATCGTCCGGGCAATTTCGAAGTGCCGCTCGGCACGTCGTTCGAGACGCTGCTCGAGCTGGCAGGCGGTGTGCGCGGCAAGTCCGTGAAAGCGGTGATCCCGGGTGGATCGTCTGCGCCAGTCGTACCGGGTGAGCTCATGCTGGCCACCGACATGGATTACGACTCGATTGCGAAGGCGGGCTCCATGCTGGGTTCTGGCGCGGTAATCGTCATGAACGAAACGCGTTGCATGGTGCGTTCGCTCCTGCGCCTGTCGTACTTCTACTACGAAGAATCGTGTGGTCAGTGCACGCCTTGCCGCGAAGGCACGGGCTGGCTTTATCGCGTGGTGCATCGGATCGAACACGGACTCGGGCGCAAGGAAGACCTGGATCTGCTGAACTCGGTCGCTGAAAACATCATGGGTCGCACCATTTGTGCACTCGGCGACGCGGCGGCCATGCCGGTGCGCGGCATGCTGAAGCACTTCTGGGACGAATTCGAATACCACGTCGAGCATAAACATTGTCTCGTCGACGGACATGCGCATCATGCGCACACGTCCGAAGCGCTTACCGCGTGATCAGTGATCAGGCCAAGGACCATTCCCCATCATGGTTGAATTAGAAATCGACGGCAAAAGTGTAGAAGTTCCTGAAGGCAGCATGGTGATCCAGGCTGCGCATAAGGTCGATACATACATTCCTCACTTCTGCTATCACAAGAAACTGTCGATCGCGGCGAACTGCCGGATGTGCCTGGTCGAAGTAGAGAAAATGCCGAAGGCGGTTCCCGCGTGTGCCACGCCGGTGTCGGCGGGCATGATCGTGCGTACGAAGTCGGACAAGGCTATCAAGGCGCAGCAGTCCGTCATGGAATTCCTGCTGATCAATCACCCGCTCGATTGCCCGATCTGCGATCAGGGCGGCGAATGTCAGTTGCAGGACTTGGCGGTGGGTTACGGCAAGTCGCAGTCGCGCTACAACGAAGAAAAGCGCGTGGTGTTCCACAAGAACGTCGGACCGCTGATCTCCATGGAAGAGATGACGCGCTGCATCCATTGCACGCGTTGCGTCCGTTTTGGTCAGGAAGTGGCCGGCGTGATGGAACTCGGCATGCTGGGTCGCGGCGAGCACTCGGAAATCACGTCGTTCGTTGGCAAGACGGTCGATTCGGAACTGTCGGGCAACATGATCGACCTGTGCCCGGTCGGCGCGTTGACGAGCAAGCCGTTCCGCTACAGCGCCCGTACGTGGGAACTGTCGCGCCGCAAGTCGATCAGCCCGCACGATTCGGTCGGCGCCAATCTGGTCGTACAGGTGAAGAACAACCGCGTGATGCGCGTCCTGCCGATGGAAAACGAATCCATCAACGAATGCTGGATCTCGGACAAGGATCGCTTCTCGTACGAATCGCTGAACGGCGACAACCGTCTCACGCAGCCCATGCTGAAGCAGGGCGGCAAGTGGATCGAGACCGACTGGCAAACGGCGCTGGAATACGTGGCGAAGGGCATCAAGGGCATAACGGCTGACCATGGCGCGAATCAGATCGCTGCTTTGGCTACGCCGCACAGCACCGTTGAAGAACTCTATCTGCTGAAGCAGTTTGCCGAAGGCGTGGGTACGCCGAACGTCGATTTCCGTCTGCGCCAGAGCGACTTCTCTGCGCCGGTTTCCGACAGCGCGCCGTGGCTTGGCATGAAGATCGCAGACCTGACGAATATCGACACGGCGTTCGTCGTGGGTTCGTTCCTGCGTCGCGATCATCCGCTGTTCGCAGCACGTCTGCGTCAGGCTGCCAAGGGCGGCGCAAAGCTCACGTTCCTGAACGCGACGAACGACGATTCGCTGATTCCCGCTGCGCATCGCGTAGTGGCAGCGCCTTCGGAATGGCTCGCGCACCTGGGCAGCATTGCTGCTGCAGTGTCCGAAGCACGTGGCGTTGCTGCACCGGAAGCGTTCGCTGGCATCGAGGCATCGGCGGCGGCCAAGGACATCGCTGCATCCCTGTCGGCCGGCGACAAGCGTGTCCTGCTGCTCGGCAACAGCGCGGTTCAGCATCCGCAGTTCGCGCAGATCCATGCTGTTTGCCAGTGGATCGCGGACGAGACGGGCGCAACGCTGGGTTATCTGACTGAAGCTGCAAATACGGTTGGCGCGCATCTCGTCGATGCACTGCCGGGCGAAGGCGGCCTGAACGCACGCGAAGCGTTCGAGCAGCCGCGCAAGGGTTACGTGCTCTTCAACGTCGAACCTGCATTCGATACCGCCAACCCCGCTCAAGCGCTCGCCGCATTGAAGCAGGCCGAAATGGTTGTCGCGTTGTCGGCGTTCAAGCACGGGTCGGACTACGCCGACGTGCTGCTGCCGATCGCACCGTTCACGGAAACATCGGGCACGTTCGTCAACGCCGAAGGTACAGCGCAGACGTTCAACGGCGTCGTGCGTCCGCTGGGCGAAACGCGTCCGGGCTGGAAAGTATTGCGTGTGCTGGGCAGCATCCTGGGCCTGAAGGGTTTCGAATTCGATACCGCCGAAGAAGTCCGCGACGCAGCATTGGGCAAGGGCGATCTGAGTTCGCGCCTGTCGAACAAGAGCAGCGTGGCGATCAAGCCGGTGACGAAGGCTGCATTGAACGAAGGCAGTTTCGAGCGCCTCGCCGACACGCCGATCTATCATGCCGACGCATTGTCGCGTCGCGCCGAATCGCTGCATCTGACGGCTGCCGCGCGCGACGCCAATGTGGCTGCGCTGCCGACGTCGCTGTTCGAAAAACTCGGTCTGAAAGACGGCGATGCCGTGCGTGTCGCTCAAGGCGGTCTCTCGGTCACGCTGCCGGCCGTTCGCGACGCGAATCTGGCGGAAAGCGTGGTGCGTGTATCGGCGGGAACACCGGCCGGTGCGGCGCTCGGGGCTCTGTTCGGTGAACTGGTAGTGGAGAAGGCGTAAATGGGCTTGTTCGATACGATCAACGCAGGCGGGACGCAGATTCTCGGTGTCGCCTGGCCCACGGTGTGGGCTGTCATCCGCATTCTCGTGGTGTCGGTGGTGATCCTGCTGTGCGTCGCGTACCTGATTCTGTGGGAACGCAAGCTCATCGGCTGGATGCACGTGCGTCTTGGCCCGAATCGCGTGGGTCCGCTCGGACTCCTGCAGCCGATCGCCGATGTGCTGAAGCTGTTGCTGAAGGAAGTGATCCAGCCGACGCAAGCGAGCCGCTGGATCTACCTGATCGCGCCGATCATGACCGTGGTTCCCGCGTTCGCGGTGTGGGCGGTGATTCCGTTCCAGGCGAAAGCGGTGCTGGGCGACATCAACGCCGGCCTGCTGTACGTGATGGCGATTTCGTCCATCGGCGTGTATGGCGTGATCCTGGCCGGCTGGGCATCGAACTCGAAGTACGCGTTCCTTGGCGCCATGCGCGCCGCGGCGCAGATGGTGTCGTACGAAATCTCGATGGGCTTTGCGCTCGTCGTCGTGCTGATGGTCACGGGTAGCCTGAACATGTCGGCTATCGTGGTCTCGCAGGAACACGGCATCTTCGCGAACTGGGGTATCAACTTCCTCTCGTGGAACTGGTTGCCGCTCCTGCCCATGTTCGTCGTGTACTTCATCTCGGGCATTGCCGAAACGAACCGTCACCCGTTCGACGTGGTGGAAGGCGAGTCGGAAATCGTCGCGGGTCACATGATCGATTATTCGGGCATGGCGTTCGCGCTGTTCTTCCTGGCCGAGTACATCAACATGATCGTGATCTCGGCGATTGCATCGACGTTGTTCCTTGGTGGCTGGAGCGCGCCGTTTGGTTTCCTGTCCTTCATCCCGGGCATTTTCTGGTTCGTGCTGAAGATCTTCTTCCTGCTGTCCGTGTTCATCTGGGCCCGTGCGACATTCCCGCGTTATCGCTACGACCAGATCATGCGTCTTGGCTGGAAAATCTTTCTGCCGGTGTCGGTGGTGTGGGTGGTCGTGGTCGGGTTCTGGATCATGTCACCGCTGAACATCTGGAAATAATGGGCGGATGAAAAAACCATGAACGCATTACAGAATTTCTTTAAAACCTTTTTCCTGACCGAGTTGCTGAAGGGTCTTGCGCTGACTGGCGGATATCTGTTCCAGCGCAAGGTGACGGTTCAGTTCCCGGAAGAGAAGACCCCGATCTCCCCGCGTTTTCGAGGCCTGCATGCATTGCGCCGGTACGAGAACGGCGAAGAACGCTGCATCGCATGCAAGCTGTGTGAAGCCGTGTGCCCGGCGCTTGCAATCACCATCGAATCAGAAACGCGCGCCGACAATACGCGTCGAACCACGCGCTATGACATCGATTTGACCAAGTGCATCTTCTGCGGTTTCTGTGAAGAAAGCTGCCCGGTCGATTCGATTGTCGAAACGCATATCCTCGAGTATCACGGCGAGAAGCGCGGCGACCTGTATTTCACGAAAGACATGTTGCTGGCAGTGGGCGACCGTTATGAAACGGAGATTGCTGCTGCGAAGGCTGCTGACGCGCCTTATCGGTAAAGCGGAGCGGGGCGCTCGTCTTCACCGCGCCTTTTGCTGTTCCTGCATTTGAATTGACCTGCTGTTCCGGCCCGCGCGCCATGGTTGTACGTTGCTTCCTTCAAAAGATGCGACACGGCGCGCTTGTGTCAAAACACAAAGCCTAACGATGAACCGGTAATCATGGAATTCACGACCGTACTGTTTTACATCTTCGCGCTGCTGCTGGTTGTTTCGGCGCTGAAGGTGATCACTTCGCGCAACCCGGTGTCATCCGCGCTGTTTCTCGTGCTTGCGTTCTTCAACGCGGCCGCGATCTGGATGCTGCTCGAAGCCGAATTCCTCGCCATCTTGCTGGTTCTCGTCTATGTCGGCGCGGTCATGGTGCTGTTCCTGTTCGTGGTGATGATGCTGGACATCAACCTCGACGTGCTGCACCGCGACTTCAAGAAATTCGTGCCTATAGCGAGCATCGTGGGCGCAATCATCATCATCGAGACCGCTTTGATCCTGTGGCACGGCTACGGCGCGACGGTCACGCCGGTGCGCGACGCGATGCTGGTCAACGGGGTAGGTTCCGGCGTGGGTCCGAACGAAGTGATGTCGAATTCGCACCTGATCGGCAAGGTCATCTACACCGACTACATCTTCGCGTTTGAAATCGCGGGCCTGATCCTGCTGGTCGCGATCATCGCGGCAATCTCGCTGACCATTCGCGAGAAGAAGGACAACAAGCGCCAGTCGGTGAGCGAACAGGTCAAGGTGCGTGCGAAAGATCGCGTGCGGATCGTGAAGATGAAGTCCGAGCAGGAAGCGCCGGATGCCGCGACCAATCCGCCCGTTACCGGCAACGCCGGCGCCGGCACGGTCGACAACAAAGGCTGAGGAGATATAAAACCATGTTGAGTCTTGCCCATTACCTTGTGCTCGGCGCGATTCTGTTCGCGATCAGCATTGTCGGTATTTTCCTGAACCGACGTAACGTGATCATCATCCTGATGGCGATCGAACTAATGCTGTTGGCGGTCAATACGAACTTCGTCGCGTTCTCGCACTATCTCGGCGACATCCACGGCCAGATTTTTGTGTTCTTCGTATTGACGGTCGCGGCGGCTGAAGCGGCCATCGGTCTCGCGATTCTGGTCACGTTGTTCCGTAGCCTCGACACGATCAACGTCGAAGATCTCGATCAGCTCAAAGGTTAAATTCAGGCAAGACAGATATGTCCACGACACTCAATGAAAACCTTCTGCTTGCGATTCCGCTGGCACCGCTTGCCGGTTCGCTGATCGCGGGGTTGTTCGGCTGGAAGATCGGGCGCCGCGCGTCGCACAGCATCACCATTCTTGGTGTGGCGATATCGCTGGTGCTTTCGTGTTTCGTCTTCCTCGACGTCATGAAGGGCGCGAGCTTCAACGCGACCATTTACGAATGGATGACGGTCGGCCCGCTCAAGATGGAGATCGGCTTCCTGGTCGACTCGCTGACCGCGATGATGATGGTGATCGTCACCTTCGTCTCGCTGATGGTGCACATCTACACGATCGGCTATATGGCCGATGAAGAAACGGGCTACGAGCGCTTCTTCTCCTACATCTCGCTCTTCACGTTCTCAATGCTGATGCTCGTGATGAGCAACAACTTCCTGCAGTTGTTCTTCGGCTGGGAAGCAGTGGGTCTCGTGTCGTACCTGCTGATCGGTTTCTACTTCACGCGCCCGACGGCCATCTACGCGAACATGAAGGCGTTCCTGGTCAACCGCGTGGGTGACTTTGGTTTCCTGCTCGGCATTGGCCTGTTACTGGCGTTTGCCGGATCGCTGAACTACGGTGATGTCTTCGCGCACCGGACGCAACTGGCCGGCATGACCTTCCCGGGCACCGACTGGGGCTTGCTGACGGTTGCATGTATTTGCCTGTTCATTGGCGCAATGGGCAAGTCGGCGCAATTCCCGCTGCACGTGTGGCTGCCCGACTCCATGGAAGGCCCGACGCCTATCTCCGCACTGATCCACGCGGCAACCATGGTAACGGCCGGTATCTTCATGGTCACGCGCATGTCGCCGCTGTTCGAATTGTCGGACTCGGCGCTGTCGTTCGTGACGGTGATCGGCGCGATCACGGCGTTGTTCATGGGCTTCCTCGGCGTGGTCCAGAACGACATCAAGCGCGTGGTGGCCTACTCGACGCTCTCGCAGCTCGGCTACATGACGGTTGCGCTCGGCGTGTCCGCTTATCCGGTTGCCGTGTTCCACCTGGCCACGCACGCATTCTTCAAGGCGCTGCTGTTCCTTGGCGCGGGTTCGGTGATCATCGGCATGCATCACGACCAGGACATGCGCAATATGGGCGGCCTGCGCAAGTACATGCCGATCACATGGATCACGTCGCTGCTCGGTTCGCTGGCGCTGATCGGTACGCCGTTCTTCTCGGGCTTCTATTCGAAAGATTCGATCATCGATGCCGTGAAACTCTCGCATCTGCCGGGTTCGGGTTTCGCGTACTTCGCGGTGGTTGCAAGCGTGTTCGTCACTGCGCTCTATTCGTTCCGTATGTACTTCATGGTTTTCCATGGCAAGGAGCGTTTCCGCGGTCCGAAGCATCCAGAAAGCCCAATGGGTATCGAAGCGGCCCAGCACGGCCACGATGCGCACGGCCATGATTCGCACGGCCACGATGATCACGGCCATGGTCATGGTCCGCACATCCCGCATGAAACACCTTGGGTGATCACGCTGCCGCTGATCCTGCTGGCGATCCCATCGGTGATCATTGGTGCGCTGGCGATCGGCCCGATGTTGTTCGGCGACTTCTTCGCGCACGGCGTGGTGTTCGATCGTGTGATCTTCATTGGTGAAAACCATCCGGCGCTGCATGAAATGGCCGAGGAATTCCACGGCTGGTTTGCGATGGGCCTGCATTCGGTAGCGGGTCTGCCGGTGTGGCTCGCGCTCGGTGGGGTGGTGGTGTCGTGGTTCCTGTATCTCAAGCGTACGGATCTGCCGGGCGTGATCAAGCAACGCTTCCTGCCGATCTACAACTTGCTCGATAACAAGTACTACCTCGACAAGATCAACGATGTCGTATTTGCAAAGGGTGCGGTTGCCATTGGCCGCGGACTTTGGAAAGAAGGCGATGTCGCCGTTATCGACGGGATTGTCAACGGCCTCGCGAAGTTCGTCGGCTGGTTTGCCGGTGTGATTCGCTTCCTTCAATCCGGTTACATCTATCACTACGCGTTCGCCATGATCATTGGCATGTTGGGGCTCTTGACCCTGTTTGTAACGCTCGGCGGC
>Ga0153932_1000313_pt1 | contig 15704 bp, 9 predicted proteins | sample TSNJ016MetaG_FD_102273 | JGI IMG/M metagenome (GOLD analysis project Ga0153932, IMG submission 102273) | Attine ant fungus gardens microbial communities from New Jersey, USA - TSNJ016 MetaG | ecosystem: Host-associated > Fungi > Mycelium > Unclassified | place: USA: New Jersey, Wharton State...
CTCGGCGCCGGCGTGATGGGCGCGCAGATCGCTGCGCACCTGATCAACGCCCAGGTGCCGGTCCTGCTGTTCGACCTGCCGGCTAAAGATGGTCCGAAGAACGGCATCGCGTTGAAAGCGATTGAGAACCTGAGAAAGCTGTCGCCCGCGCCATTCGGCGTGAAGGACGACGCGCAATATATCCAGCCCGCGAATTACGACGACGACATCGAGAAGCTGAGGGAATGTGATCTCGTGATCGAAGCGATCGCCGAGCGCATGGACTGGAAGCACGACTTGTACAAGAAGGTGTCGCCGTATATTGGCGCGAAGGCGATTTTCGCGACCAATACGTCGGGGCTGTCGATCACGGAGTTGTCGAAGGGATTTTCCGACGAACTCAAGGCGCGTTTTTGCGGCGTGCACTTTTTCAATCCGCCGCGCTACATGCATCTGGTCGAACTGATTCCGACCGATACCACGCAGCCGCAGATTCTCGATCAACTTGAAACGTTCTTGACGAGCGTGGTGGGCAAGGGCGTCGTGCGGGCAAAGGACACGCCGAATTTCATCGCAAATCGCGTGGGCGTGTTTTCGATTCTTGCGGTGATTGCAGAAGCCGAGAAGTTCGGACTGCGTTTCGATGAAGTCGATGACCTCACGGGCGCACGTCTTGGCCGCGCGAAATCGGCGACGTTTCGCACGGCGGATGTGGTCGGTCTCGACACCATGGCGCACGTCATCAAGACGATGCAGGACAACCTGCCGGACGATCCCTTCTTCGCGTTGTATGAAACGCCGGCTGTGCTCGCCGGTCTGGTGAAGAACGGCGCGCTGGGGCAAAAATCGGGCGCTGGGTTCTACAAGAAAGAAGGCAAGGCAATCAAGGTGCTGGACCCGAAGACGGGAACCTACGTCGATGGCGGCGGCAAGGCGGATGAACTCGTCGGCCGTATCCTGAAGCGTCCACCGGCTGAACGCCTGAAGTTGCTGCGCGAATCGGAACATCCGCAGGCTCAATTCCTGTGGTCCATTTTCCGCGATGTGTTTCATTACATCGGCGTACATCTTGAGTCCGTTGCAGACAACGCGCGCGATATCGACCTCGCGATCCGCTGGGGTTTTGGCTGGAACGAAGGTCCGTTCGAAGGCTGGCAAGCGGCTGGCTGGACGCAAGTGGCGAAGTGGGTGCAGGAAGATATCGATGCGGGTAAGGCGTTGTCGAAAGCGCCGTTGCCATCGTGGGTGTTCGACGGTCCTGTGGCCGAGAAGGGCGGCGTGCATACGGCTGAAGGATCGTGGTCGGCTACAGCTTCCAGGTACGTCCCGCGTTCATCGCTCGATGTTTATAAGAAGCAGGTATTCCGCGCACCGTTGATCGGTGAAACAGGTGTCGATCCGAAGACCTACGGCAAGACGCTGTTCGAAACCGACGCCGTGCGTGCGTGGGTCGATGACCGCGCGGGCGAAGACGATGTCGTGATCGTGTCGTTCAAGAGCAAGATGAACACGATTGGACCGTCGGTGATCGAAGGTTTGACGAAGGCGATCGAACTCGCTGAAGCCGAGTACAAGGGCGTCGTCATTTGGCAAACGTCCGCGTTGAAACTCGGTAATCCGGGCGGCGCGTTCTCGGCCGGTGCGAACCTTGAAGAAGCGATGCCCGCGTTCATGATGGGCGGCGCGAAGGGTATCGAACCGTTCGTGAAGAATTTCCAGCAGGGCATGTTGCGCGTGAAGTACGCGAGCGTGCCGGTGGTGGCGGCGGTATCGGGCATCGCGCTCGGCGGCGGTTGCGAACTCGCGCTGCATTCGGCGAAGCGGGTTGCGCACATCGAAAGCTATATGGGGCTGGTGGAAGTCGGTGTGGGTCTGGTGCCCGCTGGCGGTGGTTTGAAGGAAGCGGCGTTGCGCGCAGCGACCGCGGCCAGCGCCGTGAATGCAACCAGCGATCTTCTGAAATTCGTGCAGAAATCGTTTGAAAACGCCGCGATGGCGAAGGTGTCGGCATCGGCGCTGGAAGCTCGCGCGATGGGGTATCTCAAACCCTCCGACACGATCGTTTTCAACGTGCACGAATTGCTCGATATCGCCAAGAAGGAAGCGCGCGCTTTGAGCGCTGCAGGTTATCGCGCGCCGTTGCGTGCCGTGCAAATCCCCGTTGCAGGACGCTCGGCAATTTCGACCATCAAGGCGTCGCTCGTGAACATGCGCGATGGCCGTTTTATCAGCGACCATGATTTCCTGATCGCTAGCCGTATCGCGGAAGCGGTGTGCGGTGGCGATGTGGAAGCAGGCAGTCTCGTCGACGAAGAATGGCTGCTGGCACTTGAGCGTCGTGCGTTTGTCGAGTTGCTCGGCACCGCAAAGACGCAAGAACGGATCATGGGCATGTTGCAAACCGGTAAGCCGGTTCGTAACTAACGCGCGCACCTTTTGGAGCTGCAAATGAGCAAACAAGTGCAGGACGCATATATTGTCGCCGCGAGCCGGACGCCTATCGGCAAGGCGCCGCGCGGCATCTTCAAGAGCACGCGGCCGGACGAACTGCTCGTCCACGCGATCCGTTCAGCCGTCGCGCAAGTGCCCGGGCTGGATACGAAGCTGATCGAAGACGCAATCATCGGTTGCGCGATTCCCGAAGGCGAGCAAGGCCTGAACGTGGCGCGTATCGGCGCGTTGCTCGCAGGCCTGCCGAACTCGGTTGGCGGCGTGACCGTGAACCGCTTCTGCGCATCGGGCGTGACCGCATTGGCGATGGCCGCTGACCGCATTCGCGTCGGTGAATCGGACGTGATGATCGCAGGCGGATGCGAGTCGATGAGCATGGTGCCCATGATGGGCAACAAGCCGTCGCTGTCGCCGCATATCTTCGATCGCGACGAGAACGTCGGCATTGCTTACGGCATGGGCTTGACCGCCGAACGCGTGGCCGAGCGCTGGAAGATCAGCCGCGAAGCGCAGGATGCGTTCTCGGTGGAATCGCATCGACGCGCGGTGGAAGCGCAACGCACCGGCGAGTTCAACGATGAAATCGCCGCCTTCACGCTGAACGAACGTTTCCCGGATCTTGCCTCAGGTGAGATTCGCGTGAATTCGCGCGAGATCAGGCACGACGAAGGCCCGCGTCAGGACACGACAATGGAAGGGCTCGCCAAATTGCGTCCCGTCTTCGCGGCAAAAGGTTCGGTCACGGCCGGCAACAGCTCGCAGACTTCCGACGGCGCGGGTGCGTTGATCGTGGTCAGCGAGAAGATCCTGAAGCAATTCAACCTGACGCCGCTCGCGCGTTTCGTGAGTTTTGCGGTGCGTGGCGTGCCGCCGGAAATCATGGGTATCGGGCCGAAGGAAGCCATTCCTGCAGCGTTGAAAGCGGCGGGATTGACGCAGGACGATATCGACTGGATCGAACTCAACGAAGCGTTCGCCGCGCAATCCTTGGCTGTGATTCAGGACCTTGGACTCGATCCGTCGAAAATCAATCCGCTTGGCGGCGCGATCGCATTGGGCCATCCGCTTGGCGCGACCGGCGCCATTCGTGCCGCCACGGTCGTGCACGGCTTGCGCCGGCGCAACCTGAAGTACGGCATGGTGACCATGTGCGTGGGAACGGGCATGGGCGCGGCGGGCATTATCGAACGGATGTAATCACGTATTAGCCAATGCAAAACGACGGTTCGCGCACCACCCGGTTCGCGGACCGTTTCTTCATTCAGGATTCGTTCAGGAGACAGGAATGGACATCATCACCGAACACGTCGATGGCGTGTTGAGCATCACCATCAACCGTCCGGCCCGGAAGAACGCGTTAACCGCCGCGATGTACCAAACAATGGCCGACGCTTTCTTCGATGCCGAAAACGACCCCGCCGTGCGCGTCGTGCTGATTCGCGCAGTCGGCGATACGTTCAGCGCGGGCAACGACATCGAGGACTTCATGAAGGCGCCGCCCGCGAAGCAGGACGCGCCGGTGTTCCAGTTCTTGCGCCGCATCAGCACCGCGCAGAAGCCGGTGGTGGCAGCGGTAAGCGGCGGGGCGGTGGGTATCGGTACGACGATGCTGCTGCATTGCGACCTGGTCTACGCAGCGTCGACGGCCAAGTTCGCGCTGCCGTTCGTGCAGCTTGGGTTGTGTCCCGAAGCGGCGTCGAGTTTGCTCTTGCCGCGCATTGCGGGTTATCAGCGCGCGGCGGAGAAACTTCTGCTGGGCGAATCTTTCGATGCCGCTGAGGCCGCAAATATGGGGATCGTGAACCGGGTTTTATCGGCGGAAGAAGTGGACGCGTTTGCTATGAAACAGGCGAAGAAACTCGCGGCGTTGCCGCCGGCATCGTTGAAGGCGACCAAAGCGTTGATGAAGGGCGGTCAGGCTGGAGAAATCAGCGCGCAGATGGCGGCAGAGGCGGAGCACTTCGCCCACATGCTGACCGCGCCCGAAGCGAAGGAGGCGTTCACGGCTTTCTTTGAGAAGCGCAAGCCGGATTTCAGCCGGTTCAATTAAAGCTTGGGCTCTCGGATAAACCGAGGGCTCAAGTGGCAAGAAGTGCCAAGGGCCACGCTTAACGCGTGGCGCTGTCCACGCAGCTGTAGTCCACAAAGCCGTTTTCCCGCGCAAAACTCACCAGCCGCAACCCCGCCTTTTCCGCGATGGAAATTGCCAGCGACGTAGGCGCGGAAATGGTGACGAGCATGGGCACACCGACCCGTGCCGATTTGCGCACGAGTTCGTAGCTTGCCCGGCTCGAAAGGAATACGAAACCTTGCGTAGTGTCCACGCGTTGCAGCACCAGATGCCCGATCAATTTGTCGAGCGCGTTGTGGCGGCCCACGTCTTCGAATGCGTATTTGACCGCGCCGCTTTCATCGCACCAGGCGGCTGCGTGCAATCCCCCCGTCAGCTTCGATAACTGCTGGTGCGCCGGCAATTCACGCGCGGCGTGAGCAATGGCGTCGCTCGCAAGACGGTTCAAAAAGCCGGTATCGGGCACGCGTTCAGGCTGCAGATCGAGCAAGTCGATACTCTCGATCCCGCACACGCCGCAGCCCGTTCGTCCGGCCAATGCCCGGCGTTTTTGCTTCAGCGCGACAAATGCCTGCTGCACCACCTGCAGATGCACTTCAGCGTGTGGCAAGGTGTCGCCGGCAGGGGTATCGTGGAAAAATACCTCGATGTCGTGAATGTCACTGCCGCGCTCCACAATGCCTTCGGTCAGCGAAAAGCCCACCGCGAACGCTTCCAGTTCGCGCGGCGTGCACATCATGACCGCGTGCGAAATGCCGTTGTACACGAGCGCGACGGGCCATTCCTGGCCGACGTCATCGGCGGCGTCGCGTGTTTCGCCCAGCCGGTGCCGCCGCACGGGGCGCTGTACGTAGCCCGGTTGATCGTCGATGTCTGTGTCATTCATTGCATGGCTCACTTGCTGATTGCTTTCGATGTCGCGTTTTAGCCGCTACTCATGAGTATTGTCGAGATAAATTCGGGCACACCGCTTGCTCCTTTATGGGGCAGCAGACACACTATAAAGCCGTTCAAGGCCCTACGATAACCTACCGCGGCCTCACCCGCTTTCCCTGTCCAATCACGCCAACGAGGCACCTCATGGCACTTTACGACGCTCCGCGCCTGTTCGGATTCGAACTGGAGTCGACTGAGAATCTGAGCTTTATTCCGCTCGTCGTGCGCTTTAACCTGGACCGCTTCGGCCGGATCATTTCGCTCGATCAGTGGAGACGACTGCCGTACAGCGACCGGGAACTGCTCGCGCGCTTTCCGGTTGAAGACGACGCCGCGATCGAACCCAATTTTGACCAGGCGCTTGCCGAGATGCTGCGAACGCACGCCGACGCGAAGCCGGAGACCTTCGAACCCGATAGCGATCCAATCTGGGCGCATACCGACGTCGTGCCTGAAACCGTGATTCGCCAAAGCAGTTTGTGCGGGATCAACTCGCCGAGTCTTGGCCGGTGGTCGGAGCTGTCGCGGTTCCAGCGTTACGCGCTGGCGAAGTTATCGCGTAAGGCCGATGTCAACCACGACTTCGTTCCGGCGATGCGGGAGTTCGGTCTCGCCGACTAAAAGCTTCGTTGAGCATGTGGGGCTGCCTGTGGTGAAAACCGACTGGCTGCTCCCCGCGTGCGTGAACCGGATCCCCGGCGAGCGGGTCCGGTCGCGGCTTGCGCTGCGCCCCAAACCTGACAAACCTGTCAAACGCGCCACGTCTTTCGCTTGCGCCACGCACGCGACACCTCTCAAAACCGCGTCTTTTAAGCGTCCACCCTAAATTCCCCCGAACGCCTGCCGATAATTAGCCATCGATACACGGAAATCGATGCGAAGACGTGCCCCGTCTTCCCGGCCCCGCCGCCCGGACGGCGATCGAACCCACATGAACTCATTCTTTTCCCGCCGCTTGTTGGTGAACCTGGCCGTCGTATTGATCGCCATGGGGGCGAACGCGTTCGTTGCCTACCAGCAAATCGATCGCCAAAGCGATGCGGACGCGCGCACGGGGCGCTCACTCAACCTGATGCGCGACCTGGACGCGTATCGCAGCGCCCTGGGTGAAATCCTCCCGGAAATAAGCTGGTACGAGGCAAGCGGGGTACTCACACCAGTCGATGTGCGCGAGACGCGTACAGAGCATATCAACGCGTTGGAAAGCGGTCTGCGGGCCCAGATCGATTACGAACCCGACATGAAAGGCGCGTTCTACCTGCTCGGCGAAAGCGCGCGCATCGCGAAACGCGACGCTCAATCGGCGTTCGAACGCGCCGCCATAGACCAACCCGGCGGGTCCCGCGGCTGGGCCGAGCAAGCGGTCCGCCGTCTCACCGAAGACCAGCAATCACTCGATGTCGAACTGACGGTCCTGCGTGCAAGGGAAGCCGATTCGCTCGCGGTGGCGCTCAATGAATCCGCGCTGGCGTCCAGCCGCGCGGTGATCCTGCTGATCCTGACCATGCTCGCCGGCGGCGCCGCGCTGATCTACACCTTCGCGCGCCACGAGAAATCGGCGCGCGACAAGCTGCGGATTGCCCGGGCGATGCAACGCAGCAACGAACGTTTCCGCGATCTGTTCGACGCGCACCCGGTGCCCATGTGGATTGTCGAAGCCGCGACGTATCGCTTCGTGGCGGTGAATCCGGCCGCGCTCGCGCATTACGGCTACAACGAACTCGAATTCATGTCGATGAGCGTGCGCGACCTGCACGCCGACGACGACTTCGACCGGTTCGCCACCGTTCTCGCACGCCACGCAGGCATGCCCGTCAGCAATCAGCCGCGACAGACGGGCGCACAACGGCCGGCGAGTGTCTGGCGGCACAAGCGTCGCGACGGTACGCAGGTGAGCGCTGACATCTCGTCACACGGGCTGACCTATTCGGGGCATCCGGGCATTTTCATGCTCGCCAACGATGTCACCGACCGTATCAATGCCGAGACCGAGGCGCGGCGTTCGAAGCAGATGCTGGAATCGCTTATCGACAATATTCCACAGCGGATCTTCTGGAAGGATCGGGACTCGCGTTATCTGGGCTGCAATTCCGCGTTTGCCCGCGATGCCGATCTCACCAGCAAAGAACAGGTCGTTGGCATGACCGACGCCGATCTGCCCTGGTGGCGCTCGGCCGCGCAACTTCGTGAGGATGACTGCCGGGTTATCGCGACGGGCGAGCCGCTGATGAACCTGGAATGCGACGTCGAGCGCGACAGCGAAGTGCGCGCGTCGATCACCAGCAAGATGCCGCTGCTCGACGGGGCGGGGCGCATTATCGGCGTGCTGGGTTCGTACGATGACACGACCGAGCGCAAGCGCGCTGAACTGGCGCTGCGCCTGCAAAGCCGTGCGCTCGATGCCTGCGTGAACGCCGTGCTCATTACTGGCACGAGCGCCACGGGCAACGTGATCGAATATGCGAATCCGGCGTTCAAACGCATTACGGGTTACGACCCGGCGGACATTGTGGGCCGCGATTGCCGGTTCCTCCAGCGCGACGATCTCGACCAGGAAGGCCTTGAAGCAATCCGCACGGGTCTGGCCGCGAACCGCGAAGCGAGTGCGGTGCTGCGCAATTATCGTAAGGATGGCGTGCTGTTCTGGAATCAGCTGTTCATCGCGCCCGTGCCGGATGCGCAGGGCCGCACGACGCATCACGTCGGCGTAATTAACGATGTCACCGAAGTGGTCCGTTATCAGGAGCAGCTCGAATATCAGGCTAACTACGACCCGCTAACGCGGCTGCCCAACCGCAATCTGCTGCGTAACCGACTACGAGACGCGATTGACCGGGCGCGTCAGGAGGGGAGCTCGCTGGCCGTAGTTTTCGTCGATCTCGATGGCTTCAAGAACGTCAACGATAGCCTTGGCCACAGCGTAGGTGACCGCTTGCTCGCGGTAGTCGCCGAGCGGCTGGCGCGTTGCGGGCGCACCGGCGATACGGTCGCGCGCCACGGCGGCGACGAGTTCGTGATCGTGCTTCCCGACATGGCCTGCGAAAGCGCGCTGATCGCCTGGATGGAGCGCGTGCGGACCGCCATTTCGGACCCCGTATGGCTCGATGGCACGGAGATGTATGTCGGCTGCAGCATGGGAGCGAGCCTGTTCCCGCAAGATGGCGATGACGCTGAAACCGTGCTCAAGAAAGCCGATATCGCGATGTATCGAGCGAAGGACATGGGGCGCAACACGTATCAGTTCTATCAGCCCGAAATGAATGCCAGCGTAGGGGCGCGGATGGACGTCGAGCGGCGTTTGCGGCGGGCGTTGCGCGACGGCGAATTCCTGCTGCACTACCAGCCGCAAGTCGATCTGAGCACCGGCGAGATTGTCGGCATGGAAGCGCTCGTGCGCTGGATGGACCCGGAGTTCGGGCTGGTCTCGCCGGGCGCATTTATTCCGGTAGCCGAAGAATGCGGGCTGATTGGCCCCCTGTCGGAGTGGGTGCTGCGCGAGGCGTGCCGGCAAAACAAGGCGTGGCAGGATGAAGGATTGCCGCCGGCGCGGATGTCGGTGAATCTGTCGGCGCGGCAATTCCAGCAACGCGATATCCGCGTTCTCGTGACATCCGTGCTGGCGGAAACGGGGCTTGCGCCGCATTACCTGGAAATCGAGCTCACCGAGAGCGCGATTATGCACAACGGGGAAGACACCGTGACCACGCTGTCGGAGCTGGCGGCGCTTGGCATCAGCATTGCCATCGACGATTTCGGGACCGGGTATTCAAGCCTCAGCTACCTGAAGCGCTTCCCGGTGGACCGGTTGAAGATCGATCGCTCGTTTGTTGCGGATATCGGCTCGCCGGGCGGCAATGAAACGATTACTTCAGCGATCATCGCGCTTGCTCACTCGCTTGAGTTGCGGGTGATCGCGGAGGGCGTGGAGACGGCGGCGCAACTGGACTTTCTCGTTGCCCGCGATTGCGACGAGATGCAGGGATTTTTCTTCTCGCAGCCGCTGCCGGCGAGCGACATCCCCGCGATGCTGATGAACAGCCGGACCACCCTGCAACTCGATGTGCGCGAGAGTCCAGCCGGTCAGTCGAGCGCGGGCAGTGCGCGCGGACGGCGGTCGCTGTCGGTGGCCACGTAGGTCAGCGTGGCTTCCGTCACCTTCACCACGTCTTCGGTCAGGCTCATGCGCTGTGCATAGACCTCGACCGATACCGTCACCGACGTATTGCCGGTCTTCACAATATCCGTATAAAAGCTCAGCAAATCGCCGACGAACACCGGTTGTTTGAACACGAACGAATTCACCGAAATGGTCGCCACGCGGCCATTCGCGCGCCGGCTGGCAGGGATCGATCCGGCGATGTCCACCTGCGCCATGATCCAGCCGCCGAAGACATCGCCGTGGACGTTGGCATCGGACGGTTGCGGCACTACGCGCAGCGCGACCGGTTTGTTGGGGAGTTGCAGGGATTGGGTCACGAGCGGATTTCCATGAAAGAGTGACGGGATGCCAGCGGGTCAGCGCGCCGTGGCACCTTCTGCGACAATGCAGGATTAAACGATGTTGCTGGCGCTCGGGCGAGTCTAGGTCTTTCACCCCGTTCCAGCGTGTTTTTACGGCGTCTGTCGAGTGGCTTACCGAGCATTCCCGATGCCGGGAAACATCGAATTGTACGGGAAAGCCCGCATTTTGAGACGGGCGCCCGCCCCGCGATACCTCGCTCGTCCGAGCCCGTTTTTTAATGCGGCGCGGACCTCTGCAGACCTTGAATCCATGCGCCGCAATTCTCCTTCCGAACCGGTTCCCGTCGCCAAAGGCCCGCGCAACGACTGGCAGACCGTTCTCTCGCTGCTGCCGTACCTGACCACGTACAAATGGCGCGTTGGTTTCGCGCTGACATGCCTGATCGGCGCGAAAGTCGCGAATCTGGGCGTGCCGATCGTGATGAAAAAGGTCATCGACAGCCTCAGTTCCATCCAGCACCTGACCGCGCTTGGACGCGCGCAGGATTCCGCTGCGATCATCCTGGTGAGTGGCGTGGGTTTGCTGGTCGTGGCGTATGCGGTCGTGCGCCTGTCTACGTCGTTATTCACCGAATTGCGGGAAATGCTGTTCGCGAAAGTCACGGAAAGCGCGGTGCGGCAACTCGCGTTAAAAGTGTTCCGGCATTTGCATTCGCTCTCGCTGCGGTTTCATCTCGACCGGCAAACCGGCGGCATGTCGCGTGATATTGAACGCGGCACGCGCGGCATTCAGCAACTTGTTTCGTATTCGCTCTACAGCATCCTGCCGACGCTCGTTGAAGTCGGCCTCGTGCTCGGATTTTTTGTTGCGAAATACGAGGCGTATTACGCGATCGTCACGCTGATTGCACTGGTAACGTATATCGTTTTCACGATCAAGCTCACCGAATGGCGCACGCACTTCCGCCGCACGATGAACGAGCTCGACTCGAAGGCGAATTCGCGTGCCATCGATTCATTGTTGAACTACGAAACCGTGAAGTATTTCGGCAATGAAGAGTGGGAAGCACAGCGTTACGATGAAAACCTGCGGCGCTATCGGACGGCTGCTATTCGTTCGCAGCGTTCGCTTTCGGTGCTTAACTTTGGGCAGCAATTCATCATTGGCACGGGGCTTGTATTTATTCTTTGGCGCGCAACGCAGGGCGTGATTGCCGGGCATCTGACGCTGGGTGATCTCGTGCTGATCAACACGTTCATGCTGCAGTTGTATATCCCGCTGAATTTTTTGGGCGTGGTGTATCGCGAGCTCAAGCAGAGTCTCACCGACATGGACCGCATGTTCACCTTGCTCGGCGCCGGGCGTGAAGTGCCGGATGTGCCGAACGCGCCGCCGCTGATCGCAAAGGGCGCTGAGGTCCGGTTCGAGAACGTGAGTTTTTCGTATGAGCGCGCGCGGCCAATCCTGCATGGTGTGGACTTTACGGTCCGCGCCGGGACCACGACTGCGGTTGTCGGCCATAGCGGTTCGGGCAAATCGACGCTTGGCCGTCTGCTGTTTCGTTTCTACGATCTCGACCGCGAGCTAGGCGGGAGGATTTTGCTGGATGGCCAGGATATCCGCGATGTCGCGCAGGATTCGCTGCGTGCGGCGATTGGTATCGTGCCGCAGGATACGGTGCTCTTCAACGATTCGATCTACTACAACATTGCGTATGGCAGGCCATCGGCTTCACGCGATGAAGTGATCGCGGCGGCGCGGGCGGCGCATATTCACGAGTTCATCGAAAGTTTGCCGGCCGGATATGAGACGCCGGTGGGCGAGCGCGGGTTGAAGTTATCGGGCGGAGAGAAACAGCGCGTGGCAATCGCGCGAACGTTGTTGAAGAACCCGCCGCTTCTCATCTTCGATGAAGCCACGTCCGCTCTCGACTCAAAATCCGAACGCGCGATTCAGCATGAGCTGGATCTGATCGCGCAGGAACGGACGACGTTGATCATTGCGCATCGGTTGTCGACGGTCGTGCATGCGCAGCAGATTATCGTGATGGATCACGGGCGGATTGTGGAGCGCGGTACGCACGCGGAACTGGTGCGCGCCGGCGGACTGTTCGCGCAGATGTGGGCGCTGCAGCAGCAGAAGGCAGCGGAGCCGGAAGAGGGTGCCGACGATACGGTGGATGTGGGGGAGTCGGCGCGAGCTTGAAACGTCGCGGCGAAGTCCTCGCGAGCACAACGGTAAAATGCGGAATTGTTCAGGGAGCATCCCCAACCAGGCCGAAGGAGCCGCATGGAACTGAAATGGCTCGAAGATTTCGTCTCGCTCGCGGAGACGCGCAGTTTCAGCCGCTCGGCTGAACTGCGGCACATTACGCAGCCGGCTTTCTCGCGCCGGATTCAGGCGCTCGAGGCGTGGCTGGGCACGGATCTTATCGACCGCTCGGTCTATCCGACGCGTCTCACGCAAGCCGGTCAGGTCTTCTACGAGCAGGCGCTCGCCATGCTCTCGCAGTTTCACGAAGCACGCACATTGTTACGAGGGCAGACCGGCGTGCCCGATGCGACCATCGACTTCGCGGTTCCCCACACGCTCTCGCTGACCTATTTCCCGCGCTGGCTTCACCACATAGAAGCGCGGCTTGGGCGCATCAACACGCGTTTGCGCGCGCTGAACGTGCACGACGCCGTGTTATCTCTAGTGGAAGGCGGCTGCGACCTCGTGATGGGTTATCACCATCCGAGCCATCCGATGGCGCTCGATCCTGCCCGTTACGACATGCTCACGCTCGGCACCGAACCCATCAGCCCGTTCTCATCGGTGAACAAGGGTGGCCGCGCGCGCTACACGTTGCCCGCTACCGCCGATGCCCCCACGCCGTATCTCTCGTACACCCCTAACGCTTATCTCGGTCGCATGACGGAGGTGATCATCGCGACATCGGCGGCACGTCTTTATCTCGACAAGGTTTATGAAACCGACATGGCCGAAGGTCTCAAAGCGATGGCGCTGGCCGGTCACGGCGTCGCTTTCCTGCCGCACAGCGCGGTGGCCAACGAGGTCGAGGAAGGCCGCTTGATCCGGCTCGATCGGGGAACGCGCGGCACGCCGGCAGGGCAGTTCACGCTCACGATGGAAATCCGTTTGTACCGGGACAAAATGGCATCGAAGGGAGACGATCCGCGACAAGCCCTCATGCGTAATCTTTGGGAAGCGGTGGGCGAGGAGGTATCGAGGCCTGTGGAAACCCAGTCTACATAAGCCTTCGAGCCGTTATGCCAGAAAAACATAACGCAATGATGAAACGGCATTGGATTTCAATAAGCGAATTTTCGACAATGAAGCCATTCCACATAACGCTGGGGTTTCGATGTCATCGCCGCAACAAGACCGCACCGCTTCTGCTGTTCCCGTCGTTCAACACGCCATTCCCTCCTACCTCGATTCCACGCATCTTGGCCCTTGGGGCAACTATCTCCAGCAGGTCGATCGCGTGGCGCCGTATCTCGGCTCGCTGTCGCGCTGGATTGAAACTCTCAAGCGCCCGAAGCGCATTCTGATCGTCGATTGCCCTATCGAGCTCGATAACGGCACGGTTACGCACTTCGAAGGTTATCGGGTCCAGCACAACATGTCGCGCGGTCCGGGCAAGGGTGGCGTGCGCTATCACCAGGACGTTACGCTTTCCGAAGTAATGGCGTTGTCGGCGTGGATGTCCGTGAAGAACGCGGCCGTGAACGTGCCGTACGGCGGCGCGAAGGGCGGTATCCGCGTCGATCCGCGCACGTTGTCGCGGGGTGAACTCGAGCGCCTGACACGCCGATACACCAGCGAAATCGGCATCATCATTGGACCGAACCAGGACATTCCCGCGCCCGACGTCAACACGAACGAGCAGATCATGGCGTGGATGATGGACACGTACTCCATGAATATGGGCCAGACGGCGACCGGCGTTGTGACCGGCAAGCCGATCTCGCTCGGCGGTTCACTCGGGCGTAAAGAAGCAACCGGCCGTGGCGTGTTTGTCGTCGGCTCGGAAGCAGCACGCCGGATTGGCTTCGATATTGAAGGCGCGCGTATCGCCGTGCAGGGTTTCGGTAACGTCGGCGGGATCGCTGCACGCTTGTTCCAGGAAGCCGGCGCGAAAGTGGTGGCGGTCCAGGATCACACTGGCTCGTTATACAAGTCGTCAGGTATCGATGCAGTCGCATTGTTCGAGCACGTCGGCAAGCACGGTGGCGTGGCGGGTTTTGAAGGCGCGGACCCGGTATCGAAGGACGAGTTCTGGACCATTGAAAGCGACATCCTGATTCCGGCCGCACTCGAAGGCCAGATCACAGAAGAGAACGCGCCGAAGATCAAGACGAAGATTGTCGTGGAAGGCGCCAACGGCCCGACCACCACGGCAGCCGACGACATTCTCCATGACAAGGGTATTCTCGTGATCCCCGACGTGGTCGCGAATGCGGGCGGTGTGACGGTGTCGTACTTCGAATGGGTGCAGGACTTCTCGAGCTTTTTCTGGACCGAAGACGAAATCAACCAGCGACTCGAACGCGTGATGCGCGAAGCATTCGCGGCTGTGTGGCAAGTGGCGAGCGAACATTCGGTTTCCGTGCGGACGGCGGCGTTCATTGTCGCGTGTACGCGGATTCTGCAAGCGCGCGAAATGCGTGGCCTGTATCCGTGATTTCGGGCATTAAAAACGTTTGCGAGCGCACGCTTTCATGAGGCCGCGCTAACGCGAAAGCATCAAGACGCCCGGCGGCGTCCTTCGGGACGCCGCCGGGCTTTTCGCGTAAAAACACCAAGAAAATTAGGGCAGAACCAGCGTCAATTGAAAGTGCTGAAACCCCCGCTCAGCCGCACATTAAAGCGGGTGTCTCAAAAATAACAACTGTGGACAACATTCATTCTTTCAAATTTATTACCCTGCTAAAATTGCGCCGTTTTCGCCAAGGAGATCAAATTATGAAGATTAAAAAAGCTGCGCTGCTGCTTGCTGCGCTGGGACTTTTCGCATCGGGCGCGCAAGCGCAAAACAACGATACGCTCAAGAAAATCAAAGATTCAGGGAACATTTACCTGGGTTTCCGCGAGTCGTCGATTCCGTTCTCGTATTACGACGACAAGCAACAGGTCATTGGCTATTCGTATGAGTTTGCTTTGAAGGTGGTCGACGCCGTCAAGGCAAAGCTCAACATGCCGAACCTGAAGATTCAACAGAAGTCGGTGACGTCGCAAAACCGCTTGCTGCTCGTGACGGGTAACCAGATCGACCTCGAGTGCGGATCGACGACGAACAACCTCGAACGTCAGCAACAAGTTGCTTTCTCGAACACCATCTTCGTGATCAGCACGCGGCTGATGACCAAGAAGGATTCGGGGGTCAAGGATTTCGATGACCTCAAGGGCAAGACCGTTGTAACGACTGCTGGAACCACGTCCGAACGCCTGCTTCGCAAGATGAACCAGGACAAGAACATGGGCATGAACATCATCAGCGCAAAGGATCACGGCGACTCGTTTTTGACGTTGTCGACGGGACGCGCTGTTGCGTTCATGATGGACGACGCGTTGCTGGCCGGCGAACGTGCAAAGTCGAGCAACCCGCAGGATTTCGTGATCGTGGGTACGCCGCAATCGCGTGAAGCTTATGGCTGCATGCTGCGCAAGAACGATCCGGAGTTCAAGAAGGTAGTCGATGACGCTATCGCCAAGGTCGAAACCTCGGGCGAAGGCGACAAGATCTACAAGAAGTGGTTTGAAAGTCCGATTCCGCCGAAGGGTCTTAACCTGAACTTC
>Ga0153932_1000314_pt1 | contig 15671 bp, 11 predicted proteins | sample TSNJ016MetaG_FD_102273 | JGI IMG/M metagenome (GOLD analysis project Ga0153932, IMG submission 102273) | Attine ant fungus gardens microbial communities from New Jersey, USA - TSNJ016 MetaG | ecosystem: Host-associated > Fungi > Mycelium > Unclassified | place: USA: New Jersey, Wharton State...
GTCACCACCGGAATCGTGATCAGAAAGATGATCAGCAGGACCAGCATCACATCGACGAGCGGCGTGGTGTTGATACTGGAGATGACCTCGTCGTCATCATCTTGCCCAACGCTCATAGCCATGACGAACTCCGCTTATTGGGCAAGCGCTGTTTCGCGAGCCGTAGCGCGCGCCGAGCGCCGGCTGCCGGCGAGCAAGACAGTGTGCAGTTGCGCGCCGAACGCACGAACACGCTCCATCACCGACTTGTTGCGGCGAACCAGGAAGTTGTAGCCCAGCACCGCCGGCACGGCCACCGCGAGACCGATTGCGGTCATGATCAGCGCTTCACCCACCGGACCTGCAACCTTGTCGATCGAAGCCTGACCGGCAATACCAATTGCCGTCAGCGCGTGATAAATGCCCCACACCGTACCGAACAGGCCGACGAACGGCGCTGTCGAACCGACTGTGCCGAGAAACGCCAGGCCGTCTTGCAGACGATTCGATACGTTAGTGATCGCACGCTCGACCGAAGTGTCGATCCACGTGTTGCGGTCGACGGCTTCGAGCAGCGCTTCGTTGTGATGTTCGCCCGCTTCAATAGCGGTCTCGGCGATGAAGCGGAACGGCGAGGCTTCATCGAGCATCTTCGCGCCTTCAACGAGCGACGGCGCGCTCCACAGCTGCTCGTCGGCACTCTTTGCACGGCGATTCGCGCGGAATTGCTCGAAGAACTTGGTGATCATGATGTACCAGCTGCCCATCGACATGAGCACCAGCAAGATCAGCACGAAGCGTGCAACGAAGTCACCGTTCTTCCAGAGCGCGCCGAGCCCGTACGGGTTGTTGACGGTTTCCGACGTAGCCGGCTGGGGCGGCGGCACGGCTTCGTCCGTGGCCGAGCCGGCCGTTTGCGGTGCTGCGGTGGCGGGTGCTGTAGCCGACGCGGTAGCATCGCTAGCTTGCGCGTGGGCCATATGCGGTGCCACAAAGGTATCCACCGTGGTTACGGCGAACAACAGGGTTGCCGCCAATGCGGCGAGAGTACGCTTTTTCATGCCTGCTCCAAGTTCATTAGTACAACTTCTAAACCAAGACTGATAAATCGCTACCGGTACCGAACAGCCAGTGGGGATCAGTTCAGGTTAAACGAGAACGGAACTTGCACACGGACGGGTTGGCCTTGGGAAACGCACGTGAACTGCTTGACCGCGTTGAACGCTGCGCGATCGAGTGAGGAATCGTCTGCCGACTTGGCAACGCGTTCATTCGTGATGTGGCCCTGCGGGTCGACTACGAATTCAATGAGCACATCGCCCGTCACATTGTTTTCCTGCGCTTCTTTCGGGTAGCGGATCGAGGACCGGATCTGGTCCGAGTTCGGACACACGACGCCAACCTCGGTGCTTACCGGCTTGGTCGGGGCGGGCGGCGCTGGCGGAGCGGGCGGCGCGACAGCGGGTGCAGACACGACCGGCGCGGCCTGGTGCGTGATGGTGGGCTGCTGCGGCGGCGTTTGCACCTGCACTTCCGGCGGCGGCACGAACGGCGGGGGCGGCGGCGCAAACTTCGGCGGCGGCAACTGCACGGTGGGCAACGGCGGCGGCGGAGGCGGCTTCACCGGCTCGATGATTTTCGTTTCAATAGGATGCTGGATGACCTGAACGACCTTGGTGGCCAAGCCATTGATGAGCGCATAGATCAGCACGATGTGCAGGAGCAGAACAACAGCGATACCGCCGAAGCGGTGCACCGGGTTTTGCTGCTTGCGCCCAAACTCACGCGGACGCCCTGGCCTTCCCAAATTGGCCGTTGCTGCCGGAAATTGCCCTTCGACTTTCGTACCCACCTTTACTCCTCCGGCGTGAACCGTCTATTTCTGTCACTGCAATGCACTTGCGTACGGCAACCAACGCTCACTTCGGGCCAGCGCTTGCACCGCCCAACCGCTTGATTTGCACTCCAAAATTTATGCTGCAGCGCGCAAATCGGATGCGATGACGGAGGTACGGCTACGAGGCGCCTCAGCGGGTTTTCCTGCTCACCGAGCGATCACTTAATAACCACATTCAGTTAATTCTGTCCCGCGCAATCACTCACGCCCCTCACGCATTCCGATCTTTCTTTAACACCCGGGGGCATTTTAACGAAGCGCTTCTGCTGCTGAACTTTTCAGCGTGATTGTCATCGGCGTTTCATGGGATGCGACGATAGCAGGACAAAAAATGCATGGTCAAACTTTTTTTGATGTCAGCATACTCAAATTAGAGAGAACGCTCTAACTAGTGCCGCTTTTGCGTTGTCGCAAAACAATAACCGTATCTCAAGCGGATATGGAGCCGCCTTTGAAAGCCCGGCAATTGGGACCGGGTCGCTTATTGCAGCGTTCTGATATCCGTCGCGGGCCGCTGACCCATAGACGACACGACACTGATAGAACGCTTACTGGGTGGACCTTGGCGATGATTTCGCACGCTGGGAACTGAGCGCTGAAGGCACGTCGGACGCGACGATCGAGCACTCACGCGCTCCTGGCGTCAAGGGCTACAAAATTAAAATCTCGAAAGCGGCGTGCGAAAGTATTTTTAGCGGTATTTACGACACTTCAAACAGACATTCTCAATACGTCATTATTAAATTACAGAAATTATTCTGATTTATTACATATAAATAACGGCATGAATAATAGCTGCGGCATTGTCGGTAATTAGTTCTCGCTGAGCTTATTCCCGCTGACTCATAACATCTAGTTATAACCCATAATATATTCGCATTCTCTGGGGTTTATGTTTCTCGACCACATAACATCCTGTTATAAACCATAATGAATTCGCATTTAGCAGTTTATTGGAGATTAAGCCGGTTGAATAAAAATTATTAGTTGAAAGAAAGCGTCGAAGGCTGATGTTCGTTCGCTGGCCAATCTGCAAGTTCACATGTTCAGAAGCATAGGTCGACATACCTGTCATCCGCCGGATGATGCTTAGTCAGTCGATTCTCAAGATAACTAAGCAATTTGGACAATGTGTTTCTTGGCCCGCCTCACACTTCGTTACCCACTGATCTCCCCGCGGGCGTTGTGCAGATCGTTTCGCCGTTCCATCCTAGCGTTGGCGTTGCTCAAAAATTCGCTCGCCGTCGACGACTTCATCTGTCGAGTCTGCGTCCGGTCCACTTGATCGAACTAAGCAGTTGCCTACAAGCGGCACTTCAATCTGGTCGACATCGTATAGCGGGTTCTACCCACCCTGACGTCCGGTGCGAGTTGCGACCGCAAGCTTGCCTTACCGCCCTTATCCGCCACATCCAAGTCAAATTCGGACAAACGCGACGAGCGAAGCCCCACACAATGCAGTTGCGGAGAAACGTTGCCGATGCGCGTCAATGCGGTCTACAAAACATACCGCGCTGCCAACTTCTGGATTAATCGCACTATTCCTATACGAACGATCCGACGGCATCACGAGCCGGCATCGACACCTGCCTCGAGGGGTTCATCATGAACCTGTTAGCTTTTCGCACGCCTGTCCTCTACGCGGCTTGTCATCGCTGCGGAAACACGTTGACGCAAGGCGAAGAAGAATGCCCGCATTGCGGCGCGGATCAGTCCCGGGCATTGCGCGCACCGAACTCCGTCGACTTCAATAGCAGCAACGTGATGATGATGCCGGGCCGCATGCACGTGCCGTATCCGAGCGTGCCCGAGGAAGTCGACGCGGCAATGAATATCGCGCGGGAACGTGCTCGCGTTGTCCGTCGCGTAACGTTCGGCGTGGCGGGCGGCGGACTGCTCGCCATCGCGCTGGCGCTGAATTACGCCCCCGGCCTGAGATCGCCCGTGGTGCAACGGCTTGCAGCACTGCCGGAGCCCGCGAGGACACCTGCGTTCGTTCCGGTCATGACCAACAGCACACCGAAGGCCGTTGCACCGGCCAGCGCGGCGAAGGTTGTTGCGGCCGCGAAGCCAGCGCCCCCTATCCCGGTGAGCGCGGCCAAGGCACCGCCGGCAAGCCGTCCGACGCCCCCCGCAGCGACCTACGCGGCAGCCCGGCCAGTGACGCAGTTGCCGGTGCCTATACCGGCTCCCGCGCCAACGCCCATAGTGGCAACGAATCCAGCAACGAACACAGCAACAAATCCGGCAACCGAAATAATCGCGTCGATCATGAACAAGCTGACGATCGCCGCTGGAGTCCTGCGCACCGAGATTTCCACGCTCGCGATGAGTTTTTCGTCAGATCCGGCTACGCCGGCAACATCGAACGCACCTGCGCCTATTGCCGAAACGACCGTTACACCCCCAACAATCGCAACTGCGCCAACCACAGCGGCGAAAGTAACGAACACGCCGACCGTGGTCGCTGGACCGATATCAAGGAGTCCGACGAACCCGCCGGCTGTCACTCCCGCATCGAAAAATACGACGCCTTCGGCACCTGTCACGCTGGCACAGGACACACCTGCTGCGCCACCGTCCACGATCGCTCCAACCATCAGTACTCCGTCGCTCGCGGTTTTACCACCGGCGCCCAGCCCTACCGCCACCGCCGATGTCCCCATCGCCAGCCATGCACCGCAGCCGCCCGCGCTGGTGGAAAAGGAACTGCCGAAGCTGTCGTTGCAGCCAGTCATGCCGGTTATCGCCATCGAGCGTCCGCCGGTGGGCAGCCCGGGCGAAAACCTCTATTTCGCGCGCCTCGCGCTGGGCACCAACGACCTGAGCGCAGCACGAAAGAACCTGGCCAACGTGCCCGCGGATCAGGTCAACAGCCCCGAGGTCCAGCAGATACGCGACGATCTCGCCCAACGCGAAGCCGCGCGCGATACCGCCATGCAACACGCCCGCACATGCGACCGGTCGGCTTCATGGCGATGCGCACGGCGTTATGCAAAAGACGCGCTTGCCATCGACTCGAGCTATACGGACTCGCGCGTATTCCTGAAGCATGTGGCTTTCAAGATTGCTGAAGCGAAGAAGGCAGCCGAAAACGCGCAGATCCAGAATGCGGCCATCGCGCAACGCGGTCCGTTGCATCCGGCGCCCATCCGCGAGGCCGTGGTAATTCCGGCAATCCCGCGCAAGGTGCCAGTTGCGAGCGCGGATAGCGCTCCGAGCACGCCCAGCGCTCCGAGCACGCCGCCCAGTACGCCGCCGCACTTGTTCGCCAACCCGGTCGCGCGCGCGCCACGCGAGACCCACGTAACGCACGAGGCTCACGAGACCCGCGCCGAGCCGGACACGCGTGAACCTATGGTGTGGAGTTTCAGCCCCGTACGCAACGCGAGCACGGAGGCGTCCGAATCCAAAGCGCTGGAAGACAACACGCCTATTCGCCCGGCGGGCCGTGGCGAAGCGCATTGAAACGCAGCGAAGCTGCATCGAGGCTTGCACCCACCTATATTGCGGATGACGTATTGCGCAATACAGGTGGGTCAAGCTTCGCCGCTAATTACGCGCGCCTACCCCGCAGGAATCGTCACGATCGGCGTCTTCGCGTCCTGATTGGTTTCGGCTAGCGCCATCAACATCTGCACGATCGTGAACGCGTACTTTGAATCAAAGTCGCGCCGGTCGATCCAGTATTGCGATGGCCCGTACTGAATGTCGATATACGCATCTTCCGGCGCCTTCTTACCCACGTTGACAACAATCGTCGGCCGCGTCTCCACGCCGATCAATCCAATCGTCGGCTTGGTCGACCCGTGCGTCACCAGCTCATCCGGAACCCTGACCTGCGCGCCAAGGTCCGTCAGAATCCCGAGCACGGAACGCGTGACCATTGGAATTCGCTCGCCACGCTGAGCCGATTGCCCATACACCACCTCGTAGGTCTTGGTCTTCGGCGAGAGCTTCAGCAGCCTGCGCACCAGCGCGAGATCCGCCGACGTATCTCCGCTTTCGCCGCTCGTGGTCGCGCCGAGCGTGAAATAAACACGGCCGCCTTTATCTTCATCCCGCGACTCGACGTTGAGCTGGCCAGCTAGTTGAAGCCGTCGCAATGCCTGGATCAACTCGAAGAAGCCAACGCTGCCGTTCGCGTTCGGGCCGCCCATCGCGTTCGCGTTCTGCAGGCCGCCAATCGACTGCGCGGTAATGCGCAACAACAAGTCGATTGGAATCGCGCTCTCTGCCAGCGGCAGGACGAGCGTCGGCGCAAGCGGGCGAATATAGGCCGTCGCGAACGCCTGCCCTGTCGTTGGCGTGAATGTGAACGTTGGATGATTGGAGTACGAAACACTGCCGTTGGCCGCAGCGAAATTCTGCGTCGTGTCGCCTGCGCTGAGCGTGGAACCGGCGGTGGCATCGAAGGTATAGGCGGCAATGATCTGGCTGACGCTCAAGAAGGCGGGCGAATCCGCAAACCGGATGCCGACAATAGCCGCGAGTATTTCTCGCTTCTTGGCTTCACCGAGTGCTCTTGCATAATCGACCTGATCGGCCTTGAGACGGTTTGCACCAAGCGTGGTGCAACCGCTGGCGGCGACGCAAACACACAATACAGCGGACATCAGGGCTTTTCTTCTCATTCACGAGTCGACCATCGTTAGTGCGGGCAGCAGGCTGCCGCCCAGCCAACGGCCGCCGTCGCAACTTTCGTTCCCCGCCAATGCGTTAGCAGACCGTGCAAATGTCGATGGGCTCGGTTGATACCTTTTCCGTCAGCAATCCGTCAGTTAGCATTCGTGGTCGCCGGTGCGCCGGTCGCGCCCGTTGCACCTGATCCGTAAGTGGCTTTCTCGGCCTTCTGAATGTCGTTCGGATAGTTCGACTCGCTTGCCGTCGGCCTATACCCATGGTTCTCCAGATTTTTCAGATCGGCCTTTTCCGATGCGCGAGTGGTCGGTCCATTACCCGGTTGCGCCGTGGCGCCCGTCGCTGCGGACTGCGCATAAACCGGGTTAGTGAAAGCTAAAGAAAGTGCCGCGCATGTAAGCGTGGATGCAAGGAACACTCGCGAAAAATGAAAATTCGACATGGTCGTCTCCCGGGTTGTCGTTACTTGCACAGCATTGGGCATTCCCGGGATACCGGCATGGACCTACATACGCGAAGTCACTGCCCGTTCGCCTTGTCCTCGGCCTTGCGCAAATCATCCGGGTAATCGTTGCGATCCCCCGCGGGGTTATAGCCGTTCTTCTCCAGCTTGCTTAGTTCCGCCGAGTTCTTTGCCCGGGCCGCTTTTCTATCGGCTTTGCGTTGCGCTTTCTGCGCCTGCTTAGGCGTTAGGGGTGCCGGCGCCGGCGTGGCCGCCGTTGCATCGGTACTCTGGGCAAATGCATCAGGCGCGCCGCCCAGCACGATGCCGAGCGAGGCGAGAACCGTGATTGAAGCAATCCGTGCGCGTGGCATGGCATCCGCCTTCTGTTAAAAGCACCCGGGCGCATCGGCATTGCGCCGGGCCTGCCGCATATTCAAGCTATAAATTCAGTCGCGCCGCTGCGCGCTCGACGATGGCAGCGCGCTGAGCACGTCCTGCTTCACCGCGACTCCACAGCAGATCCACCACCGCCTTCGGCGCCGTGTCGGGCGTACCTGAATTGAAGGGCGGCGCGGGCGCATATTCCAGCTGAAGCTGAATTGCCTGCGCTTCCGTTTCGCCGATCAAGCCGGTAAGCAGCGTCAGCGCAAAATCGATGCCCGCCGTCACGCCGCCGCCGGTCATCAGGTTGCCGTCCTGAACAACGCGCTCCTTGACAGGAATCGCGCCGAAGCTTTCCAGGAAATGATGGGCCGCCCAGTGCGTGGTCGCGCGCCGTCCGCGCAGCAAACCAGCCGCTCCCAACACCAGCGCACCCGTACACACCGATGTGACGAAGCGGGCCTGCGCCGCCTGCCGCCGGATGAAATCGAGCGCGATGTCATCCTCCATCAATTCGCCGACACCCAATCCGCCCGGCACGCACACGACATCGAGTGCGGGGCAATCGGCGTAGGTGATGGTGGGCGTCAGCACCAGACCGCTGGTCGCCTGGATCGGATCGAGCGTTTTTCCAATCAGGTGGACGGTCGCGTCCGGCACAGACGCAAACACGTCGTGCGGCCCGGTCAGGTCGAGTTGCTGAACGCGTGGGAAGACGAGAAAACCGATATGCAATGTCATGGCGATGAACCTTCAAATGGAAGTAGACGCACCTACAATACCTCGCTACGATTTGGCGAAATTGTCAATCAACCCTCGTTTCACGCCAACCCGGTTTCAAACCATGAACAATGCTCCGCGCCGTATCGACATCCTTGCGTTTGCAGACGTCCAGTTGCTCGACGTCGCCGGACCGCTCCAGGCGTTCGCCTCCGCCAATGAACTCTCGCTGGCGCGCGGAGCCGACGCACCGTATATAGCGCGCGTTGTCGCTGCAACTGCAGGGGAGATCCAGAGCACCGCGGGCCTCGGCCTGTTCGCCCAGCCCTTGCCGGCCGCTCGGCAAACGACCGACACGCTGATCGTCGCGGGCGGACGCGGTGTGCATGCGGCATCGAAAGATCCGGCGCAGGTGGCCTGGGTCAGGGAGCGCGCGGCACAGTGCCGGCGGGTTGCATCGGTATGCACGGGGGCATTTTTGCTGGCGGCCGCGGGCTTGCTCGACAAGCGCCGTGCGGTTACGCACTGGGCGCATTGCGAGCACCTTGAAGCGCGTTATCCGGCCGTGCGCGTCGACCCCGCGCCCATTTTTATCCGTGACGGCGCGCTGTGGACGTCGGCGGGCGTGACAGCCGGCATCGATCTCGCGCTGGCATTGATCGAGGACGATCTCGGCAGCGCGCTTGCGCTCGATGTAGCACGCGAACTCGTGGTGTTCCTCAAGCGGCCGGGCGGTCAGGCGCAGTTCAGCACAACGTTGTCGTTGCAAAAAACCGGCGATCGCTTCGGCGAGTTGCACGCTTGGATCGCCGAGAACATGTCCGCCGATTTGTCGATCGCGATGCTGGCCGAACGCACGGGCATGAGCGAGCGCAGTTTCGTGCGCCACTATCGGGCGCAAACGGGGATCACGCCTGCTCGCGCCATCGATCAACTGCGCCTGGAAGCTGCACGCCGACTGCTTGGCGATACGTCGTTTCCGGTCAAGCGGGTGGCCGCGCGGTGCGGATTTGGATCGGAGGAAACCATGCGGCGCAGCTTCCTGCGTTCTATAGGTGTCACACCGCAGGCTTACCGTGAGCGTTTCTCGGCAGGAGGACACTGACGACACAAACGCGTCAGGCCGCGCCACAGTCACACAGGACTAATGCTACGGCAGCGCAGCAACGTTATTTAGCACGGCCGTTCGAGCCTTGGCGCATGCGAAACATTTATTCTTTCGCGATAATGCTGCATTGCGCCTTGCTCACAATCCACAATTTCCCGTCAATGTCCATTATCGATGTCCCTAACGACCCGCTCACGCGCGTGATCGCGCCTCATGGCGCGGGTCCCGCCGAACTCGCCCTCGCTATCGGCGGGCTGGCTATCGGCACCGGCGAGTTCGCGTCCATGACCATCTCGCCGGTCATCGCGAACGGCCTCGGCACTTCGCTGCCCGTGACCGGCCACATCATCAGCGCTTATGCGTTGGGCGTAGTGATCGGCGCGCCGCTCATCACCATTTTCTTCGCCAAGATCCCGCGCCGCGCGATGTTGATCGGCTTGATGCTGATGTTCGCATTCGGCAACCTGCTCAGTGCGCTCGCGCCAAATTACACGCTGCTGCTGATCGCGCGCTTTATTTCCGGCGTGCCGCATGGCGCGTATTTCGGTGTAGCGGCGTTGACCGCCGCGTCGCTCGTGCCGCCAGACCGGCGCGCGCGGGCGGTGGGACGCGTGATGCTGGGACTGACGATCGCCAATATCTTCGGCGTGCCGCTCGCGACCTGGCTCGGTCAGTGGCTCGGCTGGCGCGCGGATTTCCTGCTGGTAGGCGCGCTCGGTATTCTTACGATGATTGGCGTGCGCATCTTTCTCCCGCCCATTCACGCGGGTGGCGCCACACCGCGCCGCGAGCTTGGCGTGTTCAGGCGCCTGCAGGTCTGGCTGACACTGTCGGTGATCGCGGTCGGATTCGGCGGACTATTTGCCGTGTACACCTACATTACGCCGACGCTGCTGAACGTGACCCACGTGGCTCCCTGGCGCGTGCCGCTGCTGCTCGGCGCGCTGGGTGTCGGCATGACGGCGGGCAGCCTGATTGGCGGCGTGCTGGCCGACAAGTCGCGGCTCTGGACCATCTTCGGCATGCTGATCTGGAACGCCGCTGCGCTGGCCGCTTTCGCCTATTCTTCGGCCAACGAATGGACTGCCACGCTCAACTTGTTCGCGATGGGACTCGGCATCGCCGTGGTCCCCGCCGTGCAGACGCGCCTGATGGACGTGGCCGGCGACGCGCAGACCGTTGCCGCCGCGCTCAATCATTCGGCCTTCAACATTGCGAATGCGTTGGGTGCGTGGGCTGGCGGCGTAGTGGTCGCGATGGGTTTCGGACTCGAGGCGACGGGCTGGACCGGTGCCCTGCTCGCGTGTGGCGGAATTGTGCTGCTGGGTGTTTCCGTGGCGGTCGAGCGACGCTCACTGATGTCCGGCCCCGCGACGGCATGCAGTTCGTCGGGCGCGTGATAAAAGCCCTTTATCAAAGCCCTTTTTTGAAAACGCTCAAGCCGTAAGCTGTGCTGCCGTTATAGTGATCAGGTGCGTGCATGCGCGTACAAACGTAGGAGCGGGTATTTTTGACGCCTCCAGTGTCCGAATGAAAAATAGACATATCGACATCGAACGAGATTGAATCAGGAGCCGGGGCAGCCTTCGGCTCGGAGCGCCGATGAACGTCCTTTCCGCTAACCCCAGCACGCCGATGGCCAGCGTCAGCAGCGACAATTCCGCTGCAGACGTCGCCCGCACGATCATTGACCCGACGCGGTGGACCCACGCGGAAAGCTCGGTCGATGTGCTGTTGCGCAGTGCCGGGTCGAAAGTCGATACCACCGCCTGGGCGTGGTATCAGGTCGGCGAGGACATGCATCTGGCGGGTCAGGGCGATGCAGCCCAAATGTGGCCCAACCTTCTCACCGCCGACACCTTCCATCCCTTTTGCACGGCGCAGCGCCTGTGTCTCTGGCCAACGGGCAGCGGCGAAAGCATTCTCGGCTGGCTGCTCGCGCCCGCCAGCCACGCGGGAAGTCCCGCGCTTGCCAACCTTGCCCGCAGCCTGGGTGAAGCCCTGCAGACCGACGCGCTGACGCGGGCACAAAATACCCAACGGGTACTCTACGAAATCGCCTACCTTGCGAGTTCCGTGCGCGAACGGTCAGCGTTTTTGCTCGGCGTACACCGGCAACTCGCCACGCTGATCGACGCGGAAAATTTTTACCTCGCGCTTTACGACGCGCCGAGCGGCAGAATCACGTACCCGTATTACGTCGATGTGATCGATACCTGCGCGCTCGAATGTGCGATGTACGACACCCTTGATCCATCACGCTTGTCGCTGACGGGCCAGGTGCTGACGACGGGTCAGCCGATGCTCATCGACAGCGCCGGGATCCACGCCGCCGAGCAGGAAAACCGCTTCTTTTGCGTGGGTGATTGCCCTGAATTCTGGATGGGTGCACCGCTCAAGAACGCTTCCGACGAAGTCTTCGGCATGATCGCCATGCAGGTGTACGACGTCTCGCGAATCTACAGCCTGGAGGATCGCGCGCTTTTCCTGGTCGTTGCGCGGCATGTGGCAATGGCGCTTGACCGGATACTTCATCGGGACGATCTGGAAGAAACGGTATCGCGCCGCACTGCTGAGTTATCCGAACTGAATCGCGCGTTGAGGCAGGAAATTGCAGAGCGCAAACGCGCCGAACACTTGCAAGGTGCGTTGTTCCAGATTGCTGAATTGTCGAGCCGGCATGGCGACATGATGGAGTTTTTCCAGAGCCTGCACGGGATTGTCGGCGAGTTGCTGTATGCGCAAAACTTCTACATCGCGCTGGTCGACAGCACGACGGAGACCGTGTCCTTTCCTTATTACGTCGACGAGTTGCTGAACGATCATCCCATGCCACGGCGTAACCGGCGCGGCTTGACCGAGTACGTGATCGGACAACGCCGTCCCTGTCTGATCGACCTCGCTGAAGCCACGCGACTGATTGACTGCGGCGAGATAGAGCGTTCAGGCGAGAGCATCAAGCTGCGCTCGTGGCTGGGCATTCCGCTGTTTGATGGTGACGTCGTACGCGGCGTGCTTGCTGTTCAAAGCTATTCCACGCGCGTGCGTTACTCGCTACGCGACCAGGAATTGCTGACGTTCGTCTCGCGCCATATCGATACCGCCCTCTCGCGGCGCAGCGCCGCCGAAGCCCTGCATGCCGCCAACCATGAGCTTGAGGAGCGCGTGCAGAATCGCACGCGCGAACTCGATCTCGCCAACGCCCGGCTGCAACACGAAAACTCGCACGACGCGCTCACCGGGCTGCCGAACCGCAGCCACTTGCTGCAGCGGCTGAGCGAGGCGTGGCACGATCATCATCGCGAAGGCGAGCAATTGGCCGTGATGTTTATCGACCTCGACCGCTTCAAGGTGGTGAACGACAGTCTTGGGCATCACTTCGGCGACCTGCTGCTGATTCAGGCCGCGGCCCGTCTGCGTAGCTGCCTGCGCGATGTCGATCTGCTCGCGCGTCTCGGCGGCGACGAGTTCGCGGTGCTGTCGCCGGGTGCGCCGCTCGATACGGCCGTGGCTATCGCCGAGCGGATCCTGGCGGCGTTCGACTTGCCGTTTCACATCGACGATCACGTGGTGTTTTCGTCGTGCAGCATTGGTATTGTCAGTCCCGACAGCCAGTTTCACAGCGAGCCGGCCGATCTCCTGCGCGATGCCGATACCGCGATGTATCGCGTGAAGAACGGCGGCCGCGACAGTTTCGTCGTATTCAACCATGCGCTGCGCCGCGAGGTGTCGGACCAGGTCGAACGCGAAGGGGCATTGCGCAATGCGCTCAAGCGCGACGACGAACTGGTGCCGTATTTTCAGCCTATTGTCTGCGTGAACAGTGGCCAGCTTGTGGCGCTGGAAGCGTTGATCCGATGGCGCCAGCCCGACGGCCGCGTCATTGCGCCGGGCGAATTCCTGCCGGCGGTAGAGGGTTTGCGTTTGATCGGGCGGCTTGATCTCTACATGCTCACTCGCGTTGCGGTAATTCTCGCGCAGCCGCAGCATGCTGACTGGCCACCCGTGCATGTGAACTGTTCGAGCTACAGCATGACGCGCCCTGAGTTCGCCGACGACGTCCTCGCATTGCTCACGCGTCATGGCGTTGCGCCGGCGCGGATCTGTCTCGAACTGACTGAGGGCGCGCTGGTTGCCGAGCCCGAGATGGCCAGGCGTTCAATGCAGCGTCTCGCCGATCACGGCATGTCGGTTGTACTCGATGACTTCGGCGCTGGATTTTCGTCGCTGAGTTACGTGCATCAATACCGTTTCAGCGGCCTGAAAATCGACCAGTCGTTCATCTTCGAGCTGACGACGAGTCCGCGCAGCCGAGCGATCGTACGGGCAATCGTGCGGATGGCGGAGTCGCTGGACCTGACGCTCGTGGCGGAAGGCGTGGAAGACGCAGCCACGCTCGCGGTGCTGCGCGAGATGGGTGCGGCGCAGGCGCAGGGGTATTACTTCGCGCGGCCCATGCCACTGGAAGAGCTTTTGCTGACCACGCTCGCGCCGCGTTTGCAGGTGCTGACTCAAGAGCCTTGAGAGTTTGATCGTTCGGTTGCCTGGTCGCTGAATACCGCGCTCGCGACGAAGCTTTGTGACTTCGCCTATCCTGTGAGCTGATCCGTTACGGCGAGCCTGCTCATGCGCTCCACTTCCGCCGACGCACGCCGTCGGCGCATCCTCCTTGCCGCCGGCAGTGCGCTGCTGCCCTTGAGCCTGCCCACGGGCTACGCGCAAACATCCTCCTCGGCGATGCCGTCGGCGCGCATGAACACGCGCCCTATTCCGTCCACGGGTGAGGCATTGCCAGTGGTGGGTTGCGGCACTTGGCGCACCTTCGATGTCGGCGACAATCTTCAGGCGCAGGCGTCGCTCGCCGATGTGCTGCGAATCCTCTTTGACAACGGCGGTTCGGTCATTGATTCATCGCCGATGTATGGATCGTCGGAAGCAGTCGCCGGGGCGGTGCTGACGCGCATTGACGGGCACGGCCGCGCGTTCATCGCGACCAAGGTATGGACTGAAGGCCGCGAAGCGGGCATTGCGCAAATGGAGGAGTCGATGCGGCGCCTTCAACAACCGCGCATCGACTTGATGCAGGTTCACAATCTGCTCGATTGGCGCACGCAGCTCGCCACGCTGCGTGAATGGAAGGCGCAGGGGCGGATTCGCTATATCGGCATCACGCATTACACGTCGGGCGCGTTTGCCGAAGTGGAAGCTGTTATGCGTTCCGAGACACTCGACTTCGTCCAGATCAACTATGCCGCCGATGACCGTGCCGCTGAAGAACGCTTGCTGCCGCTTGCGCGGGAACGCGGGATTGGTGTGATCGTGAATCAGCCGTTCGGCGGTGGCGGATTGCTGGGTAAGCTTAAAGGTCAGCCGGTGCCGGAGTGGGGTAAGGCGATTGGATGCACGAGCTGGGCGCAACTGTTGCTCAAGTTCGTGCTCGCACATCCGGCGGTGACATGCGTGATTCCCGGTACCGGGCGGCCTGAGTATATGCGCGACAATGTGCGCGCTGGATTCGGTAGTTATCCGGATCAATCGATGAGGAAGCGGATTGCGGCAACAGTCGGATAAGGGGTGCTCGCGCCGGTGGACGGGGTTGGGCGGGGGGCCGGGTTGCTAGGTTCTTGCGTTAGCGGTCGGGGTCAATGCCGGGGTGCTAGGTTCTGGGGTTAGCGGTCGGGTTCATTGCCGGGTTGCTGCTTTCGGGGTTAGTGGTCTGCTTAGGTTAGCTGATTTCTTTATCACTATTAGCCACTGCGCGTGGCAGCGCGTCATTTCTTTGTCCAAAGCGACAAAGAAATGAAGCAAAGAAAGCGCTTTTAACAGCACTACCCTAAGTGTCCACAGCGTGCAGTTTCTATTCATGGGTGCCCCAAAAGCACGGTGCTCGCCAGAGCACCGGATGTGTGAAACCCTCCTTCTCGCGAATCCTGACATTAACACGCTTCGCCCCGTACGCTCTCGGGCTAGCACCATTGACGAAACCTGCCCAAGGAGCACCCCGCGCTATACGCGGAAAACCTTCCACAGAATTTGTACGCATGTCGAACCACTTCGCCAAGCACTAGGAAACAAGGCCACCCAAACACGTAACGCCGTACCCCACGAAAACGTCCATGCGATTCACCAGCCAACTCACCAAAAATTGAAGCAATAAATCCACCGCGGATTCAATCTGTGATCCGCAACGCGGGACATGCGGCCCCTTCGGCGCAGACTGTTCAACCAAGCTACTAAGAACCGGCACCTCAAATATGCGTGGCGCCGTGCCGGTTCGTGGGGCACTGGTGCTCGCCCGAGAGCGTACGGGGCGAAGCGTTTTACTGTCAGGATTCGCGAGAAGGAGGGTTTCACACATCCGTGGCTCTGGCGAGCACCGTGCTTTTCGGGTACCAATGAATCAAAACTGCACGCTGTGGACACTTAATTTTTAGAGAGGTGAAAGCGTTTTCTTTGCTTCGTTTCTTTGTCGCTTTGGACAAAGAAATGACGTGCCGCCA